>Ga0214469_1000014_pt1 | contig 45407 bp, 43 predicted proteins | sample RVTome_10_FD_187340 | JGI IMG/M metagenome (GOLD analysis project Ga0214469, IMG submission 187340) | Soil microbial communities from uranium-contaminated site in the Upper Colorado River Basin, Wyoming, United States - RVT153D57 HiSeq ... | reverse complement strand
CGGTAGCAGTGCGCGTACAACTCCCGCCGGCGCGGAGCGACGAGACTCTCGAACGCGCCGGAGTCGCCATGGCGTGCTGCCGCGACCAGGTCCGTTGTGTCGTCCACGAGACGATCGTCTCAGCCGACAGGCTCGCGATCTACTGGTTCACCGGCACCGCCGGCTCGGCGGCTGGCATGTACTACGAGAACATGCACTCCGGGCTGTGGCCGACGCCGTCGACCACTCCGACCGGGGTAGCCGTTCCCAACCTGCTGGTGGCTGACGTCCAAACCTTCTTCGGCTCAATGCGACCGTGACGTAGCCGAGAACAATCAGTGTGGAGTTCGCGCCGGAGAACCGGCTCGAACCCACACAGGCTCGCCGTACCGCGGCGCCAGGCCTTCATCTCGCAGACGGCGGAGCGTCTATCCGGCGGGCCGGCCGCCTCATGCCGAGGTACGTGGGTCCGCCGGGGTAGGTCTCTATGGCCGGCTGAATGAGCTCGAATCCGAACCGCTCGTAGTAGTCCACGTTCGCCGGATCCGAGGTCTGCAGGTAGCAAGGCAGTTGGTCTTTATCCGCCAGCGCGATTCCTGCCGCCATCAGGCGCGACCCGGCGCCCTGACGCTGCGCCCGAGGATGCACGCCCATAGCCTGCAGATACCAGGACCGCTCTGGCGGATGCGCGCGTTCGAGTGCCGAGCCCACTTGAGCGAAGCGTCGCATGGCGCCCCTAACGATCAAGGTCATTCGGACGAGCGCAGGAGTCATCCGTACCTTGCGGGCGCTCGACAGCGGGAATGTGCCGGGAGGCATCCACAGCGCCACACCCACGATCCCGCTGCTTTCGGCGATCAAGCCATGCCCGTGCGCCGCCGCGTCCCGGGCTGTGGCCACCATGAAGGGACCGAGAGCGCGGTGCCGGGCTTCAGCGTTCGGGAAGACGTGCCGGAAGCCGGGGTAGTCGGCATGACTTGCCGCGATCACCATGCCGGCCTCGGCTGCCTGCTGCGGGCTCAGGCGGGTCACCTGGACCTGGCTGTGCGGCTCCTCGGTACGCACGGTCGCCAGATTAGTCGTTCGACTCGTGGGCCGGCGGAGTTGTCGCCAGGTTTCGGATAGCGCGACTAGGTTTGCCGAGTGATGTCGTTACGTCTACTCGCCGGGCGGGTGTGGCTGTATCCGCACGATCCGGATCCGGACAAGGTTCAGCCGTGCGTCGCGGTCATCTCCGACGACTCCGGCAGCGTGCTTGTTGACGCCGGGAACAGCCCCGCACACGCACGGGACGTAAGGGACGCGATCGAAGCAGCCGGCCTGCCCGCGCCACGCACGATCGTCTACACGCACCATCACTGGGACCACGTCTGGGGTGCATGCGCGTGGCCGGACGTCGAGGTCGTCGGGCATCGGGCGGGGGCACGAGTTCTCCATGCGGAGGCCCGACGTCCTTGGAGCACGCGGTACTTGCGCGACGAGGTGGCGGCGAATCCGCGGCTCGGGCCGAGCTTTCGCGCCCGTGAACGGGCCATGCGGTCTTGGGACGGCTTTACTATCGTGCCGCCGCACGTCGAGTTCGACACTGCGATCAGCTTGCCGGCTGGCGTCGAGGTGCGGCATGTCGGCGGCGGTCATGCGGAGGACTCCACCGTCATCTGGGTGCCCGACTCGGGAGTCGTTCTGCTTGGCGATTCGTTCTACCCGCCGCCGTACCACTTGCGGCGGCCAGGCGACGGCTTCGACAACGAAGTGATCAATGCTGTGCTCCATGCCTATCGTGACGCGGAGTGGTACGTCGGCAGCCACGATGATCCGCGTCCCAGGTCTGCGCTAGACGGCCTGCTAAACCGGCAGCCAGAGTGAGCGGGTCGTAGCCGGAGACGTAGCGGAAGGCGCAGGCCCATACAACACCGGTCTACCCGCACAGTAGATCGTCGGCCAACGCCGGTAGCTCGGGATCGGTGGGGCTGACCAGATTGAAGGCGATCACCGCAGCGCGGTTCGCGCTTGCGTCCGCCAGAGCGAGCGAGACCGTCCCGTTGACGCTGCCCCCGTGGCCGAAAAAGGTGCCGCACGAGAGCTCATACATTGCCAGACCGAGGCCATACGTGGAGTTGGACTGTGACGTCATGGTGGTCATCTCGGTGAGCAAGGGTGGACGAACCAGCCGGCCCGAGACGATTGCCCGGATAATGGTCAGCAATTCCTCACCGGTCGAGATGATGCCACCGTTGCCCCCGTTGCCGAACCCGATCAGGTCGTCGGTGATGTCGTTGAACGTGCCGTCTCGGCGACCTGGTGTGTAGCCGCGCAGACTTGGCGACTCGATGTCCGACGGCGCGACCGTGGTGTGCTCCAAGCCGAGGGGTCGGACGATTCGCTCGCGCATCAGATCGGCTAGTGGGGCCCCCGTAGCCGCCTCGAGCACCATGACCGCGAGTTGGTAGTTCGTGTTGCTGTAGTGGTAGCCGGTGCCGGGAGGGAAGTACCGATCGTGGGTCTCGGCGAGGGCCACGAGGAGCCGGTCCGGAGCGATCACCTGCTCCCCATCGGCGTAGCGGCGTACCAGCGATCTCGCCTCGGTTCTCATCTCAGCATCCGGGAGCCGATCGATGTCGGCCGGCGACCCTTCGTTGAGCTGGTCGAAGACACCGCTCGTGTGATCGAGGAGCATCCGTACGCTGATGGGCGGATCAGCTCGCAGTTCCCCTGGAACGAGATCGCTCACGGTGTCGTCCAGCGCAATGTCGCCGTCGGCCACCGCATCAAGGACGAGGGCGGCGACGATCGGCTTGGTGATGCTTCCGATCCGAAACCGCGTGGCGAGGCCGATTTCGGTGCCCGCGAGGTCGGCTTCGCCCGATGCGCCGAACCACTGTCCGTCCTCGTCGTAGACCACGGCGAGGCCACCGGGCGACCCGTACGCTTCCCGGCCGCGATCCAGTAGTGCCTGCCGATCGAGTGGCTCACCGGTCGGCCTGGCCGTCGTCTTATCTGGATTCGTGGCCGGAGGCCGTGCCCCCGTCCCGGTTCCGGAGCACGCGGACGACACGACGAGCGTGACGACGAGCCACGTCGCGACTCGGCTGCGTCGGCGATTCATCGGACCAGCGTGACTCTCGACGAACCAGCGTGGAAGTGTCCAACGACCCCATCGCACAGGCTTACGTTTGTCGCCATGCGCATTGGGATCGTCGGACTCGGCGACATCGCTCGAAAGCTCTACCTGCCGCTGCTACTCGACTGGCCAGCTATCGAGGTGGTCGGCGTGATGAGTCGGTCACCCGAGAACGTGGCCGAGGTTGGACGCCGGCACCGGATCAAGGGCCTGTTCACCGACCTCGACGAACTGCTCGCGGTACGCCCCGACCTGGTCTTCGTCCATGCCGCCACCGCAGCGCACCACGAGCTGGTTTCGGCCTGCCTGGCGGCGGGGTCGAGCGTCTACGTCGACAAGCCCTTGGCCTCGAACCTGTCCGACTGCGAGGATCTGGTTCGCCGAGCGCAGCGGGCGGGGCTGCTGCTCGCCGTGGGATTCAATCGCAGATTCGCGCCGATGTACCTACGCGCGCAGGAGTGGCTGCGCGACGGCATGCGGTTCGCCGTCATGGAGAAGCACCGAGCCGCTCTTCACGATCAGACACCGCGGGAGGCGGTCTTCGACGATCTCATCCACGTCCTTGACACGATGTGCTGGCTACTGGGTGAAGATGCCGCGCTCGCGGCGTCCGATGTCAGGCTCGATCCGTCGGGGTACTTCGCACTCGCAACCGGACTGCTGCGTACTCCTGCTGCGGTCGGGTCCTATGCGATGGCCCGCGCGGTGGGTGCGGACGCGGAACGGCTCGCGATTCATGGGCCTGGCCGATCTGCGGAGGTGGTCGACCTGGAACGGGCCGAGCTGTCCGACCAGGCCGGCGGCCGCCGCGTGATCAGTTTCGGCTCCTGGGACACGGTCGCGGAGCGTCGCGGCTTCAACGCGTTGATCAAGCACGTGCTCGACACGGTCGAACGTCCGGATCATTGCGAGGTGGGCGCGCGCCGGGTTCTTGCGAGCCATCGGCTGGCCGAAGACATCGTGCAGACGGCGGAGTCGCCGACCTGAGCCGACCGTGCGGCGCTCAGCCGTGCCGCATGACCCAGATCGGGAGATCGTCGACTGCCGAAGACTCGGTGAGCCGCCAACCGGATCGCTGGTACAGCTCGACATTCCGTTCATTCGTAGTTTCGAGGTACGCAGGCAGGCCTGCTTCCGCGGCACGGTCAAGGCCGGCGGTCATGGCGAGCCGACCCCACCCCAGGCCGGCGTATTGCGGATGCGTGGCCAGGATGCCTAGGTACCAGTGCGGGGTGGCAGGTAGTGCGGCCGCTACGACGGCGTCGTACCGCTCCAGCCGATCGAGGGTTGCCGCCGGCAAGTCCAGCCCGCTGTTCCCGTGACCGTCCTCAGCCGGCCCGTCGCCAGACCGCGGCGGGTCCCACATCGCGACTGCTGCGCCGTCCTCGACAACCCAGACGGTGCCGCGGTTGACGCGCTGGTCGAACAGGTGAGCGGCGAAGGCCGCCGCCGCGATGTTGAACGTTGCGTCGTCGGCGAAGAAGTAGCAGAACGCCGGGTCGGAGTCGAACGCTGCCAGCACGGTGTCGATGACCCGGTCTCGCATGGCAGGCGTGGCGCGGTCGACGGGGATGTGGTTCACGCGACGACGATATAGCCCCCGTGCGCGGCACGACGAGTAGCTGAATCGAGCCGTAGGATCGCGAGCATGAATGCCGATGACCTGGAATACCGCCAGGGCGTGCCGGTTCTCATGGCCGCGCCGGATGGCCCGGGGTTGAACAGCGACGGCGACGCCCTAAGCCTCATCGTCTCAGCGGAAGGGAAGGGCGCCGAACTCGTTGTCCTGCCGATCGAGCGCATCGGTGATGACTTCTTCGAGCTGAGCACCGGGCTGGCCGGCGCGATCGCCCAGAAGTTCGTGAACTACCGGGTGCGTTTGGCGATCCTGGGCGACATTTCGGACCGGACTGAGGCGAACAAGCCGTTGCGCGATTTCGTGCTCGAGACCAACCGCGGGCGCCAGCTGTGGTTCGTAGCGGACACTGACGAGCTTGACAAGCGGCTGGCCGCTGAGTCCGATCGGCGATGACCTGTCGGCCTGCCTAGCGAGCCTGACCGTTCCGGGCCTGACCGTTCCGGGCCTGACCGTTTTGGGCCTGACCGTTCTGCGCTCTGCCGTTCCGACCTGGCGCACCGGAGACGGCAGCACTCTCGACGCTCGAGGAGTTCGCTGCGACGATCGCCCGGCCGAGTGCAGTGAGCATGTGGCGAACCGCCTGGCCGTCCCGCTGGGTGGTCACGAGTCCGGCGCCACGCAGCGCGGTGGCGTGGGCCGAGGCCGACGCCGGGCTGATGCTCACAGCGTGGGCGAGTTCCGTCGTGCTTTGCCCGGTGGTCAGCGCATGCAGCACTCGGGCGCGGGTCGAGCCGAGCACCGAGGCCAGCCGGTCACGATTGCCGTCGGCCGGTAACTGGGCCCAGCTCGTGGCGTGTATCGGGAACACGAGAGTGGGGTGCCGCCAGGAGACGGGTACGGCCGAGCGGGTCCAGATCGACGGCATCAGGCGCAGCCCTCGTCCCGCGAGGTCGATTTCGAGATCCCCCGGAGCCCGGACTTCCAGGACTCCTTCGCGCCAGCTGATCTGCGGGTGAAGGGAGTTGAGCGTCGCTTCGGCCCCGTGGACCGCGAGGTGCCAGGCCCGGGCGGTGAGCTCGGCGGACACCACCTGCTGGATGCTCGGCCACAACGGCGCAAGCACGTGGTCGTGATATGCGCGCATGGCGGCGGCCAGGTCCCGGAGGGCGTCACGGCGGCCGTAGGCCAGATCGCTGACCCACGGTGAAGGCGTCGACGTCCAACGCATCTCGGCAAGCTCGGACCGCATTCGGTCGGCCGGTGTGGACAGCACCGCTTCGAGAGCTTCGTCCAGGCACTTGCTGTTCTCGGGAGCCAGGAAGGTCGGGACACTGCCATGTGCGGGAATCAGTTCCTGAAGCAGCCGCGCCTGGGCCGGGATGGGCGTGCGGCGGCCACGCCACAATCGCCTGAACGGACTGGCCGGCTGTTGGAGTACCTGGACGCTGACCGCCAGCTCGCAGTACGGCGTCGCGGCGCCGAACGTCGTGCGGGCGAGATCAGCCAACCCCAGTCGAATCCGCACCGCCGCACTCCATCCCGACCTTGGTTTCAGCCATAACCGAAAGGTTTGCACGCTCTGGCCTTGCTGTCGATGCTCGAGACGAGCGTTGCTCACGCCCTATCGACTAGTGGAGGGGACTCAGATTATGCGCAAACCAGCCATCGCCGTGGTCGTCGGACTGCTCGCTGGTGTCGTGGCGGCTCCCGTGGCGGCGGCCAACCCATCGGGCAACTCCAACTGCTTTGGAGTCGTATCGGCGCAATTCGCCATCGCCAATGGCGGAGTCGGTGATCACGCGTCGTCGCAGGAAGAGCCCCGGCTCGGTCTAGGCAACGTCGCACGAGCGATTCTCGGCGACGATGCCACCATGGGCGATTTCGGGCAGTTCCTCGGTGAGATCGACGGTGATCCCGCCACCAATTGTCCCTGAGCTTTGCCACTGTGTCCCAGGACGCCGCTGCCCGGGCGTCCTGGGACTTCTTGCTTGGGGTGCAGTCACAGTTCCCCGTGGGTTACCCGAGAGTGCCCAGGTAAGGTCAAAGTGCGCTCTTCACCAGAATTCGGTTGTTACCTATCTTGTGTTTTCCGGAGGTGCCCCCACGGGTCGAGTACCGCCTGACACCTATGGGTCAGTCACAACACGAGGTGATCAAGGCGCTGGTCGTCTGGACCGAGGAGCATCAGCAACAGATCTCGGCAGCGCGCGACGCCTACGACGTGATGGCATCGACAAGGCCGGCAGGTTCACCCGCCGCTACCAGGGCCGGCTCGGCTAAACCGGAGTCACGCCAACCCGTGCCCACCCGCTAGAAACAGACGGCCGAACCCACCACTATTGGGTTCGGCCGTCCGGGATGTCCTGAGACATCACATGGGGTGACTGACGGGACTTGAACCCGCGACATCCTGGACCACAACCAGGTGCTCTACCAACTGAGCTACAGCCACCAAGACCCGCGTCCTCGGCCTCGAGGGCCGCGGCCGGTCAAGTATACGCACTTCAGCGCGTTGTCTGTTATTCGGTGGCTGGTGCGCGCGAATCGAGCGGCTCACCTGCAAGGACGGCCGCCGCTGCCGCCTTGGCCTCCTCGGTGGACGGGCCGGGCATCGGTACGAAGACAGTCCGCCGGTAGTACCGCAGTTCGTCGATCGAGTCCTTGATATCGCCGAGGGCACGGTGGTTGCCCGTCTTCTCCGGGCTGGCGAAATAGACCCGCGGAAACCAGCGCCGGGTCAGCTCCTTGATCGATGAGACGTCCACGTTCCGGTAATGCAGCCAGCCTTCGACGTCAGGCATGTCACGGGCGAGGAAGAGCCGGTCCATGTGGACAGTGTTGCCGGCGAGCGGCGCCTTGCTCGGTTCGGGAACGTGTTCCCGAATGTAGGTAAGAACAGCCGTCGTGGCTTCGTCCAGTCTCACACCGTTCTGCAACTCGTCCAGCAGTCCGCTGGCGGTGTGCATCTCGCGCACCACGGTCGCCATGTGCACGAGGGCTTCGTCCGGCGGGCGGATGACCAGGTCGACGCCGTCGCCGAGCACGTTGAGCTCGAAGTCGGTCACCAGCACGGCGACCTCGACTAGCGCGTCGTGAGTTAGGTCCAGTCCGGTCATCTCGCAGTCGATCCAGACAAGGCGGTCGCTGTTCACATCAGCCACCTTAACCGTCTGCTCGTCCGCTGCCGATCAACTGCGCCGCCGCCGACCGTGACGGGAGTTGGCCGAGAAGTTGGTGGGCAGTCGTCGCGGGTTTCGGCGGGAGATCAGCGCCGAGAGCAGGACGATGACCAATGCGGCCAGCGCGACAACGGCCACGTACCAGTAGGGCCGCTCGCCGACGATGAACACGGCGCTGGCGATCCCTGCGCCGAGGAAGGTGTAGACGGCGACTTCGGTCACGGACGGGACGACCTTGGCGCCCTCGTTGCGGGTCTGGTGATGATCGGTCGCCCGGGCGGGGTCGGCCCCCCACTCATTCCGGGTGAGGTCGATGGGTGCTGTGTTGGAGCCTTCCTGGCTGATCTCGTCCGGCTCGACGGAGTAGTTGTATCTCGAAGCCGGGCGTCCATACGGCTGGAATCCCGGCGCGCCGAGGTGCGGTGTGCTGCGGCGTGGGCGCAGGTACGGGGAGACGGCGGGCGCGCTTGGGCCTGCCGGCGTGGTGGGGTAGCGGTCGGCCGGCGTAACGGGGTACGGATTCGGCTCTGTGGCGTACGGCTGGGGTGCCGGTGTCGTGCGACGCCGGCGACCAGCGGACCGATGCTTGGCCAGAGCCTTCTCCTAGTGGTCTCTCTCATCGCCGACTGGACGCGTCACCAGTCGGAAGCACCTGATAGGGGTGCGCAGCATGCTACGCCCGCCGCGGTGCGTACAGGTTGCCGAGGCTGTCAGCACCTGCCGCTACGGTGTCCGCAGACCCATGATCGAGGAGATGAGGCCGTGGCCGGACTACGCGACGTAGTGTTCGACGCCCACCATGCGCTCGAGCTTGCCCGGTTCTGGGACGCAGTGCTGGACTCGCATACGCTGCTGCCGTTCGACGACGACGACCTGGCCTGGCTGGCCGAGCGCGGCTACGACGTCGACAACCCTCCGAGCGTCGCCCTGGACCCGATTGCCGGTTCGGGCGGGCTGCGGATCTGGTTCAACAACGTGCCAGACCCCACCCCTGGAAAGAACCGCCTCCACATTGACATCAATCTGCGCGACGACGGGGAGTTGCAGCGTGTGCTCGACATCGGCGCGACAGTGGTGTCGCGGCCGGAAGAACACGGCGAGCGGTGGTGGATTCTGGCCGATCCCGAAGGCAATCAGTTCTGCGCCTTCCCACCCGGATGACGTCACCCAGGTCGGCACCGTCGGAACATGCGTTGACTCGCCGGCCTTGGAGGTCAGCAACGACAGCGCGGTGACGTTGCTTGTTGTAAGCGACAGCACCGGTGCCGATCCCAAAGCCGACGCGACGCGCGCCGGTAAGCACGCCTGGAAGTGAGAGATCACATGGCGCGCCTGGAGGGACTCGAACCCCCGACCTTGGGCTTAGAAGGCCCCTGCTCTATCCAACTGAGCTACAGGCGCTTGGCCGCACCCATTGTTGCGGAACATATGCCGAAAGACCTTACCCATCTACGGTGGACTAGCGGCACTGGCGTTGTCACACCTCACGAACCCAAGGCCGCGGTCGACGGCATTCTCGGCGGCATCTGGAGTTCGCAGACCGGTTCGCCTGAGTCGACTAAACCGGCCGACCCAAACCGTCTACAACCTCAGCACTCGGCAACGCGGCGAGCGCCTTGCCCGGAATTGCAATCTTCGACCGCCGGACGCCGCTGCCCACAATGACGTACGGAATGTCGACCAAGGCGGCGTCCACCAGGACGGGCCAATCGCCCGGAAGCCCTATCGGGGTGATGCCGCCATACTCCATTCCAGTGGCTTCGACGGCTTCCTCCATTGCAAGGAAAGAAGCCTTCCGGACATTGAGGCGCTTGCGGACGACGTTGTTGACATCGGCCCGCGTCGTGGCGAGCACGACGCAAGCGGCAACGCGCAGGGTTCCTTCCCGCTTGCCGGCGATCACGACGCAGTTGGCCGAGATCTCGAGCGGCACCCGGTACCTCTCGCAGAATGCGGCCGTGTCGGCTAGGTCAGGGTCGATCTGGGCCACTAACACATCTTCACCGCGGTGTGTCTCGAGCGCCTCAATGACCGGCTGGGCAAGCAGGTCGGGCCTGCTAAGGGCCGGAACTGTCTCGAGCGTGCCGATCATCCGTCGACCAAACGTGTTCGTGCTTCCAGCACAGTGAGCTCCTCACTGGTTCCTGTGACGCTCGCGATGCCGGGTATGGGCTGACGCGCGCCCCCGTCGACGGTGAACTCGGCGCGGTATCGGACGTCAACCCGTGGATTCACAGTCCCTATGGTGTCGAACAGGTGCGTGATCTCCTTGCTCGGGTACGGCGCACCGGGGGACTGCGTGGTCTGGGTCGTGTCGTCACCGTGATGCCAGATGTACTCGACCGGAACGGCGTAGATCACGACCGCACGGCCGAGCAAAGTGACGGGGTAACTCTGCTCGCCGGCGTCGGTGAAGAAGATGGTCTCGAAGTTGACCAGGGTGCGTCCGTCAGGTGGGTTGATTCCGATCGTCGCGGCGGGAATCTGGATGGCCTGCCACTCGCGGACGACGAGTTGCAGCAGGCTCGGGCCCTCTGCCTGCTCGGCTTCGGCCTGTGCGAGTTCCTCGACGGTAAGACACTGGGTGCCGACGTGCTGCCATTCGGTGAGCGGATCGCCGGTCTCCCGGTCGACTTCTCGTTGGTACTGCCGCAAACGCACGTACACCGGTTCGGCCAGGCCGATGTTCTCAGGGCAGGTCGTCATTGCGGTGTCGCACATCGGCTCGTCGTACGGGCTGGAGTCGTGGCAGTCCGGTACCCATCGACTCTGAATCAGCGGGCCGCTGGCGGTATGGCCGCCGTTGTCCTGGTCGCTCCCATCCGGAGCGTTCCCTACTTGCCGGACACCCGACGACTGCTCCGCACCGACACTGACGGTGTCGTCCGCGATCTCCGAATCGAAGTCGGGGGTCGCCATCGCAAACTGTGGGGCCAGCAACATAACACAGCTTGCGAAGATCACGATGAGCGTTCGGCGCCACGTCGGACGCCGTCCAGCATCCATCTGTCGTCCTCCCGACGGTAGTCGAAGATGTACTGGAGCTTGCGGTCTTGTGCGGAGTTCGTTAATGCTCCCTCGGAGTCGTAGCTCCTCGACGCCGTCAGCACCAAGTCGATACCCGCACTTGTCTGGACTCCGTCGGCGGGACCACTTACCGAGATGAGTTCCGGGATCAACTGACCCCCCTCAATGCGGCCACCATCGTCAGCGAGCGCCTCAAGGGTGTTAACCACATTCGCGCAGGTTTGGCAGTCCGGGGTCATGATCAGTTCGAGGTAGGTGACGTCGTTCGTCTGGTAGGCGTAGTTGATCACTTCGATCGCGTACAGGGTGAACGCTTCGACGCCCTCGGCTGAGTTCTCGTGCGCGTTGTCAGGCTCTACGGGAGGCTCGGCAGTCGGTGACGCCGTCGGCGTCGGCGTCCCAGACGGGGGAGCGGTGAGGTCAGGGAGCGTACTCGGCTCGCCGGCAGCACCCGTGCACCCGGCGAGCGCCAAGACGCCGGCGATCAGCGAATACCGGACGACCCGAATGATCACGAGTCGTGAGACTAGTCATATCGCGGCAGAGCGCAAGGGCTTGCACCCAACTTCTGATCAGATTCTGTGGCCCATTGCCGAGGCGTGCGAATCCGCGGTGGCAGGAGGGGCGACGGCGTCTGTGCGCACAGCCGCCGAAAGTCGCGTGGCGGGAATTACCAGGAGTAGACCGGGACGATCATCCCCCGGGCCAGCGTATGGAATGCCAGGTTGAACGACACCACAGCGCACGACGCATCCTGCGGAACGCCGAGCGTCTCGACGTCGACGGCGTGCACGACGAAGTAGTACCTGTGCGGCCGATCACCTTCTGGCGGCGCGGCGCCCGCGTATCCCACCGTCCCGGCGTCGGTGCGCAGGGCGAACGCCGGCGACGGTAGCGATGCATTCCGTTCGAGCGACGTCACGGACGCCGGCAGGTCCACAACGCACCAGTGCCAGTATCCGCTCGGCGTAGGCGCGTCCGGGTCGAAGCACGTGACGACGTAGCTCTTCGTTCCCTCTGGAGCGCCGGACCAGGACAATTGGGGTGACTGGTTTCCGCCCCCTACACCCGAGGTATCCGATAGGAATTCAGCCGAGAGCTGCTCACCGCCACGCACGTCCTCGCTCGTCACGGTCATTGTCCCAACTGCTGGAAGCAGCGAGTAGGGGTCCGGGGCGACGGGCCGATCGAGGGACATGGATGATCCTCCTTATGACTTGGGTGTGTCCGAATCTAGTAGCGGACAAGTTACGAGCCCATACCCAAATGCGGCTTTCACTTGGACTAACGCGTCCGGCCACGGCAGGATCGTCGCCGTGACCATCCCGGACGCTACCGACAGTACGCTCAGCGCGCTTACCGTGCTGCGTGAGCGAGTAGCGATGCTGCGGTTCCCGCTGGAGGTGAGCGGGTCGACGGCCGTCCGAAACAAGCGTAGGCAAATCGTTGCTCAGCTGGACGATTACGTGCTGCCCCGGATGGCGCGCATCGACGCTCCACTGCTCGCCGTCGTTGGCGGGTCCACGGGAGCGGGCAAGTCGACGCTTGTGAACGGGATCGTCGGACGTCCGGTGAGCCAGACCGGTGTGCTTCGGCCCACCACCCGCTCGCCGCTGCTCGCGCACAACCCGAAGGACGCGGACTGGTTCACCTCGGGACGCATCCTGCCCGAGCTGAACAGGGTGACAGGGGAAGGGGACGGTGGCCCCAAAGCGCTGAGACTCGTTTCCGATCACGGCATTCCGCCCGGGCTGGCCATTCTTGACGCACCGGACATCGATTCGGTCGTCACACAGAACCGGGATCTCGCTGCGCAACTGCTCAAGGCCGCCGACCTCTGGATCTTCGTGACGACGGCCGCCCGGTACGCCGACGCCGTCCCCTGGGGATTCCTCAGCGATGCGGCACATCGGAGTGCGGCCGTCTCGGTAGTGCTGGACCGAGTGCCGCCGGAGGCGCTGGACGAAGTCCGCCAGCACCTCGCGGCGATGTTGGACAACCACGGCCTCGGAGACTCGCCGATGTTCGTCATCGAGGAGACGGTTCTCGAACCGGGGGGCATGTTGCCGCCGGAACAGATCGCCCCTATCCGAGCCTGGCTCTCCAGCCTTGCCGCCGACGCTGCGGCACGAACTGAGGTGGTCAAGCGAACGCTCGACGGTGCGGTAGCCGACGTCATGCGGCGTACACCCGAGCTGGCCGAGGCCGCCGATACGCAGGCGGCGATGGCCGATCAACTACGTGCGGCCGTGGTGGCCGCCTACGACGATGCCCTGAACACGATCGACCGGGCCAGCCGGGATGGCAGCCTGCTTCGCGGTGAGGTGCTGGCCAGGTGGCAGGACTTCGTCGGCACGGGCGAGTTCTTCCGCTCGGTCGAGGAGAAGGTCGGCCGCCTGCGCGACCGGGTCGTGGCCTTCTTCCGCGCGAGGCCACTGCCGGCGGCCGAAGTCGAGGAGGCTATCGAGCACGGCCTCGAAGCGCTGTTCATCGACCAGGCCGATCGCGCGGCCGACACCGCGCACGGGCGGTGGCGCGCCGACCGGGCCGGCAAGGCATTGCTCGGCAAAGACGACCTGTCCAGGTCGAGCGCCGATTTCGGCGACCGGGCGGCCGCTGCCGTGCGGGAGTGGCAGGGTACGGTGCTCGATCTGGTCCGGACCGAAGGCCAGGACAAGCGATTCACGGCCCGGGTGCTGTCGTTCGGTGTCAATGGACTCGGCGTCGCATTGATGGTCGTGGTGTTCGCGTCGACCGGCGGGCTCACCGGGGCCGAGGTCGGTATCGCCGGAGGCACCGCGGTGGTAGGCCAGAAACTGCTCGAAGCCGTGTTCGGTGACCAGGCGGTTCGGCGGCTGGCCGACGCGGCGAGCAAGGACTTGAGAGCGCGCGCGGAGGAGCTCTTGCGGACGGAAGCTGCCCGGTTCACCGACCGGATCGACGTGTTGGCGATCGACCCGAGCGCCAGCGGCGCGCTGCGCGATGCGCACCGCAATGTGGAGGGCACGCGGCACCGGGAGGCGGGGAAGTGAGACTGCTTCGCCGGCCCGCCCGCTCAGGCCTGCCCGAGCGGTTGGAGGCGCTCGCGGCCGCTGCGGATGTCGCCGAAGGCCGGTTGCCGGCCCAGCTGATCGACAGGGCCCGGACGGTAGTGAACCGGGCCGGTCAGCGCAGGCGGCTGTCGGGCGATCACACGGTCGTGGCCCTGGCCGGTGCCACCGGCGGAGGGAAGTCGTCCATCTTCAACCTGGTGACCGGTCTGGAGCTCGCCCGGGTCGGAGTTCGGCGTCCAACGACGTCCGAACCGCTGGCTTGCATCTGGGGCACCCAGGGTGTGGAGCCGCTGATGAACTGGCTCGGCATTCCGCGCCGCCACCAGGTGCCCAAGGAGAGCCTGCTCGATTCGGGCGAGACCGATGCACTCGATGGCCTGGTTCTGATCGACCTTCCCGACCATGACTCGCACGACAAGTCGCACCGCGCTCAGGTCGACCGCTTGGTCGAGCTCGTGGACCTGTTCGTGTGGGTCGTCGACCCGCAGAAGTATGCCGACGCCGTGCTGCACGACCGCTACCTCAAACGACTGTCCGGCCACTCTGCGGTGACGGTAGTCGTGCTGAACCAGATCGACCGGCTCGCGCCCGCGGACGTCAAGGCGTGTATGGACGACCTGGAGCGCCTGCTCAGGGAAGACGGTTACGGCAAGATCCCGATCGTCCCGATGTCGGCGGTCACTGGCGCGGGCGTGGACGAGTTCCTCGGCGTCCTGCGTGGCGCCGTTGCGACTCGCAAGGCATCTGATGATCGAGTGGCTGCGGACATCAGCGATGCCGCCACCGCGTTGCTGGACGCGGCGGGACGTGGCGAACCCGCGGGCGTGCAGGACGTGGATCGCAAGCGGCTGGTCGATGCGCTGGCCGAGGCCGCCGGAGTCGAAGCCGTCGCCGCTGCGGTCGGCGGCTCCTACCGGAGGCGCGCTCGCGCCGCGACCGGCTGGCCGGTCACCAGGTGGCTGGCCAAGCTGAGGCCGGATCCGCTGCGCCGGTTGCGCGTCTCCAAGAAGGATGTGGACCCCAGACTGCTGCGTACCTCGCTGCCGAAGCCGTCGCCGATTCAGCGAGCGCGGGCCGAGTCGGCGATTCGCGCCTTTGGGGACGCCGCCGCGACCAAGGGCCCCGACCCGTGGGTGGTCGCCATCCGTGCTGCGGCCAACTCCGCGGCCGACCGGCTGCCGGACGATCTGGACCAGGCCATCGCCGGAACGGACCTCGGGGCCGAAAAGCGCCCGAACTGGTGGCTGGTGGTCGGCGCCCTGCAGTGGCTCCTGCTGATCGCGATGCTCATCGGCGGTCTCTGGTTGCTGGGGCTGGCGGTGATGGGCTGGCTCCGGCTTCCGGAGCTGCCGACGCCCAACCTGGGCGTGATCCCGATTCCGACCTTGCTGCTGCTCGGCGGAGCATTGCTTGGCATCGTGATCGGCTTGATCACGCGGGTGGCGGCGCGGACCGGTGCGCTCCGGCGGTCGATCGCGACGCGGCGAAAGCTGCGGGAGGCCGTCGCTGTCAAGGCCGAGGAGGTCGTCGTCGCTCCGGTCGTCACGGAGGTGGAACGGCTCGCTTCGTTCCGCGCGGCTGCCAACACTGCGAAGGGCTGACTTACCCGCCCGTTATCCACACCTACCTGTAGTCGATCGTGTTATCCACAGATTGATCGCACTGCCTTATGTTCGCGTCCAAGGACGTGCAGTCTCCTGGCTATCCATTCGCTTCGCACGAGCGACGAGCGCAGGAGGCTCCTCATGGCTCAACCCATCATCACAATTATCGGAATCGTCGCTACCCAGCCGGCGGTGCAGACCACCAACCGCGGCACGCCGTACGCAGCGTTCCGGCTGGCCCAGACCGAACGCCGGTTCAACGCGCGGGCCAACCGGTGGGAGGACGGCGACACGTCGTGGTACTCGGTCACCTGCTGGCGGTCGTTCGGTGAGAACATCGCGCAGTCCCTGCAGGTGGGTCAACCCGTTGCGGTCACCGGCCGGCTCAAGGTTCGCGAGTTCACCACCGACGAGGGCAAGTCGCGCCAGCAGGCCGAACTTCACGCCATCACTATCGGGCACGATCTGAGGCGCGGTACGTCGAACTTCACGAAGGTCTCACGCCCGGCGGCGGAGTTCGTCGACGAGGACGCCGAGGTCAGCGAGTTTCACAACCGGCTGGCCGAGCGGCACTCGAACACGCCCTGGTCCGAGCCCACCGGCGAACCCGAGCAAAGCTCGCCGTTCGGCACTACCACTTCTGACGAGCAGGCCGACATCGACAAACGGGCCGCCTGATACCGATGCCCGAGGCTGTCCGGCCGGGCCTGCTCGCCCGGGGACCAGGCTCGGCCGGACGCGACGGGTTCGCCCGTCCGGCCGGCCCCTTCGATTTCAGGGCCGAGCAGCGCAGGCCGTAGGCTGGACAGCGCTATGGCGGAGTTCATTTATTCGATGCGCAAGGCGCGGAAGGCGCACGGCGACAAGGTCATCCTCGATGACGTCACCCTGCACTTCTACCCCGGCGCCAAGATCGGTGTGGTCGGCCCCAACGGCGCCGGCAAGTCCAGCGTGCTGCGGATCATGGCGGGCCTCGACCAGCCGTCCAACGGCGAGGCCGTGCTGAGTCCGGGCTACAGCGTAGGCATCCTCCTCCAGGAGCCCGAGCTCAACGAGGACAAGACGGTGCTCGGCAACGTCGAGGAAGGCGTTGCCGAAACCAAGGCGATGCTGGAGCGGTTCAACGAGATCGCCGAGAAGATGGCAGTCGAGTACTCCGACGAACTGCTCGAGGAAATGGGCCGCCTTCAGGAGCAGCTCGATCACCGCAACGCCTGGGACCTCGACTCTCAGCTCGAACAGGCCATGGATGCGCTGCGCTGCCCGCCGAGCGACTCTCCGGTCACCCACCTGTCCGGTGGCGAGCGGCGCCGGGTCGCGCTCTGCAAGCTGCTTCTCGAGCAGCCTGACCTGCTCCTGCTGGACGAGCCCACCAACCACCTCGACGCCGAAAGCGTCCAGTGGCTCGAGCAGCACCTGGAGAAGTACCACGGCGCGGTCGTCGCCGTCACCCACGACCGGTACTTCCTCGACAACGTGGCCCAGTGGATCCTCGAGCTCGACCGCGGCCGGGCCTACCCGTACGAGGGCAATTACACGACCTACCTGGAGACCAAGCAGGCCCGCCTGAAGGTCGAGGGCGCCAAGGACGCCAAGCGGCAGAAGCGCCTGAGGGAAGAGCTGGAATGGGTGCGGTCCAACGCCAAGGGCCGCCAGACCAAACAGCGCGCGCGCCTCGAGCGGTACGAGGAGATGGCCGCCGAGGCCGAGAAGAGCCGCAAGCTCGACTTCGACGAGATCCAGATCCCGCCGGGTCCCCGCCTGGGCAACCTGGTTGTCGAGGCCGACAAGGTGACCAAGGGGTTCGGCGACCGCCAGCTCATCCGCGACCTGTCGTTCTCGCTGCCGCGCAACGGCATCGTCGGTGTCATCGGCCCTAACGGTGTCGGCAAGACCACCCTGTTCAAGATGATCGTGGGCGACGAGCAGCCCGACTCCGGTCAGTTCCGCATCGGTGACACCGTCCGGCTATCGTACGTCGACCAGAACCGCGCCGGCATCGACCCGAGGAAGACCGTCTGGCAGGTCGTCTCGGACGAACTCGACCACATCAAGGTCGGGCACGTCGAGATGCCCAGCCGGGCCTACGTGGCCGCCTTTGGCTTCAAGGGCCCCGACCAGCAGAAGCCGGCCGGGGTGCTGTCCGGCGGGGAGCGCAACCGGCTGAACCTGGCCATGACCCTCAAGCAGGGCGGCAACCTGATCCTGCTGGACGAGCCGACCAATGATCTCGACGTCGAAACCCTGCAGTCGCTCGAGAACGCGCTTCTCGAGTTCCCCGGCTGTGCCGTGATCACCTCGCACGATCGCTGGTTCCTCGACCGCGTGGCCACGCACATCCTGGCCTGGGAGGGCGACGACGAGGACTCGGCCAAGTGGTTCTGGTTCGAGGGCAACTTCGAGTCGTACGAGAAGAACAAGGTCGATCGCCTGGGCGCCGACGCGATTCGCCCGCATCGGGTGACGTACCGCAAGCTCACCCGCGACTAGGCCTTGCCGCATGGCGCGCCACGTCTCGCAGGTGCCGCTGCGCTGGTCGGACATCGACTCGTACGGGCATGTCAACAACACGGTCTACCTTCGCTACATGCAGGAGGCGCGGGTCGACCTGCTCTACGTGCACGCACCGTCGTGTGGGGCGGAGGGATTCGCCCGCGGGATGGTGGTCCGCCGGCACGAGATCTCTTACCGGGCACCGATCCGGTATGTAGCCGGAGTTGATCGTCCGGAACCCATCCGGGTCGAGACGTGGGTGACCGCGATCCGCGCCGCTTCGTTCGACCTCGGGTACGAGATCCTCGCGATCGGCCCGGGCGGTGACCGTCAGGTCTATGCGGTGGCCTCGTCGACCCTGGTGCCGTACGACTTCGACGCCGGCCGGCCGCGGCGGATCGGCCCGGGCGAACGGGCCATGCTCAGCGACTACGTCGAGCTGGACGGTCCGACGCCGTCTCTCCAGGGAGCTCTGGCATGAAGTACCGGTTCGAGTGCTCCGTCCGGTTCGACGACCTGGACTCGTACGGTCACGTCAACAACGCGATGCTGGCCGATTACCTGCAAGACGCCCGCATCGATTTCGTCCATCGGCACCTCGCCGACCCGTCGGCCCCGCACGAGCGGGCGGTCGTCGGTCACCAGACGATCGAATACCTCCGGCCGGTCCCGCACCTGACCGCGCCGATCGCCATCGACATGTGGGTCACCGGGGTGGGTACGTCGTCGTACCACCTCGCCTACGAGGTGCGTGACGGTCACACCTTGCTGGCGACCGCGACGACCGCCATGGTTGCGTACGACATCGACGGTGCACAGTCCCGCCCGCTGACCGACCGGGAGCGGGCCGTCCTGGACAGGTTCGCCGGATGACCGTGCTGGTGCCCCGACACTCGGGTGGGGCCGCGGACCTGGCCATGTTCGCCACCCGGGTCGCCCGGTACGAGGCGGAGGCGGTCGTGCGGATCGTCGCCAAGGGCACCGTTGCCGGGTGCTTCGCCGAGACCCCGTTCGACGCGCTTGCGCTCCGCGCGGTCGAGTTGGCCGAACCGGTGTCGGTCGATCTGGTCCTCGAGGCGGGAACACTGGCCGCCAGGGCAGTCGGCGACCGTGGCGAACTGGAGTTGCCGCCGCCTGTTCCGGCCCTTCGCTGGACGTCAAGCCTGCCACCGCGCAGCGGCTGGACGGTGCTCGCGACGCTGGACGGGTCGGACGTCGACCAACGCGTCCGGGCCGGCATCGAGGAGTTCCGGCAGAAGGCGCCGTCCGTCACCGAGGGATCGGCGCTGCGCGAGGGGCGCGTCGCCCTGGAGAAGCTGGCCGACGAGATCTGGGACCGCGAGCTCGCGGCCGGCGTGCCGCTCCGGCTGGCCCACGCGGCAGGCTCATACGGCTTCCTGGGCGAAGGCGAGATTGTGCTGCGAACCGTGGGCCAGTGGTGGCGGCTGGACGCGCCATACGGCTCCGTGCTCGCCCGTGCCGGCCTGGCTCTGTTTGCCCTCTAGGGGTGTGTCAGGCCGAGGCGCCGTCGACCAATCGGCCGTCACGCAGGTACAACACGCGGTCGGCGTAGGACACCAGCGCGGGGTCGTGCGTTGCGACGAGGGCGGCGCTGCCGGACTCGTGGACCAATCGCTGCAGCAGCGCGATGACTTGCTGCCCGGTCTCGGAATCGAGCTGGCCGGTCGGCTCGTCGGCGAGCAGCAGCCGAGGTTCGGGTGCCAGCGCGCGGGCAATGGCTACCCGCTGTTGCTGGCCACCGGACAGTTCCGGCGGGCGGTGCTCGGCGTGGTCGGCCAGCCCCACGGTGGTGAGCAACTCGGTGACTCGGGCCTCTCGTGCGCGCGTTCGCCAGCGCAGCATCCGTAGCGGGACGCCGACGTTCTCGCGAGCGGACAGGAACGGCAGCAGCCCGAAGGACTGGAATACGAAGCCGACCTGCTCGCGCCGCAACCGCTGGCGTGCCGCCTCGCCTAGCTCGCTGAGCTTTCGGCCGTCGATGACGACCTCGCCCTCGTCCGGCCGGTCGAGCCCGCCAATGACGTTCAGCAGGCTCGTCTTGCCCGAGCCGGATCGGCCGACGAGTGCCACCAGCTCGCCGGCGTGCAGCTCCAGCGACACCCCGCGGAGGGCGTGGACCGGGCTCGCGCCGCGGGCGAACGTCCGGCTGATGTTCTCAGCCACGGCGAGCGCGCTCACTCATCGACCTCCTCGTCGCGGTTGCCGGAATTGCCGGTCTGTGCCTGCCACACGCCGACGTGGTCCGGCTCCAGCTCCAGGCGGACGCGCTCGCGCAGCCCCAGGGTGGTCACGAAGTCTCGGGGCAGCTGGACCCGGCCGGCCCGATCGAGCACGGCGTACTCCTCGGCGATGACTCGCTCGTGCCCGTCCGCGGTGATCTCGGTGCGGCGCAGCACCTCGGACGACGTCCGGCCGTCGCGGATCGCGACCGTCCGGTCGACGTGCTCGGCAACCGCCGGGTCGTGGGTGACGATCACGACGGTCGTCCCGAGCTCGGCGTTGGTCGACCGCAACGCGCCGAACACCTCGGTCGCGGTCGCCGAGTCGAGCTCACCGGTAGGCTCGTCCGCGAACAACACCTCGGGCCGGTTCGCCACGGCAACTGCGATCGCGCAGCGTTGCTGCTCGCCGCCGGACATCTCGCTCGGCCGCCGGTCCCGGCAGTAGCCGATGCCGAGGAGCTCGAGCAGCTCGCCGGCGCGGGTCCGGCGTTCGCGCCGCCCGGCTCCCGCCAGCAGCAGCGGCAGCGTGACGTTCTCGGCAGCGGTGAGGAACGGCATCAGCCCGCGCGCCGTCTGCTGCCAGATGAACCCGGCGACATCGCGGCGGTACCGGACGCGGTCGCGGGCGGACATCTCGAGCAGGTCGTGCCCCGCGACGGTGACCCGCCCGGCGGTGGGCTCGTCGTTGCCGCTGAGGATGTTCAGCAGCGTGGACTTGCCCGACCCGGACGCCCCGACGATCGCGACAAGCTCCCCGGAGTCGACGTACAAGTCCAGTCCCTGCAACGCGATGACCTCGATGCCTTCGGTCTGGTAGATGCGAACCAGGTTGTCGCACGCGATGGTGGGTGCGGTCATGAGTCTTCTCCTGCGCGAAGGACGGCGCCGAGCCGGGCTCGGCGGTTGGCCGCGACGACTATTACGACAGCGGCGATGACCACGGCTACGACACCCGCGGCCGCGAGCGCCGTACCAGAGATGTCGGGAGTGACCGGGCCGCCCGCGTTGAGCAGCCCGGTAAGTGCGGCGAGGTCGATCGCCTGACCGGCCACGGTCGCCAGACCCAGGCCCACCGCGGACCCGACGACCGCCGCCACGATCGATACCGGCACGACCTCGGCGGCGATCAAGGTTGCCATGCTCCGGGACGGCAGCCCGAGCGTGCGCAGCACGGACAGCGCGTACGCCCGCGATCTCGCCATGACCTGCAGGCCCAGCACGGCGGCGAGCGCGGCGAGGGCGGCTGCCGCAAGCACTGCCACCTGGAAGATCGTCAGTGTGGTCTCGAGCATGGGGTCGTCGCCGATCGCGGCCAGCACGTCCGTGCGCCGCATCACGTCACCGTCGAGCACCGATTCGAGGTCGAGATCCGCGACCGGCCCGGCCAGATAGACGACGTTGGGCCACCGCAGTCCAAGCTCGGACGGCGCGGTGCCCAGGCCGTCGATCGGCACCACGACAGTGTTGCCCATGGGAGCCCCGGCGAATGTCTCTACCCGGCCGACCAACCGGACCGTGACCTCGTGCCCGCGAATCGTGATGCTCAGTTCTTGCCCGACGGCGAAGTCGTTGGTCTGGCCCTTGATGACCGCCGGCGCCACGCCGCCTGAGTCCTGTGCTCTCGCCAGCGTTGCGACCGGTTCGACCGGCTCGGTCGAACCAGCCACCACGTCTGCCCAGGCCGGGACATCGACGGCCAGGACGTCGACCCGGACCGTGCTGTCCCCCTCGGCCGTCGCCCGTTGCCCGCGCAGTACGTATCCGGCGGCGATGTGCGTCGCCTCGGGCACGAGGTCGGCCAGCTCGCCGGTCTCGGCCCGCAAGGTGGTGGTCTGCACGACAGCATCGGCCGGTACCTGCGTCCAAGCGGTCGCGTCCTGAGCCTGGTCGGCCGTCGTGCGGACGCTGCCCCCAAACGCGGCCAGGCCGACCGCCATGAGCACTGCGACGACGGGCAGGACGGCGTACGCCGGGCTCCGCGCGGCCCGCGAGGCGACAAGGAACGCCGTGGCACCTCGGGTGCGCCGAACCAGCCGCGTCACCGCGGCGACGAGGTACGGCAGGAGGCGGAACACCACGACGCCTGCCGCGGCGGCGACAAGCAACGGCGTCAACGACACGACGGGATCGGCGCCGGCACCGGTGTCAGGGGACTGCTGGGAGAGCAGCCACACAGCGGCCCCGGCGATCACTACGAGTCCGGCTTCGGCGACCAGGCGGCGAGGCGAGGGCCGCAGGGTGGCGTGCTCAGGGCGCTCCGCGCCGCTACGCCGTGCCAGCCGTACTCCCACCACGGGCAGCGCCACCACCGTGAGCACCAGCAAGAGGGCGGGAATCCACCAGCTCACGCCGACCAGCAGCGCGGCCGCCAGGACTCCCACGGCGACGCCTGGCACGCCGACGAGCGCCGCTTCGGTGGCAAGCATGCGGGCGAGCATGGCGTCCCGGCCACCGCGAACGCGGGTGAGCGACAGGGCGGCGGCCCGGCTTTCGGCGAGCAGTCCGATCGTCAGGAGTTGGACGGTCACCAGCAGTCCGGCGAGCGAGGCGACGCCGAGCGCGGCGGACCGTTCGGCGCTCGCCCGGCTGTCCAGGTACCTGAGCAGTACCTCGTCCAGTGACGTCGTCCAGGTGTACGACGAGCGGAGCCGCTGAACGTTGGTGATCATGGAATCGACCTGGCCGGCGTCGAGCCGATCGGGTTGCAGTACGAGGTGCCAGTGGATGGACAGCCAGGTCCGCCACTCGACGCCGCGCTGCTGCGCCCACTCCACGAGTTGCTCGGCCAGCAGCGGATCGGCGAGCAGCGTGCCCCGGTAGATACGGGGGTCGTCTCCGGGCACGCCGCGATCGGCCTCGAGTGTGGTGAAGGTGTCCTGCCACGCCGGGTCGTCCGCATCCACCGGTTCGATGACGCCGGCCAGGCGCATGCCCACATAGGCGTCCGCCTGTCCCGACCTGGTGCTGACGCTGCCGGCCCCGGCGACGATCTCGTCGCCGAGGTTCAGCTCCAGTGCGTCCATGACATCGGCCGTCGCGGCGACCTCGAACACGGGCATGGTGAGAGGTTCGTCCTCGGTGGACGCAGGTGATTCGACGATCTCGACGGCAGTCCGCGGGAAGCGGCCCTCGACCACCTCGACCTTCTCCTGGGCATCCTCCGGAAGCCACAGTCCGGCCTCGCGAAACCTGGACGAGGGCTCGGCGGGGCCGTCGTGGGACATGACCGTGCCGGTCCCCAGCGACATCGACCACCGGTCGCCTGCGTAGGCTGCGGTCAGCTCCGGTTCCTGCTGCCGGACCTGCTCGATGGTGCGTTCGACCGTCGCAAGATCCGGAATCAGGTCTTCCCGCGGCGGGACGACTACGCTGGTGCCGAACAGGCCGCGTGCCACCAGGTCACCGTGGGGCGCCGCATCGGTCAGCGTGTCCTCGAGGGTGGCATCCAGCCGGTCGTTGATCCACATTGGTGCCGCCGCGCCGAGGAACGCACCCACTGCGAGCACGGCGGCCAGCAGGAGTACGACCGTGAGGTCGGCCCGGATCTGCTTGGTTACGAAGCCAAGCCGGCTCATGCCTCCTCACCTGCCCGCAACACGCTCGTGATGCTCACCGTCCGCAATGACGCGGCAGCGACGGCCACGATCACGCCGAGCAGGATGGCCGCGCTGACTCCCAGAGCCGCCAGAACCTGCCACGGGACCGTCAGTTCCAGCCTTGGCAGCTCTGGAAGCCCGGCGAGCCGTCCGATCGTGTGCGGCACTGTGAGCCAGGACACCACGGTGCCCAGGCCCAGCCCGGCGATCGTCGCGAAGCCGATCAGCAGGGTTTGCTCGGTCGCGATGGAGCTGAGCGTGCTGGATCGGCCGAGGCCGACGGCTCGCAACACTGCATGCTCGCCGGTTCGTGATCGGTACGACGCCACGGCGTGCAGGATCGTCCCGACGATGCCGAAGGCCGCGGCGAAAGCCAGCCCTCCGGTCAGCCCCGCGAACACACCACGCGCCGTCACCTCCAAGCTGCTCGACTCGGCCGCATCGGCATGCGTGCTGACCGACGTGACGCCGCCGAGCGTGGCAGCGCCGGCCGCAGCCGAGGCTCCGTTGTCGGACGTCGCGAGCCACCACTGGTTCGGTGCCGGGTCGACATCGACGAGTTCGGGCGTGTCAGCGCCCTCCTGGATCACCTCGACCCACTCTCGGAGGGCATGGCGTAGGGCTTGCTGGTCCACGAGCATCGCATACGGCTGGGTGGCACCGGGTACGGCATTGACCAGGCCGGCAACCCGGACCTGAAGTCGCACGCCGCGCACAGTCACGATGGTGGTGCTGTCGACGTCCAGTCCGAGTTCGTCCGCGTAGGTGCGAGTGACCAGCGCCGGCAGATCACCGGGACCGGTCAGCGCGGCCAGCAGCTGTGGCGCCGGGCCCCCCGCCAGTGCCGGTGGCCAGCGCATGATCTCCACCGCAGCGCCTGGATCGACACCGATCAGATCGATCTGACGGGTGTCGCTGCGCGCCGATTCGTGGTGGACCGGCATGACCGCCTCGACCTCGGGCAGTGCGGCGAGCTGATCGGCCGCGGCCTCCACGGGCCGGTCCGTGACCAGGACGGGGACCATGCTGACGCGCACGTCGGCCGGCTCGGCGAGGGCGACCGAGTTGTCGCGAAACGAGTTCCAGGTGGCTTGTGTTGTCGCTGCGAATACGGCTGCGGCCAGCGCAAGGGCAAGCATCGCCACAGCGGCCACGTGCCGCAGCGGCCGGCGGGCGACTTCGAACGAGCCGAGCACCGCCGGCAAGCCTCGCGTCCGCGCTGCCACCAGGGCCGCCGCGCGGCTGCACCACGGCAACAGACGGACCACTATGAGGGTTCCCGCAAGGACCAGTACCGCGGGTGCGACGATCAACACGACGTCCGGTGTCGCACCCACCGGCCGGTGCAGTTGCTGCAGAGCGAGCAATGCGAGCGCGAGAACGACGACGTCGACTCCGGCTCGCTGCACGGCCGCGCGACGGGTAGGCCGGGCCGATTCGGCCGACACGCTGGCCATCGATCGTCCGGACCGGAGATCGGCGACGACGAGCATGGTCAACCAGCCGGCGGCGACAGCGGTGCTCAGCAACCACCGGCCGGTGCTACCGGTAGCAGCCACGACGTCGCGGTTGCGCAATTCGGCCAGTATCAAGTCGGCCACAGGTGGGGCGGCCCCGGCCACGACAAGTGCCGGGACCGCAGCCGACAACACAGATAGCCGTACCAGCAGGCGATCCCGGCCGCCCCGGGCCCGGAACAGCGCAGTCACGGACGCCCGGCCCGCGGCGAGGATTCGTGCTGTGAATGCGAGTGCCCAGGCCGCCAGCACCGCCACCATGGTGACGATCACGAACAGCACGGCCCGAGCGGACGATGCCGCGTCCCGGGCCCGTTCGAGCACGTCGGTGCCACCGGCGATCGAGACTCGGGTGGACTGATCGCCCGTGGCCACGTCCGCCAGGTCGTCGCGAAGCCGAGCCAAGGACCGGATCGCCGCATCCGCCGTCTCAACGGAGACCCGATTCAGGTCCAATCTCACCGTCCAAACGGCTGTCGTCGAGCCCGGCTGGACTCGATCGACCAGGTCGTCGGTAGGGACGAGGAGTGGGCCGAACACCGTCGGCGCGTCTTCCTGGTCGTCGACAAGTGCGCCGTGACCCAGCCCGCGCCACAGCACATGCTCGCGCTCGGAAGGCTCGAACGCACCCACGACGAGGGCATCCACTGTGACTGACGGTCCGGCCAACAGCTCAACGGTCAGCCTGTCGCCGATGTCGATCCCCAGAGTGTCCAGCGCGCCGGCGTGCACGACCGCCTCGATCGGCGTGGCGCCAGAATCGGGCCAACGGCCGTCAGACAACTCAGCGTGTGTGTCGAGGTTCTGGACGGTGCCGAAGGCGAGCCGGTATTGATCCGCCGTGGCGATCGTCCACGCGGCGGTGGTCACCTCGCCGACGATCTCGTCGTGCTGTCGGGTGACGTCACGGAGGTCTCGATCGACCTCCGGCCAGGTGTCGTTGAAGGCGGTGGTTGCCCGGAGGTCGTGGGCGGCGGCCGGCTCGGCGGCGACCGTTCCCCGAAAGGTCTGTTCGGCGACGGCCGGGGACAGCACGCTGGCGGTGACCAGCAGCGTGGCGGCGACGAGTGCCGTCAGCATCGACGCGGTGAGAAGGCCGAGGCGGCTCGTCGCCAGGCGGAACGCCAGTCGCAGCCACCCGAGCGGACGCCCCAGTCGATCATTCATCGTTGGGGACGATAGCGCAGCCCGCGAGCGGACCGGATCAGCACCCTAATCGACCGACGCTCCTAACGATGAGGGCGGGCGCACGAGTGCACCCGCCCTCGGTCGCCGGTCAGGGAACTCTTATGCCCAGCGTGTAACTGCCCGATCCGCTGTAGGAGTACACGACGTACCGGTAGTAGCCGGTGGAGCCGTTGTAGCTGATCGTCTCGCTACTCGTGGATCCGGTCGAACTGGCGACTGTCACCCATGACGAGCCGTTCCATCGCTGCAGGTAGAGATCGAAATCGGCGGTGGACGGACCGCTCAGGCAGCCCTGGTGGGTGCCGGACCGGGACGAGTAGAAGTAGCTGCCGTTCGGCTGGAATTGGTAGCTACCCGTGCCCGACAGAGAACCCGAGTAGACGTTCGGATACGAGCTGCAACCCGTCGGTGGCGGGGTGCCTCCACCGCCCGAGGTGACAAGAGTGCGGCCATATGCCGACAGGATCGGCCAGATCGGCTGGAAGTACGTCGTACCGCCGACGGTGCAGTTGCCCGATCCGCCGGACGTGACGCCCTGGGCCTGCTGGCCGGCCAGCCACGAGCCGCCCGAGTCGCCGCCCTCGGCGCACGCCGTGGTGCGGGTGAGGCCGCTGACGCTGCCCTGCGGGTAGTTGACCGTCTGGTTCTTGGCCTGGATGGTCCCGCACCGCCAACCGGTCGTCGATCCGGACCGGCACACGCTCGCGCCGACGGCGGCTTCAGCCGAACCGGCCACGGTGACGGTCTGGCTGCCGCTGTACCGGTTCACCAGCGGAGTCGGCGTCCAGTTGCTGTTGACCTCCACCCACGCGTAGTCGTTGCCCGGGAACCTGGAACCGCGGACGACACCCTGTGTGACCTGGTTGTAGCCGCGGGTGGTCGTGCCCACACCGCCGCAGTGACCCGCCGTGACGAAGCCACCATTGACCGAGAAACCGATGGAGCACCGGCTGCTGCCGGGATAGTAGGCGTCGCCGCCGCGAACGTCGTAGAACAGCTGCGGCTTGTCGGTGGTGATCTCGATCCTGATGGTGTCGGCATCCGCGCCGGCGGACCGGACGAACCGTTGGGCGGCGCCACGGGCGTCCGGCAATGCCTCGATCACGACTTCGTTGGTCTCGACATCGACGTACCATCCGGTCACCTGGCTCGGGGACGGCCGGGCGGTCCGGTCGAGTGCTGCCATGAGCGCCGCCAGGTCGTCGGCGCTACGCTCTACCACGCGCGGTGTCGCGCCGAGGGCTCGGATGCGGTTCGTCTCCTTGGCGTCGGTGACGGCGACCACGAGGTGCTGGTCCGCATCGAGCCACGCGCCGGCGAACTCGTCGCCGAGGATGTCCTCGAATCGGTCGGCGAGATCGCTGCCGGCCTCGTCGTGCGCGACGCGGTCCTGCACCTGGGCTGCGGTGAGATCTAGGTCCCGCTGCATGGCCTCGGTCATCTCCGGCGAGGCCGTAACCGGCGGGTTGCCGGTGGACTCGGGCAGGCCGGTGGATGCTCCGGCCGCTTGGGTGGGAGCGATGGCGAGCAGCGTCGCGGTAGCGGCTGCCGCCAGGGTTCTGGGGAGCGTGACCTTCATCGGTCCTCCTTCCGGGGCGAAGGCGAGGTGATTTCCGCACGGTAAGAAGCACTGGACCGATAGGTAATTCGCAGTTTGGTCTTATCGTCGTCGCACGAGGACGTCTTCGTACGAGCGCCTGGCGAACTCGAGCAGCCGATCCGCGGCATCGGTGGTCAACACACCGGGAACCCAGCCGATGACATGGCGCCACTGCAGCGGCGTCCCGGCGATCGGCACCGAGACCAGGCCGTCCGGGGGCCGGAAACTGGACTGGCACAGTGCCACTGCCTCGCCGGCCTCGACGAGTTCGGTGGCGGTACGGGCATCCACCTCGTACATGCGTCGCATGGTGAACCCGGCACGAGCGCAAGCGGCGGCGAAGCACTCCTCGAAGCAGCACTTGTACGGACCGCCGGCCGCCCACGCGGCGTCAGCGAACTCGCCGAGTTCGGCCTCGGCGCGGCCGGCGAGCGGATGGTCCGCGCGCAGCAGGACGCACACCGCGTCGACGGCGATGTCGTGCCAGGCCAGCTGCTGTTCGCGGGGCGGGTGGGCCCGGCCGCACAATCCGATGAGTGCCACGTCTATTCGGCGTTCGGCGAGCTGATCTGCCAGGTCGGCGGGCGACGAGGACGGGTGGACCATCACTTGGACGCTCGGGTCGGCTGCGTTCAAGCGGCAGATGATGCCGCCGAGGATCGGACTGCTCACCGAGCCGATCCGGCAAACCTGCGCCGATCCGCCCGTTCCGGCCAGTCGGACGGCTTCGTCGTGCAGGTCCTTGACCGCCGGCAGCAGCGCCCGGGCCCGACTCAGCACGAGGTCGCCGAGCGCAGTCGGCCGCGCGCCATGTCGGTCGCGCTCGAACAGCAGCCCGCCGAGACTGCGCTCGATGCGCTGGAGCTGTGTCGTGAGGGCGGACGGCGCTAGCCCGAGAGCCGACGCCGCCTTGGTGAGGCTGCCATGGTCGGCGATCGAGCAGACCACCTGCAGGTGCCGCAGCTCGAGCCGCATGCACAGACAGTACGACCGTTCGGTTGACTCGGGAAGACCCCGTATGTCATGGGCTGCGAAAGCATGACCGATGCGCCTTGGGTGTGGGTCGTGCAGGTCAGCTGCTCTCGGCTAGACGGCGAGCCAGACGGCGGCGTCGGGCGGCAGCAGCCCGTCGTCGAGGGGTGCGCTCGACAACCGCACCCGGTTGTGTTCGAGCAGCTTGACCGGCGCCGCACCGAGGTTCACGACGCACGCGAAGTCGGGCTCGCGGCGAAACGCCAGCACTTCTTCACCGTGGCCGGGTAGCCATTCCAGCGAACCGAGGCCGAGGGCTCGCATGTCGCGGCGCAGCCGGAGAGCCTCCTTGTAGAGGTTGAGCATCGAGCCGGAGTCGTACTGCTGCGCCTGCACCGAGCGCGCGCCCCAGCCGGCCGGCTGCGGCAGCCATGACCCGTTCACGCCGAACCCGTACGACGGGCCGTGCGTGGTCCAGGGGAGGGGAACCCGGCAGCCGTCCCGGCCGCGCTTGGTGTGCCCGGAGCGTTCCCAGATCGGATCACGCAGCGCAGCCTCCGGAATGTCCAAGACCTCCGGCAAGCCCAGCTCTTCACCCTGGTAGATGTACGCCCCCCCAGGCAGGGCCAGCATCAGCAGGGCGGCCGCCCTGGCCCGGTGGGTGCCCAGGGCCTCGTCCGGTTCGCCGAGCTCGACTGGCGGGCTCGAAGCGATCACCGCGGACGTAACCTGACGTCCGTAGCGGGTCACATGGCGCTCGACGTCATGATTCGACAGGACCCAGGTCGCCGGGGCGCCGACTTCGTGGAAGACGTCCAGGGTCTGGTCGATGATCTTTCGCAACTCCTGCGCCGACCACGGCGCGCGCAGGTAGTCGAAGTTGAACGCGGTGTGCAGGCCGCCGGGCCGCACGTAGTGGGCGAGCCGCTCTGGAGAGTCCACCCATGCCTCTGCGACGAACACCCTGGGCGGATCGTAACTGTCCGCGACCTTGCGCCATTCGCGGTAGATCTCGTGGACGTCCGACCGGTCCCAATGCGGATGGTCGTCCGATTCCGCCGGTGCCAGGACCTCGCCGGCCTCGCCGACCGGCAGGTCAGGCAACTCGGGATGTTTGATCATGCCGTGCGCCACGTCGATGCGCATGCCGTCGACACCGCGGTCGAACCAGAACCTGAGAATGTCGAGGAACTCCTGTCGCACCTCCTCGTTACCCCACTCCAGGTCGGGTTGGGACGAGTCGAACAGGTGCAGGTACCACTCGCCGCGCGAGCCGTCCCGCTCGGTCACCCGCGTCCACGCCGGCCCGCCGAACATGCTCTTCCAGTTGTTCGGCGGCAATTCGCCGTTCTCGCCCTGGCCGGGGCGGAAGACGTAGCGCGCCCGCTCGCGCGACGCGGGGCCCGCTTGTAGTGCGGCCCTGAACCACGGATGCCGGTCGGATGTGTGGTTCGGCACGATATCGATGATCACGCGCAGACCGTGGCCGTGGGCTGCGCGGACGAACGCCTCCGCGTCGGCCAGCGTCCCGAACTCACCGGCGATGCTTCGGTAGTCGGCCACGTCGTAGCCGCCGTCCAGCATGGGTGAGGAATACCAAGGGTTGATCCACAGCGCATCGACGCCGAGATCGCGAAGGTACGCCAGCCGGGAGCGAAGGCCACGGATATCGCCTACCCCGGTTCCCGATCCGTCGGCGAACGATCGGATGTACACCTGGTAGATGACGGCGCTGCGCCACCAGTCCTGTTGAACGTCGGTCACGCGCAAGAGCCTACGGATGCCACCCGGCCGGCCGGCAATCGGATGTCCGAGTGTCGGGTGGCGTCAATTCGAGGCGTTCTGTGCTCGTTCCCAGTCCTCGCGGAGCAACTCGTACTCGACCTCCCCGTATTCGGTGCCAGGGACTGGATCTTCGAACTCCATGTGGAACGTCCGCGCGTACGTCAATCCGGCCTTCTCCATCACCCGGCGGGACGCCACATTGACCGCCATCGTCTCGGCGTAGACCCGGCGGGCGCCGAGTTCCCGGAACGCCAGGTCTACGAGGGCGCGCGCGCCCTCGGTCGCGTACCCCTTGCCCCACGCTGCGCGCCGGAGCCGATACCCGAGTTCGGGTTCGTCGGGCGGGTCGCCGTCGCGTGGTCGCAGGCTGAGCCAGCCGATGAACTCACCGGTCGACTTCTCGTGCGTCGCCCAGGTGCCGTAGCCGTCGAAGAGTTCGTAATACTCGAGGAACCTCGGCAAGATGATCTTTTCCATCTCGGCGCGCGCCGTGGGCCGGCCCTTGCTGATGTACCACATCACCTGCGGATCGCTGTCAAGCTCGACGAGCAGGTCCACGTCGTCGCGGGTGAACCGGCGTAGCACCAGCCGCTCGGTCTCCAGAACGACGTCCATCGACAGGCCCCCATGTGATCAGTCCCCAGCGGGAAAGACTAGATCACCGGAGACGGCCGTCCAAGTGCGCAGAAGGCCCTTCTAGCCGGTCGCGCCGCCGTCGCCGTTTGTGGGCGCCTCGTCGCTGAACGCAGACGCGCGTACCGCCCCGTCCAGCACCGCTCCCAGAAACGTGGTCGTGCCCTGGTCCAGCAGTTCCCGGCCGGCCGTGACAAGGGCGCGGTATGCCACCCACGCCAGCGCACCGCCGGTCGAGACCCGGCGCACACCGGCGCGGGTCAGCTCCGGAACCGTCGGGCCGCCCGGCACGGTCAGCACGTTGATCGGCGCGTCGACCTCTTGCACGACCCGCTCGATGTCCGCCATCGCCGCGAGGCCGGGGGCGTACAAGACGTCGGCTCCCGCGTCGCGGTAGGCGACCAGGCGGGCGATCGTGTCGTCGAGGTGATCCACGCCGTAAAGGTGGTTCTCGGCCCGCGCAGTGATGACCAGGCCATGAGGTGCCGCTGCCATGACCGCTTCGGCGACTCGTCCGGTCGCCGCTTCGATCGGCAACACCCCGCGCGCTGGGTCGTAGTCCTCGATCGAACAGCCCGCGGCTCCGGCATTCGCGATCAGCTGGACCGTCCTGGCCACGCCGCCCGCCTCGTCGGGGTAGCACTGTTCGGAGTCGACGCTGACCGGTACCGTCACCGCCGCGGCCACCGCCTCGACATGCGCGAGCAGCTCGTCGCGCCGGACCCGCTGGTCGCGACGTCCCAACGTGCCGGCGAAGCCGGAGCTCGTCGTGGCGATGGCCGCGAAGCCGAGATGCTCGAGCAAGCGCGCGGAACCGACGTCCCATGCGTTGGGCATTACGAAAAGGCCATGCCGGTGCAGTTCGCGGAAGCCGTCCAGGGGAGTCACCGCCGGCTCACGTCATTCGTCGAACGTGTTGACAAGTGAGAACGCCGCACGCTCCAGATAGTCCCAGAGCATGCCGTGCTGTTCGGGCGTTAGGTCTAACGAGTCGACCGCGACCTTCATGTGGTGCAGCCACCTGTCACGTGCTCGCGGGTCCACCTTGAACGGCGCGTGCCGCATCCGCAGCCTCGGGTGGCCGCGTTGTTCGGAGTACGTTGTCGGCCCGCCCCAGTACTGCTCGAGGAACATCCGCAGCCGATCTTCGGCGCTGGTGAGGTCCTCCTCGGGATAGAGGGGACGAAGCACTGGATCGTCCGCCACTCCCTGGTAAAAGCGGTGGACGAGGAGGCGGAAGGTCTCGTGCCCCCCGACGGCGTCGTAGAAGGTCTGGGCTTGCTGGGTCACGCCACCCATTGTCTCAGGCGGCGGATGCGGCAGGATGGGCACGTCTGCCACTCGAACCTTCCAACGGAGGAGTCAACGAACATGGCCGCAACTCGTACCGCGTCGACGCATTGGGAAGGCAACCTCTTTCAGGGAGCCGGCCAGGTCACGTTCGAGTCGTCGAGCCTCGGCACACACGACGTCACCTGGGCGGCACGCACGGAGGATCCGGGCGGCCGGACGTCCCCAGAAGAGTTGATCTCGGCTGCGCTGTCGTCGTGCTACTGCATGGCCTTCTCGAACGTGCTGGACAAGGCGGGTACACCGCCGACCTCGCTGGACGTCCAGGCGGCGACGACGTTCCAGCCTGGGGAGGGCGTCACGGGCATCCAGCTCACAGTCCGGGCCGTCGTGCCCGGGATGAGCGCGGAGGACTTTTTGGCCGCTGCCGAGAACGCCAAGGACAACTGCCCGGTGAGCCAGGCGCTCAGGGCTGTCCCGATCACCTTGGACGCGGCGCTCGCCTGACACCACCAGGCGCATAGGTGCCCTACCACCCGCACGCGCATGGTGGGGCACCCGCAGGCATGCTGAACGTGATCAATCGGCGGCAAGTTCGCCGGGCTCGCCCTCATTGCCGCGGACCCAGATCGTGCGCTGCGGGAACGGGATCTCGATGCCTTCCTCGTCGAGCCGAATCTTGATTCGCTCACGTAGCTGGCGCGCGACCTTCCACTGCTCGAGCGGCTTGGTCTTGACGACGAGCCGGACCACGACACTGTCTACCCCGAGGTTCTCCACACCCCAGACCTCGGGCTCCTCCAGGATGAGCTCACCCCACTCGAGGTCTTCTGCAAGCTCGTGAGACACCTCGGTCAGGATCGCCCGCACGCGCGCAGGATCGGCCTGGTAGCTCACACCGATGTCGATGACTGCGCGGGCCCAGTCCTGGCTGGAGTTTCCGACCCGGATCACCTCACCGTTGCGGACGTACCACACGGTGCCGTCGACACTCCGGAGCCGGGTGACGCGTAGTCCGACGGCCTCGACGGTGCCGGTGGCTTCACCCATGTCGATCACGTCGCCGACGCCGTATTGGTCTTCCAGCAGCATCATCACGCCGGACAGGAAGTCCTTGACCAGGTTCTGCGCGCCGAACCCGAGCGCGATGCCGGCGATACCGGCGGAAGCCAGCAGCGGCCCGACGTTGTAACCGAAGGTGGCGAGGATCATCACGACGGCGATGGCGGCGATCACTGCCGTGACGATGCTCCTGGCCAGCGAGCCGAGGGTCCGCGCCCGCAGGGCCCGCCGCTCGGAGTACGCGCCCGTGCTGCCGAAGACGATCCGAGCCGCCTGTTTCGAACCGAGCACGCGTTCGGGTGGCCGGGAGGTCTCGGCCCGCAGGGCCAGCCGGTTGATGAGCCTGTGAAACAGGTACCGGGCGATCAACGCGAGGAGGATCAGTCCGACGACCCGCAGCGGTATGTCCAGCAGCACCTCTAGCCACCAGTCGCCGCTGTACCGCTCTGGTTCCTCCTCTTGCTGAGCGATCACGACGTCAGCTCCTTTCTCAGGAAGGCCAACTGGTCCGCTGCCAGATCAACGGTCCGCGACACCGCACGGGCACCGTGCCCCACCTCGCGCTCGGCCCGCAGCAGGACGATGCCACCTGTCGTGGCCGCCTGCAGGGCCGCGCACATCTTGCGGGCGTGCATGGTGTCGACGCGGGTGTCGCCCTCGAAGACGGTGAACAGCACGGCCGGGTAGGCCACACCATCTCGCACCCGGTGGTACGGGGAGTACGAAAGAAGCCAGCCCAGCTCTTCTGGGTCGTCCGCGGTCCCGTACTCGTCGTTCCAGGTTGCACCCAGCCCGAACTTCTCGTACCTGACCATGTCCAACAGCGGCGCCGAGCAGACGACCGCGCGGAAGAGCTCGGGCCGCTGGGTCAAAGCGGCGCCGACCAGCAACCCGCCGTTGGACCCGCCGGAGATGCCCAGTTGGTCGCGCGTCGTCCAGCCGTTGCCGATCAGGCACTCGGCCGCGGCGAAGAAGTCGTCGAAGACGTTCTGCTTGTTCTCGCGCATGCCCGCCCGGTGCCAGGCCTCGCCTTCCTCCGAACCGCCACGCAGGTTCGCCACCGCCCATACGCCGCCCGCCTCGACCCAGGCCAGAATGCTCGCCGAATACGCGGGAGTGAGCGAGACCGAGAACCCGCCGTAGCCGTAGAGGACGGCCGGCCGCGGCCGGTCCGGCTCACCCGTCGGCGAAACGATGACCATCCGGACCTCGGTGCCGTCCTTGGACCGGTAGGTGATCTGCCGTGACCGCACGGACGGGACCTCCACCGCGCCCGGGCTCTCCGCCCATGTCGTCACCTCGCCCGATCGGGCGTCGTAGCGCAGTACGCGGGTCGGCGTCGTGTGGTCGGTGTAGGCGAACCAGGCCTCGTGCCCGCCCTCGGGACGTTCGGACAAGCCGCCGACGGTGCCCAACGCGGGCAGGTCCAAGGCGCCGATCCGCTCACCGGTGGCGAGGTCGTGAACGGTGATCTCGGAGACCGCATGCCTGGTCCACGAGGCCAAGAGCACCGGCGGCTCGAGGTCGTCCAGGATCGCGTAGTCCTCCAGGACGGCCTGCGGGTCCTGGGGGAGCAGGTCGTGCCACTGCCCGGGTTCGGTGGGGTCGGCCACGGCCAGCCGGCCCCGCGGAGCGTCCTTGTCGGTCCAGATGTAGAGCCGGCCGTCGCGCCCGACGTGCGGGTATGCGCGGGCGTCCACCCCCACCTGGACGGCGACAAGTTCCGGAGTGGCCGGATCGGATGCGTCGATGTCGGCCAGCCACAGGTCGTTGCGAGGCGACGTGCCCTGGGCGGCGGTGACGATCAGCCACCGCCCGTCGCGGCTGACCGAGACGCCGTAGTAGTTCGTCTTGTCCAGCCCGGCGCCGAAGATCTCCACGTCCGAATCAGGGTCGGTGCCGAGGCGGTGCAGATAGACGCGTCGGTGGAACTGCTCCTCGCCGGCCGGCACGGTGTCTGGTGCCAGCCGCCGCACGTAGTAGAACGCCTTGCCATCGGGCAGCCACGCGACGGGGGAGTAGCGAGCGCGGTCGATCGGCCCGTCGACGTCCTTGCCGGTGGCAACGTCCAGGACGCGCAGAACGGACTCCTCCGTGCCGCCGGCCGATAGCTGGTAGGCGAGCAGATCGCCGGCCTGGGACGGCTTCCAGGCGTCGAGAGTGGTGGTGCCGGACGCATCGATCGCCATCGGGTCGACCAGCGTGCGTTCGGTGCCGTCCGGATCGATCGTGAGCAGGACGGCGTGCTCCTGCTCGGCGGTGCGGCGGGCGAAGAAGGCGCGCCCGCCCCGCCAGGTGGGGGTCCCGATAATGCCGGCGCCGAGCAACTCGGTGAGCCGGTCTTGCAGCGCCGGGCGGGCGTCCCACGTGGTCCGGTGCTCTGCGAACAGCTCGGCCTGCGCTGCGGACCAGGCAACGGTCGCCGCGTCGGATTCGTCCTCGAGTGTCCGGAAGGCGTCCGGGACAGTGATGCCATGCAGGACGTCAGTGTGATCGGATCGGGGAGCGGTGGGATATAGCGTCACGTCAGCCGACCATACCCACCGCTGAGCTCTCCGGCCGACGCGCACGAAGGATCTGCCCGACTATGGTCGAGGCATGAGCCAGCCTCCGCAGATGCGCGTCTCGATGCCCGACGACAAGGTCCCCGGCGCCTACGCCGATTTCGTCAGCGTCTGGCATACCGCCGACGTATTCACTTTCGACTTCGCGGCACTTAGCCGCCCGCCCGCCCGGGTGGAGAGCGACGACGGCACTCCGGTGACTCAGGCGCAGGCACAGGTGGTGGCACGGGTCCGCGTCCCGCCCAGCCAGGTGTTCGAGATCATGAAGGCGCTCGAGCGCCAGCTGACCGCGTGGGAGACCGAGACCGGCCGCCGACCCCGCCAATCCCCACCGTCGCCCGAGGCCAAGTAGGGCGAAAACCGGTTGCGGCGCCGGCTGGCCGCCTTTGCACCGGGTGGTCATCCGGCCACCATCGCAGGATCACGGTCCGTGCTTCCGGGCGAGCACTCGGCGCAGGAGGCTTCGCTCGGTCACCGTCCAGGCCGTGGTCGTGAGCACGTAGAGCCCAGCAGCGAGCGGGACGATCGCCGCCACCAACACCGTGCCGAACGGCAGCAGGCGGACTACGCCGGCGCCGGGCGTATCCGTTGGCGGCGCAGGAGCCAGCCAGCGAGTGAGCGCGGCGACGCCGATCAGTGCCGCGCCGAGGGCGGCGAACACCAACAGGTCCACACCGGCGACCTCGAGCAATCGAGCGCCGAGCGGCACCCCGGCGAGCGTGCTGGTCAGCAGTGCGTTGGCCTGCCCGCCGACCTCGGCGGTCAGGAACAACCCGTACAGCACCATGACCACCGGGGCCTGGGCTAGCGCGGGCAGGCACCCGGCCAGCGGAGATGTACCTTCCCGCTGGTAGAGCGTCGTGAGTTCGCGACGGAGCCGCTGCGGATTGTTGCGGTACTTCCGCTGCAGTTCGCGCAGCGTGGGCGCCAGGGCGGCCCGTGCTAGTTCACTTCGGACCTGGGCGACGCCGAGTGGCACGAGGACGGCGCGGATGGCCATGGTGAGTGTCACGATCGCAACGGCGGCGCTGGCGGGTCCGAGTAGTGGGGTGAAGGCAGTGGTCAGGGTGTTGACGGCGGTGTAGAGGACGCCGATGGCCGCAGCTAAGGGAGGAAACGAGTACATGGATGTGGCCCCTCGTCGGTGGGAATGGAGGACGACGAGTTGGGACCGCGAAGCGCTGGGTGGCTTACGCGAACCCTGGCCGAACAGATGGTGCTCGAGGGCGGGGACGTCCTGCCGCATCGGGATCGCACAATGGCAGGAACGCCGTTAGCTCGCCGCGCTGCCGTACGGCGGACGCGACGAGCGGACCTGCAATCGGCGCGGTGCGCTCTGGGACAACCAGGCCGAGCAGCAGGGCCGCCGCTGTCGTCGCAGCCAGGGTGGCCAGGCCCGCCGGACTGCCGGTGAGCTCGACAGCCGCACTGAACTGACCGGCGAACAGCAGGATCAGCGCGAGCACAGCAGCCAGCCTATCCAGACGGGCAAAATTTCCGGACTCGGGCTGACCTACGCGGGCGACTCGTCGACGATCAGCCGCCAGCTGTCGGGGAGGCCCCTGACGGTGACCTGGTCGACTTTGGCACTGATGTCCACAGTGACGTCGCCAAGCCGGAGATCGTTGAGCGCAAGTGCGCCCCAGCGTTCCGGCATATGCGGGGCGACCTTCAGCGTACGGGCGGGAACGTGCGGTTCGAGCCCGAGGAAGGCACGCACGAGCAGCAGTGGTGCCGCGCTCGCCCACGCCTGAGGCGAGCATGACGTCGGATACGGGATCGGCGCTCCGAACTCGGACCGCGAAAAACCACAGAAGAGCTCGGGTAGTCGTGCGTCAAATGCTGCCGCTGCATCGAGCAACCCGGTGGCGAGCCGCTCGGCGAGTTCCACCGCGCCTGGTAGGTGCCGGTAGCGGAGCAGGCCCGCGACAGCGATCGATGTGTCGTGCGGCCAGACCGAGCCGTTGTGGTAGCTCATCGGGTTGTAAGCGCCCATTGACGCCGCGAGGGTACGCAAGCCGTAGCCGGTGTCCATGTCCTCACCGGCCAGCCGTTCGATCAACACCGCAGCATGTTCGTCGAGGGCGATGCCTGACCATAGGCAGCGGGCGGAATTGCTGGTCAGCGCGTCGACGGGGTTCTTGGCACCATCCAGCGCCACCGCGTACCACCCCTTGTCGGGCAGCCAGTACGCCTCGGCGAACCTGATGCGCAGATCGTCGGCGCGGGATCGGAGCGTTTCTGCTCTCGCCGGGTCGTCGTACGCCTCGGCCAGCTCGGCGCGAGCACGCCAGGCTGCGTAGACGTAGCCTTGCACCTCGCACAAGGCGACCGGCGGAATCGCCAGTCGACCCGACGCGTCGTTGACGCCGTCCACGCTGTCCTTCCACCCCTGATTGGCTAAGCCTCGGTCGGTCGCCCGCTCGTACTCGACGAAGCCGTCGCCGTCCCGGTCACCGAAGTTGTCGATCCAGGACAGTGCAGCGTCCGCCGCAGGAATCAGCTGCCGCACTGCTTGCTCGTCGGCACCCCAGCGTCTGGACTCACCCAATAGCGCCACGAACAGTGGGGTGGCGTCGACCGTGCCGTAATAGTGGCGGCCGCCGAGCACCTCGGTGCTGTCTGGGCCCCTGCGTAGCTCGTGCAGAATCCGCCCGGGTTCTTCCTCCGTGATCGGGTCAACCTTCGCGCCCTGCGCCTCCGTGAGCCTCTCGAGAGTGCCGAGCGCGAGCTCGACGTCGAGCGGCAGCGCCATCCAGGCGGTGACGAGACTGTCCCGGCCGAACAGCGTCATATACCAAGGGGCTCCGGCCGCGGTGTAGGGCCGTCGCCCGGGTGCTTCGTCATGGATCTGGAGGATCCCCAGGTCGGTCTTCGACCGCTGCAGTACCCGGGTCACGAGCGGATCGTCGGACACCACCGCGGTGCTACCACTTCGCCACGCCTCGATCTTTCGCGCTGGTGCGCTGGTCTCCAGCCCCTGACCGCCGTGGAACCGCTCCTGCAAACCCTGGTCCGTGAGCATCGGCTGTGCCACGATCTCCGCCCACCAGCTGTCGCGGGGAGGGATGACGACCCGCCAACTCATCGAACCGGGCATTACGATGGGCTGGCCTGAGGCCGTGATCGACAAGGCGCGGGTGCTGTCGGAGGGGTCCCGCAGCAACAGCTCGTTGCCCGCCACCGTTGCGGTTGCGGTGCCAGCAGGCGACCGACCTCCCTTGACCGCGAACAGGTCCGCGAAGTCGGCGTCCGCGTTGATCACTAACGTGACGGCGGTGGCCTCGCGGCCCACGTTATCGATCGTGATCGTCTCCCGCAGCCCGTCGGCCACCAAACGCTCCCGAACGACCAGCAGGGTGCTGTCGGCCACCCCAGGCCGGGGAGCCTGGCGGAGGACGAAGCGGGCCGCGAACGCCTCGGGCGTCAGGACCGTCATCGGCGGCGGCGTCTGGCCGTCCAGCCGCAGTTCCCAGGTGGAGATGAAACGGGTGTCGCGCATGAAGAAGCCCTGCGTAGTGCCAGGGTTGATGTCGCCGCTGCGGTCGGAAAGGCAGAACGTGCTGCCCTCGATGAGCGTGACGGTGTCGGTCGCGCTCACGACAGGCACCGGCTCGGTCCTGTTGAGCATGTCCGCGCGGCGGTCGGCCGTCACCCTACGCCCCGCGGCACCTGGAGCGCGACGCCGTTGTGGAGGCGCCGGGCGCGTACATTGCCGGTCTGGTTCTGGATGACAGACCGGTAGGTCGCCTCGTAGCCGGCACCTAACTGGTCCACGTTGAAGCGCTTGGCGACATGAGACCGGCACGCGGCCGGGTCGATAGAGCCGACCTGCCGCACCGCGTCGGCCAGCTCGGCGGGTTCGTCGCAGATGAGACCTGTCACCTTGTCCACCACAACCTCGGGAACGGCCCCGGCACGCAGTGCCACCACCGGCGTGCCACATGCCATGGCCTCGATCATCACCATACCGAACGGTTCTTCCCAGCGAACCGGGAACAACAGGCAGCGGGCTGATGCAAGTAGCGCTCGCTTCGCTGTCGCGTCGGCGACGCCGACCATGCGATCGCGCGCGGTCATCCGCGGGCGGACCTCCCGTTCGAAATACTCCTTCTCCGCGGGTTCGGCGCACTTGCCCGCCAGGACCAGCGGCAGGTCCGCTGCATGCGCCGCCTCCAAGGCCAGGTGGGGTGCCTTATTCGGGTGAAATCTGCCGAGGAAGAGCGCGTAATCTTCCTTCGCCGGCTGGAACGGCCAGTCGTCGATTCGCAGCGCGTTGTGTACCGTGCCCGCCCAGTTCAGCTCGGGCGCGAACGTCCGCTGCCGCTCGCTGATCGCCACTAGGTGGACCTCCGATTGGAGGGCACGGTAGTACCGCTCCAGGTCAGCGTCGATCGGTCCATGGACGGTCACGATGGTCGGAACGTCCCAGCGGCTGTAGTACATGGCATTGAGGGGACCGGCGAACGTATGGTCATGGACGATGTCGACGCCACCTGCGCCGAGTAGGCGCTCGACCGCTCGTCGGATCAGGAGAGCGTGGACGACCTCGGGGTAGGGGTCTCCGAGACGCTCCGGGATGGCGCGCTCCCACAACGGCACGAATTCGGCGGACGTCCGTGGGTCACCAGCGCCCAGCAGAGTGACCTTATGTCCGCGGGCGACGAGGGCGTCGGCTAGCTCGGCGACGACGGCCTCGACGCCTCCGTACGCTTTCGGTGGCACATCGAAGTATGGCGGGGCGGCCAGCACGACGTGGAGCGGAAGTGTTTCGGCGCGGCGGACCGGCTGGTGGTTGACGAGCCGCGGAAACGGATCGTCCGCACGGGTATGCGGATCAATGGACGTGACGCTCATATGGCGCTCCTGGGTTAACACTCGATAGAGGGAAGTGCTAGATATCCGCTCTGGCGCTGGTAAACCCGTTGCGCGGCGAACTTTCTGGTCGGACTTGTAAGTACCGAACAAGTGTTCGATACTGGTGCTATGGCGATGAGGTCCTCCGTCGGCGTGCAGGACTACAGCGGTAGTCCACTCGTGGCCGGTCCGATTCCGGTGCTCCCCGCTCTTCAGGGGCTGCTCCCCGGTGGATTGCCTCGCGGCCAGGTACTCACTGTCGACGCGGCGGGCGCGCTGCCGCTAGCGCTGGTGGCCGGCGCGGTTCCGGCAGGCGTCCCGACCGTCGATCTGTGGTGTGCAGTGGTCGGGCTGCCCGAGTCAGGGATGCTGGCGGCCGCCGGCATGGGGGCGAACCTCGATCGACTGGTCCTTGTCGACCGGCCGGGGGAGCGCTGGGCCGACGTGGTCGCCACACTGTTGTCCGCAGCCGGGTTGGTGCTGGTCCAGCCGCCGGGGCCGCCGCCCGCTGGGATCACCCGGCGGTTGACTGCACTCGCTCGCCAGCACGGTGCCGCCTTGGTGGTGGTCGGGCATTGGGAGGGGGCGCGGCTGCGCCTGCAAGTGACCTCATCGCTGTGGACCGGGCTGGAGCACGGTCACGGTCACCTGCAAGGGCGCCGGGTGAAGGTCGTGGCCGACGGGAGAGGGGCCGGAGGCCGGCCCCGGTCGGCGTGGCTGTGGCTTCCGGGCCCGGACGGTTCGGTGGCAGGTGCCGACCTCGGGGTCGTCGAGTCTCTGGAGGCGGCTGGATGACCCGAGTCATCGCCCTGTGGTGCCCCGACTGGCCGGTCGTGGCAGCCGGCGCCGATCCGCGGACTCCTGCCATCGTGGTCTCGAACGGCCGGGTCACCGCATGTACGGCAGCGGCCAGGGAGGTAGGCGTCCGGCGGGGCCAGAAACTTCGCGACGCCCAGCGCCGATGTGCTGACCTGGAGGTCCATGACGACGATCTCGACGCCCAAGCCAGGCTGTTCGAGCAGGTCATTGCTGTCGTGGAGGCGCTGTGCCCGCGGGTAGAGGTGATCCGCCCGGGGCTGCTGGCCGTTCCGGCCAGAGGACCCGCCCGCTACTACCGGAGCGAGCAGGCCGCAGCCGACACAGTGCGCGACGTAGTCGAGGCTGAGGGGTTCGAGTGCGCGGCCGGAGTGGCCGACGGCTCGTTCGCGGCGGCACTGGCCGCACGGGTGTTGCCGGCCGGCATCGTGGTGCCGCCAGGTGAGACCGCGCGGTTCCTGGCACCTCACCCGGTATCGGTCTTGGACCGTCCGGAGTTGGCGGGGGTGCTCGTCCGGCTGGGCATTCGAACGCTCGGCGATCTGGCCGCTCTCCCGGCGCCCGACGTCCTTGCCCGCTTCGGTGCCGACGGAGCGCTGGCCCATCGCCTGGCGCGGGGGTTGCAGGCCCGGCCGCCGGCTACTCGGCCACCGGGAGAAGATCTCGCCGCAGCCATGTCCTTCGACCCACCGCTCGATGCCGAGCCGGTGGTCTTCGCCGCCAAGAGCCTGGCCGATCAGTTGCACGAGAACCTCGGTTCGCGGGGGCTGGCCTGCGTCCGGGTCGAGGTCGAGGTCACCACCTCCGATGGCCGGAGCTGGACGCGGCTGTGGCGGCACGACGGTTTGCTGTCGTCGCCGGCGCTCGCGGAGCGAGTGCGCTGGCAACTCGATGCCTGGCGTGCTACGCCCCGCAAGGGATCGCCCGGCCCGCTGGGTGGTGGTGTCGTACGGCTACGGCTGGCGCCCGACCAGGTCGTGGTCGACAGCGGGCGGCAGCTGTCGCTGTGGGGCTCACGGGTCGCCAGTGACGCGGTCGAGCGGGCGGCCGGCCGGATCCAGGTCATGCTCGGTCACGCCGCCGTCACCAGGCCGGTGCTCACCGGTGGGCGCGGCCCGGGTGAGCAGGTGACCAAGATCCCGTGGGGCGATCGGCTGGATAGCGTCCGGGCCGCGAAGGCGCCCTGGCCGGGACGGGTGCCGAATCCTGCGCCGGCCGTGGTCCACCCGGAACCGCAGCCGGTGCTTGTCGTGGATGAGTACGGGCGGCCGGTCACGGTCAGCGGCCGGTGCGAGGTCTCCGCGCCGCCCGCCGAGATCATGCTGGCCGGCGAGCCGCTGGCCGTCACCGGCTGGACGGGGCCCTGGCCTGCGCACGAGCAGTGGTGGGACGCCGCCGTGGCCCGCCGGCTGGCCCGGTTCCAGGTCGCCACCGACGACGGCCGGGCCTGGCTGCTGCTTGTCGAGGGTGGCCGGTGGCTGGTGGAGGCGTGCTATGCGTAGGGCACCGTGGCGCGTCCTGCAACGGCTCGCGCGCAGGTTTCGTCTTGCGGTGGCGCGCGCCGTTGGGATGGGGCGAAGCTGACCTACTCGACCGTGAACGCCTCGTTGTTGCCCGGCACTCCCGATCGCGCCTGCCCGCCGATCTCGTATTGGTCGAAGTTGAACGGCACTCCGGCGGCGACCGCTGCCCACCGGTGATCCATCAGCTGGAAGTGCAGATGTGGCTCGGAGGTGTTGCCCGAGTTGCCGCACTCGGCTAGTCGCTGCCCGGCAACGACCCGGTCTCCCGGACGGACCAGCAACGAGCCTCGCTTGAGATGTGCCAGGACGGCGTAGACCCCGTCGCCGAGGTCCAGGACGATGTGGTTGCCGATCACGAAGAATCCGCTGAGCAGCGACAGGATGCCGCGGATCAGCATCTCGGGTACGAGGTACACCAGTCCAGGCACGGAGTTGCGGCTCAGATGATCCCGTTGCCACCCGGACGCCGCCACCACCACGCCGTCGGCGGGAGCGAGGATCGGCTGGCCGAACGCTGGGAACGTGTGCGGACAGCGGGCCGGCGGCCAGCGGTGAACGCCTCGCCACGCGACGAGTGGATCCGGCTGGTGGACCAGGTCGATGGCGTACGCCTGCCCGAGCTCGCGAGTTCCATGGCTCGGCACCCGGCTGGCCGGGCTGTTGATGGCCAGCCACCGCCCACGGACCGGAGGGCTGACGGTGACCGGCTCGCGGGCCAAGTCCTCGGCCCGGACGAAGTACAGGGCAAGACCCGCGACGATGAGCGCGGTTCCCGCGAACCCGACCCGGCCGGTCGAGAAAACCGTATCGATCACGATCAACAGACCGCCGAGCAGCATGGCCGGCGCCGCGACCCGGGGTGCGTAGCGCTTCAGCGGAGAGTCACGACGAGTATCTGCGGTGGTGTCAGGCACGAATTACCTCCTCGCGGCGGCCAGGATGATGAGCAACGGGATGATCCGTTCGGGTGCGACGGTGTATCGCCCGCGTCCGGCCGGGCGCAGCCAACCGGCTGAGACAAGCTGACGCAGGTGGTGATAGACCTGCCCGCTGGTGCCGAGACCGGGGTTCTGCTGCTGCAGTTCGGACACCGACTGCGTACCGGCTAGGACCTGTCCTATGAGTGCCAGGCGGACCGGATGGGCGAGTGCGGTGAGCTGTGGCGCGAGGTCCGAGGCCAGCGCCTCCCAGTCGGCCTCGAGCAGCGCCTCGGCCGGCTGACCGTGCTGCCATTCGTAGTGCTCGCCGGTGGGCAGGTCGACCGCCCCGGTGAACAGCAGCCCGCCGCCCGGCGCCCGCGCCTTGAGCCCTTCCAATGCCCAGAAAGCACCTTCGGCCGCCGGAACAGGCACCGCTGCGGTACGGGATTCAAGCCGCTCGACGCGTTCCTCGAGAGCGGTGATCCGGTCTGCCAGGCCCATGTCGCACGATTATACGTAACTACGTAGAAATTGAGTTCAGGCATACTCGGGCTTCGTGAAAGAAGTGTTGGTGGCCCCGGAGCGCCTACAGCGCTGGCTCGACGGATTCACCGAGCGGCATGGCGCGACGTCCTGGCACTTCGGCGCGGACGTGGTGACCGGGTCGGCCGCGGACGGTACGCGCGTGGAATGCCGCGTCCCGTTCCCCCCTCTGCGGGTGGACGAGTCGCTGCCGTACGGCGGATTGGTCGATCACGCCTCGCGCGACCGGAGCGTGGGTGTCATCGTGGTGCGGCGGGGTGGTT
>Ga0214469_1000013_pt1 | contig 46919 bp, 45 predicted proteins | sample RVTome_10_FD_187340 | JGI IMG/M metagenome (GOLD analysis project Ga0214469, IMG submission 187340) | Soil microbial communities from uranium-contaminated site in the Upper Colorado River Basin, Wyoming, United States - RVT153D57 HiSeq ... | reverse complement strand
CACCTGCACCTCGCGCAGGTCGCGGGGCTGGATCCGGCCGCCAACCTGTGCTCGCTGTACCTCTACGTGGACGACGCCGACGCCCTCCACGGGCAGTGGAGCGAGGCTGGAGTTCGAGGCCGCCTCATCCCACCGGTGGCCTACCACCCGGCCGTGACGCCGCCCGCCTCCGCGGCGACGCGGCCTTGACCGCCTGACGCCGAGTCCAGACGTCGAGCGTCACGGCGCGGTCTTGCGCCGATGAGTTCTGCGCACCCGCGCCGTCGTAAGGGCAGGATCAGAGAGCACGACCTCACACGACAGGAGAAACCGATGGCCACGATCACGGCCAGCCTCTTCACCGCACTCGACGGCGTTGTCGACCCCGGCGTCGGCAACTGGCACTTCCCGTACTTCAACGAGGAGATGGGCAAGGCCGTGGACGGGACTCACGACACCGACGTCATGCTCTTCGGCCGCGTCACGTACGACAGCTTCGCGGGAGCTTGGCCCGAACGGGAGGCTGCGGGCGAGGATGACGCCGCTTTCGCCAAGCGGCTGGGAGACATGCGCAAGATCGTCGCGTCACGTAGCCCACGGGAGTTCGCCTGGCGCAACTCGGAGCAGCTGCAGGGCGACCTCGTCGAGGCCGTCACGGCGCTGAAGGACGACCCGGCGATCCGGCGGATCGCATTGAGCGGGTCGGTGTCCGTGGTGCGCCAGCTGCTCGACGCCGGTCTGCTCGACGAGCTGCATCTGTTCGTCCACCCGGCTGCCGCCGGGTCGGGCCTCAAGCTGTTCGACGAGGGTGGGCCCCCTCGACACCTCAAGCTGATCTCCTCGCAGCCGTTCAGCTCGGGAGTGGTGTACCTCGTATACGGGCCCGACCCGAACCCGCCGACGGGTTCCTACGACGACGCAAAGGAGAGCCTGCCCCAGGAGGACTGAGCTCGGTTGACCCGCAGCCCTGGGTACCCCGGCGGTCTATCCCCACAGCTCCTTGGTGGCCAGGGCCGCACCCTCGGCCAGCGCCCGGAACTTCGGCCACACGACCGTCGGGTGCACCTCGGGGGAATAGGTGGCGCGGGACGAGAAGCCGCAGTCGGAACCGGCGATCACGTTCTCGCGACCGACCAGCCCGGCGTACTTGACGATGTAGTCGGCGACGAGCTCGGGGTGCTCGACATAGTTCGTCGCGTGCCCGATCAGTCCGGGGATCAGGATCTTGCCCTCGGGGAGCTTCACGTCCTCCCAGATGCGCCACTCGTGGTAGTGGCGGGGGTTTGCCACCTCGAAGCTGTGGGCCCCGGCATCGATGGCCAGCATGTAGGGCACGACCTCGATGAGCGGGATGTCGTTCATCCGGGGCCCGTGGTTCAAGCCGTAGCAGGTGTGGTGCCGGATCCGCTCCGTGGGGATGTCCCTCAGGGCATGGTTCAGCGCCTCGACGTGCACCCAGGCCATGCGCTCACGTTCGTCCTGCTCCATGGTCGGATCGCCCAGCATGTCGATCAGGAACGGATCGTCGACCTGGAGGACGAACCCGGCGTCGACGATCGCCAGGTACTCCTCCCGCATCGCCTCCGCCACCGCCGCGAGGTACTCCTCGTGGCTGGGGTAGTACTCGTTGCGCCCGAAGCCGCTCGGCCCGGTGGACGGCATGAACGCCTCGGTCACGTCGAAGGGCGCGATGGCCGCCCGCAGGTTGTCGATGTCGGTCTGCAGCAAGTCCTGGCCGATATAGCTGATCGGGCCCCGGCAGATGATGCGGCGAAGCGGGGTGACGGTCGAGGAGTATTTCTTGAAATACTCCTCGTAGTACTCGGGAAAGTCGTCGACCTCCTTCTGCCACGACGGCGCCATCCGCGTGGTCTCCATGTCGGGCTCGAAGCCGCCGAGGCGGTCCTTCACGTAGCCGAGGAAGCTGACCTTGCTCATCTCCCCGTCGGTCACGACGTCGATACCGCTTTCGACTTGCTGGCGCACTCGGTCGGCGACGGCTGCCCGCACCTGACGGTCGAGGAGCTCGGCGTCGTACGGCCGTCCGTTCTCCCGCTCCTTCATCGTGTCGAGCAGCCCGGTCGGCCGGGCCAGGCTGCCTGCGTGCGTCGTCAGGATGCGTTCGGTGCTGCGCTTCATCGGGTTCCCCCCGGGTAGAGGTGTCGTCACCTCTAGTTGACGCAGGTGATGTACGTCCAGCAGGCCTGGAACTTCGCCCGCCCGTGGAACAGCACGTCCATGGCGTGGCGGATCAACGCGAGGCGGTCGGCGGCCGCCTCGGGCGACGGTGACGTGCCGTCGATCTTTTCGGTGCCACCGACCCAGCCGAGCACGGCGTCGTGGTACGTGCGGAGCAGTTCGTACCAGTCGTCGACGCGTGCCTCGATGCTCGCCTCCCGCACCGATTCGACCTTGAGGCCGGCGAGCTCCAGGGTCTCGAGGTAGAAGTCCAGCGGGCGGGGTTTGAGGAACACGCGGTCGCGGTAGGCAGCGTGGGCCGCCATGCGTTCCTGGTTGTCGACATCGGCGCGGTAGCTGGCGTACGCGGGATCGTTGCGGACCAGGCCCTCGGCGAGGTCGCCGACCACCCACACGGTCTCGTCGAGGATCCACTCGTTGCGGCGGGCACGCGGGTTGCGAATGTTGCCGGAGTTGATGAGGACGTGGCCCCCCGGGCGCAAGGCTCGCAGCCACGACGCGACGGTGTCGGCGAGGTCGGGATAGAGGTGAATCGCGTTGGTCGACACGATCGCGTCGACCCGGCGCTCGAGCAGCTGCGGACCGAGCACCTCGTCGAGGCGCTGGAGGCGCTTCTCGGGCTTCAGGAAACGAAGCAGCCGCAGCCCGACATCGGGGTCGTCGCGGAACTTCTCCAGCGCCACCCGAAGGAACTTCGGCGAGCTGTCGACGATCACCGTGCCGGCGCGGGCATCGAACATCCGCAGCTTCAGCCGATCGAGCAGGATGCCCGTGCCGCCCGAGTAATCGACAAGGATGTCGCCCTCGTTCAGCAGGTGCGACAGTTCCTCGACCGTGGCGTCGAGGTTTCGGTACCAGGTGTGGTGGTCGACGTTGTCGTAGGCCTCGCCGAAAGCATCGACCGGCTGGCGCGTCCAGTCGTCGTCGGGCACGCGTTCCCAGCCCGCCGGCCAGGCGAAGGCGCGGCGGCGGGGCGTCGCCGGCTCGATCGGGGCCGACATCGCCCGGTGCAGCTCGATGAGCGACGCCACGTCCTGAGGACGGTGGCGGGCCCAGCCGCAGTCGGTGCCCACGCCGAAGTCGTGGACGAAGCGCTGCGCGGCGACGATCCGGGCCCGGGCACCCAGCTCACCGTCGGATGGATGGAGCAAGCCGAGGTACAGCCGCGTCTCCGGGCGGAGCGCGAGTTGGGCCAGGGTCTCGAAGAATCGGAGGTCGACGCGGTCGCCCGCAACCGGCAGGTGGATCCAGTCGAGCGACCGGCTGAGGCTGAGGGAGAGCGCGTTGGCCACGTCGACGAGCGGCTGGGCGTGGTACGGCCTGTCACGGTGGTGCGCCTCGTGCCCGTGACAGAAGTGGTACCCGAGCTGCACGCCCGGTGGGATGCTGCGACCCAGCCTTACCAGGCGCTCGACGATGCCCGACCGTGCGTCACCGAACCACACGGGCATGACCCCATCGAGCATCGCGAACTCGAAGTTCGTGTCCCACTGGATCGCGAGCTGGTCGTGCGGGATGGCGTCGAAGATGCCGGCCAGCTCGTGGAGCATCCGCTCCTCGTAGAGGGGCTCGATGTGGGCCTGGTCCTCCGGGGCGACGAACGCTGCGATCGGCGCCAGTGGAGTCGGCAGCGAAACCTGGAAGCGGCAATGCGGCGGGACCTGCCCGTCCCGCTTGCGGCGAGCGAAGATGCCGTACGACGAGAGTGCGGCCTCGGCATAGCCCAGGTCGTCGAAGCGCAGGGTGTCGAGCGACTCGCCGTCTCGGATCCGCAGGCGCGGCAGCGCCCGATGGGGTTGGTCGCCCGGCGGGCAGACCTCGAACTCGGGGCGGGAGCTCAGTACGGGGTACTGCCACACGATCCAGTCCGACCGCGGACCGGTCTCGCCGTCGGGGAGCTGCATGACCCGGTCACCGAGCTCCGTCGCCATCACCTGGAACACCTCTTCGGCGCTGCGCAGCGGGACGCTGCCCACCAGCAGCACTCCGCCCGTGGCCAGACCGCGGCTTTGCTCGAGCATGAGAGGCCCCTTGCCTTCGGCGTCGACCTGAGTATCCGGGCACCCAGCCGGCCCACAAAGCGCCGTGTTCGCCGCACGGGAACGCTTCCGAAGAAGCGGCTCGCAATCTCAGGCAAGCTGATACCGTTAGCGCCGCCCCGCCCGCGGACGGGGCAGCGATCAGGTAGTGCAGGGGTGCGAGCGGCCTGCGCCGGGCACCGTGGCATTGACCGGTGGAGGGGGACACATGAGACGGTCACTGTTGGCCATCGTCGCAGTCAGCGGCCTGCTGCTCGCGGCGTGCGGAGACGACGACGACGACAGCGCGGCGGACACTGCGCCCGACGAGGCCGAGGCGCCAGAGGACACGGTGGCTCCCGCCAGCGGGAGCGGCAGCAACATCCAGGCCTCGGGCGAGTGCGGGGCCGGGACAGGCGAGGAGGCGACCGGCGAGCCGATCAAGATCGGCGCCATGGCCACGAACTCGCCGGTCGCCGACTTCACATGGATCACGGGGATGACGGCCGCCTATTTCGAGTGCGTCAACGACAACGGCGGGATCGACGGCCGTCCGATCGAGTACATCGCCGAGGAGGAGCAGGTCGACCCGACGCAGATCGCTTCGCTGGCCCGCAAGCTCGTCGAGCAGGACCAGGTGCTCGGCATCGTGGGCAGCACGAGCCTCATCGAGTGCAGCGTCAACCGCGACTACTACGCCGAGCAGGCCTACTACGTGATCATCGCCGGTGTGTCGCAGGACTGCTTCACCAGCCCGAACTTCTCCGCGGTCAACATGGGCCCGTACTACTCGAGCCTTGGCGGCGCCCAGGCCGCCCTGCGGGCGGGCGCAGAGGGCCGGATGGTCGTGGCCTCGCCGAACCAGCCCGGCTTCGACCTGATCAACCAGGGCGTGGTCGACTTTGCCGAGGAGAACGACCTCGAGGGCGTCAGCATCCTAGAGGATCCCCCGTTTGCCGACCCGGCCGGGTTCGCCCAGCGCCTCGTCCAGGAGGCCGGTGATGGGGGTGGCGTGGTGCTCGACTACACAGGCCCAAACGTGGTTCCCCTGCTCCAGGCGATCGAGCAGCAGGGCCTCGTCGACTCGGCGATCTGGGCCAGCTCGACGCCGCCCAACGACCCGTCAGTGGCCGAGGCGCTCGGGCCGGCGTGGAACGACAAGTTCCTGATCAACGCCGAGTTCAACGTGCTCGACTCGGGCCAGCCCGACCAGGACCACATGAATGAGATCCGCGAGCAGTACGCGCCCGACATCAACTTGTCGAGTTTCGCCCAGATGGGCTACCTCGCCGGGCGGGTCGCCACGGACGCGCTGATGGGCATCGAGGGCGAGATCACGAAGGAGAGCGTCAACGAGGCGTTCCGGAGCATCACGAACTTCGTGAGCGACATCTGGTGCCAGCCGTGGTACTTCGAGAGCGGCGTCGGCGCCAACGTGTCCAACAACGTGGACCTGACCGTCGTCCCGCGCGACGGCGAGATGGTCCAGACCGAGGAGTGCTTCGAGATCGCGGAGCTGCCCGGCAACAACCTCGCAGAGATCCGCCAAGCCGAGGAGGATCAGGGGCTGAACACCGGCGAAGGATAGGTGGGCGGCTGAGAGCCAGCTGCCCACGGCGTTCGATCCAGGAGATCATGGTGCTCGGTGAGGAGCCATGCCAGGCCTAGATGACCTCAAGCCGTTCCTCGTGCTGGGGTTGGCGCTCGGCGGGGTGTTCGCCATGAACGGTGTGGGCCTCGTCGTCCTGTACCGGGCGACGGGCGTGCTCAACCTCGCCTACGGCGCCATCGCCACCACGGGCGCCCTGATCTCCTGGTCGCTGCTCGGTGGCGTCAACCAGTGGATCGCCTACGCCGCCTGCGTAGCGTTCGGCGGCGCCGTGACGCTGGCCTACGGGCTGGTGTTCGGGCCGCCGTTCGCGGCGCGCGACCCGCTGGTCAAGGCGACGGCCACCATCGGGCTGCTGCTCATCCTGTTGGGGGTGATGCTGTGGGTCTGGCCCCCGTCGACGACCCGCACCTACATCCTGCCGACGCGGCTCCATTACTACGAGATCGCCGACGTGCGTGTGAACTGGACGCAGATCCTGGGGATGATCTTCCCCGTCGTCGTCACCGCCGGCACCGCGGTGTTCCTGCGCGTCACCAAGGTGGGTACCGCGATGCGGGCGCTGGCCGACGACCGCGAGATCACGGCCATGCTCGGCGTTCCGGTCCGCCGGGTCGAGGCCGCGGCCTGGCTCGGGTCGGGCATCGTCTGCGGCATCTCGGGCGTGCTGCTCGGCGACCTCGTCGGGCTCGACATCGTGGGGGTAACGTTCCTCATCATCCCGGCGCTGGCGGCAGCGCTGATCGGCCGGCTCCACTCGCTGTGGGTCACGCTCGCCGCCGGCTTCGTCATCGGCATCGTGCAGTCGTGCCTCACGGCCTTCACGAGGGTCCACATCGGCGCGCGGCCGCTGGCCGACTACCGGACCATCACGCCGTTCGTGCTGGCGATCGTGGCCCTGTTGTTCTTCGCCCGGCGCCGGCCGCTGGTGCGGACCTGATCGCGGTGACCATGCTCCCTCGGGGGCTGCGCCCCCGCACCCCATCGTCGCCCGGCTCCCTGGCGGTCACTCGGTCGACCGGTCATGAGGTGTCCTCATGACCACGGACATCCACACGGTGGCGGCCGACGAGGTCGTCCCCGCGGCACCGGTCGCGCCCGCCGGCACAGCCCGGGCCAGACCGCTCAGGTTGGCGATCGTCGCCGGGCTCATCGCCTTCCTTCTCTTCGGGCTTCCCCCGCTGCTCGACAGCTACTGGATGCTGGTCGTCACCGGGGCGGCGATCTACAGCATGGTGGCGCTCGGCTTGGGCCTGCTGATCGGCCGGGTCGGGATGGTCTCGCTGTGCCAGGTTGTCCTGGCTGCGGTGGGGGCCTGGGTGGCGCTGCGGCTCAGCTACGCCACGTCGCTGCCGTTCCCCGTGCTGGTCTTGTGCGCGGGGTTCGTCACCGCCGCCATCGGCACACTGATCGGGCTGCCCGCGCTGCGCCTCTCCGGCCTCTACCTCGCGCTGATCACGCTGATGGCGGCGGGCGCCATCACGATCGTGCTGCGCGCCGTGCTCTTCCCCAACGGCGGCGGCGGGTTCTTCGGCAACTCGGCCGCGGGCGGCGCCTCGTCGCGGATGCCCCGCCCGTCGCTGGCGCAGACCGACGCCGCCTACTTCCGCTACTGCGTGGTGGTGGCCATACTCATGTTCCTGCTCGCCGCGTGGCACGTCCGGCGCAAGCCGGGGCGGGCGTGGGCCGCGATCCGCCATAGCCAAGCGACCGCTATCTCGGCGGGAGTGAACACGGTCCTGTACAAGCTGTGGGCGTTCGCCCTCGCCTCGTTCATGGCGGGCGTGGCCGGAGGCCTGCTGGCGGCGTCCGCCGGCGGGGTGAGCGTACAGCAGTTCCCGGTCGAGACGTCTGTCACGCTGCTGGCAGTCGTCCTCATGGGGGGCGTGTACAGCCTGTGGGGCGCGGTGGTGGCCGCGTTCCTGCTGCGGATCCTGCCGGCGCTGCTCGATGACTGGGGGGTCTCGACCGAGCTGCTGACGATCCTGTTCGGCATCGGGGTGCTGCAGGTGCTGATGACCGCCCCGGGCGGCCTCGCCGACCAGGTGCCGAAGGACCTGGCGAAGCTCGGCCGGCGCATCGGTCGGGTGTTCTCCCGACGGGAGGCGGCGGCGTGATCGAGGTGGAGGACCTCACCGTCCGCTTCGGCGGTGTGGTGCCGATCGACGCGATGACGCTCGAGCTCGCCGCCGGCACCTGCGGCCTGATCGGCCCCAACGGCGCCGGCAAGACGACGTTCTTCAACGTGCTCAGCGGGTTCGTCCGCCCGTCCACGGGCCGGGTCCGCGCCTTCGGCGAGGACCTGCTGGCAATCCCCGACTTCAAGCGGCCCCGGTGGGGGCTGCGGCGCACGTTCCAGACCGAGCAGGCGATCGCCGAGCTCTCGGTGTTCGACAACGTCCTCCTGGTGCACGAGCACACGGGCGGCGATCGTGCCACGCGCCGCGGCGAGGTCCTGAAGGCGGTCAGCTTTACCGGACTCTCCGACGTCGCCCACCGGCTCGTGGGGGGCCTCGGCGCTGCCCAGCGCCGCCTGGTCGAGGTGGCGCGGGCGGTGGTCGGCCGCCCGCGGCTGATCCTCTTCGACGAGCCCGGGGCCGGCCTGCCCGACGAGGAGACCGTCCGGCTGGGCGAGCTGATCCGGCAGATCCCCGAGGAGACCGGCGCCCTCGTCGTCCTCGTCGATCACGACATGAGCCTCGTGTCTGCCTGCTGCGCGACGACCGCCGTCTTGGACTTCGGCAGGCTGATCGCCGCCGGGCCCACGGCCGAGGTTCTCCGCAACCCGCACGTCGTGCGCGCTTATCTCGGCACGGAGGAGGAGGTGTGACGCGGTGATGGCCAGCGTCGACCCGGAAGTCGAGCCGCCCGCGACGCCCGCCGCCACCCTCCGGCTCGACGCGTTGTCGGTAGAGCGCAGCGGCCGCCCCGTGCTGCGCGACGTCTCGCTGGAGGTTCCACCCGGCGAGGTGACTGCGCTGCTCGGCCCCAACGGCGCCGGCAAGTCGACGCTCGTGCTCGCCGTCGCGGGCGTGCTCCGGCCCAGCTCGGGACGGGTAATCCTCGGCGAGCGCGACCTGACCAGGCGCCCACCCGAGCGAATCCGCCGGGCCGGGGTGGCGGTGGTGGCGGAGGGACGGCGGGTCCTGAGGGAACTCAGCATCGCCGACAATCTGCGAGTGGCAACCTATGGGCTCGAGGGCGTGCAAGCCGACCGGGGGATCGAGTACGCCCTCGAGCTGTTCCCCGAGCTGACCCGCCGCTGGAACACCAGCGCCCTTTTGCTGTCTGGTGGTGAGCAGCAGATGGTCGTGCTCGCGCAGGCGCTCGTGTCCCGACCCTCCGTGCTCATCGTGGACGAGCTGTCGCTAGGTCTCGCCCCGTTGGTCGTCAAGCGCCTCGTGCCGACGCTGGCCTCGGTGGCCGCGACGGGAGTCGGGGTGCTGCTCATCGAGCAGTTCGCCCACGTCGCGCTCGGCCTCGCCAAGAGCGCTTATGTGCTGCAGGGCGGTCGGATCCGCTATCACGGGTCGGCCGGCGAGCTGAAGGCGAACCCCGACCTGCTCCACTCCGCGTACCTCCTGCGGGTATAGGGCAGTGGAAGACCTCGAGGGCAGGGTCGCCGTGATCACCGGTGCTGCATCCGGCATCGGGCTGGCGATGGCGCATCGCTTCGCCGCCGAGGGCATGAAGCTGGTGCTGGGCGACATCGAACGGCCGGTCCTGCAACGAGCGGGCGAAGCGTTGACCCGAGGCGGCGCCGACGTGCTCACCGTGCCGACGGACGTGAGCGTCGAGGCCGACGTGACGGCCTTGGCCGCTACGGCGCTGGAGCACTTCGGCGACGTCCACCTGGTCTGCAACAACGCGGGCGTCGGTAGCCGGGGCCTGCCCATTGCAGAGCTCCCGTCGGAGGACTTCGAGTGGGTCCTGGCCGTGAACCTCTTCGGCGTCATCCACGGGCTTCGGGCCTTCCTCCCGCATCTGCGGGCCAACGACGTCGGGCACATCGTCAACACGGCGTCGACGTCCGGGCTCTACCACCTGCCGCGCATGGGCCCGTACAACGCGTCGAAGGCGGCGGTCGTGGCGTTGAGCGAGACGCTGCGCTTCGAGCTCGCGGCCGAGGGCAGCAAGGTCGGGGTATCGGTGCTCTGCCCGAGCTGGGTGCGGACGAACATCTCCACCGCCGACCGCAACCGCCCGGAGCGCTTCGCGTACAGCCTCGACACCGATCAGATGGCGCAGGTGACGGCGTACAAGGCCAGGCGCCGGCAACTGGCACAAGTCGCCGCCGACCCTGCGGACATCGCCGACCAGGTGTGCAAGGCCGTCAAGGACAACCGCTTCTACATCCTCACCCACCTCGCCAGCCTGGACGTCTTCGACGCCCGGGCACGACGCATCCTCGCCGGGGACGACCCGGTGGAACCGCCAGAATGATCCAGTGATGGTCCGGGAAACGGACCGGTCGAAGGAGAGCGCACCATGACCGAAAAAGCGCGCGCCGAGCTCCTGGCCGACGTGCTGTCGCGCTACGAGGGCTCGCCGAACCCGCGCCTGCGCGAGATCACCGAGGCGGCCATCCGCCACCTGCACGCCTTCGCCGAGGAGGTCAACCTGCAGCGCGACGAATGGTTCGCCGGCATCCAGTTCCTGACGGCCACCGGGCAGAAATGCGACGACAACCGCCAGGAGTTCATCCTCCTGTCCGACACGCTGGGGGTGTCCAGCCTGGTGGAGATGCTGACCCACGACGGGGTCGAGGGCAGCACCGAGAACACCGTGCTCGGTCCCTTCTACGTGCCGGGGTCCCCCCAACGGGCCAAGGGTGAGTCGATGCTCGTCGATCCCGACGACGGTGACCGGGTCGTGATCCGGGGCACCGTCACCGACATCGATCACCGGCCGATCGCCGGGGCAACCCTCGACTGCTGGCAGAACACCACCGCCGGCTTCTACGCCGTCCAGCAACCCGGCGAGCAGTCGGCCGAGAACCTGCGGGGGATCTACACCAGCGACGCCGACGGCAGCTACGAGATCCGCACCGTGCGCCCGGTGCCCTACCCGATCCCGTCGGACGGACCCGCGGGCGACCTGCTCAAGGCGCACGGCCGGAACTGGATGCGCGCCGGTCACACGCACATGTGGGTTCGGGCCGACGGCTACAAGGAGCTGATTACGCACGTCTTCGACGAGGAGACCGAGTACCTGCGCGATGACGCGGTGTTCGGGGTGCGGGACAGCCTCATCCGGCGCTTCGAGCCGGACGCCGCCGGGGAGCTGGCGACGACGTTCGACATCGTGCTCGACCGCGCCTGAGGAACCCGTGCGTGCGACGGAGATCATCGACGACGGCAGCGAACCGACGTTGCTGTACCTCGTCGGCCGCATCGATCGCGTCGTCCGGCGGGCCATCGGCACGGTGCTGAAGGCGCAGGGCCTGTCCGTCAACCAGTACACGACGCTGAGCGTGCTCGACCGTCGCAGCGGTCTCTCCAACGCCCAGCTCGCCCGTCGCGCTCTGGTGTCCCCGCAATCGATGAACGAGGTGCTCCTCACGCTGGAGGAACGCGGGCTCGTTCGCCGCCGCGCCCATCCGGAGCATGGCCGAATCCTCCAGGCTCGGCTCACCGCCAAGGGTCGGGCGCTGCTGGCGCGCTGCGATGCGGAGGTGCACCGGGTCGAGGCTCGCATGGTGCGCGCCTTGGGCGACGAGGACCAAGCGGCCCTGCGAAGGGCGCTGCTCTGTGGCATCCGGTCGCTACAGGGCGGGCTCCCGGAATAGCGTTCAATGCTTCAACCGCCGCGGCGTGCGACAGCTCGGGGAGGACGAGTAGTGGATCACCTTCTGCAGGTGCTTTGCCTGAAGGGGCGGGCGACGCACGAGGCCCTGGGGGCCGCGGTCGGGGCCGACCCGACCGCCGTCGTCACGGAGCTCGAGGCGGCAGGGCTCGTGGAGCGCACGAAGCTCGGATATCGGGTGACGGAGCTGGGCCGCACCCGGGTCGACGAGCTCTACGCGCGGGAGCGCGAGCAGGCGGGCAGGGTGATCGACGACGTGTACGAGTCGTTCGTGCCCATCAACGACGAGGTGAAGCAGATCGTCACCGAGTGGCAGATGCGGCCGGTCGGCGGCGAGCTCACCATCAACGACCACAGCGACCGCCGCCACGACGACAGGGTCATCGCCAGGCTGCGCCGCACCGATGCGAAGGTGTCGACCGCCCTCGCTCCCCTCGCCATCACCCTGACGCGCTTCGACGTGTACCCGCGCCGACTCGGGCGGGCGCTGACGCTGGTCGGCGACGGGGACCACTCGATGTTGGCGGCGCCGCTCAAGGACAGCTACCACACCGTGTGGTTCGAGCTGCACGAGGAGCTGATCATCCTGTCGGGCCGTAATCGCTCCGACGTCGAGGTCTGAAACCCGCCGGGCGACACCTCAGAACGGGTAGAGCCGCCCGCCCCGTTCGAGCGTGAGCCAACGCGTCCTGGTGAACGCCTCGATGGCGGCCTTGCCGCCGTGGCGTCCGACCCCGCTGCTCTTCACGCCGCCGAACGGCGCGTTGGGCTCGTCGTACACCGAGGTGTCGTTGACATGAGCCATGCCCGTCTCCAGTCGACGGGCGACCGACAGGCCGCGCTCCTCATCCGTGGTGATGATGCCTGCCGACAACCCGTACTCGGAGTCGTTCGCCAGCTTGACGGCCTCTTCCTCCCCCGAGACGGTGACCACCGGCGCCACGGGGCCGAAGGTCTCCTCGGTCCAGACCGCCATGTCCGCGGCGACGCCATCCAGCACCGTCGGTTGGAAGAACAGGCCGTCGTTGCCGCCCCCGGTTCGCACAGTGGCGCCCTGGGCCACGGCGTCGTCGATGTGCCGCCGGATCTTGTCCGCCTGCTTGGCATTGATGACCGGCCCGATGACGTTGCTGCGCGGGTCACCGACGCCGAGCTCGCCCGCCTTGGCCACGAAGCGCTCGGTGAACTCCTCGGCGATGGCGGCGTCGACCAGGATGCGCTCGGTCGCCATGCAGATCTGGCCGGCATGCATGAACGAACCGAAGGTGGCGGCGCCGACGGCGCGGTCGAGGTCGGCGTCGTCGAGGACGATGAGGGCGTCCTTGCCTCCCAGCTCGAGAGCCACCCTCTTGAGGTGATGACCCCCCAGCGCGGCGATCTCCCGGCCGACCACCGTCGAGCCGGTGAAGCTGACGGCTGCCACGGCGGGGTGAGCGACGAGCACCTCCCCGACCTCGGCCACGCGATCGCGAGAGCAGGTGACGACGTTGAGGAGACCGGGCGGTAGGCCCGCGGCCTCGAAGATCTTGGCGACGAGCACGCCACCGGAGAGAGGGGTCTCCTCCGACGGCTTGAGGACGACGGCGTTGCCGACGGCGAGGGCGAAGGCCACGGCCCGCATCGACAGCAGCAGCGGGAAGTTCCACGGTGTGATGACCGAGACGACGCCGACCGGCTCGCGGACGACCATGCTCACCTTGCCGTGATCCGACGGGATCAGCTCACCGGTGACCATGTGTGCCGCCGCGGCCGCGGCCTGCGCGGTACCGGCGACGAAGCCGGTCTCGAACATGGCCTTGCCGATCCAGGCCCCACCCTCGTCGACGAGAGCATCGACCAGCGTGTCCTCCAGGTCGCCGATGGCGCCGATGGCCTGGATGAGGACCTTCGCCCGCTGGTCGTGCGGCAGCGCGGCCCACTCGGGCTGGGCCGCCTGGGCGGCCTCGACGGCGTCGCTCGCCGCATCCGCGCCGCCATCGGCCACCGTGCGCCAGACGTCGCCGGTCGCCGGGTTGAAGTCGTCGAAGGTGCCCGCAGCATCCCGCCACGCACCCCCGACGAACAGCCGCTCGGTCTCGACTGCCATCGGCCCCCCTCCTCGGCCACTCCCGCAGAACCCTACAAGTTTGTCACCAAGATTGTCCGCAATCGAGCCAGGGGCGGCTCAGCTCGCACCGAATGCGGCGCGCAGCTCGGCCTTGAGCACCTTCCCGGCGCCGCTCCGCGGCAGGGCGTCGGTGAAGATCACCGATCTCGGCACCTTGTAGCGGGCCAGGCGGCCGTCGAGGTGGTCGAGCACCGCCTGCTCGTCGAGCGTCGTGCCGGGGCGGCACACGACGACCGCCCGGCCGACCTCGCCCCAGCGCTCGTCCACCACACCGATCACGGCGCACTCGGCGACGCCCGGGTGGCTGTATATGGCGTCCTCCACCTCGGCCGGGTAGATGTTCTCGCCCCCCGAGATGATGACGTCCTTCATCCGGTCGACGATCGTGACGTAACCCTCGTCGTCGACGACGGCGACGTCGCCGGAGCGGAACCACTCGCCGTCCATGGCCTCGGCGGTGGCTTCGGGACGGTCCCAGTAGCCCAGCATCACGTTGGGCCCGGCGACGACGACCTCGCCCTTCTCACCGGGTGCGACGTCGCCGCCGTCGGGCCGTACCACCCGCACATCGGTGAAGAACGAGGCCACCCCCGCGGTGCCCGCCTTGTCGGCCGCGCGCTCGGCACCGAGGAACAGCGCGCCCGGGGACGTCTCGGTCATGCCGTAGCCCTGGAGGAACACGATGCCGCGATCGAGGAAGGTGCGAATCGTCGACAGGGGCACCGGTGCCCCGCCGCACAGCAGCCGCCGAACGCTCGACAGGTCGGCCGTGTCGAACCCCGGGGCCTGGGCCAGGGCGTTGAACATGGCCGGCACCCCGAACATGACCGTCACCCGGTGCCGTTCGATGAGCTCCAGCACCTCGGCCGGGTCGAAGCCGCCCATGAGTACGACGGTCCCGCCCTTCATGATCATGGGGAGGGACACCATGTTGAGCGCCGCCACGTGGAAGAGCGGCGCGCAGACCAGCGCTACCTCGTCCGCGGCAAGGTCGGTGTCGATGAGGACGTTCACACAGTTCCACGTGATGTTGCCGTGGCTGAGCGTCGCCCCCTTGGGCCGCCCGGTCGTGCCGGACGTGTAGATGATCACGGCGGGGTCGTCGAGGCCGACCGGCGTGTCGATGGCGGCCGTCGCCTCGGCGGCGCCCGGAGCGTCGCCGGTGGCGAGGTCCTCGAACCGGGGGCCCAGCTCGACCAGGCGGCGTAGCACCGTCGAATCGTCGGCGGCCATCGCCGCGGCCATGTCGGCCATCGCCACGGCGTGGACGAGCACGGCTGCGCCGCAGTCGGCGGCGATGTAGGTCAACTCCGGCACGGCCAGCCGCCAGTTGAGCGGCACGAAGACGCCCCCCAGCGCGGTGGCGCCGAACAACGTCTCGAGGAGCGTCGGGTCGTTGGGGCCCAGGTAGGCCACCCGGTCGCCTCGGGCCACGCCGAGGCCGCGCAGGGCGCCGGCGAGGTTGCGGGTGCGCTCGTCGAGGTCGGCGTAGGTGCGGCGGGTGGCGCCCTGCACGAACGCGACACGCCCGGGCGACATGCGGCGCCGGCGAGCCGGCCACGAGCCTAGGCCCTGGTCGCGCATCCCGGGCTCAGCCGCCGCCCAGCCCGAGCAGCCGGGCCGCGTTGTGCTTGAGGATCTTGGGCCGCACGTCGGGCTTGATGTCCAGCGTCTCGAAGTCGGCCAGCCAGCGGTCGGGCGTGATCATCGGGAAGTCCGACCCGAAGAGCACCTTGTCGGCGAGCAGCGTGTTGGCGTACTGGACGAGCTGGGGCGGGAAGTACTTGGGCGACCATCCCGACAGGTCGATGTGAACCTGCGGCTTGTGGGTGGCCACCGCGAGCGCCTCGTCCTGCCACGGGAACGACGGGTGGGCGAGCACGATGCGCATCTCGGGGAAGTCGGCGGCCACGTCGTCGACGTCCATGGGGTTGGAGTACTTCAGACGGAGGCCACCGCCCCCCGGCGCGCCGGCGCCGATGCCGGTCTGCCCGGTGTGGAACAGCGCCACCAGTCCGTGCTCGGCGATCGCCTCGTACACGGGGTAGGCCATGCGGTCGTTGGGATGGAAGGCCTGGACCGTGGGGTGGAACTTGAATCCGCGCACCCGCTGCTCACCGACCAACCGGTGGACCTCGCGGACTGCGGTCCTGCCCAGGTGGGGGTCGACGCTGCCGAACGGGATCAACACGTCCGGATGCGCGTGCGCGGCCTGCGCGATCTCGTCGTTGGGCACCGGGGGCACGCCCATCGACGTGGTGGCGTCGACCGTGAACACCACCGCCGCCATCTTGCGCTCGCGGTAGTAGGCGGCCATCTCGGCGACGGTCGGGCGCCGGCGGTCCCCGATGCCGAAGTACGCGTTGGCCGCCTCCTCGAGCTCGGGGGCCAACGAGCCACGGCCGGTCACGGCCGACACCTCGGCATGGGTGTGGATGTCGATGGCCACGATGGCGTCGAGGTCGATGCCCCCAGCCGCGCCGGGCATGCCGTCAGCCGCCCTGACCGGCGGTGACCCCTCCGCCCGGCGGCGCCTGGAGCCGGTCGCGGAGTACGAAGCGCTTGATCTTGCCGGTCGGCGTCTTGGGGAGCTGCTCGACCACCTCGATGCGGCGGGGACGCTTGAACGCCGCCATCCGGCTCCGGCAGTGGGCCTCGATGTCGGCCGCGTCGATCTCGTGCCCCGACCGCGGCACGAGAAAGGCGACGGTGACCTCGAGCCCGTCCGGGTCCCGGCCGCCCACCACGCCGGCCTCGAGGACGTCCGGATGCTCGACGAGGACACCCTCGACCTCGGCGGGCGACACCCACATGCCGCCAGCCTTGATCATGTCGTTGTTGCGGCCGAGGAAGCTCCAGTAGCCGTCGACCGACCGGCGGTACACGTCACCGGTGGCCAGCCACTCCCCCTGGAACGCGGCCCGGCTGGCGGCGTCGCGGCACCAGTACCCCGTGGCGAGCGACGGTCCCCGCACCTGGAGGTGGCCGGGCGTGTCGGCTGCGGTCACCTCGCCGCCGGTGTCGTCGACGAGCCGAGCGTCGTAGCCGGGGACCGGTGTGCCACTCGTGCCGGGCCGCTCGGCGCCCTTGGTGTTGGACAGGAAGATGTGCAGCGCTTCCGTGGTGCCGATCCCGTCGAGCACGGGATGGCCGAACCGGCCCTGGAACCGCCGCTGCAGGTCGGCCGGCAACGCCTCGCCGGCCGTGACCGTGCACCGCACCGACGCCAAGGCAGTGTCGGGCGGGGCGCCGTCGAGCAGGGCGGCCACGAAGCCGGGGCTGGCGAAGAACAGGGTGGGCCGCTCGTCCCGCACCAGGTCCAGCACCTCGGCGGGTGTCGGGCGCCGCGGGTTGAGCACGGCGCTCGCTCCGACGGCGAGGGGGAAGGTCAGGGAGTTGCCGAGCCCGTAGGCGAAGAACAGCTTCGCCACCGACAGGCAGCGGTCTTCGGGCCCGATCTCGAGGATCGACCGGGCGTAGGTGTCGGCCGTGGCCTGGAGGCTCCCGTGGCGGTGCATCACGCCTTTGGGCGAGCCGGTCGTTCCCGAGCTGTAGAGCCAGAACGCCGGCGAGTCGGGCCCGGTCGAGGCGACCGGCGCCTCGGAGCGATCGGTCAAGCCGGACCAGCCGTGCACGGGGAGGTCACCGCTGGCGTCCGGCCCGCCGATCACTACCGCGTGGCGCAGCTCCGACGGCGCGCCTGCGATGGTGGCGAGATGCCCCCGGTAGCCCTCCGACACCACGACGGTGCCCGCGTCCGCGTCGCCGATGATCGACGCGAGATCGTCGGCGGTGAGCATCGTCGACAGCGGCACGGCGACGGCGCCTGCCCGCAGGCAACCGAGGAACCACGCCGGGAACGCCAGCTCGTCGTCGACGACGAGCGCCACCCTTTCCCCCCGGCGGACATCGAGCTGGCGCAGGGCGTTCTGGGCCCGCCACACCTCGCCCTGCAGTTCCTCGTAGCTGACCGTGCGCCCCTCGATCCGGTAGGCCGTCCGCTGGCCTCGGCCATCGGCGAGCTGGCGATCGAGCAGCCAGGCCGCAGCGTTGTACTCGGCCATGTGTCCCCTCTCCCGCGGGTCACACCCGCACGTACTCGTAGTCCACCGGCTTCTGGTGGACGCCCGTCGCCGGCGCCGCGATCCAGCCCGCCATCCTGCCGGGCTCGTGCACGCCGACCATCAGCGACTCGACGTGCGTGCGGTCCTCGTCGGTGGGCAACCAGGCCGACACACCGGCGGACCACTGGTCCTCACTGAGCAGCCGGCCGTCGGGGCTCAACCGATGGGATGCGAACTCCCCGACGGACCGGTGGAAGCCGACGTGCGGCAGCACCAGCTCGCGGTCGACGTCGGCCAGCATGCGGTTCCACCGGTCGAGGCCCTTCCGGCAGTCGGCGACGTAGTCGTCGCGGAGCGTCTCGTTGAGTGCGGCGAGCGCCGGGGCCTCCCGGGCCGTGACGCGTCCGTTCGTCACGCAGGGGACCGTGCGGGCGGCGTCGAGCAGGCGGTGGTCGTCGTCGCGCGCAGCCTCCTGGAACCGGCCCTTGAGCCCCGCGGCGTAGTAATTGGCCGCGTTGGTCGACGTCTCGGCGCCGAACAGGTCGAGCGAGACGCTGTAATGGAGGTTGAGGTAGCGCTGCAGCGTCGCCACGTCGACACCGCCGTAGGGCCCGACGTCGTCGGTGTCGTGCTCCTGCATCAGCTCCACCGTGCGCTGCACCACACGGCCCACCCCCGTCGCGCCCACGAACATGTGGTACGCCTCCTCCTTGAGCATGAAGTCGCAGGTCCGCGACAGCGGGTCGAAGCCGCTCTCGCGCAGGGAGGCGAGCTGGAACTTGCCGTCGCGGTCGGTGAAGTAGGTGAAGAAGAAGAACGACAGCCAGTCCGGGGTGGGCTCGTTGAATGCGCCCAGGATGCGCGGGTTGTCGCCGTCGCCGGCATGGCGCTCCAGCATCTCGTCGGCCTCCTCCCGGCCGTCGCGCCCGAAGTAGCGGTGCAGCAGGTACACCATCGCCCACAGGTGCCGGCCCTCCTCGACGTTCACCTGGAACAGGTTGCGCAGGTCGTAGAGGCTCGGCGCCGTGAGGCACAGTGCGCGCTGCTGCTCCACCGAGGCCGGCTCGGTGTCGCCCTGCACGACCACGAGCCGGCGCAGGTCGGCCCGGTACTCGCCGGGGACCTCCTGCCATACCGACTCGCCACGGTGGTCGCCGAAGCCGACACGGCGGTCGGCGTCCCGGTCGGCCAGGAAGATGCCCCACCGGTAGTCGGGCATCTTGATGTAATCGAAGTTGGCCCACCCCTCCTGTCCGACGGCGATGGCGGTGCGGAGGTAGACGTCGTTGTCCTGGAACGCGACCGGACCGAGCCCCTTCCACCACTCGATGAATCGGGGCCGCCACGACTCGAGGGCCCGCCGGAGGCGGCGGTCGCCGGCGAGGTCGACGTTGTTGGGGATCGAGCTGTCGATGTCGACGTCGGTCATGAGGGCCCCTCATGACCGACCGACCGTGCGACCGCCAGGGAGCCGGGCGGCGATGGGGTCCGGGGGCGCAGCCCTCGAGGAAACACGGTCATGAGGGCCCCTCATGACCGGCCGACCGTGCGACCGCCAGGGAGCCGGGCGGCGATGGGGTCCGGGGGCGCAGCCCTCGAGGAAGCACGGTCATGTGCGTTCCCGGTCGTAGGACGGGCGGGAGCCGGTGCCGAAGCGGCGCAGGGCGCCCTCGCTGCCCACGGCGTTGGGGCGCTGGAAGATCCAATTCTGCCAGGCGGACAACCGGCCGAAGACCTTGGTCTCCATCGTCTCGGGCCCGGCGAAGCGGAGGTTCGCCTCCATGCCGGTGAGGGCATCCGGCGAGAAGGCCGCACGCTCCTCGAGGGTGAGCCGCACCTCGTCGTCCCAGTCGATCTCGTCGGGAGCGAACGTCACCAGGCCGGCATCGGCGGCCTCGGCGGCCAGCAGGTCCTTGCCGACCTGGGCGCGTGCCGCCTCGACCGCCGCGTCGTCGCCCCAGAACCGGGTGGCGAGCCGGCTGAGCCCGTTGGACATGGGGAACCAGCCGTCGTTCGCTGCGGTCAGCCGGAGCTGGGCGGCCGGCAGGTCGCGGTCGGGGCGGGTGCCGTCGAGCATGAACGACCGGTCGGCGGCGAGGGCCAGCTCGGCGAGCAGTCCCGCGAAGCAGCTGCCAGGGTCGATCAGCGCTACCAGCGTGCGGGCGGAGAGGTCGAGCCGCTTGAGCGTGCGAGACCAGTACAGGCGGATCTCCCGCTCCAGCCAGTGGTCGGATGACTCGGGGGCCAGCAGCTCCTCGGCGGCCACGACGAGGCCCGGATCACCCTCCGTGCGCAGCACCCACGTCCCGATCTCGGGCTCGTTGAAGCGCAGTCGCAGGATGGCGTCGTCGAGCTGCCTGGCGGCCGCCAGCAGCCAGGCCGACGAACCGGCGGCGAGGAGCTCGGCGGGGTGGGACGGTTCGGGCCCCGGCGGTGCGTGGACCGTGATGCCGGCGACGCCCAGCGCTCGATCGATGTCGACGGATACCACGCCGTAGCGCAACGCATCCTCCGCGATGGCGATCTCGAGCGGCACCAGCGGCACCCCGGGCCCGCCATCCGCACGATCGGACGCGGCCGCTCGCGCCTGCGCGCGTTCCCGTACCAGCTCGTCGAAGCGGCTGCGGGGGGCGACGGCGTCGACCAGGCCCCATTCGACCGCCTGCCGACCCTTGATCCCCTCCGCTCGGGTGGCGAACACGTCGGCCCGGTCGCGCCGGACGTGGCGCTTGTCCACCACCCGTGTGAGCCCGCCCGTGCCCGGCAGCACCGCCAGCAGCGGCACCTCGGGCAGCGACACCGCCGAGGACCGGTCGTCGACCAGCAGGATCTCGTCGCACGCCAGCGCCAGTTCGTAGCCGCCGCCCGCGGCCGTGCCGTTGACCGCGGCGATCCACGCCTGGCCGGAGTGCGCGGTCGCGTCCTCGATGCTGTTTCGGGTCTCGTTGGTGAACTTGCAGAAGTTCACCTTGTGGCCGTGGGTCGACCCGGCCAGCATCTGGATGTTCGCGCCGGCGCAGAAGACCTTGTCGAGCCCGCCGGTGACGACCACCGCCTTGACCTCCGGGTGCTCGAAGCGCAGCCGCTGCACGGCATCGTGGAGCTCGATGTCGACGCCGAGGTCGTAGCTGTTGAGCTTCAGCTCGTAGTCAGCACGCAGACCGGCATCGGGCGTGACCCGCATGGTGAGCGTCGCCACCGACCCGTCGACGGACAGCTCCCAGTGCCGGTACGAGGACGGATCGGTCCGGAACTCGATCGTCTCCCCCGTGCTCACGAGCCCTCTCCTCGGGACGCATCGGCGACAAACTTCATCCTATGCCCGGTCACTCCGGCGGCGTTGCGCCCCCCGCCCTGACTTCCTCTGACCCCACCACGTCCGGGCCCACCGGCGACGCGGCCGGGCCCGGCGCGTCGGCACGCCTCTCGCCCGCCGCCGCGGTCGGGCTCGCCGGGCGGCCGAGGCGGCGGCGGAGACGCTGGGCGAGCGACTGCACGCTCGGCACGACGCCACGGGGGAAGAAGAGGAACAGCGCGAGGATCACCGCTCCGTAGACGATCAACCGGTACTCGTTGAACGAGACCATCCACTCCTCGAGGACGGTGAAGGCGGCGGCGCCGACCACCGGGCCGAGCAGGCTGCCGATGCCACCGAAGGCGAGCATGACGATGACGAGCACGTCGACCTCGCCGAAGCTGAACGTCGACGGGCTGATGAAGCGCTCGCTGTGGGCGTACAGCGCCCCGGCGAGCCCGATCATCCCGGAGCCCAGCGTGCCCGCGAAGACCCGGTAGCGCTTGACGTCCACCCCGGCCAGCTCGGCCGCGATCTCGTCGTCGCGCAGGGCGCGGAACGCCCACCCGACGTGCGACCGCTGCAGCGCCCGGTACAGGGCGAGGTACGCCATGACGAGCCCGACGAACACGTAGAACGGCGCCACCTGCTCGCCGAGGAAGGTGTCCGAACCGGCGTCTACCACCAGCCCCGTCTCGCCGCCGGTGAGGTCGCGCTGGCCGAGCAGCAGGTTCTGGAACGACAGGGAGAACGCCAGGGTCACGATGCCGGTGAAGATCACCCCCAGCGAGCGGCTCACCGCGATCCAGCTCAGCAGCCCACCGGCGATGGCGGCCACGAGGGCGGCGAGCACCATGGACAGCACCATGGGGATGCCGTGACGGTCGCTCAGGATCGCCGACGCATACCCACCGAGGCCCGCAAGCGCGCCCGTGCACAGGAAGAGCTGGCCGGTGCTCCCGAAGATGACGTTGAACCCGACGGCGTAGGCGGCGAACAGCACACCGCCGATGACGACGCCCATCATCGCCCGCGAGTCGCCGTAGCGCAGCGGCAGCAGCGCCACCAGGGCACCGGTCACCACGATGGGCGCGTAGGCGCGCACCGGCGAGGTGCCGGCCCGACCCACGGTCGCCGACCGACGCATCACTCCCGCCCGGCACCCAGCAGGCCCGACGGGCGCGCCACGATCGTGACCGCCGCCGCGGCCAAGAGCACGATCGTCGTGATGTACGTGCCGATGTAGTGGGCGCTCACGGTGTTGACGATCCCCAGCAGGACCCCGGCCAGGAACGCCCCCGACACACTGCCGAGCCCCCCGACGACGGCCACGATCAGGGCCAGGATCGTGAAGTCGATCCCGGCGTTCACGTTGACCGGCGAGGTCATCGACCGGGTCACCGCTACGAGCGCCGCCAGCACGCCGCTCAGCGCGAAGACGAAGGCGCGCACGGTCGCCGGGCTCACCCCGCAGAGCTGGGCGCCCTCCTCGTCCTGGATCACCGAGCGCACGGCCTTGCCGACCGTGGCGTAGCGCAGAAAGACGACGAGCACGACACCCACCCCGACGGCGATCGCCGACGCCAGCAGCGACCCCGTGCGCATCCTCACCCCCAGGATGTCGACCGGGTCTCCACCGATCCGTAGCGACAGCGCCTCGATCGGGTAGCGCCACTCGAGCACGCCGTCGATGATGAACGCCACGCCGAGCATGAGGAGCAGGCCCAGCAGCACGCGGTCCTCACCCACCCGACGGTACACGGGGCGCATGAGCGTGAGGTCGAGCGCCAGCCCCACGAACCCGGCAACCGCGAGCCCCGTGAGCACGGCGGCGATGGTGGATGCCCCGGCGTCGATCCGCAGAGCCGCCACGATGGCGCCGAGCACCGCGAGCTGGCCGTGGGCCAGGTTGAGCACGCCCCCGAGGCCGTACACCAACGTCAGGCCGACACCGAGCAGCCCGAACTGCAGGCCGAGGACCACGCCGTCGAAGACGACCGCCCTCACGCGATCCCCAGGTAGGCCCGCTGGACCCCAGGGTCCTGCGCCAGCTCGGCCGAGGTCCCCTGAAGCTGGATGCGGCCGTTCTCGAGCACGTAGCCGCGCTCGGCGAACCCGAGCGCCAGCGGCACCTGCTGCTCGGCGACCAAGACGGTGAGCCCGTGCCGGCGCAGCGCCTCCAGCGCGGCGTAGGCGTCGGCCGCGAGCTTCGGCGCCAGGCCGGTTGTCGGCTCGTCGAGCAGCAACATGCGCGGGTTCGACATCAGCGCCCGGCCCACGGCGAGCATCTGCTGCTCGCCGCCGCTGAGCGTGCCCGCCCGCTGGCGGCGTCGCTCGGCCAGGCGCGGGAACAGGTCGTGCACCAGCGCCCGCCGTGCCGGCTGCGGCCGCTTGGGGTACGCCCCGAGGTCGAGATTCTCGGTCACCGTCATCTCCGGGAACAGGTGCCGGGCGGCGGGCACGTAGGCCAGCCCCCGCCGGGCGGTGTCGTGGGCGCGACCCCCGGCGATCCGCCGGCCGTCGAAGGTGACCGTACCCTGCGATGCCCGCAACAGACCGCACACCGTGCGGAACAGCGTCGTCTTGCCGGCGCCGTTCGAGCCGATCACCGCCACCGCCTCGCCCTCGGACACCGCGAGGGACACCTCATGGATGATGTCCTCGCCGAGGTAGCCAGCGGACAGCTCAGCGATCTCGAGCATCAGCCGCCAGCCACCTGGCCCGCGGTGCCGAGGTAGGCGGCCACGACCTCGGGGTGGCGCATCGCCTCCGCCGGGGTCCCGTCGACGACGAGCCGGCCGAAGTTCAGCACGGCGACGCGCTCGGCCAGGCTCATCACCGCCTTCATCACGTGCTCGACCCAGATCACCGTCACCCCGAGCCGGTCGCGGGCGGTGCGCACGATGTCGATGGACGCCCGCAGCTCGGTGTCGTTGAGGCCGGCCATCACCTCGTCGAGCAGCAGCAGGCGGGGCCGGCCGGCGAGGGCGCGGGCCAGGTCGAGGAACCGCTGCGCGTGGAGGTTCAGCGAGCCGACGTCGTCGTCGGCGCGGCCGGCCAAGCCGACGAACCCGAGGGCCTCGTCGGCCCGCTCGAGCGCCTCGGGCTCGGCGACCCGCCCCCCGACCGAGCCGAACAGCGCCCCCAGCGCCACGTTCTCGCGCACGGTCATCCCGGCGAACGGCCGAGGCGTCTGGAGCACCATCGAGACGCCCGTCCGGCGGGTCCGGTGCGCCGGGAGCCGGGTGACGTCCGAGCCCATGAACCTCACCCTGCCGGCAGTCAGCGATTCGAGCCCGATGATCGCGCGGAGCAGCGTGGTCTTGCCGGCACCGTTGGGGCCGACGAGGGCGACGATCTCGCCCTCGTCGACGCTCAACGAGACTCCGTTGACGGCCGGCAAGCCCCCGAAGTGCTTCTCCACGCCGGCGAGCTCGAGGATCGTCACGGCGGCGCCGGTGGTAGCTCCGTCACTGGGTGGGCTCGTAGGGTTCCAGCGGGTCCGGCAGGATCAGCGTCTCGGGGTACCAGTCTCCGCCTTCGTTGACCCCCTCCGGTGCCGGGCCTTCGCCGATCACGGTGAACAGCGGCTGGGCGGTCGCCAGCTCGCCCCACTCGGTCCACCCCATCTCGAACGGGTAGCCCTCCAGGTCGAAGGTCTCGCCGTGGAGGTACTCGGCGATCGCGGCGGGGTCGTCGCCGACCTCCTCGACGGCTTGGGCGACCATCGTGACGATCCCGAACCCGGCCACGGCGTCGTCGTCCATGAACGTGTTGTCGGACGACTCCAGGTAGCGGCGGGCGAGGTCCTGGTACTCCTCGCTCTCGTAGTCGGCGCAGTCGAAGTCGGTGTAGCGGCCAGTGGCGGCGTCGCCGGCGGCGGACACCACCTCCGACAGCACCGCGTAGGCGCCCGTGACCTGAACGTCGAGGCCCAGATCCGCCGACTGCACCGTGATCGGCCCCGACCCCGGCGGGTGCCCGGTCGCCACCAGCAGCTCCGGATCGAGCGCCTCGAGGTTGCGCAGGTACGTCGTGAAGTCCGTCTCCGGGACCGGCGCCACCTCGACCTGCAGCTCCACGCCCTCGAGGGCGCCGAACGCCTCCTCGGCGGCGGCGCGGAAGGCCTGGCCCCAGCCGTAGTCGGCGATGATGGCACCGACCCTGGTCAGCCCCTCCTCCTCAGCGAACTGGGCGATCGGCCCCGCCACCATCGGTGCCGCCGGCAGGCAGGTGCGGAAGGTGTAGCGGCTGTCACGCGTGAGGATCTGCTCGTTCCCGGCCTTGACGAGGAACAGCGGCGTCTCGGACTCCTCAGCGACGCGGGCCGTCGCCAGGCCGACGTCGCTCGAGATGACGCCGCCGATCGCCACCACCCCCTGCTCGACGAGGCGCTCGACCCCGGCCACCCCCTCCTCGGGGCTCATCTGATCGTCGGCGACCTCCAGCTCCAGCGGCCGGCCGTCCACCCCTCCGGCGGCGTTGATCTCGTCGACCGCGAGCTGCATCCCGTCGCGCACCTGCAGGCCCCACGGCACGAACGGCCCCCCGGTGAGCGACGTCAGCACCCCGATGGTGACCGGCTCGCCCGATGGTTCCTCGCCTTGTTCGGTTGTCTCCGCCGGAGCCTCGGCGTCGTCGTCATCGTCGCCACACGCGGCGGCCACCAGCGCGAGCGCGGCCCCAGCAGCGATGATCCTCAACGGTCCCCTGATCATGTCGGTCCCCCCTTCGTGGTACGCGCGATCGTCACCACGATTGCGCGCAAAGTAACCCTAGCTGGAACCCCCGGCAAGCGCCCACACATTGTCGACAATCATGTGGACATCATGCACACTGGCGCCGTGCACGACGGGATCCGGTGCATGGTGATGCGGGGCGGGACGTCCAAGGGCCTCTACTTCCTGGCCGACGACCTGCCCGCGGACGAAGCCGGCCGCGACGACCTGCTGCTGCGCATCATGGGGTCGCCCGACGAGCGGCAGATCGACGGCATGGGCGGCGCGCACCCCCTGACGAGCAAGGTCGCCGTGGTGGGGCCGGGCACCGCCGACGCCGCCGACGTTGACTACCACTTCCTGCAGGTCGTCGTCGACGAGGCCGTGGTCACCGACCGGCAGAACTGCGGCAACCTGCTCGCCGGGGTGGCCCCGTTCGCGCTCGAGCGCGGCGTGGTGGCGCCACCGGCCGGCGACACGGCCGCCATCCGCATCCACATGGTCAACACCGGCGGCCTGGCCACGGCCACGGTGCCGCTCGCCGACGGCCGGCCTCGCTACGACGGCTCCACGGCCATCTCGGGCGTGCCGGGCACCGCCGCGCCCATCCGGCTGGACTTCGACGGGGTCGCAGGCTCGTCCTGCGGCGCGCTCCTGCCCACGGGCCGGACCACCGACGAGGTGGAAGGGCTCGCCGTGACGCTGATCGACAACGGGATGCCCGTCGTGGTCCTCCGTGCCGGCGACCTGGGCGTCACCGGACACGAGACCTGCGCGGAGCTTGAGGCGGACTCCGACCTGCGCCGGGCGCTCGAGCGGGTGCGCCTGGCGGCCGGACCGCTCATGAACCTCGGCGACGTGGCGGCGACCACGGTGCCGAAGCTGACGCTGGTGGCCGCGCCCCGCGCCGGCGGCACGATCGCCACCCGCACCTTCATCCCCCACCGGTGCCACGACGCCATCGGCGTGCTCGGGGCCGTGAGCGTGGCGACCGCCGCGCTCCTCCCCAACGGCCCCGCTGCCGAGGTGGCCGAGCTGGACCGGCACGGCACCGTTACGGTCGAGCATCCCACCGGGACGTTCGACGCGGCGGTCGACCTGGCGCTGGTGGACGGCGTCCCCGTGGTGGAACGGGCGGGCATCATCCGCACGGCCCGCAAACTCATGGACGGAACCGTGTACCCCCGGGAGCGGTGATGGAGCGCACGATCCAACCGCCGCATCCCGACCCCCACCCACCCCGAGCGTTCGCCCCCCCACCCGGCGCCTGCGACGCCCACTGCCACGTGTTCGGGCCGGCCGACCGGTTCCCCTTCGCCCCCACCCGCCGCTACACGCCGCCCGACGCCGGCGTCGACGACCTGCGGCGGCTCCACGACGGCATGGGGATGGACCGGGCGGTCGTCGTGCAGGCGAGCTGCCACGGGACCGACAACGCCGCGCTGCTGGACGCGCTGCTGCAGGGCAAGGGCCGCTACGCGGGCGTGGCCGTGATCGACGACGCGACCGGCGATGCCGAGCTCGACGAGCTGCACGAGGCCGGGGTCCGGGGCACGCGGGTCAACTTCGTCGCGCACCTCGGCGGCGCCCCCGACCTCGACCGCTTCGAGCGCACGGTGGCGCGGGTGGCGCCGCGCGGCTGGCACGTCGTGCTCCACTTCGACGCCGCCGACCTGCCCGCCTACGCAGCGCTGCTCGACCGCATGCCCTGCGCCTACGTCATCGACCACATGGCCCGGGTCGACGCCACCGCCGGGCTCGGTCAGGAACCGTTCCAGGCGCTGCTGAGGCTCGTCGCCGACGAGCGTTGCTGGGTCAAGGTGTCGGGCGCCGAGCGGCTCACCGCCGGCGGGCCGCCACCGTACGACGACGTGGTGCCCTACGCCCGGGCGCTCATCGACGCCGCCCCCGACCGCGTGTTGTGGGGCACCGACTGGCCGCATCCCAACGTGCGCCACATGCCCGACGACGGCGACCTGGTCGACCTGCTGGCCGAGTTCGCACCCGACGAGGCCACACGCGACCGCATCCTCGTCGACAACCCCGAGCGGCTATATGACTTCTAGCCCCACACGTCGTTCGCGACCTCGACGATGAGACGGAGCTTGGCGACCTCGTCGTCGTAGGTGAGCAGATTGCCCTCGACCGTGGACGAGAACCCGCACTGCGGCGACAGGCAGAGCTGGTCGAGCGGGACGTAGCGGGCGGCCTCGTCGATGCGGCGCTTGAGCACGTCCTTGCTCTCGAGCGCCGGGCGCTTGGTGGTCACGAGGCCGAGCACCACCATCTTCCCCGGGGGCACGAACCGCAGCGGCTCGAAGCCGCCCGAACGCTCGTCGTCGTACTCGAGGAAGAAGCCATCGACCGCCAGCTCGTTGAACACTGCCTCGGCCACGAAGTCGTAGCTCCCCTCCGCCGCCCACGCCGAGCGGAAGTTGCCCCGGCACATGTGGGTCGTGACGCTCATGCCCTCGGGCTTGTCGGAGAGGGCGGCGTTGATCTGGCGGATGTACCGGAGGTGCTGGTGCTCGGCGTCGTCGCCGCGGGCCGTCAGCTGGGCCCGCTGCTGCGGGTCGTTGAGATAGGCCAGGCTGGTGTCGTCGAACTGCAGGTAGGTGCACCCGAGCTCGCCCATGGCCGCGACCTGTCGCGCGTACGCCGCGCTCAGGTCGTCCCAGAACCGGTCCATGTCGGGATAGACGTCGGGATCGAGCGCCGCCGGGCCGCCGCGGTAGTGCACCATGCTCGGTGACGGGATGGTCAGCTTCGGCGTCGCCGTGGTGGTCATGGAGGCCAGCGCGGTGAAGTCCTCGCCGAAGATGGGGCGGGGCAGCGAGATCCGCTCGTCGATGACCAGCACCGGCGTCTCGGCCGACAGCTCGCCCTCTTCGTCGCGGAAATGGATCCTGAGCGTCTCCTCGCCCGGGTGGATGCCCCCGAGCTGGTAGATGAAGTCCATGTGCCAGAACCTGCGGCGGAATTCGCCGTCGGTGGCGGACTGCAGGCCGACCTCCTCCTGCATCTTGACCACCTCGGCGATGGCCTGGTCCTCGATGGCCCGCCGCTCCTCGGCGGTGATGCGCCCGGCCGCGGCGTCCTCGCGGGCCTCGAGCACCTCCGGGGGGCGCAGCAGGCTACCGACGTGGTCGGCGCGAAACGGTGGGGCGGTGCGGTGCGGCATGTCAGTCTCCCTTTCTCGCCCGCTCGGAACGCGTCAGAGCGGCAATCCCGTGTAGTTCTCGGCGAACGACCGCTGGGCGGCCTCCGAGCCGGCCAGGTAGTCGAGCTCGGCCTCCTGGATCCGGCGGTCGAACTCGCCGCTGCCCGGGAAGTGGTGCATGAGCATGGTCAGCCACCACGAGAAGCGGACGGCCTTCCACACCCGCGCCAGCGCCCGGTCCGAGTACTCGTCGAGGCCCGTGAGCGACCGGCCGTGGACCGCGTCGGCGAGGGCCCCGGCCAGGTAGCAGACGTCGGACGCGGCCAGGTTGAGTCCCTTGGCGCCCGTGGGCGGGACCACGTGTCCGGCGTCGCCGGCCAGGTAGAGCGGCCCGTAGCGCAGGGGCTCGGCGACGAAGCTGCGCAGCGGCGTGAGCGATTTCTCGACGGATGGGCCGGTCACGAGCCGCCCGGCGACCTCGCCGGGCAGGCGACTGCGCAGCTCGGGCCAGAAGCGGTCGTCCGGCCAGTCGTCGACCTGGTCGTCGATGTCGCACTGCACGTAGTAGCGGCTGAGCATCGCGTGGCGCATCGAGCACAGAGCGAATCCCCGGTCGCTGTGGGCGTAGATCAGCTCCTTGTCGATCGGGGGCGTCTCCGACAGGATGCCGAGCCAGCCGAAGGGGTAGACCCGCTCGTACGTGCGCAGCACCGACGACGGGATGGCCGTGCGGCTCACCCCGTGGGCACCGTCGCACCCCGCGACGTACTGGCAGTCGACGCGGCGGCTCACCCCCTCCCTGACGAACGTGACGTACGGCGTCGTCCCGGTCAGGTCGTGGGGAACCACGTCCGCGGCGCAGTCGACGACGGTCACGTCCGCCTTGTCGACGGCGACGTAGAGGTCCTTGGTGACCTGCGTCTGCCCGTAGACCATCACGCCCTTGCCGGTCAGGCCTTTGAAGTCGATACGCACGTGGCGGCCCGAGAAGCTGAGGCCGACGCCATCGTGGACCACGCCTTCCCGGTCCATGCGGTCGCCGACACGCGCCGCCCGCAGCGTCTCGACGGTGCCCCACTCGAGCACGCCCGCCCGGACCCGGGCCATGACGTGCTCGCGGCTCTGCCGCTCGAGGACGACCGATTCGACGTCGCCGAGCGCTAGCAACCGGGCGAGCAGCAATCCTGCGGGCCCGCCCCCGATGATCACCACGGGCACCCGCGCGGGTAGGCCGGACGGTGCGTTCACAGGCTCTGCTCGAGGCGGTGGAGGGCCCGCATGGTCGGCAGGCACCGGGCGACGCTCGCGGCCGGCTCACGCCCCTCGCGCACGGCGGCGAAGAACTCGCGGTCCTGGTTCTCGATGCCGTCCAGCGAGACGTCGACGCCCGACACGTCGATGGGCTTGTCGTGGCCGTCGACCAGGTCGTCGTAGCGGGCGATGTACGTGCCGGTGTCGCCGATGTAGCGGAACGTGGTGCCGAAGGGCCCGTCGTTGTTGAACGACAGGGCCAGGGTGCACAGCGCGCCCGACGGGGCCTTCAGCCCGACGGTCATGTCCATGGCGATGCCCAGCTCGGGGTGGGGCGGCCCCTGCTGGGCCCAGGCGCTGGCCGGGGCCTGGCCGGTCTGGTGGAGGAACAGGTCGACCGTGTGGCACGCGTGGTGCCACAGCAGATGGTCGGTCCAGGAGCGGGGTTGTCCGAGAGCGTTCTTGTTCTCGCGGCGGAGGAAGAACGTCGAGGCGACCAGGTGCTGCAGCGTCAGCTCACCGGAGTCGATCCGGCGGTGGACCCACTGGTGGCTCGGGTTGAACCGGCGGGTGTGGCACACCATGGCGGTGACGCCGGTGCGCTGCTGGGCGGCGACGACGGCCTCGGAATCGGCCAGGCTGTCCGCCATCGGGATCTCGATGAGGACGTGCTTGCCGGCCTCCATCACCGCGATGGCCTGAGCGGCATGGAGCGGGGTCGGGCTGGCGAGGATGGCGGCGTCGACGCCTGGGTCGTCGAGCGCGTCCCCCAGGTCGGTCCCGTGCCGCGGGATGCCGAACTCGGCTGCGAACGCGGCCGTTCCCGTGGCGTCGCCACCGGCGACGCCAACCACCTCGACGTCGTCGATGCGCCCGAGGGCGGCCATGTGCCGGCGGGCGATGGCACCCTCACCGGCTATGACGACCCCCATGCGCTGGGCCATGCCCCTCCTCTACGATGGCGTGTTGTGCACAATACTGTTGACGATCTGCCCCCGTCATCCCGATCCCGCGCGACGGGTCGCGGGCGGGTCCCCCGACGTGTGCCACCCACTTGAGAAACTGACGAGACCATGGTCATCGCCGCACCCGTAGCCGACCGGCTCCGAGACGACATCCTGAAGGGTGCCTTCCCACCCGGTGAGCGGCTGATCGAGCTGCAGCTCACCGAGCGGTACGGCGTCGGTCGGGCGGCGATCCGCGCGGCGCTGGTCGAGCTCGACGCCGAGGGGCTCGTGCAGCGCGAGGCCAACCGGGGTGCCACCGTGCGCCGCATCAGCGTCGCCGAGGCCGTCGAGATCACCGAGGCTCGGGCCGCGCTCGAGGGCCTCATCGCCCGGCTTGCGGCCGAGCGAGCGACCGACGTCGACCGCGACCAGCTCCGGGCCCTGCTCGCCGAGATGACCGACGCCGTCGAGCAGGACGAGAAGCTGGCCTACTCGAAGCTCAACCGCGACCTGCACGGTTCGCTCTGCCGCATCGCGCGCCACCGGGTGGCCGACGATCTCGTGGCCAACCTGCGCAACCGCGCCGCCCACCACCAGTTCCGGTTGGCGCTGGTGCCCGGCCGGGCGGCCGAATCGCTGGCCCAGCACCGTGCGATCGTCGAGGCGGTGGCGTCGGGTGACGGGCCCGCCGCCGAGGCGGCGATGCGCACCCACCTGACGTCCGTGATCGACGTCCTGCGCCACTGGGAGGCGTTCGACACGCGCGCCTGATCCCGCGCGTGCGGTGCGATCCTCAGCCCGGGAGGGATGGGACGGCCGACTGGTCGGCGGCCACACCGCGAAGCCGCGTGACGGTGGCGTTGGTCATGATGGGCTCCACGCCGAGCTCCGCCAGCAGCTCGACGGCCGCCTCCATCTCGTGGACCCGCCGGGCCGCATGGCGCCCGGTCCCGGTGACGAGCCGGCGGACCAGCCCCTCGTCGGCCGCGGCGAGCTGCCCGACGATGTTGTCCCAGGTCTCGTTCGCCAGCCCGGCCGCTTCGGCGGCCTGCATCGATTCGACGACCAGCGCCGTCAATCCCTTGATGACGATGCTGCGCAGCAGCTTGCGGGTGGCCGCCATTCCCGGTTCGTCCCCTGCGTGCTCCACCGGCATGCCGAGCGGCCCCATCGTCGCGACGAAAGCCCGGGCCGATGGGCCCGAGGCCAGAGCCGGCGTGCGTAGGCCGGTGCCGGGGACCGGTGACATGAGCGCCACGTCGGTGAAGCCCAGGCCGGCGCCGGTCGCGATCGCCGCCAGACGCCGCTGGAGCCCCGCCGACGCCGTCGCCAGGTTGGCGTACACCACGCCCGGGCCGATGGCGTCGAGCGCCTGGGTGAGCGCCGTGGTGGCGTCGACCGCCGCCGTGACGCCGAGCACCAGGTCGGCACCCGCCACCGCCGCCTCCGGATGGCCGTGGCGCACCACCCCGGCCGGGGTCGCCACCTCCGCGGGGTCGTAGCCGTGGACCTCGACGTCTGGGAGCAAGGCGAGGTCGCGGGCGATGAGCGCACCGGCCTCGCCGAGCCCCAAGACGCAGACCCGCGCCACCGGGGTCATCCGACGTACTCCACGCCCAGCGCCTCGAGCGTGGCGCGCAGGCCGTAGATGTCGACGCCGAGCTCGCCGGCGGCGAGGCGGCCGCGGGTGCCGTCCTCCTTGGCCGCGCGCTCCCGCGACCGATCGAGTGCCCATGTCGCCTCGTCGCGCGTGACCACGACAACCCCGTCGTCGTCGGCGCACACGACGTCGCCTGGGCTCACCACCACGCCACCCAGGACGACCGGAACGTTCACCGATCCCGGGCTGGCTTTGACGGTCCCCTGGCAGGACACATGCTGCGACCACACGGCGAAGCCCATCGCCCGCAGCTCCGCCGTGTCGCGCACCCCGGCGTCGGTGACCAGCGCCCGCACCCCCCGCGCCATCAGGGACGAGGCCAGCAGCTCGCCGAACACGCCGTGGGTCGACGGGGCCGTGCTCACCACCACGAGCACGTCGCCCTCCTGGCACACCTCGATGGCCGCGTGGATCATCAGGTTGTCGCCCGGGTGGCTCGAGACGGTGACGGCGGTGCCGGCGAGGCGCCTGTCCTGCTGGATCGGGCGCAGCTGCGGGCCGGTGAACCCGCGTCGCCCGATGGCCTCGTGCACCGTGGCGGTGCCGAGCTCGCCCAGGGCCTCGACCGTGCTGCGATCGGCGCGTTCGATGGTGCGGACGACGACGTGGCGCGCGTTCATCGTGGAACCCCCTCCAGGCGCGGGTAGACGCGGCGGGCATTGGTCTCGAAGATCTTGGTCCGCTCCGCCTCGCCCAGCCCGGCGGCGTCGAGGTACCGGCGCGTGTCGTCGAAGTGGTGGCCGGTCTCGGGATCGATGCCGCGCACCGCACCGATCATCTCGGAGGCGAACAGGACGTTTTCGGCGGGGATCACCGCCAGCAGGCAATCGATGCCCGCCTGGTGGTACACGCAGGTATCGAAGAACACGTTCTCCAGCAGCAGCTCGTCGAGCGGCCGCTTGCCCATGTCCTGCGCCAGGCCGCGGAACCGGCCCCAGTGGTAGGGCACAGCGCCACCCCCGTGGGGGATGACCATGCGCAGCTCGGGGAAGTCGGCGAACAGGTCGGACGTCAGCAGCTGCATGAACGCCGTCGTGTCGGCGGCGAGGTAGTGCGAACCCGTGGTGTGGAAGTGCGGGTTGCACGCGGCACTCACGTGGATCATGGCCGGGACATCCAGCGCGCACAGTGCCTCGTAGAGCGGGTACCAGTAGCGGTCCCCCAGCGGTGGGCCGTCCCAGTACCCGCCCGAGGGGTCCGGATTGACGTTGGCGCCCACGAAGCCCATCTCGTCGACGCACCGCTCGAGCTCGTGCACGGACGGTTCGATGGGTGCGTCCGGCGACTGCGGTAGCTGGCACACCGGGGCGAAGTTCCGGGGGTAGAGGTCGCAGACGCGCCGGATCAGCTCGTTGCAGTGCTCGCTCCAGAACCGGCTCGTGTGGATGTTGCCGATGTGGTGACCCATCCACGACGCCCGTGGCGAGAACAAGGTCAGGTCGGTGCCGCGCTCCCGCTGGAGCCGGAGCTGGGCGCCCTCCAGGCTCTCCCGGATCTCGTCGTCGCCGATCGCGACCGCGCCCTTCTCGCCGACGTGATCGGGATCGGTGGCGAGGGCCGCCTTCTGCGCCTCGCGGAGCTCGCCGAGCGGCGCTGGGGCGGTGGTGTAGTGCCCGTGGCAATCGATGATCATCCCGTCCCCGAACGCATTGTGGACAATCTTGTCAACAGGTGGATGCTACCCTGACCAGTGCCCACCGAGGAGGGAGGTGGCCCCTTGCCGGAACCGCGCGACTACGACGACATCCCGGGGACGATCGTGTTCGACGGCCGGCGCAGCCGGAGGGGTCACGCGCTCAACAAGTTCCTGATGTCGCTCAACCAACCCGCCAACCGCGAGGCGTTCCGCACCGACGAGCGCGCCTACCTCGACCGGTTCGCCGTGGACGACGAGCAGCTGGAAGCGGTACTGCGGCGCGAGTGGTTGCGGCTCCTCGAGCTGGGCGGGAACGTCTACTACACGTACAAGCTGGCCGCCTGCGACGGGATGACATTCCGGGACCTGGCCGGTGAGCACACCGGCATGACCGCCGAGGACTTCGCCCAGATGATGGTCGACGGGGGTCGCCCTCCCGAGGGGAACCGCCGCCGCGACGAGTGGGAGGCGCGCTGATGGCCCGGCTCGTCGGCGGTGTCGGCTGCTCGCACGTGCCTGCGGTGGGCGCGGCGATCGACAAGGGCAAGACCGACGAGCGCTACTGGGCGCCCTACTTCGCCAAGCTGGAGCCGGCCCGCGCCTGGATGGCCGACGTCCGGCCCGACGTGTGCATCGTCGTCTACAACGACCACGCGTCTGCCTTCTCGCTGGACGTCATCCCCACCTTCGCGCTCGGGCTGGCCGACGAGTTCCCGCCGGCCGACGAGGGCTACGGCCCCCGCCCGGTGCCCGTCGTGCGGGGCCATCCAGAACTGGCCTGGCACCTGGCGGAATCGCTGATCATCGACGAGTTCGACCTCACCCTCGTCAACGAGATGCCGGTCGACCACGGGCTCACCGTGCCGCTGTCGGTCATGTTCGGCCAGCCGGCGGCATGGCCGAGCCGGATCATCCCGCTGTGCGTCAACGTGGTCCAGTACCCACCGCCGACCGGTCGCCGCTGTCACCGGCTGGGCCAGGCGATCCGCCGGGCGCTCGATGCCTACGAGGGCGACGAGCGGGTGGTCGTGTTCGGCACGGGCGGCATGTCCCACCAACTGCAGGGCGAGCGGGCCGGCTTCATCAACGTCGACTTCGACACCAGGTTTCTCGACGGGCTGGTGGCCGACCCCGAGGCCATCGCCGCCATCCCTCACGTCGAGTACCTGCGCGAGGCCGGCTCGGAGGGCATCGAGCTCGTGATGTGGCTCGTCATGCGCGGCGCCCTGGGCCCGGGCGTGCGCGAGGTCTACCGGGCCACGCACGTGCCCACGTCGACCACCCACAACGGCTTGCTGATCCTCGAGGAGACCTGAAGCGGGCGGCCGCCCGGTCGGGCCGGCCGGGTGGTCAGGCGGTCACCTCGAGGACCATGTTGAACGGTGTCTCCGCCACCCGGCGCACAGAGGTGAACCCTGCCGACGTCACGATGTCGCGCAACCTGGCCTCGCCTGCCTGCGCCCCCAGCGCCGTGCCCACGTCCTGCGAGAGCGAGTTGGGGGTGCACAGCAGGGTCGAGAACCCGTAGTAGGCGGCACCGACCGGGTTGAGGTTGTCCTCGACGCGATCACCGGCCATGGGCTCGACGAGCAGGACCGTTCCTCCGGGGGCGAGTGCCGAGCGCACGTGTGCGCAGGCACCGACCGGATCGCCCATGTCGTGCAGGCAGTCGAAGAAGCACACGAGGTCGTAGCTGCCGGGGAAGTCGTGAGCGGTCGCGACCTCGAAGCGTGCCCGGTCGCCGACACCCTCGTGGGCGGCGCGCTTGCGGGCGGCGGTGATCGATGGTTCGTGGGCGTCGAACCCGATGAACGCCGACGACGGGAAGGCCTCGGCCATGAGAATGGTCGACGCCCCATGACCGCAGCCCACGTCGGCGACGCGGGCGCCCGCCTCCAGCTTGGGAACCACGCCGTCGAGCGCCGGCAGCCAGGCGGCGACGAGGTTGGCGCGGTAGCCGGGGCGGAAGAATCGCTCGCACCCCTCGTACAGGTCGTGATGATGCTCGCCCCAGCCGACGCCGTGGCCCGTGCGAAACGACTCGGTCAGCCGGTCGGTCGAGTGCACCGATGCCAGCGCCGTCTCGAACGCGCCGATCACGCAGGCGGGGCTCGTCTCGTCGGTCAGCGGTATGGCGTGCTCGTCGGGCAACGAGTACCGGTCGTCGCCGTCGTAGACGACGTAGCCCGTGGCCGCCTGCGCCGCCAGCCACTCGCGCACGTAGCGCTCGGCGGTTTCAGTGCGGTCGGCCAGTTCCTCCGCCGTGAGCGAACCGGCACCGGCCATGGCCTGGTACAGGCCGAGCCGGTCGCCGATCACGGTCATCGAGCCGCTGAGCAGCGTGCCGACGTCCGCCACGGCCTTGTGCACGAACTCCATCAGCTTGGTCTCGTCCATGGTCCTCTTCCTCTGAGTCGGTCGTTCGACCGAACCAGAGTTCGCGCAGATTTTCGCTTGTGTCAAGGGATTCGCCTGTCATACTCGCGACTGATGCGGTCGACCGACCGAACCAGTTCGAGTGGCCGAGGAGCCGGAGTGACCAAGACCGAGCCCGTCGCCGACACGCGAGCCGTCATCGTCGACGCCGCCCGGAAGCGGCTCCTCGACGACGGCCACAGCCGGCTCTCGACCCGCAAGGTGGCCGAGACGGCCGGTGTGCCGCTCAGCCAGCTCCACTACCACTTCGGTTCCAAGCAGGGCCTGCTGCTGGCGGTGCTCGAGGAGGAGAACCGTCGGCGCCTGGCCCGCCAGACGCGCATGTACGAGGCCGATCGGCCGCTGTGGCAGCGTTACGAGCAGGCCTGCGACTTCCTGGAGGACGACCTCGACTCGGGCTACGTGCGGGTGCTGCAGGAGATGATCGCCGAGGGCTGGACCAATCCGGCGGTCGGCGGGGCGGTGCGCGACCTGCTCGTCGGTTGGTACCAGCTGCTCAGGCAGGTGGCCGAGGAGGCGGAGGCGCAGCACGGCCCACTGGGTCCCTTCACCGCCGCGGAGGTGGCCACCCTCATCGGGACCGCGTTCATCGGCTCCGAGGCCCTGATCCTGCTCGGTTTCGACCGCGACGTCCTGCCCGTGCGGGCGGCGCTGCGGCGGATCGGGGTGGTGATCCGCCAGTTGGAAGAGCACGGCTCGACGTGGGAGGGCGACGGTGCGAGCACGACATCCTGACAAGGCCGACTTCGTCGAGCGCGACGGCGTCCCCCTCTACTTCGAGGTGTTCGGCGACGGGAACGCACCGACGATCCTGCTGCTGCCCACGTGGTCGATCGTCCACTCGCGGTTCTGGAAGGCGCAGGTGCCCTACCTGGCGCGCCACCACCGGGTGGTCACGTTCGACGGCCGGGGCTGCGGCCGCTCCGGGCGACCCGCAGGCGCGCCCGCCTACACCAACGAGGAGTATGCGGCCGACACCCTCACGGTGATGGACGCCACCGGCACGGACCAGGCGGTGCTCGTATCCCTGTCGTGCGGCGCGGCGTGGGGTGTCCATGTGGCCGCCCGGCGCCCGGATCGGGTGCTGGGGCTGTTTGCGATCGGGCCCTCGTGCGGGTTCCCGGTCGCCCATCCGGAGCGCGAGCAGTTCGTCTGGGACGCCGACCTCGACACCAGCGACGGGTGGGCGAAGTACAACCGCCGGTACTGGCTCCACGGTGACAACGACGACTTCCTCCGGTTCTTCTTCGGCGAGATGTTCGCCGAGCCGCACTCCACCAAGCAGATCGAGGACTGCGTCGGCTGGGGCCGCGAGATCGAGCCGGCCACGCTCGTCGACACCACGGCGGGCCGCCTGGGTTGCGAGGGCGCCGTGTGCCAGCCCCTGGAGGGATTCTGCGCCCAGGTCCGGTGCCCGACGGTCGTCGTGCACGGGAGCGACGACCGCATCCGGCCGCACGCGGTGGGCGAGCGGCTCGCCGAGCTCACCGGCGGCTCGCTGATCATCATCGAGGGCGGCGGCCACGGCCCCCAGGGCCGCGACCCGGTGGTCGTCAACCGGCTCATCAAGGAGTTTGTCGACCGGGTGCGGCCCGACCCGCCCGTCACGCGGACCCGCTGGACCCACGCCCTGGGGCGCCCGAAGCGGGCGCTCTACCTGTCGTCACCCATCGGCCTGGGACACGCCCAGCGCGACCTGGCCATCGCCCGGGAGCTGCGCGCACACCACCCCGACCTCGCCATCGACTGGCTGGCCCAACACCCGGTCACCACCATGCTCGAGGCCGCCGGCGAGCGGGTCCACCCGGCGTCGGCGTGGCTGGCGAGCGAGTCGGCGCACGTCGAGGACGAGAGCGCCGAGCACGACCTGCATGCCTTCCAGGCCATCCGCCGGATGGACGAGATCCTCGTCAACAACTTCATGGTGTTCCACGACATCGTCGAATCCGACCACTACGACCTCGTCATCGGCGACGAGGCCTGGGAGGTCGACTACTTCTTGCACGAGAACCCCGAGCTCAAGCGCTTCGCCTTCGCCTGGATGACCGACTTCGTCGGCTGGCTGCCGATGCCCGACGGGGGTGAGGCAGAGGCCGCGCTGACCGCCGACTACAACGCGGAGATGATCGAGCAGCGCGACCGGTTTCGCCGCGTGCGCGACCGCTCGATCTTCGTTGGCGACCCCGACGACGTCGTGCCCGAGCGCTTCGGTCCCGACCTGCCCATGATCCGTGACTGGACCGAGGACGAGTTCGACTTCACCGGCTACGTCACCGGCTTCGACCCGACCGGGCTCGCCGATCGGCAGGCGCTGCGCACGAAGCTCGGCTACCGGCCCGACGAGCGCCTCTGCCTGGTGACGGTCGGCGGGTCCGGCGTGGGCGAGTCGCTCGTGCGCCGGGTCCTCGACGCCGTGCCCACCGTGCGGCGAGCGGTCGACGACCTGCGCTTCGTGGTGGTGGCCGGCCCCCGCCTCGACCCCCGCTCGTTCCCCCGCCGCAAGGGCGTCACGACCCGGCGGTACGTGCCGCAGCTGTACCGGCACCTGGCCGCGTGCGATGTCGCTGTCGTGCAGGGTGGGCTCACCACTTGCATGGAGCTCACCGCCAACCGGCGGCCCTTCGTGTACGTGCCCCTGCGCCACCACTTCGAGCAGAACTTCCACGTACGGCACCGTCTCGAGCGCTACCGCGCCGGGCGCTGTCTCCCGTACGACGAGCTCGACCCCGACGCCCTCGCCACCGCGATCGTCGAGGAGCTCGACCGCGAGATCGACTATCGACCGGTCGCCGCCGACGGGGCGGCACGCGCCGCCGGCCTGCTCGCCGAGCTGCTCTAGCCCTGGCCGCGGGCGGCGGCCATCAGGCCGACGATGGTGGCCGGGTCGGTGGCGACGTCGGCACCCATCTCGTGGTAGAGGGCGGCGATGTTGGCGACCAGCCGCTCCGGTTCCCGCAGGTCGCGATACGCGCCGAGGTCGATGTCGGCCGCTGCCTCGAGCGGGCTCATACCACTGTCGTGGCGGGAGCGTGCTTCGGCGGTGAGATGCTCGAAATAGCCCTTGAGGCGGGCGACGGTATCGAGGGTGGTCACGGGACCGTGGCCGGGCACGACGGTCGTCACGCCCTCGAGGCCGAGGAGCCGATCACAGGCGGCGATCCAATTGGCGACCGGTCCGGCCCACACGATGGGGTGGCCGCCGTGGAAGACGATGTCGCCCGCGAACACCACGCCGGCATCGGGTACATGAACGATCACGTCGCCGTCCGTGTGGGCCGGGCCGACCTCGATGAGGTGCACGGGCCGATCGCCGATCGCCAGCTCGAGCTCACCCGTGAAGGTTCGATCGGGCGCGACGAGTTCGATCCCGTCGAAGCGGAAGGCGCCGAAGATGTCGAGTAGGAAGGCCCCGGGTTCGCCCATGTCGGGCGCGGCACGCATGAGACCGGCGAGCGCCGCGGGCGGCAGGGCGGCCATCTCCGCCGCACACGCCTGCGACGCGACGATGTCGGCTCCGGCGACCAGAGCGTTGCCATAGCAGTGGTCGCCGTTGGCGTGCGTGTTGACGACGGTGGTGATCCGTTCAGCGGCGGGGGTCGCTTCGCGCAGGGCGGCGAGCATTTCGCCGGTCAGGTGGAGGTCGAACAGCGTGTCCACCAGCAGCGAGCTGGCGCCGTCGTCGCTGGCGACCAGCCCGGCGTTGGACCTTCCCCACCCGCCGTCGGGTTGGAGGTAGGCCCAGACCCCGTTCGCGATCTGGTGGGCTCCCCTCGAGTAGGGCACGTCGGGCGCCGAGGTCATCGCCCGCCATGTTGCAACGGCCGGGCCGTCGGCCACCAGTGGCGAGGGGTGGCCGCGTCGCCGAGTGGTGGCGCGGAGTATCATCGGGCGTCGAGGGCGCGAGGGCGGTGAAGCGTGGCCGCCACACCCCGGCGGCGCTCGTGCACGACCAACTGATCACCGACGGCATGGACTTCGAAGCGCGCAAGCGTGCCGACCGGGCGTTCCTCGACATGCTGGACCATCTCGACGTACCCCCCGTGCAGAGCCGGGTCATGTGGACGGCCGTCACCCTCGCGACCCGTTTTCACGGGCCGTGGGCCGCCAAAGCGGGGGTGGTCCTCTGGGCCGCGCTCGCGGCCGCCGGCATCGGGCTCCTCGTGTGGGGGCTGGTGACGCTCACGCTCTGGATGATCGTCGCCGCGCTCGCCGCCTCTGCCGTTGGCGCCCTGCTGTGGGGTGGCCAGCGCTCGGCAGGGCTGGTCGCCGGCTATGCCCTGCCGGTCATCGCCGTACCGGCGCTCGTCTCCCTCATGGGCTACTGGGTCTACTGGGTCATCGAGAAGGGCGTGAAGGTCATCCGGCAACGGAAGCCGGAGAACCGCAGGGAACCGCTCCCCGAGCCCGTCGCCTACCAGGGCCGCTAGCACGGCCGGGCTTGCGGGGCGGCCGACCCGTTGCGCCACCTAGGCTCCGGGGATGGGCTCGCAGCCGGTGTTCGGCGACGGCACCGAGGCCGACGCCGTCAGCCACTTCGGGCGCGCCGGTTGGGTGCACGTCCGGGCTGCCGATGGCGGCGCGTGGGCCCGGCCACTCCAGGTGTGGGCCGACGACGTGGCCGCGTGGCCCGACGGCGGCGGGTGGCTGCATCACCGTGAGCTGACCGACGCCGGCCCGGCATTGTGCCGAACGGAGAACATCGTGCCGCACCACGAGGGCCTGCGGTCGGTGCTGTGTTCGGGCGCCCTGGTCGATGTCGCCGGGGCGCTTTTGGGTGAGCCCGCCGTGCTCTACAAGGACAAGCTCAACTACAAGCTTCCCGGCGGCGCCGGCTACGCCGCCCACCAGGACGCGCCGGCGTACCGATTTGTCGACGTCCACGTTTCGTGCATGGTCGCCATCGACGACGCCGACGAGGCGAACGGCTGCCTCGAGGTGGTGTCCGGCGCCCACGACCGGCTGTGGCCCACCGACGATGCCGGGTGCATCCGGGCCGACGTCGCGGACTCGATGGTGTGGGAGGCGGTGCCCGTGCGGGCGGGCGATGCCCTGTGGTTCCACTCCCGCACGCCGCACCGCAGTGGTCCCAACTCGTCGACGCGGGCCCGCCGGGCGCTGTACCCGACGTACAACGCTCGCTCGGAAGGCGACCTGCGGGAGGACTACTACCGACAGAAGGGGGCCGAGCTGACCTCCGGCTCCCTGGCGGAGGATCGGGTGGCGGTGTCGCTCATAGGCGACTTCCAGGGAAGGCCGGTCCGGTGACGACCCTCGACGAGGTGCTCGACCTCTACGACCGCTGGGGGGCCGAGCGCTACGACGAGGAAGTCGGCCAGCTCGACCACGCCCTGCAGACGGCGGCGCTCGCGACCGCGGACGGCGCCGTGGACGCCCTCGTGGCTGCGGCGCTGTTGCACGACGTGGGCCATCTGCTGGCGCTCCACGGCGGGCAGCCCGGGCCCCACGAGCGCACCGCGCCGGCCTTCCTGGCGGCGCTGTTCCCGGCGTCGGTGACAGCTCCGATCGCCCTGCACGTGGCGGCCAAGCGGTACCTGTGCGCGGTCGAGCCTCGCTACCACGCAGGGCTGTCGGCCGGGTCTCGGCGCAGCCTTCGCCGCCAGGGCGGACCGATGTCTGCCAGCGCGGCTGCCGCGTTCGAGGCGACACCCGGCTGGGTCGACGCCGTCGCTCTGCGGCGCTGGGACGACCTGGGCAAGGTCGAGGGTGCGGCCGTTCCCGGCCTGGCGAGCTACGAGCCCCTGCTGCGGTCGCTGGCGTGCTCAGGGTCCTGACCCTCAACATCTGGAACCTCTCCGGCCACTGGAGATCCCGGCGGGGGGCGATCGTGGCCGTGCTTCGCCGATGGGAACCGGACGTGGTGTGCCTGCAAGAGGTGGTGGCGAACGAGCGGGGCAACCAGGCCGAGTGGTTGGCCTCCGAGCTCGGTGCCTGGTCGGTGGCCTACGCGGGCGAGCCGCTGGCTGCCGGGGCCGCCCAGTTCGGCAACGCCGTGCTGAGCCGCTGGCCGATCGAGACCAGCTCCAGCACCCAGCTGCCCTACGTGGCGGACGAGCGGGAGGTGCAGCGGGTGGTCGTGCACGCCCGCACGGGCGGTGTCGACGTGTTCTCGACCCACCTGGCCTGGCAACTCCACGACGCCGCGCTGCGGGAGCGCCAGGTGCAAGCGCTGGTGCGCTTCGTCTTCGACCGCACCGACCCCGCCGCGCCGATCGGGCCGGTCACGGCCGGCGCCTTCAACGCCGAACCTGACTCGGACGCCGTCCGGTACCTCTCCGGGCTCGCCTCACTCGACGGCGCCAGCACCTACCTCCAGGACGCCTGGCGGCTGGCGGGCGACGGCGGGCCAGGGACCACATGGTCGAACCGCAACCCGCACGCCGCCCTCGACCAGGAGCCCGACCGCCGCGTCGACTACGTCTTCAGCGGCTTCCACGGTCCGAGCAGTGGGGGGCGCCCCGTCGAGTGCCGGGTGGTGGCCGACGAAGCCGTGGACGGCGTCTGGCCCTCCGACCACTTCGGGGTCCTCGCCGTTCTCCAGGGCTGAGTCGGGCGACGCCGTGGGGACGGGCCACTAGTCGAGGAGAAGCGAGGTGTAGAACAGGCAGTCACGACGGGCCTGTTGGACCGTCGTGGTCATCATCACCGGCATGATGTCGGCGGCGGCGATCACACGTCCGTCGGGCGTGGTGCGGAAAAGCTGGTCGGTGACGTCCGTCCCGGCCATGTCGCCGGCGAACAGCGGCATGGCTGCCCCTGGGTCTATGTGGCCGATCGTGTGCATCGCGGGCAGCAGTCCGAAGTTGTAAGCGTCCAGCCCGGGGACGATCACGAATTCGGTCTCGCCGTCGACGACAGCTCCGAACGAGAAAGCGACCTCGGGACGCACGCTCACACGATGGAGGGTCTCGACCATGCGCGGGGGCTTTGCGAGCTCGGCGCCCGTGGGCGCGGCGAATACCTCCGCCGCCAGGAAGCGGTGGATGACCCCGGAGGCGAACGCAGTCCCCTCCGGCAGCTGTGGGAGCCCGCACTCCACTGACACGGTCGGACAAGCGGTCGCCAGTGCCTCCATCAGGGTGTGGGCGCGCAGCTTCCAGTGGAGCATGGTGTCGGCGCACAGCGACGCGAGGACGAGTCCCTCCGGGCTCAGCTGGGTCAGGATGGCGTAGCAGGGGTTCCGGCCGCTGTTGTTGTGCAGGTCGACGGCGGCTTCGAGGTCCGCCGACCGCAGCTCCTCGAGGATCGCGGCGGCGCCCCGGCGCATCCGGGTGGTGGCGGGACCCACGTCCCAGATCCGGTTGAAGTCCTCCTGATCGTCGAGGTGACGGTGTGCGTACAGGCCGTCCTGGATGGCGGCGCGGACGTTGCCGATCAGCACCCACAGGTCGAACGGGAACCGATCGCCACGCCGCAGGAGCTCCACCACCGCCTGGAATCCCGACGGCTCGTTGCCGTGCATAAGGCATGCAATCAACCGTCCCCTGGGGGCAGCGGCAGTGCTGGCGGCCGGGATCCGGATGAGCGCCGGCTTGTCCGCCAACGCGACGAGGACGTCCTCGTCCGATCCCTCCAAGAGCGCCTTGAGGTCCTCGTAGCCGTCGAAGCGGTGGTACAGGCCGGTTGTCACGGGCGACAAAGCTATCGGCTGCCGGGACCCCCGCCGCGACCCATTAGCCCCCGACGGGCCAGGTGTGCACGGGTGTGCTGGCGTAGGAGCGTTGCTCGTAGATCCGGACCAGCTTCCGGGTGGCATCGTCGCGGCTCAGCTTGTCGTCGTGGACGAGCTTGTGCCACGTGGCGATCTGCCAGGCGGCGCCGCTCAGGCCGGACAGGGCGCGCTCCGCGATGATGCCCAGGTAGTAGTCGACGTCGCCCACGTCGACACCCCAGTCGAGCAAGCCATCTCGGGCGAGGGGCAGCAGGTGCCGCAGGATCAGTTCGGTCACGGGCGCCTGCGCGCCGATGCGCGGCCAGTAGAGCCGCGCTCCCAGCCCATCACGGGCCGCCGTGTAGAAGTTCTCGGCGGCCGCCGCGAAGCTCATCTGCTCCCAGATGTGTGGTCGCGGCTGTGACGCGAGCCCGTGGAGCAGCCCGTAGTAGAGGGCGGCGTTGGCGACGGAGTCCGGAACCGACGGTCCCGCCGGTAGGACGCGGTTCTCGATCCTCATGTGGGGGCGGCCACGCACCACCTCGTACACCGGACGGTTCCACCGATAGATCGTTCCGTTGTGCAGCGTCAGCTCGGGCAGCGTCGGCACCTCACCCGCCTCGATCATGGCGCCCGGGTCCTCGTCCTGGCAGACCGGCAGCAGCGCCGGGAAGTAGCGGACGTTCTCGTCGAACAGGTCCCACAGACCCTCGCCCTCGTCGAGCCATTTCTCGCCGAACCACACCCGCGGTCGCACGCCCTGCTGCACCAGCTCCTCGGTGCGCGTGTCGATGGCCTGTTCGACCAGCGCTATGCGGGTCTCGTGATGAAGCTGCTTGCCGAGGAAGAAGGGCGAGTTCGCCCCCACCGCCACGAGGGGAGCGGACAACACCTGAGCTGCGTTCCAGTACAGGCCGAAGTCGTGGGGGTCGACCTGCAGGTGCAGCTGCATCGACGTGCAGGCGGCTTCGAACAGGATCGACCTGGACTTGACCTCGAGCACCTCGGTGCCCTCGATCTTGATCACGATGTCCTCGCCGCGCGCCCTGAGGATCATGTCGTTGAGCGCCTTGTAGCGCTCGTTCGCGGACATGAGTTCCTCGGCGGCGTCGAGGTCCCTGAGTGTCGGCAGGATCCCGATGATCATCACCCGGGCGCCGAGGTCTTCGGCGACGTCGTGTGCGTGGTTGAGCGAGCGGCGCAGCTCGGTGTCGATGGTGTCGAACACGTGGCCCGTGAGCAGTCGCGGCTTCACATCGAACTCGATCGTGAACTGCGCCAGCTCCGTCTGGAAGTCGGCCGACGCCATGTGCTCGAGCAGCTGAGCGTTGATCGGCACCGGCGACCCCTCGGGGTTGGTGATGTAGACCTCCATCTCGATGCCGCAGGTCCGCCGGCCCGTCTCGAAGCCGCCGTCGTCGACGAGCGTGCGGAGCGCCGCGAGGTTCCCTTTCACCTTGTCGCGGAACCGAAGCCGGTCGTCGCGGGTGAACTCGGTCGACTCGATGTCCCGACCCATGGGTCGGCCCTCCCGACGCTCCAGGTCAAGACAGTTTACGGCTGTCGGTGCGGCATCGACTCAGGCTTCGGCGAGCCGGGCCCACACGGATCTCCGGCGATGAGTTCTCGGTGCCGGCGGCGTCGAACCCGGCGTGACGCAGTCCGCTCCTTCGAACCCGGTCCTTCAGCTGAGGCTCGTCGTCGAGGCCGACGATTTCGACGAGGCCCTGTCCTTCTACCGTGACGTGCTCGGCCTTCCCGAGGAGGCCGCGTTCGAGGGCGGCGACAGCGCACGAGTCGTCATCCTGCAAGCCGGGCGGGCCACGCTGGAGCTCGCGAACCCGGCCCAGCATCGGATGATCGACGAGGTCGAAGTGGGCCGCCACATCGCACCGAAGCTTCGCGTGGCGTTGGAGGTCACCGATTCCCGCCGAGCGACAGCCGAGCTGGTCGCCGCCGGGGCAACCCTCGTAGCGCCTCCGGTGGAGACGCCGTGGCGCTCGCTCAACTCCCGCCTCGACGCGCCGGCCGGCCTGCACATCACCTTGTTCCAGGAGCTGGAATCGCCCGGGAGCTGAGTCCATCAGCTCCGATCCGCGCCGAGGACCCGGACGACGTGATCGGCGTAGGCCGGTTCGTAGTACTCCGCGAACAGCTTGGCCACCAGCTCGCCGCGGCTGGACACATGGACCTTGGCGAAGATGGACTTGATGTGGTCGCGCACCGTGTGGGGCGACAGGTGGAGCTCGCTAGTGCCGTGACCATGAACGTTCGCCCGTCCACGCCGAGTCAGGATCGTCGCTCGCAAGGACGCACGACGAAGGAAGTCGCCAGCACTTTCGAGGAGGAGGACGCCGCGAACGGCG
>Ga0214469_1000011_pt1 | contig 49683 bp, 42 predicted proteins | sample RVTome_10_FD_187340 | JGI IMG/M metagenome (GOLD analysis project Ga0214469, IMG submission 187340) | Soil microbial communities from uranium-contaminated site in the Upper Colorado River Basin, Wyoming, United States - RVT153D57 HiSeq ... | reverse complement strand
CACGAAGACGGCGTGCACATCGCACCGCACAACCCGTGGTTCGCCCTGCACTACGCGACCACGGGCCTGAACCTCGCCGGCGTAGTGATCAATCCTGGCCAGCAGATCTCCCGGCAGCAGGCGCTGCACCTATATACACGTGGCAACGCCTGGTACCTGAACCGCGAGGACGATCTCGGTTCGCTCGAGCCGGGCAAGCTCGCAGATCTGCTCGTCCTCGACAAGGACTACTTCACGGTCAGTGACGACGAGATGCGCCGGATCGGTCCCGTACTGACCATTGTCGGCGGCCGAATCGTCCACTCCACCGGTGAGGTGACGTGATGGACCCGATGATCTCCCGCCGCGACGTCTTCAGAACCGGCGCGGCTGCCGGCGTGGCCGCGGCGTTGACAGGCGCCGGTGCCGGACAGGCGGCGGCCACTGGAGCGCCAACCCAGACCGGCCCGGATGACGACACGCTGACGCTTGTCAACGGCAAGATCCACACGATGGACGCGGACGACTCCGTCGTCCAGAACATCGCAATCCGCAACGGCCGCTTCGTCACGGTAGGCAACGCCGCCAACGTCGGCCCCGGTGGCAGGGTGATCAACCTGCACGGCCGGACGGTCGTCCCCGGCATCATCGAGAGCCATATCCACTCGGTGAGCCTGGCCAACCGGCCCGGATACCACGGCGCAGAGGTGGAGCGAGCCACGTCGATCGCGGAGGTGCAGGAGGCGCTGGCAACCCGCCGCGCCCGGGGTGACGTCCCGGAAGGGCAATGGATCACCTCACTCGGCGGCTGGCACCCGAACCAGTGGGCAGAGCACCGCCACCCGACCCTGGCCGAGCTCGACGAGGCGGTCCCGGATCGACCGGTGCTGATGTACGAGCGGTTCACCGGACCCGCGGTGACCAACAGCCTCGGCAAGGCGTTCTTCGACGAGATCGACGCGGGTCCGCTTCCGCACCCGGACGCCGTCAAGGTCAACGTGGCGGACAACGGACTCATCGCCGCCGGCGGCTTCGGAGTCCCGACCCCGGCGACCACGGCCCTGTTCATCCTGCGCACTCTTCAGACGTTCGAGGACAAGCTGCGCAGCAGCCGCGACATGATGGCGTACTCGACCAGCGTCGGGCTCACCGCGCACAGCGACAAGGTGCTGTTTCCGACGCCCGGGCCGCTGCACCCCGGGCAGGTCCTGTCCAACCTCGACCACTACCGGATGTACGACCCACTGCTGCACCTGCACCGCAACGGCGAGATGACCATCCGGATGGAGATCAACTTCCTCCACAACCAGAGCGATCCGAATCTGCCGGAGCTGAAGGAACGCCTGAAGAACCAGTTCCAGTTCTTCGGCGACGACCTGATGCGCACCGGCGCCATCGGCGAATGGGCGGCACCGCTGTCCGCGGGTCCGGTGTGGTTCGAGGCTCAGCGGCTCGTCGCAGAAGCCGGCTGGCGGAACGAGAACGCCGTCGGCAACCTCAACGAACTCGTCCAGGTCGTCGAGGGCTGGGAGGCCGTCAACGCCGAGTTCGACATCACCGGCCACCGGTACATCGTCCATCACGTCCCCGTCGTCACCGAGAACCTGCTCGACCGCCTCGACGCGCTCGGCGCCGGGGTGGTCATGCGGGGGTTCACCTGGGTCGTCGGGACGGCGACGAGCAATGGCGCGCCGTTCCGCACCATCGTCGACCATGGCATCAAGGCCGGCATCGAAGGCGACGGCGTGCACATCTCGACGTTGACTCCGTGGCCGCACATGCAGTACGCGGTCACCGGCGTGAACGCACTCGGTCAGCTGATCAACGACGGCCAGCAGATCACCCGGCACGAGGCGCTGCGCGCGTTCACTCGCGAGAACGCCTGGTTCCTCAAAGCTGAAGATCAGCTCGGCTCGATCGAGCCGGGCAAGCTGGCCGACCTTGTCGTGCTCGACCGCGACTACTTCACCATCCCAGAGAACGACATCAAAAGCCTGCGCTCCGTGCTTACTGTCGTCGGTGGCCGGATCGTCCACGACACAGGGGAGGTTCGAGGATGAACGAGCAGATCTCCAGACGAGACGTATTTCGAACGGGAGCCGCCGCCGGGGTCGCGGCCGCCCTCACCGGCGCAGGCGCCACGGCGGCGTCGGCCGCCCCAGCGGGCGCCACGGGCAACGACGACGACACTCTGACCCTGGTCAACGGCAAGATTCACCAGATGGACGGCAGCGGCTCAGTCGCCCGTGCCGTCGCCATCCGCAACGGCCGGTTCGTGGCCGTCGGCGACAGCGCGGCAAACCCGGGACCCGGCAGCACAGTGATCAACTTGCGCGGCCGCACGGTGGTACCCGGCATCATCGACAACCACAACCACATCGTCCTGATGGGTAACCGGCCTGGGTACCACACGCCGCTGGAGAACGCATACTCGATCGAGGACGTTCAGGCCATCTACGCTGAGCGGGCCGCAGGGATACCCGCGGGAGCGTGGATCACCACCATCGGGGGGTTCCACCGCAACCATCTCGTACCGCCGGACCAGTCGCCACGGTTACCGACCCTGGCGGAGTTGGACGAGGCCGTTCCCGACAACCCGGTGTACATCTCCGAGTCGTTCAGCGGACCGTCCGCGACCAACAGCCTAGGCAAGGCGTTCTTCGAAGGGTTGGGCATTCCGGTCGGCGCCGACGGCTCCATCGCCGGCGGTTTCGGCGCGGGCAGCCCTACGGGACGGGCCACGCTGGCGCTGCGCCAGACCCTGCTGGACTTCGAACAACGCAAGCGCGGCGCGGTCGACGCGATGGCTTACGGGCTTGGCCTCGGCGTGACGACACACCTCGACCAGGGCGCGTTCCAGGCGACCGGCACGCCGTCCGACGGCGCTGCGCACGAGGACAACTTCACCATGCACCTGCCGTTCCTCAGCCTTGCCGAGGAAGGCCGGCTCGATGCCCGGCTGCGGATCAACTTCCTGCACATGGAATCCGATCAGGCCACCCCGGAACTCGTGGAGCGGCTGAAGAACGCCTTCCAGTTCTTCGGCAACGACTTCATCCGGACCGGGGGCATCGGTGAGTTCATCGCCCAGGGCACCGGGCCGACCAGCCCGTTCCTGGCCGCCGCGCGCCGAGTCGCCGAGGCCGGCTGGCGAGCAGAGGTTCACTCGCTGAGCACAACCGACTTCCAGCTAGAGATCCAGGCCTTCGAAACTGTCAACAACGAGTTCCCGATCACGGATCTGCGGTGGGTAGTGGCCCACGTGCCCTTCATTACCGAGGAATATGTGAATCGGTTCAAGGCGCTGGGCGGCGGTCTGTCGCTCACCGGCTGGCGGTACCTCGCCGGCTCGCCGGCCCAGAACGGGCCTCCGTTCCGGATGATCGTGGACAACGGGATCAACGTCGGCATGAGCTCCGACGGGATGCAGATCGCACCGATGAACCCGTGGATCCACATGTACTACGCGACCACGGGACGCAACGCGCGGGGAGTGCTGATCAATGACGGTCAGCAGATCACCCGCACAGAAGTGCTGCGTCTCTACACGGCCGACAACGGCTGGTTCCTCCGCGAGGAGGACGACCTCGGCACCATCGAGGTCGGCAAGTTGGCCGACCTGGTCGTACTGAACGAGGACTACTTCATTGTGCCGGACGACCGGCTCCGGCAGATCAGATCGGTATTGACCGTTGTCGGTGGCCGGATCGTCCACAACACCGGGGAAGTCGGCTGATGAGCGGACGAGCCTGCTGGCGGAGCTTGCTCAGGTCGGGCGCAGTCGCGAGGCACGCGGCTGCGCCCGCCCGCCTGGTAGCCACATCGGCTACGACGGCGGGCAAGGGCGGCGGCGGGCGCGACCGTGGATGTGGGCGCAGCCGGGGGCGCGTCCGCCGTCTGGCCATTGCGACTGACCCGTACAGACCCACACCATCAACGAAGAGGTGAGAAATGAGGGTACGAGCACGAGCGTACGGCTCGGCCGTGGCGGCAGCAGCGCTGATTCTGGCCGCCTGCGGTGGCGATGACGGCGACGACACCGCCGCGGAGCAGGAGCCGGAAACCACAGAAGAAGGGGACGCGACAGAGGAACCGGCGGGTGAGCCTAGCGGCGATCCCATCGTGATCGGCTCGACACTGTCACTGACGGGTGCGTTCGCGCCGACCGGGGTTATCCATCAGATCGTCGGTGAACAGTTCGTCGAGCAACTCAACGCCAACGGCGGTCTACTCGGCCGCCCGGTCGAGTGGCGCCTGCTCGACGACGAGTCCGATACCGCGCAGATCACGCCGCTCTACGAGCGGTTGATCAACCAGGATCAAGTCGACCTGGTGCTCGGACCGTACGCCACGCCGAACATCATCCCGGCGGTGGCGGTGGCCGAGCGGGCGGGATATGTGCTGCCGCACCACACAGCCATCCATGCGCCGTTGCTCAGCTACGGGTGCCAGTTCCCCGGTTGGTCGATGGATCCGCAGCCTGACGAGTACACCTCGCGGCTGTTGTTCGACCTGCTCGCCAGTCTTCCGGAACCACCCTCCACGATCGCCCTCGTCACGAACGAGAGCGGCTCCACTCAGCCCATGACGCAGGGCTTCGAGGGTGGTGGCGGTATGGCCGGCATCGCAGCCGAGTACGACCTCGAGGTCGTGGCTGAGCTGCCATACCCGCCCGGCAATCAGGAATGGAGTTCGATAGCGACCCAGCTGCGCGATGCCGATCCCGACGTGGTGATCAACAACGGGCTGGGAGTCGATCCGGTCGGGATCATCGAAGGCATGGAGCAACTCGACTATCGTCCAGGGCTGTTCTTCTCGCTGTTCCCGGCGCCCGGGCCGCTGCTTGGCCTCGGCGAGGCGGCCGAAGGCGCGCTGTCCGTGTCGCTGTTCGAGCCCAACGAACCGTTGCTCGAGCAGTACGGAGACGAGGTCCGCGCGATTACCGAGGACTTCAGCCAGCGCGCCGAAGCCGCGGGCCTGCCGTACACCGCATTCGAGACTCAGGCCACTGCGTCGTGGAACACCTGGGAGATCTTGACTCGGGGGGTGGAAGGTGCCGGCACGCTCGAAAACCAGGACGTATGCGATTACCTGGTCGAGAATGGCGTCGAAACCACATTCAACGGCCAACTGACCTTTGATCCGGAGGTGAACAACTTCTGGGACTCCAACGTCGGGATCAAGCAGATCCAGGACGGCGAGTGGGTCATGGTCTGGCCTGAAGACCGTGCGGCGGCCGAGATCGTCCCGCCCGAGAACTGACAGTCAGTGACGATGGACCACCCCACCGGCATTCAAGGAATACATCGATGAGCATTGCGCAAGCGTTGATCACAGGAGCGATGCTCGGCGGAATGTACGCCATGATGGCGGTGGGGTTGTCCGTCTCATGGGGGATGCTCCGGGTCATCAACCTGGCGCACTTCGGGCTGATCCTGCTCGGCGCGTACGGCACGTACCAGTTGGCCACCTCGTGGAGCATCAATCCGATCGTCACGATCGTGATAACCGCGCCCCTGATGTTCCTGCTCGGCGCGGCCCTGCAATGGATATACGACCGCACCGGGTTGACCGAGTTCACCTCGCTGCTGGTGAGCTTCGGCGTGCTGATCATCATCGTCCAGCTGGTGCACAACGTCTGGACCGCCGATTTCCGGCGGATCGACCCGGCAGTGAACACATACGGAACCAAGTCATGGTTCGTTGGCTCGTTTGTCTTCCCTTATCCCAGGCTGATCGCGTTCGTTTTCGGTGTCGTGGTGATTGTGGGCGCTTGGGTGCTGCTGCAGCGCACGTTCGTCGGCCGTGCGCTACGTGCATTCGCCGAAGACCGCGATATGGCCGCGGCGTACGGGATCCACCACCGCAGGCTGGGCATGCTGCTCGCGGGCGCGTCCGGGGCAACGGCTGCGATCGCCGGCATGCTCTGGGCGATGAGCTTCACCTTGGTGCCCGACGCTCCGTTCGAGTGGATCGGAATCGTCTTCGCCGTCGTGATCCTGGGTGGCATCGGCCAGGTGCTCGGCACGCTCGCTGCCGGGCTCCTCGTAGGCGCTCTGTACAACCTTGCGGCAGTGCTGTGGGAGGCGACCGCATCGCTGCTGGTCGTATTCGTAGCGATCGTACTCGCGTTGCTGTTGCGCCCTGAGGGTCTGTTCGTCCGGCGTGCCGGATCGGGCCGGCGCCGGTTCTGGGCGAGACGGGGTCGAGCCGGCCAGCCAGAGTCCAGCCCGGAACGCGAGGTGACCGCTCGATGATGCGGCGCGGCCTGATCGGCTTTCCACTAGTGTTGCTGGCGCTCGCGGCGCTGGCGGTGTTCCAGGACACGCTTGGCGTCTCGCTGTACTACATCACCGTTCTGGCCACGCTCTTCTTCTGGGTCGCCCAGGCCACCAGCTGGAACATCCTGTCCGGATACTCCGGCTACTTCAGCTTCGGGCAGGGCGCGTTCGTCGGTGTCGGCGTCTACACGACTGCGGTGCTCACGTCCAAACACGACTGGAACTTCTTCCTCACGCTGCCGGTGGCCGCCGTCCTATCCACGCTGTTGGCGCTCGGCATTGGCGCAGTGGCATTCCGGGTAGGAGCGTTCCGCGGCGCGACGTTCGCCCTGCTCACCCTCGCGGTGCCCTTCATCCTGGCCTCGGTGGCCCGGCTCACCAGCGCGATCGACGGCGGCCAGGGGGTGTCCGTTCCGGTCCCTGAGCTGCCTGAGCCGCTGGGGTTCCAGCAGTTCCTGTACCTGGTGATGCTCGTGATCGCGATCGTCGCCGTCGCCGCCGCCTATGCGATCCAGCACTCTCGGTTCGGATGGGCGCTGGCCGCGATCCGCGATAACGAGGACGTCGCCGAGGCGCTGGGCGTGGCCACGTTCAGGTGGAAGATGCTCGCGATCGCCGTGACCGGTGCCATCGGCGGTGTCGCCGGCAGCGCATGGGCGCTTCAGTTCGGCTTCGTCCAGGTAGAGGTCATCTTCGGGCTGACCGTACCGCTGCTCGTCATCGTGATGAGTGTGCTCGGTGGACGGACGTACTGGCTCGGACCGGTGCTCGGGGCCACCGTCATCGTGCTCGTGGAGGATCGTCTGGCCGGGGGCGGCTATGAAAGCTGGCGGCCGATCATCTTCGGTGGGTTGCTGGCGCTGATGGTGATCTTCGCACCGGAGGGCTTATGGGCGCAGCTTCGAGCCAGGCCGCTGCTGACCGGCGCCGTCGGCGCCGCGACCCTGCTCGTGGTGTTCGTCGCCGGCATCGGCGACGTGCTGGACCGGATTGTCCTGACGATGCTGGTCACCGGTGTCGCGGCGTTCTGGCCGCTGCGCTTGCTGCCGGCGCGGCTGCGCCGCTCGGCCGCAGCCCCGCCCACGCCGGTAGCAGACGCTCCGGCAAGCGAGCCGGCTTCACCCGAACCCAAGGCCGAGGTGGTCGACGCACTTGCGACTGATGTGGCCGTGTCGAAGTCCGGCCAGGACGCTCCACTCGCGATCGAATGTCGCGGTCTTGCCAGGCACTACGGGGGCGTCCGCGCGCTGGATGGGCTTGACCTGCAAATTCGGCAGGGCGAACTGGTCGGGCTGATCGGACCCAACGGATCCGGCAAGACCACCCTGGTCAATCTCCTGTCCGGTGCGGTGCGTCCCACTCGGGGCAGCATTCACGTTGCCGGCCGCGACGTCACCCGGCTGGCTCCGCACGCGATCAACCATGCCGGGGTCGCTCGGACGTACCAAATACCCCGGCCGTTCGAGTCGATGACCCTGCACGACAACGTCGCGATGGCGATCATGTTCGGCCGCAAGCCGGACAGCCTGGCTCGGGCCAGAGAGCGGGCCACCGAGTACCTAGCGTTCGTCGGGCTTAAGCAACACGCCGCAAGTCGCCCGGCCGACATCAACCTCCACCAGCGGCAGCTGCTGGAGATGGCCCGGGCCCTCGCCACCGACCCGAAGGTACTGTTTCTCGACGAATCCCTTGCCGGGCTCAATCCCGCCGAGATCGACAACGCCGTCGAGGTCGTGCGGCGCATTCACACCTCAGGCGTCACGATCGTGATCGTCGAGCACCTGCTTCGCGTGGTCAACCTGCTGGCCGAGCGGGTGATCGTGCTCAACCGCGGCCGCCTGCTCGCCGACGGCGACACCCAGACCGTCATGCGCGACCCCGCAGTGGTCGATGTCTACCTGGGCAAGAGCGGCCGAACTGTGCCGGCGAACGACGCAGGGGGCGAGCATGCTTGAGGTTCGGACGCTGGACGCATTCCACGGTCACGCACAGGCGCTGTGGGACGTGAGCCTGGACGTGGGCGACGCGGAGATCGTCAGCGTCATGGGCCCGAACGGCGCCGGCAAGTCCACCTTGGTCATGGCCATCGCCGGTCTACTTCGGTCGGTTCGCGGGCAGATCGCATTGAACGGTGTCGACCTGGCGGAAGTTCCAGCGCCGCAGGTGTGTTCGCACGGCGTGGCCATCGTGCCGGAGGGCCGGCGGGTGTTCGCGCAGATGTCGGTGCGCGACAACCTGCTGCTCGGGGCGCACCGCCGCGGCGCCCGCGCCGAGCACGCACAGACGCTCGCTCGCGTCGAGGCGCTGTTCCCTCGCCTGGCCGACAGGACTCACCAGTTGGCCGTCACCCTGTCCGGCGGCGAGCAACAGATGCTGGCCATCGGGCGAGCTCTGATGGCCCGGCCGCGGTTGCTCCTGCTGGACGAGCCGTCGCTGGGCCTGGCGCCGGTGGTCATGGACGAGGTGTTCGACGCCATCACAACCATCCGGGCCGACGGCGTTGGAGTGCTGCTGGTCGAGCAGGACGTCGAGCGCGCACTTGACATCTCCGACCGCGGCTATCTGCTGATCGAGGGTCGCATCGTCACTGCCGGCACGGCGGCCCAGCTGCGCGGCAACGCCGAGGTGCGAAGCAGCGTGCTGGGTCTGTGAGGCAACCATAGTGATCTTGCGCCAATCCGCCGCATGCGACGTTGTGGATGTCGACGGCCCTATTTCCGCACGTTCCTAACGGTCGTCTCACCCAGCATTTCGAACTCGCTTCCCACTTACTCAAGATCAGGGTGGCATGAGTGGTGTTGGAACACCAGCAACTTCACCCTGACAACAAGCCGGCCACGCTACGGCGGCAGCAATGTCCCTGGTGACAGGATTCCGCCGGGGTCGAGTGCCTGTTTGATGGCCCGCATCGCGGCGATGTCCGCTGCGGATCGCTGGAGTGGTAGCCATCGTCGCTTGAGCCGGCCGACGCCGTGCTCGGCGCTGATGCTACCGCCGTGTCCGATGACAAGGCGCAAAGCGGTGTCCATCGCTTCGTCCGCAGCGTCCTCGGGGACACCGATCAGGTTGAGGTGGGCATTGCCCTCGGCGAGATGGCCGAATGATACGACGCGCGCTGCCGGCCACTGGCCGGCCAGTTGCCGCAGGGCGGCGTCGAAGGCCGCCATCCGCCGAACCGGCAGCGACACGTCCAGCTTGATCGCTGGTGTGCCGGCGGCAAGTCCGGCCGTGCGGATCGCGTCGGTGAATCCCTCCCGGTAGGCCCACAACCGCTTCGCCGGACCTGGCTCGATGATGGCGTCCCCCACGACGTCCTCGAGTTCGGCGAGAGCCGCGGCCAACGAGGTATCGGTCGTCCCGGATACTTCGATCAGAAGGTAGACCGGACAGCCGGTATCGAACAGGGCCCGTAGCCCGGCGTGATCGCGGACCAGTTGCAGGCCGGAGGCGTGGAAGAACTCGGCCGCTTCGAGCGTGATACCAGCCCGGCGAACGCCGGCGACGACGGCGTGAGCGGCATCGATGGACGAGACTCCTACGATGGCCACCCAGACGTCCCTCGCGGGTTCGGTCAGCCGCAGCAGGACGTTGGTGATGACGCCGAGCGTCCCCTCGCTGCCTGCGATGAGCCCAGGCAGGTCGTAGCCTACGTTGTCCTTCGCCAGGCCCGACCATCGCCGCAGGACCGACCCGTCGCCGAGCACGATCTCCGCACCTAGCAATTGGTGGCGAGTCGTGCCGTGGCGAATCACTCTGAGCCCGCCTGCGTTGGTCGCCACCACACCACCCAGCGTCGCGGAGTCGCGCGCGGCCAGGTCGATGCCGAGCATGAGTCCTGCGGCCGCGGCGGCATCGTGGGCCGCCGCCAGCGTCACACCGGCACCGGCGCCCAGCGTCCGCTCGACGGGGTCGACCGTCTCGATGGTGTCCATCCGGCGCAGGCTCAGGACCACTTCGCCGTCATGGGGGATGGATGCACCGACCAACCCGGTGTTTCCGCCCTGCGGGACGATGGGCACGCCGGCAGCCGCGCACACCTTCACCACCTCGACGACCTCTGCCGTGCATCCCGGCCGGACCACTGCTGAGGCCCGGCCCTGCCAACGGCCGGTCCAGTCGGTCACGTAGGCCTGGGTGAGGGCCGGGTCGGTGAGCACATGTGCCGGCCCGACTATCCCGGCCAGCCGATCGAGCAGGCTCACGCTACCGGTATCCCTCGCGCCGCGAGCTCGGCGGAGCTTTTCGGAGTGAACAGCCAGTCGCGGAACTCCGGACTGGGGGCCAGTTGCGACTGCGGGTTCAGGGCTTGGCGCTCGACGCGATAGAACCGGTAGCCGTGCGGGCCAAGCGCGGCCTGCACCGCTGCGGTGTTCGACGCCAGGAGGATCTCGCACAGGATGTCCGGCTGGTGCGACGCCAAGAACGACTGCGCGTGGGCCAGCACGACATCCTCGGTTCCCTCGACATCGATCTTCACAAGGGCAGGTGGCGGCAGGTCGATCTCGGTCACGATGGCGTCCAGCGACCGCACATCGACCTGCTCGCCGCCGGAGAAATGCAGCCGGGTGGAGTAGAAGTCCGGGAGCGCGGACCCCCCGGAACCCGAAGCGACGGTGACCGTACTCCCCTGCTCGCCGACGCCCGCAGCATGGACGGTGACACGTCCCGACAGGCCGTTGGCGGCGACGTTCTCCCGCGCCGCCGCGGCCACCTCCGGCACGACCTCGAAGGCGTGCACCTGTGCTCGCGCCGCCACACGCGCGGCAACCAGGGAGAAGACCCCGGTGTAGGCACCGACGTCGAGCACGAGCCGCGCATCACGGGCCAGCACCGCGAACACGTCGAGGCCGAACTGGTCCTCGGCGCGCGGACGCCGGCCACCGCCCCAGTACAGCTCCTTGGCGACGATGCACCGGTCCGGGCGCAGCATGACGAACGTGACGCCGGACATCCGCGCGGTCACGTGGCGGAGCCGGGCCGGCGCCGGCAGCCGCGCGCGATCAATCCGGTCGCCGAGGATGGCCGCCCCACCACGCACCGCCACATGGATACCCGGCTGGGCGAGCAGCCGCTTGACGAGCGACTTGGTGCCGTACCAGCTCTGCCGGCGATGCCTGGCACTCTGGTGGTAGTCCGTGGCTCCATCGGCCATGCTCGCCAACATAGCGCGGTTCGGCCAAGGCAACCCTGACGTTATAGTTGAGCGGAACAGACTCAACTCTGCCGGCGTTGTGTTCAGCGAGTGCCGATCTCACCCAACCTGGGAGAACGATGAACGACCAGCTCACGACGAAAGCTCAGGAGGCTCTTTCGGTCGCCGTACGCAGCGCGGCAACCGCCGGCAACCCGCAGGTGGAGCCGGTTCACATTCTGCGTGCGTTGCTAATGCAGTCCGAAGGCATCACCGCACCGCTACTGGAGGCGGCCGGCGCAGACGTCACGTCCGTCCAATCCGACGTCGACGCCGCCGCCGAGGCCTTGCCTGCTGCGTCCGGCTCGACGGTCGGCGCACCGGGCCTGGGTCGCCAGACCTACGCCGCACTCTCACACGCCGGCGAGGTCGCCCGGGAGTTGGGCGACGAGTACGTGTCAACCGAGCACCTGCTGGTCGGGCTCGCGCACGTCGACTCGCCGGTCAAGGAACTGCTCGCCCGGAACGGCGTCACTGCCGAACGCCTGCGGGCGGCTTTCACCCAGGTCCGCGGCAACGCCAGGGTCACGTCTCCCGACCCTGAAGGAACGTACGACGCACTCAACAAGTACGGCGTCGACCTTGTCGAGCGAGCTCGCGAAGGCAAGATCGATCCCGTCATAGGACGCGACTCGGAGATCCGGCGCGTCGTGCAGGTGCTCTCCCGGCGCACCAAGAACAACCCGGTGCTGATCGGCGAACCAGGCGTCGGCAAGACCGCTGTGGTTGAGGGGCTGGCCCAGCGAATCGTGGCCGGCGACGTCCCTGAGTCCCTGCGCGGCAAGCGCTTGATCGCGCTGGACCTAGGCGCGATGCTGGCCGGCGCGAAGTACCGCGGCGAGTTCGAGGAGCGGCTCAAGGCCGTGCTGGACGAGATCAAGGCCAGCGAGGGCCAGGTCATAACGTTCATCGACGAGCTGCACACCGTGGTCGGCGCGGGAGCGGGTGGTGATTCATCGCTTGACGCCGGCAACATGCTCAAGCCGATGCTGGCCCGCGGCGAGCTGCGCATGGTCGGCGCGACCACCTTGGACGAATACCGCGAGCGGATCGAGAAGGACCCGGCGCTGGAGCGCCGGTTCCAGCAGGTCTACGTCGGCGAACCCAGCGTAGAGGACACCATCGCGATCCTGCGCGGGCTGAAAGAGCGCTACGAGGCGCACCACAAGGTGCAGATCTCCGACGCTGCCCTGGTCGCGGCGGCCACGCTGTCCGACCGTTACATCACCGGCCGTCAGTTGCCGGACAAGGCGATCGACCTGGTCGACGAGTCGGCGTCCCGGCTCCGGATGGAGATCGACTCGTCCCCCGTCGAGATCGACACCCTGCGCCGGGCGGTCGACCGGCTCAAGATGGAAGAGCTCGCGCTGGCCAAGGAGGTGGAGCGGCGAGGCGACGAGCGAGGAGCGAGCGAGGAGCCGAGCGCGACCAGCAGCGCAGCCGCCGCAAGAGAGCGGCTGGCCGCGTTGCGCGCCGAGCTCGCCGACACCGAGGAGGAGCTGCTCGGTCTGGAAGCCCGCTGGGAGCAGGAGAAGTCCAGCCTCAACCGGGTCGGCGCGCTCAAGGAGCAGCTGGACGAGCTGCGGGGGCAGGCCGAACGCGCCCAGCGTGAGGGTGACCTGGCCGGCGCCAGCGAGATCCTCTACGGCAAGATCCCGCAGCTGGAGAAGGAGCTGGCGGTCGCTGCTGAAGCGGAGGCCGACCGGCCCGCGAACGCCATGGTCAAGGAGGAGGTCGGTCCCGACGACGTGGCCGACGTGGTCTCCGCGTGGACAGGCATTCCGGCCGGCCGGCTGCTCGAGGGTGAGACCGGAAAGCTGCTGCGGATGGAGGACGAGCTCGGCCGCCGGGTGGTGGGGCAGCAGACAGCCGTCGCCGCCGTTTCCGACGCAGTCCGGCGAGCCCGGGCCGGCGTCTCGGATCCGGACCGGCCGACGGGTTCATTCCTGTTCCTCGGCCCGACCGGCGTCGGCAAGACCGAGCTGGCCAAGGCCCTGGCCGGGTTCCTGTTCGACGACGACCGGGCGATGGTGCGGATCGACATGAGCGAGTACGGCGAGAAGCACAGCGTCGCTCGCCTGGTCGGCGCACCGCCGGGGTACGTCGGGTACGAGGAGGGCGGCCAGCTCACCGAGGCCGTCCGCCGGCGCCCGTACTCGGTCATCCTGCTCGACGAGGTCGAGAAGGCACACCCCGAGGTGTTCGACGTACTGCTGCAGGTGCTGGACGACGGCCGGCTCACCGACGGGCAGGGGCGGACGGTCGATTTCCGCAACGCGATCCTGATCCTCACCTCGAACCTGGGCTCGATGTTCCTCGCCGACCCGACCCTGGACGAGCAGGACAAGCGCGAGAAGGCGATGGAGGTCGTCCGCGCGTCGTTCAAGCCCGAGTTCCTCAACCGGCTCGACGACGTCGTCATGTTCGACGCACTGGGCACCGACGAGCTGGCCCGGATCGTCGATCTGCAGGTCGGGCTGCTCGCCGATCGGCTCGCGGACCGGCGGCTGGCGCTTCAGGTCAGCGAGGCGGCCAAGGAGTGGCTGGCCCTTACCGGGTACGACCCGGTGTACGGTGCCCGGCCGTTGCGCCGGCTGGTGCAATCTACGATCGGCGACAAGTTGGCCAGGGCCATTCTGGCCGGCGAGATCAAGGACGGCGACGCGGTGCAGGTCGAGCTCGATGAGGCCGCGGACACGCTCACCGTCCAGCGAGCCTAGCCCGCCCGCCCGTGATCACGAAGGGTTCGTAGCCCGATCCGGTGCCAAACCCTTCGTGATCAACGATGAGCGCGCGGGTAGGGTCGGGTGCCATGCCCACAGCGCTCGTGACAGGCCCCACGGCCGGTATCGGGAACGCCTTCGCCCGCCGGCTGGCAGCAACCGGGTACGATCTCGTGCTCGTCTCCCGCGATGCGCAGCGCTTGGCGGCGACCGCGGCCCAGCTCGAGAAGCAGTACGGCATCGCAGCAGAGGTACTGCCTGCGGATCTGAGCACCCACGACGGCATGGCCGCGGTCGAAGACCGGCTGCGCGACGCCGGCCGGCCGGTCGACCTACTGGTCAACAACGCGGGATTCGCCCTGCGCAAGCCCTACCTGGCCAATGCCATCGCCGAAGAGGAGCGGCTGCACAACGTCCTGGTACTGGCCGTCCTGCGACTGACCCATGCCGCCCTGTCCGGCATGGTCGAGCGCAAGCACGGCGCCGTCATCAACGTCAGCTCCCTCGCGGGGTTCGTTCCTCGCGGGACGTACAGCGCCCACAAGGCCTGGGTGACGCTGTTCAGCGAAGGGCTGGCGCCCCGGGTGGCCGGCAGCGGCGTGCGGGTCATGGCGTTGGTGCCGGGCTTCGTGCGCACCGAACTGCACCAGCGAGCCGAGGTGAACATGGCGGGTATGCCGTCGTTCATGTGGCTCGATGCGGATCGACTCGTCGCTACCGCCCTGCGTGATCTGGAACGCGGCAAGAGCGTCTCAGTCCCCGGCGCCCTGTACAAGACGGCGGCGTGGCTACTACCGCGCCTGCCGCGGCGGCTCCTGGTGGCAACCGGCAAGCGGCATCCGGCCGAGAAGACCCGCTGAACCTCACCCCACGGCGGCGCGGACGTACGGGATCCGGCGCAGCAGCACAGTGAGCGCGACAGACGCGGCGACGGTCAGCGCCACGTGACCGGCCGCGGCGACCAACAGCGACAACGGCGGGCTGGGAAGCTGCCAGGCAGCCTGCAGCGGATACAGCACCAGCGGATGGACGAGAAAGATTCCGAACGTGACGGACGCGACCGCGGTCGCCCGGTGCCGCCGCACCCGCAGCGCGGCGCCCGCGGCCCGCAACAGGACGAAGGCCGACAGCGACATCACCACAACTGTCGGCGACAGATAGCCGTAGAGGTACTGGCCTGGGGTGCCCCAGCCGTCCGGTGCCGAAAGCACACCGACCAGGCCCGCCGTCGCGACCACCGACGTCACGAACGAAGCGCCGGCCACCCGCACCCGGTAAGGAGTCAGCCGGATATCACGCAGCACCCAGCCGGCGACGAAGTACCCGGCGAACGGCAGGAAGCGAGTGGCCGCCGTCGACGATCCGGCCCCTACAAGCATGGACGCGAACTGGTCGAGCGCCCCGATACCGATGAGCACACCGGCCAGCCCTGCCTGCATCCGCCGGGTCGTGTGCCGGATCACGATCTTCAGGAACGGCGCCAGGGCGTAGAGACCGACCAGCACGTAGAGGAAGTACAGCTGCAGGAACGGCGTACCGGCGAGCACTCCCCGGGCGGCGTCCTCGACGGACAGGTCTTGCCCCATCCACCATTGGCGGAATCCGAGGTAGACGAGGGTCCAGACGATCAGCGGGATACCAACCCGGCCGAGCCGGCGCAGGTAGAAGTCTCGGGGGCGTTCCACCCGGCGAGGGTCGAGCAGCAGCGCCCCGCTGATCATGACGAAGACCGGAACACACCACCGAAGCGCAGAGTCGATCACATTGGCCGTCCACCAACCTGCGGATCCCTCGTCGGCCCAGCGGCCGGTTACGACCGGCGCGATGACGTGGATCAGCACGACCGCCACGATCGCCAGGATGCGGGCCACATCCAGCCAGGTTGTGCCGTCCGGCCTATCGCTGCGCGCAGCGGCCGGCTGGGATGTTGCTGTTCGTGTTTCGGTGACGTCGGTCATCGAGAAAGGGGGGTCGCGGTCACGGTCCGTTCGTTAAGTACCCACTTTTCATGGTCATCCAGCGAGCTGATTGATGACATCGGCCACAGTTTCGGCCAGTTCACGAGCCGAGTCGTCGACGAGCCAGCCGCGCTGCTCGGCCGATCGCGCCCACCATTGCGTCGGCCCGACGCCTCGAACGTCCGCCCCGGAGCGAACGTACGCGCACGGCGCGTCCGGCCAGTCGATGGCGGGCGGCAGCGGCTCGGTCCAGAAGGTATGGTCCGCGGCAAGCGGCGGCTCGTCCAGCGGGCTCGCGGCTCTGCGGTGCAGCGAGTCATGAACCCGATCTGCGGCGGCGGGGTCGGCGGCCCGGAGCAAGTCGAGATGGGTCTGCGCGCCCGGTCTCGGGAGTGAGGAGTCCACGAACACGTACCCGCCCACTGCGCGTCGGGCGGCTCGCTGAGTCCGCGCCAGGGCCGGCAGCAACGGCCCCGCGGTGCCGTGTGCGACCAAGGCCAACGGAATCGGAACGTCCGCCGCATGCAGCGGTCGGGCCATGCCGGCCACCCATCCCACCGAATACGGCGGGGCACCGGCCATGAGCTCCGGCGCGATCACGTGGACGCCGTAGCCGCGCAGCGCGCCGGCCACTGGGTCCCACCAGCCGGGCGGGTCCAACGGGCCATGGGCGAGGACGACGGTGCCGGGACGCACGACACCTAGCGTGCCGTACGCTCGACAACCGTGAGCGCACGGGACGAGCTCCGCGAGCAGATCGTCGACAAAGCCGTGGTCCACGGCCACGTCGTGCTGTCGTCAGGGTTGGAAGCGGATTACTACATCGACCTTCGGCGGGTCACGCTGGACGGGATCGCGGCGCCGCTGGTCGGCCTAGTCATGCTCGAGCTGACCGCGGACCTCGAGTACGACGCCGTCGGCGGGCTGACCCTCGGCGCCGACCCGGTCGCCGGTGCGATGCTGCACGCAGCGGCCTCTCGCGGGCGCAGCCTTGATGCCTTCGTCGTTCGCAAGGCCGGCAAGGCACACGGACTGCAGCGGCGAATCGAAGGCCCCGAGGTGGCGGGCCGGCGAGTGCTCGCCGTCGAGGACACGTCGACCACCGGTGCCAGCGTGCTGACCGCGGTCGAGGCGCTGCGGGAAGCCGGTGCGCACGTCGGCGGCGTGGCGGTCATCGTCGACCGCGCGACCGGCGCCCGCGAACGCATCGAGGCCGAGGGACTGCCGTATCTGGCCGCGTACGACCTGGCCGAACTCGGCCTCAGCTGATCGGACCGGCTCGTGGACGAGTCCGAGAACGTTGGAGATGTCGGCGTCGGCCCGTGGGAAGGGCCATGGCCCGACGACCCGAAGTACGACCCCGAGTTGCTGGCCGAAGGGGACCGGCGCAACGTGGTCGACCGGTACCGCTACTGGCGCCGCGAGTCGATTGTGGATGATCTCGACGAGCGGCGGCACCCGTTCCATGTCGCCATCGAGAACTGGCAGCACGACTTCAACATCGGTGCGATCGTCCGTACGGCGAACGCGTTCCAGGCCGCCGCGGTGCACATCGTCGGTCGCCGGCGGTGGAACCGGCGCGGCGCCATGGTCACCGATCGATACCAGCATGTCCACCACTACCCGACCATGGCCGAGTTCGCCGAGTGGGCGCGCGCCGAGGAGTTGCCGCTGATCGGCGTGGACAACCTGCCTGGCGCGGTGCCGCTCGAGACGTTCGAACTGCCGCGACGGTGTGTGCTGCTGTTCGGGCAGGAGGGGCCCGGCCTGTCCGAGGAGGCACGAACCCATGCGGTCGCCGTCTTGTCGATCGCACAGTTCGGCTCGACTCGCTCGATCAACGCAGGGGCTGCGTCGGCGATCGCCATGCACGCGTGGATCCGCCAGCATGTGTTCGACCAGCGACCCGTCTGACGTCGATGCGCCCCGGCGATCAGGTGGCCTGACGTCCACGCGCCCCGGCGATCAGGTGACATGACGGCCTTTCTACCAGGCCGAACGCGGCAATTGGTCACCTGATCGTTTATGGCGACACGCACACAACATGATCAGGTGACCAACCGGCCGAGTCGCATCAGGTCACACCGCCCCTTTCCCACCTGATCGGCCGAGCGGAAACGATCAGGTGGGAAAGGGGCGATCAGGTGACGAGCTCACGAGCAGGCGCTGGTGTACTCGTACGCCTCCGCGGTTTCGCCGGTCACCTCGGCCTCGACGGTGGAAAGGCCCAGCGTGCCCTCCTCGTCCGGCCGGTTGATGACGGCCTGCCGGATCGCGTTCTCGTTGGTGTCGGCGCCGAAGGTGGCGGGCGGCAAGGCATCCTCGTAATCCACCTCCAGGCCGTCGACCACCGACCGCAATCCCTCACGGGTCAGGTCGCCGTTCTCCGCCGCCGCTTCGAGTGCGGCCTTGATCGGGTACGACCACACCCAGCCGAAGATGTATCCGTCGTTCTCCGGGACGCCGCCGTCCAGGGACTCACGGATCGCGTCGTGGGCCGCGCTGGTGCCGTCGATGCCCTCCCACGGAGCGATGTTCGTGTACGTGGACAGGATCGCGCCGGCTGCGGCCGACTCCAGCAGTGCGGGGTTCCACGTCGGAACCGAGCCGAGGAACTGGCCTCCGAATCCGCTGACCACAGTCTTGCCGATGATCTCACCGGTCTCTGCCGGCCCGACGGCCAGCACGACGGCGTCCGCGCCGCTTTCCATCACCGCCCCGACCGCCGCGTCCTGCGAACCCACGATGGTGTTCGGCGCGGTCTCGATGAACCCGGCGAACTGTGCACCGTTCGCCTCCGCCCACTGCTCGACACCGGCTGCAGAGTCGCCTCCGTAGTCGCCGGGGTACCCCACGGCCAGGACGGTGGCCGGCTCGCTGACATTCGCCGCGAACCAGTCCAGGCCGACCTGTGCCTCGATGCAGTACGAGTATCCGGACTCGAGGATCAGGCCTTGGTCCGAGTCATCGAAGGCCCACCCGGACCACCACGAGGCCGGAGCGCCGATCACGTTGTCGGCGTCCATGTCCGCCAGGATCGCCGCGGTCGTCGGCGTACCCAGGGTCTGCGCCAGTGCCAAGATGTTCGGCTCGATCTCGCGGTACCGCGCGCTGTGCTGCTGCGGGTCGTACAAGGTGTCTCGGGTGTACGTCGCGATGTCGACGTCGAAGCCACCTATTCCGCCGGCCTCGTTGACCCGCGCCCAGAACGCCTCCTGGCCCGCGGTGATCGGCACCGCCACCGGGGCGAACGGGCCTTCGCTCAGGTCCGACAGCACACCGAGGTAGATGCAGCCGTTGTCGGGGTTCACCGCATCCGGGCACGGCTCCTCAGTGACACCGACATCGAACGCGATCTCGTCGGAGTCGCCACCCGGCTCCTCGGTACCGCCGTCTTCAGCCGCTTCGCCGTCGCCGTCGTCCTCGACGGCGCATGCCGTTGCCAGCAGCGCCACGACTCCCAGCACCGCTGCGGTGCGTCTTGCTGTGCTCCTCATCGAGCTCACCTCATTTCCGGAATTGTTAGTACGAGAACGGCCAGGCTTTCCAGTAGTTGCGCACCCGAACCCACAGGCCGTACAGACCCCTAGGCTCGAGCACGAGGAACAACACGATCAGCGCACCGAAGAGCATGGTCTGGACGTGGAACACCGTCAGAAAGCCACTGCCCGGTGCGGTGGAGATGAACGGCACGGAGCCGGCCAACTCAGCGACAAGCCGTGGCATCAGGACGACGAAGGCCGCTCCCATGATCGACCCGCTGATCGTTGCGATCCCGCCGATCAGGATCACGGCCAGGAATTCGATAGACAGGAAGAGGTTCCAGTTGCCCGGCGTCATCTGCCCGATCACGACGACGAGCAGCGCCCCGGCGATCCCGGCGTAGAAGGACGAGATCGTGAAGGCCAAGGTCTTGGTGCGCTGCAACGGCACGCCCATCACCGCTGCGGCAATGTCCCGGTCTCGGACGGCCGCGAAGGCGCGGCCAAGTTTGGACCGGGCAAGGTTGCGAGCCGCCACCGCCAACACCATGAAGATCGCGAAGAAGACGAAGTAGAGCATCGCATCGCGCGGCAAGATGTAACCGAACGCGTGGTACGTCGCCCGCAGGTCCATGCCGAACAGCACCGGCTCGGCCGGCGCCCGCCCCACCCCGGCACCACCGGTGATCTGCCGCGCCTCCTTGAAGATGTGCTCGCCGATGAACACCAGGCCCAACGTGAGGATCGCCAGATACAACCCGCGTACCCGCGCGGCCAACGGGGCGACCGCCAATCCGACCAGTGCGGGGACGATCCCCGCCATCGGCAGCCAGATGGCCATGTCCAAGCCGAATCCGAGCACCTGGTCCGTCTCGACCCCACCCAGCACCGCCGCCGTGTACGCGCCCAGGCCCATGAAGAACGCGTGCCCCAACGAGACCTGGCCGGCATACCCGGTCACGAGATTCAGCCCAATGCCGCCGATGGCGTAGATGAACACGGTCATCATCAGGCTCGTCAGATCGCGGCTCAGCAAGAACGGCAGGGCGAGCACGACGATCACCAGCGCGGCAGTCCACCAGCGTTTCGCCGGCGTGTCGAGGATCGCCTGGTCGGCGGCGTAACTCGTGTAGAGCACGGGCCGTCCCCGCACCCGGCCGCGCAGCTGCAGCACAGCCGTCCCGATCACACCCGCTCCACTTCTCTGGTTCCGAACAACCCGTAGGGGCGGACCATCAGGACCACGATCATGATGACGTACGGCACCGCCACGTCGAAGTTCGCGCCCAGCCAGTCCGCATATCGCGGCTGGTACGTCCGGGTAAGAGCTTCGGCGACCCCGACGAACAGCCCGGCGATCACGGCCCCTTTTATCGAGTCGAGGCCGCCGATAATGATCACCGGCAGGGCCTTGAGCGCCACCAACGCGAGGCTGGCTTCGAAGCCACCGGCTACCGTCCCGAGCAAAGCGCCGGCGAGCGCGGCAAGGGCGCCGGAAATGGCCCAGGCGAGGCCGAACATCCGGCCGACGTTCACGCCCTGAGCAAGTGCGACCTCCTGGTCCAGCGACGTCGCTCGCATGGCCAATCCGAGCCGCGACCGGGCGAGGAACAGCCCCACCACCGCGATGGCGGCGAGCGAGATCACTATCTTCGCCAGATCGATCTGCGCGACCGTGACGCCGAGCAGGTCGACCTGCTCCAGGCCCCAAGGGTCGCGGATGGCGCGGACGCGAGAACCGATGAGCCGGTGCGCCACCACGTACAACGTGATGAACACACCGACGGTGACCATGGCCGCCGCGAACGGCGGACGCCCGACCATCGGCCGCAGAGCGACCCGCTCAGTCGCCATTCCGATAGCCGCCATCACGAACATCGCGGCCACCACCGCGACGGCGAACGGCATCCCGGCGGCGCTGATGAACATCGAGGTGAAGTAAGCGCCGAGGATCATCAATGCCGGCTGGGCGAAGTTCACCACGCCGGTCGCCCGATAGATGATCACGAAGCCGACCGCCAGCAACGCGTACGTGCTGCCGATGCCGAACCCGCGGACCAACCCGGAGGAGATCAGGACTTCCACGTGTGGACCTCCGTCAGGTCGCCACCCGCGAATTCGGTGCGGTTGCCGTACATGTCCTCGATCAGCTCGGCGAACCGCTCGTGCAGCGTGGTTCGCTTCACCTTCTGCGTCGCCGTGAGCTCACCAGCGTCGTGGTCCAGCTCCTTGGGAATCATGCGGAACTTGCGGACGTTCTCGGCCCGCGCGAAGTTCTCGTTGACCTCTTTGATGATCTTCTGGACGAGCTTGAGAACCGGTTCCTTCTCAGCGAGGTCGCGGTACGTCGTGTACGGGATGCGCTTGCGTTGCGCCCAGTTGCCGACGGTGTCGAGTTCGATGCCGATGAGTGCGGTCAGGTACGGCCGGCGGTCGCCGATGACCATCGCTTCCTTGATGAACGGCGAAGTCTTGAGCGCGTTCTCGATCTCCGACGGAGCGATGTTCTTGCCGCCGGCGGTGATGATGACGTCCTTGATCCGGTCCACGATCTTGACGTGGCTGTCGTCGACCCACTCCCCGACGTCGCCGCTATGGAGCCAGCCGTCAGCGTCCAGCACCTCGGCGGTCTTGTCCGGCTTGTTCCAGTAACCGACGAAGTTGCCCGGGTGGCGGGTGAGGATCTCGTTCGTCCCCTCGGCCAGCCGCAACTCGGTGCCGATGTGGGGTTCGCCGACCGTCCCGAGTTTGACCCTGCCCTGTCGGTTGCTCGTCGCCACGGCTGAGTTCTCGGTCATTCCGTACGCCTCGCGGATCACGATGCCGAGGCCGAAGAAGAACTTGAGCACATCGGGCGCGATGGGTGCGGCGCCCGACCCCGCAGCTCGCACCTTGCGGAGCCCGAGCCGGTCACGCAGCGCCCGGAACAGCAGCGGGTAGCCGATGGCATACATCAGGCGGGTCTTCGCGGTGTGGTTGCCCTCGGTCCGCACGAGCTCGTCGCCGATCCTGGTGGCCAGCCCCATCGCCGCCCGGTACGCCAGCCGCTTCGTCGGCGAGGCGGCGCTCATCTTGATCTGGACACCGGCGTGGATCTTCTCCCAGATCCGCGGCACGGCGAAGAACAGCGTCGGCTGGACCTCACGGAGGTTGGCCTGAACTGTGTCTATCGACTCGGCGAAATGGACGGTCGTCCCGGCCCCGGCGTTCACCCAGATCGTCGCCGCCCGCTCCACGACATGGCACAGCGGCAGGTAGGACAGCGTCACGTCGTTCTCATTGGGCGGTGGGTCGTACAAGCCGCCGCCAACGACGAGCACGTCCGTTGCGAACGAGATGTTCCGGACGCTGAGCATGGCGCCCTTGGGCGGCCCGGTCGTTCCGGAGGTGTAGATCAGCGTCGCGATGTCGTCCGGCGTCACTGCCTCGGCTGCCTCATCGAGCAGGCCCGGATGCTCGGCAGCATGCTCGCGGCCCCGTTCGATGAAGTCCGGCCAGTGGATCAGTTTCGGGTTGTCGTAATCGCGGACTCCGCGCGGCTCGATGTAGACGATCCATTCCAGCTCTGGGCACCGGTCTTCGACCGCCAGGGCCTTGTCGACCTGCTCCTGATCCTCGGCAATGAGCACCCGCGAGCCCGAATCGCGCAGTATGTACGCGACCTCGGCCGGCGGGTTCGTCGAGTAGAGGCCCACACTCATCGCCCGGATCGCCACCGCACCAACGTCGGCGTACAGCCACTCGGGGCGGTTCTCGGAGTGAATGGCTACCCGATCCCCGGGCTCGACACCGAGCGCTGCCAGGCCGTGCGCCACCAACCGAACGTTCTCCCAGTACTGGCCCCAGGTGATGTCCTGCCAGATGCCGAAGCGCTTCTCGCGCATGCACACCCGATCCGGATCGCGCTCGGCACGCTCCCGGACCCGCTCGGGAACACTCCGCCAGACGGTCGTGGTGGCCGGTTCGGTAGTCGTCATGACGCCTCACCCAGGTATGCCTTGATCACTGCGGGGTCGTGCTGGACGCCCGCCGGGGAACCCAGCGCGATGCGCTGCCCGAAATCGAGCACCAACACCTGATCGGCGATGTCCATCACCAGTCCCATGTCGTGCTCGACCATGATCATGGTGACTCCCAGCTCGGACCGGATATCGAGGATGAACCTCGCCATATCCTCGGTTTCCTCGACGTTCATGCCCGACACGGGCTCGTCGAGCAACAGCAGGGACGGCGACATGGCCAGCGCCCGCCCCAGTTCGACTCGCTTCTTCAAGCCGTAGGGAAGCATGCCTACCAGGCTGCGTCGGATCGCTTCGATCTCGAGAAAGTCGATGATGTCCTCGACCAGCCGCCGGTTTTCTATCTCGGCTCGGCGAGCGCGGCCGGCATAGACCATGCCCGCGAGCGTCCCGTACTTGAGGTGCTGGTGCCGGCCGAGCATGAGGTTGTCCAGCACCGTCAGGTTGTCGAACAGCTCGATGTTCTGGAACATCCGGGCCACGCCCAGCTTGGCCACCTGGTCCGGCCGACGCGCGCGGATGCTCTCTCCGCGAAAGACGATCTCGCCCTCCTGCGGGCGGTACACCCCCGACATGCAGTTGAAGATGGACGTCTTGCCGGCGCCGTTCGGGCCGATGATGGCGAACAGCTGGCCTTCGTCGACGCTGAACGACACGTCGTCGATCGCGGTCATCCCGCCGAACCGCAGAGTGAGGTCGCGGACCTGGAGGATCGGTTCGGTCACGACAGCCACCGCTTTCGGCGTTTGTAGTGCTTGACGTCGCGGAACGAGACAGCGCCTTCGTCCGCCAACCCGAGGTAGAACTCGCGGATGTCATCGTCCTCGCGCAGGGCTGCCGCCGGCTTGTCCATCACGATCTTGCCGGTCTCGAGCACGTACCCGTGGGAGGCGATGGACAGTGCCATGACCGCGTTCTGCTCGACCAGCAGCACGGATGTGCCCTGCTGGTTGATCTCCATGATGAGATCGCGGATCTGCTGTACGAGCAGCGGCGCCAGGCCGAGGCTGGGTTCGTCCAGCAGCAGGTACCGCGGCCGCGCCATCAGCGCGCGGCCGATGGCCAGCATCTGCTGCTCCCCGCCGGAGAGATAGCCGGCGGTCTGTGCGTGCCGGTCGGCCAGCACGGGGAACAGGCTGAACACCCGATCGAGATCCTCGTCGATGGTGTCCCGGCTCGCCGAATGAGCCCCGATGCGCAGGTTCTCGTCGACGGTGAACTCGGCGAAGATCCGCCGCCCCTCCATCACCTGACCGATGCCGCCGGCCACGATCGCCGGAGCGGCGAGTTGGTGGATCGGCTTACCGTCCAGGGTGACGCTGCCCTTGGTGATCGAGCCGCGGTGAACGTCCAGCAAGCCGGTGATCGCCCGCAACACCGTCGTCTTGCCCGCCCCGTTGGCACCCAGCAGCGCGACGACCGAACCTTCGGGAACCTTCAGCGTGACACCCTTGAGGACGAGGATGACGTCCTCGTAGACAACCTCTAGGTTCTCGACAGCGAGCACCCGCGCCTCCGTTTCCACGTGGTTGCCGGTGTCTTCCGCCCGGGTTGCGTGGCCTTGGTTGCGAGTTTCCTACCGCTGCTAGTTTCCGGTGTCAACGATTCTGGCTCAACCGTTGCAGAACGCCTACCGTGCCCGATACCAGATCGTGCGCTGAGCACAGGCGCGATCGAGCCGGCGGGCGACCCGCCCTCGGCTATGTCGAACCGCTCGGGCCGGTGCACCGAAGCGGGGCCGACTAGTGCGTCACCAGCTCGCTCAGCGAGTCCACGACCTGGTGGGCGCCGGCTTCGCGGAGCAGGGCACGGTCGGTGGTCACGGTGACCCCGACCACCCGGCCGACGCCTGCCGCCACAGCCGATGCCACTCCGGCAACCGAATCTTCCACAGCTGTCACACCTGACGGTTCGACGTGCAACGCCCGGCAGGCCGCCTCGTACGGCGCGGGATGCGGCTTGCCGTGCGTGACGTCCTCCCACGTCACCAGCGCCGAGAAGCACTGCCGCACGCCGAGGACCTCCTCGACGGCGTACTCCGCCCACACCCGGGTGGCTGATGTGACGAGCGCGAGTGGAACCCCACGGGCATGCCAGTTCCGGATCAGCTCGGCCGCTCCCTCGACCGGCAACGGGCTGGCTTCGGACTCGGCGAGGTAACCGATGACCTCGGCGACAAGTGCATCCGGATCCTCGTCGGCCCATGGCCCCGGCGTGGATGCGAACACATCGGCCCCACGCCGGCCGACGAACAGGGAGTAGGTGTCCGGGGTCACGGCCCAGCCTCGGCTGTCGAACAGGGTCTTGAACGCCGCACGATGCAGCGGTTCGCTGTCCAGCAAGGTTCCGTCGAGGTCGAGCAGCACCCCGTCCAGATGTCTGCGGCTTAGCGGTCCCATACGAATATCTGGCTACCCGTGGCGACGGTTCCTGACTCGGTCAGGTTATCCAGATCGGCCGGTGCGGCGTCCAGGGCGACCACGGGACAGATCGCAGACCGCCCGCCACGCTCGACCTCGGCCGGATCCCACGCCACGATGGGATCACCGGCCGCGACCTCGGCGTTCTCGTCGACCAGCAGCTCGAAACCGGCACCGGCAAGCTGCACGGTGTCGATTCCGAGGTGAACCAGCACACCGGCCCCGGTGGACGACTGCACCACATAGGCGTGCGGGTGAAGTTTGACCACGGTCCCTTCGACGGGCGACACCGCGACGGTTCGCCCGTCCCGCGACGGGTCGATCGCCATGCCAGGGCCGACCATCGCAGCCGAGAACACCGGGTCCGGCACTTCGGACAACGGCATCGCCCGCCCGGCGACCGGGGCGACGACGGACAGGCTCACATCAAATCCTCGATGTCCGAGGCGATGGTGTCGGCCTGCGGCCCCACGACCACTTGGACCGCGGTACCCGCCCGCATGACGCCGTGTGCGCCGGCCGCCTTGAGACCGGCCTCATCGACCAGGGACGGATCCTCCACCTCCGCACGTAGCCGGGTGATGCACGGCTCGATCTCGATGATGTTGTCGGCTCCGCCCAGGGCGGCGAGAATCTGCTCGGCGGCGTTGCTCATCTGGTTCCTCCATCTTGGGGGTCGGTCTGGGTCACCTTGGAGAGTCCACGGGGCGCGTCCGGATCCAGGCCGAGCCGTCGCGCCAGTGCTTCAACGATCAACTGCGCGGGGACGACCAGGGCGAGCGGAGCAACGAGTTCGGTGAGCCGAGGTCCGCCGGCCACGACGTCGCACGCGGCCGCGAACGCGGGGTCGCCCCCGATGCCAATAGTGGCACCGACACCACGTTCGCGCAGGTCGTCGGCAAGCTCTGTCATCCCGCCTACCATCGGACCGTCCTGCGCGGCGACCAGCACGGCCACATGTTCGGCGTCCACCACGGCAATGGGTCCGTGCCGCAGGTCCGCGTACGACAGCCCGCGCACCGGACGCAGGCAGGTCTCCTCGAGTTTGAGCGCGGTTTCCAAAGCCGTGCCGAACGCGATGCCGCGGCCGCTGACCAAGATCTCCGGGGTAGCGGCCAGCGCTTCGACCGCTTCGTCCACGCCGTCGCGCTCGGTGATCAGCCGCTCCACCTCGCCCGGAGCCCTGTCCAGCTCGGCGTCCAGGGCGTGCGGGTCTGGCGCAAGAGCACTTGCCAGCACTGCCATCGCGGCCAGCTGAGTTGTGTACGACTTCGTCGCGGGCACGGCCAACTCGCGCCCGGCATCGGTCACCAGGGCCAGATCGGCCGCCTTGGACAGCGCGCTGCCGGCATCGTTGGTCACCGCAATCGTCCGGGCACCGCAATCGGCCGCCCACGCCTGCGCTTCGACGATCTCCTGGGTCTCGCCGGACTGCGAGACCGACACGACGACCGCATCGGTCAAGTCGAGCCGAGCTCCGTAGTGCGTGCCCACACTGGGCGCGGCCAGCCCCGCCGGATGCCCTGCATGAACCTCGAGCAGATACCGGCCGTAGATCGAGGCATTGTCCGACGAACCGCGAGCCACGAACAGAACCGTGCGCCGGCTCGCGGCCAGCTCCCTGATGGTCGCTCGCAGCGGCCGCAACGCCTCGATCGTGCGGGCGATGGCGGCCGGCTGCTCCGCGATCTCGCGGGCCATGGTGGTCATCGTCATGCGTTCGACTCCTGTCAAGGCCTGCGTTGATCATGCAAGAGTGGGGCGACACGCCGAATTGTCCAGGATCGCATCTCGGCACCACCTGCCGCTCCTGGCGTGTCGTCCCACTCTTGCATGATCAACGCCGTTGGCTGGGCATGATGGACGGCTGCGGGCGCGCGACCGGCACCCACAAGGTGTAGCGGTCGGCCCGGTACACCGCTTCGGAGAACTCGACGGCAAGGTCTCTACTGAACGCCCGCCGGACGATACGCAACACGGCGCGGCCCTTGCCGATCCCGAGCAGTTCGGCCTCCTCCGCGTCGGCCTCGCCGGCTTCGACGGTGTCCTCACCCCAGGCCGGAAGCAGGCCGCGGCGGTCGAGTTCGGCGTACAGGCTGTCCGGCGGCGGGTCGACGATGTTCGGTACGAGCACCTCTGCGAGCCAGCAGTGCTGCACCGACATCGGCTCGCCGTCGGCGAACCGAAGCTGGTGCAGGTGGACGACCGGATCGGCCGGATCGATCTCGAGAGCGGCCGCGATCCTGGTGTCTGCCGGAACGACCTCGGCTCGAAGGTGCTCGACCGACGGCGCCATTCCCCGGCGACGCATCTCCTCGCTGAAGGACGTGAGCCGGACCTGCAGGTCGACCTTGGGCCGGGCGACGAACATGCCTCGCCCGTGTACCCGTTCGAGTACTCCGTCGACCACCAGGGCGTCGACTGCCTGGCGGACCGTCATGCGAGAGACCCCGAACCTGTCGCACAACTCGCGCTCGCTGGGTAGCGGATCACCGGCGTCGAGTTCCTGGGTGGCAAGTGTGCGTAGATAGTCGCGAACTCGCACGTATTTGAGAGTCCCCCGTCGCACCGTCCTGGAGCCCCTTCGCAGAGTAATCGAATTGCTACACGTAGGGACCTTGACAGCCCTCGCACTGGCGTCCAGGGTAATCCCCGCGGGGGTACACATCTAGACCAGTCCTGACCACAGTGTCCACATCACCGGGAGGTCGCGTGTCGGTTGTGGACGGTCCGGTACCCAAACACCGGCAGTTGCGCGAGATCCTGCTCTCACTGATCGATTCCGAACTGATGCCCGACGCACCGATCCCGTCCGAACGCGACCTGGTCACTCGGTACAACGTGAGCCGGGCGACCGTCCGCGAGGCCGTCGGGCGATTGGTCAGCGAGGGCCGCCTCTACCGGGTACGGGGCAAGGGGACTTTCGTCGCCGCGCCGCGCGTCGAGTCGCAACTCCACCTCGCCTCGTTCACCGAAGACATGCGCCGGCGCGGCCACAAGCCGTCGACGATCGTGCTCGGTGCGGACGTATCGGTGCCACCTCCCCCCGCGCGGGCTGCGCTCGGACTGACCACGACCGATCGGGCCTACCGCATCGAGCGGCTGCGGTCGGCGGATGGCGCGCCGATGGCGCATGAGGTTTCGTGGCTGCCGGCAGGCCCGCTGCCGGGCCTGCTCGAGCACGATCTGTCGGGATCGGTGTACTCGATCCTCGCCCGCGACTACGGCCGGCTGCTCGATTCGGCGTCACAGACCGTTTGGGCAGAAGGCGCCGATCCGTTGCGGGCTCGACTCCTGCGGGTGCCGCCGGCCGCTCCGTTGCTGGTGTTCCGCCGGACGTCCTACGCGGCCGGGCGCCCGATGGAGCACGTCACGTCCTGGTACCGGGCCGACCGCTACCAGGTCCACATGAAGCTCGACCGAACGTCAAGTACCGGACCGAGTCACGCCGCACACCGGAACTAGGGTTCCACGGCGCTGGCGCTCGCCACGCCGCTTACCGTGCGGGTGCTTGACAGAAACTCGGGCACCGTCCAAGGTATGGCCGCGAGCAACTTATCTAGACCAGTTCGAACCAGTCTCTAGGCGAGTCACCGGAGGGCAGGCAATCACGGCCCGGCCCTTAAGGATCGATCGAAGGAGAACAAGTTGTGAGTACTGCGAGTACGACATCGTCGTCCGCTGGCAGTGCGTGGGGCCCGACCCTCGTAGTGCTGCAGCGGATCGGCCGAAGCTTGATGCTGCCCATTGCCGTGCTTCCAGCCGCCGCCCTGCTGCTGCGGTTCGGATCGAACGACATGCTGGGCGGCAAGGAAGGTACCGTTCCGGAGGGCTTTCCCGCTGGTCTGGCGCAATACGAGGCGTTGGAGTGGCTTCAGCCGGTTGCCGAGGTCCTTGCCGCAGCCGGTGGCGCGCTGTTCGCGAATCTGCCGATTCTGTTCGCGCTTGGTGTGGCGATCGGGTTCGCACGCAAGTCCGACGGCTCGACCGCACTGGCCGGCATCGTCGGTTATCTGGTATTCAAGGGTGTCACCGACGCCATGTCCCCCCACGTGCTCGGCACGCCTGAGGAGGAAGGCGCAGCCCAAGAACTGGTCAACTTCGGCGTGCTCGGCGGCATCATCATGGGCATCGTGGCCGCTTTGCTGTGGCAGCGGTACTACCGGATCCGGCTTCCTGCGTACCTGGCGTTCTTCGGCGGCCGCCGGTTCGTGCCGATCATCACCGCGTTCGCCGCAGTGATCATTGGTGTGGTGATGAGCTTCCTCTACCGGCCGTTCGATGCTGCGCTTTCGGCGTTCGGTGAGTGGGTTGGCGACAACGAGATCGTCGGTGGCGGCGTCTACGGTGCCGTCAACCGGTTGCTGATCCCGCTCGGCCTGCACCACATCCCGAACAACTTCCTGTGGTTCCAGGTCGGCGAGTACACGCCGCCCGGCGGCGAGCCAGTGAACGGCGACCTGCTCCGGTTCTTCGCCGGCGACCCGGAAGCCGGCGCGTTCATGACCGGCTTCTTCCCGATCATGATGTTCGCCCTGCCGGCCGCCGCCCTGGCCATCTGGCAGACCGCCCGCCCACGGCAGAAGAAGATCGTCGGCGGCATCATGCTCTCCGCGGCGCTCACCTCGTTCCTCACCGGCGTCACCGAGCCGCTGGAGTTCTCGTTCCTGTTCGTCGCATACCCGCTGTACTTCATCCACGCCCTGCTCACCGGCACCTCGCTGGCTTTGACCAATGCGCTGGGAATCAGAGACGGGTTCGGATTCTCCGCCGGTGCGATCGACTACGTGCTCAACTTCCGCATCGCCGAGGTGCCACTGCTGCTGATCCCGATCGGTCTCGGCTACGCGGCCATCTACTACTTCGTGTTCCGCTGGGTCATCACCAAGTGGAACCTGCGCACGCCCGGCCGTGAAGAAGAAGCCGAGGCGATCGAGGCATCCCTCGGCGAGGAAGCCGCCGAGATCGTCAGCGGCCGGCAAACGGCAGCCGCCCCCGCCGGCAGAAGGGACGACGATCTGCCTCCCATCATCGACCAACCCACCGACGAGCAACCCCGATAACGCCCTCTTCGGCTGGTGGCCGGTCACGCCAATGGCGTGACCGGCCACCGCGTTTTCCGGTGTCGTGGTGTGGATCGGCGAGCGGACTTGGAGGTGTGTCAGTAGTCCAGGCCGTGGCCGTATGGATAGACCACCTCGCCGGCCGGCCCGTGAACGGTGACCGGAAGGCGTCCGCCCGGTTCGGCCACGCCGACCAGCACATCGGCCACCGCACGCATCGCCACCGGCCGGGTGCTGTAGGTCGCTAGTACCGCGTCCGCCTGCGGCACGAACCCTGCGTCGTAGGGCAGGCCGATGGCCACGGCCGCCACTGGGGTGCCCGTGCCCGACAGCTCCTCGACCAGCTGGCGCTGGCCCGCGATACCCCTGGCGTTGGACGTGGTGACGACCACGAGATCGGCGTTCTGCGCGGCTAGCACCGCCGCCTCCCGTTGAGCCTGCGTCGGGGTGACGTTGACCACCACTCGAGTCGCGTTGACGCCGAGCTCATCGAGCCGGGCTTCCAGGTCGATCGACGAAGCCGTGCCCACGACCAGCACGTCCTGTGTCGGATCGGCCGGCAGCAGGTTCGCCTCGTTACGGATCAGTGTCGTCGAAGCGCGCGCCACCTCGTCAGCGACCGCCAGGTTCTCAGGGATGCCGACGATCTCGTCCACCCGCTCAGGGTCCGCGAACGGGTCGTGGAAGAGCCCGCGGTCGTACTTGGTCTCGAGGATTCGCATCACCGACTCGTTGATGCGCTTCTCGCTGACCCGGCCGGTCTCAACCGCGTCGAGCACTCCCTGGTAGGCCACCGGGAGTTCGTCGGGCATGAGGAGTACGTCAGCTCCGGCCTCCAGCGCCCGGACGGCGATCTCTTGCTGGCTCAGCTCCTGGTCGGCTACGGCGTCCATGTTCAGCGCGTCGGTGACAATGAGCCCGTCGAAGCCCAGCTCCTCACGTAGCAGGCCGGTGAGCACACGCTCCGAAAGGGTCGACGGCATCTCGTCGTCGAGCGCCGTTACCACGATGTGGGCGGTCATGATCGCATCCACCCCGGCGTCGATGGCTCTGGCAAACGGCGCGACGTGCACATTCATCAGCGTGTCCAGGTCGTAGTCGACCAGCGGCAGGCCGAAGTGGCTGTCGTCCTCAGTGTCGCCATGGCCGGGGAAATGCTTCACGGTCGCTGACACGCCGGTGTCCTGCAGCGCTTGCATCGCCGCTGTGCCGAGCTCGCCCACCAAAGCCGGGTCCTCACCGATCGACCGAAGGCCGATGACCGGGTTGAGCGGATTGGTATTCACATCGAGAACCGGCGCAAAGTTCAAGTTGACGCCGACAGCGTCGAGTTCCTCACCGACGATGGTCCACACCTGCTCGGCGAGTTCGGCGGACCGCGTTGCTCCAAGCGCCATGTTGCCGGGGAACTCGGTGGCCGGCGACTGCATACGGTTGACGATGCCGGTTTCTTGATCGATCGTCAGGATCAATGGAATGCCGGTGCGCTCGTTGACCGCGACCTCTTGCAGTGAGTTGCTGAGCTCATTGATCTGTGTGGGGTTGTTTGTGTTGTCGGCCCAGACGAAGTAAAGGACCCCGCCGAGGTGAAACTTCTGGACCACCTCCGCAGGGGTGTCGACCCCGTACTCGGCCTGGTTGACGGCCGCGCCGCTGGTGTCGTGCGCGTGCTCGCCTTGTGCCCAGGTGAAGAACAGCTGGCCGACCTTCTCTTCGAGTGTCATCCGAGCCAGCGTGCTGTTCAGGAAGCCCTCCCGGACATCGACAGGAGGTCCAGGCCGGTCAGGCCGCTCCGCCTGCGCGACAGGGGCTAGCGCCAAGGCCGACATCGCGACCACCGCCGACACCAGCACGCTCTTTGATCTCATCGTTACCTTCATCGAAGGCTCCCTCGTGTGCTGCTGGACCGCCCATGAGCTGACGCAATCCCGCTGGCTGGTCTAGTCTCATGCGCAACTGGTCTAGATGAGTTGTTCAGCAGTCTCCGCTTCCATTTCGGGCCTGTCAAGGTCATCGTCTCGACGAGCTTGGCAGTGGAAGATGCCGTCGCAAGGCCCTCTGATGAGAGTCATCGGTAGAGCCCGGGAGGGTGATTGCGTGAAATAACACAAATGTGCCGGTCGTGGTCAGGTTGGAATGCGCAGCAGAATCTCGACCGGCGAGCGACTCGAGCATTGGCTCGCGAGCACGGGTAAGGGCCAAGTCACCCAACGCTCAACGCGGTCCGGCATCGTGACGAGTTGAGACGCTGCGCCGGAGGCACTAGGGCGTAGACCAATCCTTATGAGGGACCGGCCGGTCAACCAACCCTCGACTTCCACCGTCTTCAACCAACCCACGGACCAGCCCAAGTAACCTGCCTGAAGTACCGCCGTTCGATCACGTTCAGCAGGCCAGTTGGTGCCGTACCCGCACGGCCCTGGTACGGCTCCAACTGGACTGGTGGGCGGCCCAGCCGCAGCGTGCCAAGCACATGGGGGAACTCGTGCCCGAGATAACAGGTGTCGGAGTAAGCCCAGGACGAGCAGCCGCACCACTGGTCCACATGCCAGACGCCGTGGCCGAGCCCCCCGAAGACGCCACGCCGGCGCCGGGGACTGACCCCGAGGCCGAGTCGGCGCGCATCGCGGCCGCCGCACAGGCCGTCAAGTCCGACCTCGAGGCCCGCGCCGCTCAGGCGTCCGGCGATGCCGCCGACGTCCTCGAGGCCACCGCTCTCATGGCGGCGGATCCGACACTCGTCCAGGCGGCGCAGGCCAAGGCGGCCGCGGGAACCGCCGCCGAACGCGCCGTGTGGGAAGCGGCTGTCGAGGTCGCTGCGACGCTGGCCAGCCTCGGCGGGTACATGGCCGAGCGCGCTCGTGACGTCGCCGACGTGCGCGATCGGATCGTGGCCGCCCTCACCGGCCGGCCGGCGCCGGGCGTGCCCACGCGCACCGAGCCGTTCGTGCTGGCGGCCCGGGACCTTGCACCCGCGGACACCGCGACCCTCGACCCCGCGACATGTACCGCCCTCGTCACCGCAGAAGGCGGGCCGACGTCCCACACCGCGATCTTGGCGCGCGCCCTCGGGCTACCCGCTGTGGTCGCAGCACCGGGCATCCTCGACATCGCAGAAGGGACCGTCGTCCTGGTCGACGGCGCGGCCGGTACGGTCCACACCGACCCGACTGCTGACCAGATCGCGAAGGCGGAGCAGGTGGCCCGAAGGGTCAGAACGTTCGACGGGCGGGGGCGGACGTCCGACGGCCATCCGATCGCGCTGCTGGCGAACGTCGGCGACACGAAGGGAGTCGCCGCCGCGGTGGAGGTGGGCGCCGAGGGTGTCGGGCTGTTTCGTACCGAGTTCTGCTTCCTCGGCAACGACAGTGCACCGTCAATCGACGAGCAGGTCACCGCGTACCGGGCGATTCTGTCCGCCTTTCCCGGCAAGAAGGTCGTCGTGCGGACCCTGGACGCCGGAGCAGACAAGCCGTTGCCGTTCCTGAACCTCCACCAGGAGGCGAACCCCGCGCTTGGTGTACGCGGTATCCGCACCGCGGCGCATTCCGAACAGGTGCTCACCGATCAGCTGACCGCCATCGCCACCGCCGCGGCCGCCGAGCAGGCGGAGGTGTGGGTCATGGCACCGATGGTCGCGACGGCCGACGAAGCCGCCGACTTCGTCGCCCGCTGCCACGCGGCCGGACTACAGACGGCCGGAGTGATGGTGGAGGTCCCGAGCGCCGCGCTGAGTGCATCGGACATCCTGTCCTCGGCAAGCTTCGCCAGCATCGGCACTAACGACCTCGGCCAGTACACGATGGCCGCCGACCGATTGCTCGGCGAGCTCGCCGGGCTCAATGATCCCTGGCAACCCGCCGTATTGCGGCTCGTCCAGCTCACCTGTGAAGCCGGCAAGCGCCTCGAGCGGCCGGTCGGGGTGTGCGGCGAGGCAGCGGCGGATCCGGCGCTGGCCTGCGTATTGGTCGGCCTCGGCGTCTCGAGCCTGTCGATGACGCCACGGGCGATCCCTGACGTCAGCGACGTGCTCCGGGCCACCTCGCTGGCAGATTGCCGGCGACTCGCCGCCCTGGCCGTCGATTCGAGGACAGCCGCCGAAGCTCGGGCGGGCGTCCGCGCGCAGTTGCCGATCCTGGACGAACTCGGCCTGTAGGCCTGGCCGCACTTCGTACCCTGGACGCATGGAGTTGGCGAACGCCTGCGAGCTTTACCGCGACACGGGATTCTTCGGGCAGCCGGCCAACAGCATCACCAGCCTGGCGTTCGTCGTCTGCGGCGTCGCAATCGCCGCGGACCGCAAGCGAGACCTCCGCCGCCGGGTCCCATACGCCCTGCTCGTCATCGCGGTCGGTGCCGGATCTGTGGTCCAGCACGGACCCAATCCCGACTGGCAGGCGTACGCTCACGACCTTCCGCTGGCCACCCTGCTCGCCTTCGTCGCGGCTGACGCAGCGGCCGACCTGCTTGGCAGGGAAGTCTCGCCGGGGTGGTGGTTGGGTGTCCCCATCGCGATGCTGCCGGTCGTCGCTGCCGGACCGGCCGCTTCGTCGGTCACCCAAGGCGGAATAGCGGCTGCGGCGATCGGCCTGAACCTGCTCCGGGCGCGGCGCCGGCCTAGGCTCCGACGAGTCCTGATCGGGTCCACCCTGATCCTGGGCGCGGGTGCGCTCGTGGGCACCATCGGCGACCGGACATCACTGTGCCAGCCCGGCGCTCTCCTGCAGGGTCACGCATTCTGGCACCTGATGGCGGCACTGGCGCTCTGGTGGCTGGCACCCGCGATCGGGCGGCGCGAAAGTCCGGCTATGTCGACTGTGCCGGCGGGTGTGCACCTTGTGCGTCCAGATCGATCTCCAGCAGCGCGACCAGCGCATCGAGAGATTCCTCCGCCCCATCACCGTCGGCCGAAAGAGTGACCTCGTCGCCGTGCTCCACGCCGAGGGTCATGATCGCCAGGATGCTCGCCGCGTCGACCGGCGTCCCGTCACCCTTACGAATCTGGACCCGTGCCGGTTGCTCCGCTGCGGCCTTGACGAACACCGCCGCCGGACGGGCATGCAGGCCAACCTTGCTCGCGACTACTACAGTGCGCTCGGGCACGTGGTCTCCCTCGACGTTATGCAGGACTCCCCGAATTCGACCGTATAACTCTAGCGATCGCCTCGTGCTTTCCCGCCTGTCGGCGCGGTCATTGCTCCGGTCACGCAGGTGATGGCACGGCCGCCGGCCCGACGGGCAATACTTAAGGCGACGAGACGTCCTCTATTCGTGTGGGGACGCGAATCCATCGCACACACTGCTAGGGAGTCCCGATGCCCATCGCCACCCCTGACAAGTACGCCGAAATGCTCGACCGCGCGAAGGACAACGCCTACGCCTTTCCGGCCATCAACGTCACCTCGTCGCAGACGCTGAGCGCGGCGCTGCGGGGATTTGCCGAGGCCGAGAGCGACGGCATCATCCAGGTCTCCACCGGGGGCGCCGAGTTCTGGTCCGGCGCGACGATCAAGGACATGGTCGTCGGTGCGGTGGCCATGGCCGAGTACGCCAAGGTGGTGGCCGACAAGTATCCCGTCACCGTCGCCCTTCACACCGACCACTGCCCGAAGGACAAGCTGGACGGGTTCGTGCGCCCACTGCTGGAGATCTCCAAGGAGCGGGTCAGCAGGGGTGAAGACCCGTTGTACCAGTCGCACATGTGGGACGGCTCGGCTGTGCCGCTGGACGAGAACATCGACATCGCCGACGAACTGCTCGAGAAGTCGGCTCAGGCTAAAACGATCATGGAGATGGAGATCGGGGTCGTGGGCGGCGAGGAGGACGGCATCGTCGGCGAGATGAACGAGAAGCTCTACTCGACGACCGGTGACGCGCTTGCGGTCGCCGAGCGGCTCGGCCTCGGCGAGCGTGGCCGGTACCTGCTCGCCGCCACGTTCGGCAACGTGCACGGGGTGTACAAGCCGGGCCACGTCAAGCTGCGCCCGTCCGTCCTCGACGACATCCAGAAGGCGGTCGGCGAGAAGTACGGCAAGGAGAAGCCCTTCGCGCTGGTGTTCCACGGCGGCTCGGGCTCCGCGCTCGAGGAGATCCACGAGGCGATCGATTACGGCGTGGTCAAGATGAACATCGACACCGACACCCAGTACGCGTACACCCGTCCTATCGCCGCGCACATGTTCCAGAACTACGACGGCGTGCTCAAGGTGGACGACGAGGTAGGTAGCAAGAAGGCGTACGACCCGCGCTCGTACGGCAAGGCGGCAGAGGGCGCGATGGCCGCCCGAGTCGCCAAGGCCTGCGAAGAACTCCGCTCGGCCGGCCAGAAGATCTAGGGTGTGGTCGGTTACCGCCTGGAGGACGCGCCGTACGTTCGAGCGCTCGGATTCCGCTTCGTGTCACGGATCGCCTCGACGTTCAGCGTCGACTTGAACGTACTTGATGAGTAGGGCCGACAAGGCGAGAGGAGGCCGCCAGGAACGTCCCCTGCAGCGGTCCCGGCGGCCTCGCTATCTCTATGATGCCTTGATTTCGCGGAATCCGCTCCCCCGTTTTGCGAGGAATTCGTCGCCCGGCCACCGGATGGCCGCTTGCCCGGGTCGGTTGCCTCATCCGGCTCACGAACGGAGGCTGGACCGCAAGACCAGGTACTCTCGGCCGCGGACCCGGCAGCCGGACCGGACCCGAGCTGACCTGACGTAAGAGGTGCATGCGTGCCCGCGATCGTGCTGATCGGCGCCCAGTGGGGCGACGAAGGTAAGGGCAAGGCCACGGACCTGCTCGGCGGGCGCAAGGCGGTCGAACGAGAGGGCGGCGGGCTCAGCGTTGTCGACTACGTCGTCAAGTTCAATGGCGGCAACAACGCCGGCCACACCGTGGTGATCGGTGACGAGCGGTACGCGCTCCACCTGTTGCCTTCGGGCATCCTCACGCCCGGCGTCGTGCCGGTGATCGCGAACGGCGTGGTCATCGACCTCGGCGTGCTGTTCGACGAAATCGACGCGCTCGAGGCTCGTGGCGTCGACACCTCACGGCTGGTCGTCAGCGCCAACGCACATGTCATCCCGCCCTACAACCGCACCCTCGACAAGGTGACCGAGCGATTCCTCGGCAAGCGCCGCATCGGCACGACCGGCCGCGGCATCGGCCCGACGTACGCGGACAAGATGAGCCGGGTCGGAATCAGAATCCAGGACTTGTTCGACGAGAAGATCCTCGGCCAGAAGATCGAGGGCGCACTCGAAATCAAGAACCAAGTGCTGACCAAGATCTACAACCGCCGCGCCGTGACCGTGGACGAAGTGGTCGGCGAACTCCTCACCTACGCCGGCCGGCTCGAGCCGATGGTGGCGGATACGGCTCTGCTCCTGAACGACGCCCTCGACGAGGGCAGCACTGTGCTGTTCGAGGCCGGGCAGGCGACGATGCTGGACGTCGACCACGGCACGTATCCATTCGTGACCTCGTCGAACGCGACGGCGGGTGGAGCTTGCACCGGTACCGGCGTCCCCCCGAACCGCATCGACCGGGTGATCGCGGTGGTGAAGGCATACACGACGCGGGTCGGCGAGGGCCCGTTCCCGACCGAGCTTCTCAACGAGGACGGGGACCGCCTTCGCGACGCGGGCGGCGAGTACGGGACCACCACCGGCCGACCCCGCCGCTGCGGCTGGTACGACGCGCCGATTGCCCGTTACACGGCACGGATCAACGGAGTCACCGATTTCGTCCTGACCAAGCTCGACACCCTGACCGGGTGGGAGCGCATTCCCGTCTGCGTCGCGTACGACGTCGACGGCAGACAGGTGCACGAGGTACCCATGACCCAGACCGAGTTCCACCACGCCAAGCCGATCTACGAGTTCCTCGATGGGTGGGACGAGGACATCAGCGGAGCACGCGAGTTCGTCGACCTGCCCGCGAGCGCGCAGGCGTACGTCAAGGCTATCGAGGACCTCAGCGGCGCCCGGATAAGTGTGATCGGCGTCGGCCCTGGCCGTGACCAGGCGGTCGTGGTCTACGATCTCCTTCCTCGTTAGGTGTGGTCGGCCGTGCCTCTCCTAAGCTGAGGGCTCGTGAAGACTCTGGTTGTCGGCTCCGGTGCCCGCGAGCACGCCCTCGTCCGTGGTCTCTTACGAGACCCCAGCGTCACAGAGGTGTATGCGGCGCCTGGCAACGCCGGTATCGCAGCCGACGCCACAGACACACATCCAGTCGACGCCAACGACCCTGCCGCCGTGGCTGACCTGGCCCAGCGACTCTCGGCCGAGTTGGTCGTGATCGGCCCGGAAGCCCCGTTGGTGGCCGGCGTCGCCGACGCGGTACGGGCCAGGGGCATCGCCTGCTTCGGTCCGTCAGCTCCCGCTGCCAGGATCGAAGGCTCCAAGGCCTTCGCGAAGGAGATCATGGCCGCGGCCGGAGTACCCACGGCGCTGGCAGTCGTGTGCGACACCCCTCACGAGGCGGACGCGGCGCTGGACCGGTTCGGCCCGCCGTACGTGGTGAAGGACGACGGCCTGGCCGCCGGCAAAGGTGTCGTCGTGACGCACGATCGCGACGGCGCGCTCGCGCATGCGAAGGCCTGCCAGCGGGTGGTCATCGAGGAGTATCTGGACGGCCCCGAGATCTCACTGTTTTGCATTACGGACGGCCAGACGGTCGTCCCGCTCAGTCCGGCACAAGATTTCAAGCGCGCCTACGACGGCGATCAAGGGCCCAACACAGGTGGCATGGGTGCGTACACGCCGCTGCCGTGGGCGCCGGACAACCTGGTGCCCGATGTGCTCGAGCGTGTCGTCCAACCGACCATCGACGAACTGCGCCGCCGCGGTACTCCGTACACCGGAGTCCTGTACGCCGGGTTGGCACTGACCTCCCGAGGGGTACGCGTCGTCGAGTTCAACGCCCGGTTCGGCGATCCGGAGACTCAGGCAGTGCTGGCCCGGCTGCGGACGCCGCTGGGCGCACTGCTCGATGCGGCCGCCACCGGACGGCTCCGCGACCACCAGCTGCCGGCCTGGGAGCCGGGTTCGGCCGTCACCGTCGTGATCGCGTCGTCCGGCTACCCGGCCGCACCACGGGTCGGCGACCCGATCGACGGGCTGGCCGAGGCCGCCGCGGTCGAGGGCGTGGAGATCCTGCATGCCGGGACGCGAATAGACTCCTCGGGAACTCTGGTCAGCAGCGGCGGTCGGGTGTTGTCGGTAACCGCCGTCGGGCCCGACCTCACGCGCGCCTGCGAGCGCGCATACGAGGCCGCATCGAAAGTCCGGCTGGCCGGCAGCCATTTCCGGACCGACATCGGACGCGACGCCCTGCTCGGCCGCGTGCACGTGCCCTCGAGCTGACCTGCCCCCGGCCGCTTCTCGCCAGTTCTACCGCCGCGGCGCGCTGCCCGGCCGGAGGACGGGTGACGTACTCACGAATCCGCGGTACCCGTACCCCTAAACCCGGTTCGAGCGATTACTAAGACAGACCGGTCTGTCGAAAGTGGGGTGCAGCGAGCGGATGGCCCGCCGCGACAAGTCGACGACTCCCGACGGGGAGGCGTTCGCGACATTGCTTGCAGCGACCCATTCGAATGCACCCTGGGCTTTCGAGCGGCTGTTCACCACATATGCGCCGCGGGTTCGTGCTTACTTGCGGGCCCGCGGCTCCGCGGAGCCCGAAGAGCTGACCAACGACGTGTTTCTCGCCGTCTTCAACTCACTGCGCGGCTTCACCGGCGACGAGGCGGCCTTCCGATCGTGGATCTTCACCATCGCGCGCAACCGTCTGATCGACGAGCGGCGCCGGCTCGGTCGCCGGGTGGTGACGGTGTCCGCCGGAGCCGTAGGCCCACCCGACGCCGTCGGCGGCGACGTCGAGACAGAAGCCCTGGTGAACATCACCAGCGACTGGGTCACTGATCAGCTCGCCAAGCTTGCACCCGACCAGCGCGACGTCCTTCTGCTACGCATCGTCGCCGACTGCACTATCGACCAGATCGCTCGGATCCTCGGCAAGCGACCGGGAGCGGTGAAGGCCTTGCAGCGGCGTGGGCTCGCCGCGCTGAGGACGATTCTTGACCGCGAGGGCGTACCCCTGGACCAGCCTGCCGACGTTTAGGTGAATGAGATGCGTACTGAACACAGCACCGAGGACCGGCTCGCCGCATTCCTCCACCAGCTCGGCCAGCTCGACGACCTGCCCCGGCCGCGGGTAGTGCGTCCTGAGCTCGCTGTCATCCTCGAGCACGGTGTCCCAGCCGGCGGCTCCAGCCTCCTCGGCACTGACCCACCGAAACCCAGGAGACGGAAAATGCTCACAGTCTTGAGCACCGCACTGACCACGCTGACCGGAAAGGTGGTGCTCGGCACGGCGATCGCCGCGGCCGGGGTCGGCGCGGCTCACTCGGCCGGAGTAGTCGACGTTCCCGGTCTGCCCGACAACGCTCCTGCAGTCGAGAGCCCCGCCGTCGACACACCGGCATCGGACCACGCCGAGGACAGCCCGGGTGGCGGCGCGTCCGATGGCCGTGGAGCCGCCGATGACAGCGGCGCACCCGGCGATCCTGGTGTGGACGGCGACGAGGTGTCCGACCGCGCGACAAGCGGCGAGCCGCAGGGAGACGGCAAGGAATTCGGCACCAGCATTGCCGAGGACGCCACCAGCGGCACCCCGGCCGACGGCAGAGTCGGCGGTGCCGGCGTCGAGCAGCCGGACGTTCCGGCCGGCAGCGCGGACACGGCCGACGAGCACCAGCCCGACGAACTGCCCGAGAGTGGCGGAACGGCTGACGAGCACATCCCCGACGGCACGCCGGCCACCGACGCGCCGGTTGACCGCCCCTGACGGCCTGGAATCCACACCGAAGCTCGAAACCCTGGGCAACTGGCGGGAAGCAGCCGGGCGTGCTGCTTCCCGCCGGTGCGCGACAATGAGCCCGTGCCAGACAAAGCCGCGATAACCAACGTCCTTGCCAGTAGGTATGCCTCACCCGAACTGACGCGGATCTGGTCGGCCGAGCGCAAGGTCGTTCTCGAACGTGAACTCTGGCTCGCGGTGCTCAAGGCCCAGCGCGAACTCGGTCTCGCGGTTCCGGACGACGCCGTAGCGGCGTACGAAGCCGTCGTCGAGAAGGTCGACCTCGCGAGCGTCGCCGCCCGCGAGCGTGTCACCAGGCACGACGTAAAGGCACGGATCGAAGAGTTCAACGCCCTGGCCGGGTATGAGTCCGTCCACCAGGGAATGACGAGCCGAGACCTCACCGAGAACGTCGAGCAACTGCTGGTGAAGCGCTCACTCGAACTCATCCGAGATCGCAGTGTCGCCGCTCTCGTCCGGCTCGCACGGCTGGCTACCGAGCATGCGACGCTGGTCATGGCGGGTCGCAGCCACAACGTCGCCGCGCAGACGACAACGCTCGGCAAGCGGTTCGCCTCCGCCGCCGAAGAACTGCTGCTGGCCTACGAACGGATCGAGGACCTGCTCGGCCGGTACCCGCTCAGGGGCATAAAGGGCCCGGTAGGCACCGCGCAGGACATGCTCGACCTGCTCGGCGGGGACCCCGAGCGGTTGGCAGAGTTGGAGCGCAGGGTCGTCGAACATCTCGGTTTCGACCGAGTGCTGACCAGCGTCGGCCAGATCTATCCCCGCTCGCTCGACCACGAGGTGCTCTCAGCGCTCGTGCAGGTGGCTGCCGGACCGTCCTCGCTGGCCACCACGATCCGGCTGATGGCCGGCCACGAACTCGTGACCGAAGGCTTCCAGCCAGGGCAGGTCGGCTCGAGCGCGATGCCGCACAAGATGAACACCCGGTCCTGCGAACGCATCAACGGGCTGGCCGTGGTGTTGCGCGGGTACGCGGCGATGGCGGCCGAGCTCGCGGGCGGGCAGTGGAACGAAGGAGACGTGTTCTGCTCGGTCGTCCGCCGGGTGGCGCTGCCGGACTCGTTCTTCGCCGTGGACGGGTTGTTCGAGACGTTCCTCACGGTTCTCGACGAGTTCGGCGCCTACCCTGCCGTGATCGAACGTGAGCTGAGCAGGTACCTGCCGTTCCTGGCGACGACTAAGGTATTGATGGCGGCCGTGAAGCAGGGCGTGGGACGTGAAACGGCACACGAGGCGATCAAGGAGCACGCAGTCGCCGTCGCACTCGATATGCGCGAGCACGGGGCCGAAGGCAACGATCTGCTGGACCGGCTGGCCGGAGACGATCGGCTTCACTTGAGCCGCGCCGAACTCGATGCTCTCGTCGGTGAACCGTTGACGTTCACGGGCGCGGCGACGGCACAGATCGCCGGCATTGTGGCGCGGGTCGAGCAGGTGGCCGCCAGGTACCCGGACGCCGCGGCGTACGTCCCCTCACCCATTCTGTGAGATGGCCGCCTCAGGCGTGGCCCCAGGAACATGCGTCAGGCTGGGCAAGACTCCGCTACGGTCACCAACGACCTACCTCTTCTAGCGTGGGGGACACCATGGGTAGCGATCCGGTCGCGCTGTACGTGCGCGCTACTGACGTATTCGACACCCGCGTGCGCGCAGTGCGGCCCGATCAGTGGGACGATGCGACACCGTGTACCGAATGGAACGTGCGGCAGCTGGTCAATCATGTCGCCGTCGAGGATCTGTGGGTGCCACCGTTGTTGGCGGGCAAGACGATCGCCGATGTCGGGGATGCCTACGACGGTGACCAGCTCGGCGACGACCCTGCCGCCGCCTGGTCCAGGGCGCTGGCCGGCGCCAGGCAGGCCGTTCTCGAACCTGGAGCGGCGGACCGCACGGTTCACCTGTCGTACGGCGACGAACGAGCCGGCGAATACCTTCTCCAGCTGTTCGCCGACCACCTCATCCACGGGTGGGACCTGGCCTGGGCGATCGACGGCGACACCGAGCTGCCGGCCGATCTGGTCGACGAGTGCACCACGTACTTCGCCCGGATGGAGGAGACCTACCGGAAGATCGGCGCGATAGCGGCCCGGGTCGACGTACCGGCGGGCGCCGATGCACAGACCCGGCTGCTCGCCACGTTCGGGCGGAACGCGTCGGCGTCCGCATGAGCTCGGGCTATCGTCACGGTGGTGAGCGAACGCGAACTGGCCGGATTCCGGCATGTGTATTCCGGCAAGGTCCGCGATCTGTACGAGCAGGAGTCGACCGGCCTGCTGCTGATCGTCGCCAGTGACCGGATCTCGGCCTTCGACCATGTCCTCGACACGCCGATTCCCGACAAGGGCCGGATCCTGACCGCGATGTCGCTGTGGTGGTTCGAGCGGCTTGCCGACATCGCGCCGAACCATGTCGCCTCGACCGACGTGCCCGCCGAAGTCACGGGTCGCGCTGTCTTGTGTGAGCTGCTGGAGATGATTCCTGTCGAGTGTGTCGCCCGCGGTTACCTGACCGGGTCCGGCCTCGCGGACTATCTGGCCACCGGGACGGTGTGCGGTGTCGGGCTGCCGCCGGGCTTGGTCGACGGGTCTCGGCTGCCCGAGCCGGTATTCACGCCCGCCACGAAGGCCGCCCAGGGCGAGCACGACGAGAACGTCGACTTCGAGTACGTGTCGAACGTGGCCGGGACGGCGGTCGCGCAAGAGCTGCGGCGGCTCACCCTGGCCATCTACCGGCGCGGCGAGGTTCTCGCTCGCGAGCGAGGCATCCTGCTGGCGGACACCAAGGTGGAGTTCGGTAGGAGACCGGACGGCACGGTGGTGCTCGCGGACGAGGTTCTCACCCCCGACTCGTCGCGGTTCTGGCCGGCGGACGGCTGGTCGCCAGGGCACGCCCAACCGTCGTTCGACAAGCAGTTCGTCAGGGACTGGTTGACCTCGCCGGCTTCCGGGTGGCACCGCGGCTCGGGCGAAAGACCACCACCGTTGCCGGACGACGTGGTGGCCCGGACCAGAGAGCGATACGTAGAGGCCTACGAACGCATCACGGGACGTCCGTTCGGCTAGGTGACGACCGCGGCGATCGCGGACTCGAGCAACGTGCCGACGTCGCCGAGCAGGTGCCTGCCTTGCCTGACGACCACCCGACCGCCGACGACGACCGTGTCGATGTCGGCAGCGGTCGCGGCCAGCACGACCTGCTCGGGCCGGCTGCCGGCGGTCCGCGGCGTGTCGAGCCGGACGGCTACGAGATCACACAGCGACCCTGGGGAGATCCGTCCGGCCTCGGGCCAGCCCAGCGCAGCATGCCCCGCTTCGGTGAGGGCCGTGACCAGCTCGGCCGGTGTGAACCGCCCGCGCCGGCGCGTGGCTAGCCGCTCGTGCATCTCCAGGGCGCGAGCCTCTTCGAACAGGTCGATGACCGCGTGCTGGTCAGAACCGAGCGCCAGCGGTGCACCCGCGTCCAGCAAGGCGCGCGCCGGGCCGATGCCGTCGGCAAGGTCGCGCTCGGTGGTCGGGCAGAATCCCGCCGTGACGCGCGCCGCGCCGAGTTGGGCGATATCCGTAGCGGTCAGGTGAGTGGCGTGGATTGCGGTCGTCATCGGGCCCAAAACGCCATAGTCGTACAGCAGCCGGGTAGGCGTCGCCCCGTAGGCGGCCAGGCATGCCTCGTTCTCGGCCGGCTGCTCGGACAGGTGCACGTGCAGCGGGCGCCCGGCCGCCGCCGTCACGACCGTGGTGATCTGGTCGGTGGGTACCGCCCGCACCGAATGGATCGCCGCGCCGATCCGGGTCGTGGCGTCGGTCCCGAGGCCGGCCATCCGTTCGGCCCAGCGATCCGCATCTCCGTCGCCGAATCGCCGCTGCGCGGGGTCGAGCGGCCGGCCGAATCCGCCGGTCAGGTAGCAGGTGTCGAGCAGGGTGAGTCTGACGCCGGCGGTCCGTGCGGCGTCGATGAGCGCCTCGCCCATCGCATTGGGTTCGTCATACGGGCTTCCGTCCAGACGGTGATGGATGTAGTGGAACTCCCCGACACACACCACGCCGGCCAATGCCATCTCGGCAAACACCGCAGTGGCCAACCGGCGGTACGAGTCGGGGTCCAAACGTGCGGCCACCGCGTACATCTGCTCGCGCCACGTCCAGAACGTCCCGCCCCCACCGTGCGTGCGTCCGCGCAGTGCCCGGTGGAAGGCGTGCGAGTGGACGTTCGCGAACCCGGGCAAGGTGAGGCCGGGCAGCCGGACGTCTCCTGGCTCAGGCTCGGCTACGCGCTCGACGCTCGCGATAGCGCCGCCGTCGTCCACCGCGATGCGGGCCCGGTCGACGATTCCGCCGGGCAGCCAGGCCCGCTCGCACCAGTAGACCGTCACGGTGCGATTCTGCTGCCCCCACGCGCTGATCATGCAAAAGTGGGGCGACACGCCGACCGGGCTGCTGCATGGGCCGGTCCGCCTGGGCGTCACCACCGGCGGGTCGCCCCACTTTTGCATGATCGGCGAGATGGACGGAGATCGTGCGCGGACGTACCACGAACAGCAGCGCCGTCAACGAACCCGCCGTCGCGACCAGCATGACCGCCGCCATCGGCACCGCACTGGACGTGCCCATCGCGCCGACGAGCGGAGCGGTCATCGCGCCGAACGCGAAATTCGATGCGCCGATCAACCCGGCCGCCGTCCCCGCACTGCGGCCGTGGTTGGCCAGGGCCAGGATCGGGACGTTCGGCAGCGTGAAGCCCACCATCGACAGAATCGCGAACAACGGGACCACGACGCCGGCCAATCCGAACCCGCCGGTCGCCGCGTTGACCAGCAGTGCGGCAGCGGCGATCGTCGCGACCATGACGCCGCCGGTCACCACTCGGTGCGGTCCGTAGCGCACAGCGATCTTCGCGTTGATCTGGGTGGCCAGTACCAGACCCACCGAGTTGATCCCGAACATCAGGCCGTAATCCCGCTCGGACAGGCCGTAGACCTCCTGCATCACGAACGACGAGCCGGAGATGTACGCGAACAGCGCTCCCATCATCAGCCCACCGGTGAGCATCAGTCCGATGAACGTGCGTTCGCGGATCAGCCGGCCGTACGTCGTGACGGTGTCGTGCACTCCGCCGTGCCTGCGACCTTCGGGCGGAAGGGTCTCGCGCAGCCCGATCGTCACGACGGCGATAAGGACGGCGCCGATGGCCGCGAGCACCCAGAAGATGCCCCGCCAGTCGGTGAACCGCAGCAACTGCGCACCGACCGTCGGCGCGAGGATCGGCGCCACGCCGGTGACCAGCATCAGCCGGGACAGCATCGTGACACCCGACACCCCCGCGAACAGGTCGCGGACCACCGCCATCGCGATGACCGCACCCGCGGCGGCCGCCATGCCCTGCAGCACACGCAGAACGCCGAGGATGGCCACGTTCGGTGCGACGGCGCAGAGAACCGACACGATCACGTGAACGGTCACCGCGCCGATGAGCGGCCGGCGGCGGCCCAGCTGGTCCGATAGTGGGCCCACGAGCAACTGACCGGCCGCAATGCCGATCAACGTGCCGGTGAGCGTCAGCTGGACGGCCGACTCAGCCGCGGCGAGATCGTCGGCGATGGCCGGGAACGCGGGTAGGTAGGTGTCGATGGTCAGCGGTCCGAGCGCGGTGAGTGAACCAAGTACCAGCACCAGCCGGATCCGCTGCCACGTCGAGAGCTCGTGGCCAGGCACGGGCAGGCCCCCCAAGGAAGGTGCAGCGGCGAACAGATGGCCGCAGCGACATTGCCCGGCCCAGTCCGTATCAACTGTCGACTAGGCGGCTGTCATCCCGTTTAGTGCGCCGACATCCGCGGGCGCTTGTACATTACGATGGATGCGCTCTGGGCTCCGGACGCAGCCAGACCCCGTTCTTGGGTCGCAGTGTGATGAGCGGTTCCAGCCGGAGCGGCCGGTCCGGAACCCGCGACAGCCGCCAGCGCCGCGTGATCGTGGCCAGGGCGAGCACTCCCTCGGTCCAGGCGAAGCCCTCTCCGATGCAGCGCCGCAGTCCGGCGCCGAACGGGAAGTAGGCCCAGCGCGGCCGGTCCTTCGCACTGCCGTCGAGCCAACGGTCAGGCAAGAACCGCTCGGGATCCGGCCACCACCGAGCGTCGCGGTGCGTTACCCACTGGGACAGCAGCGCGAGATCACCTGCCTTGACTGTGCTGCCGTTGACGGGATAGTCGGCGATGGCTTCCCGGCCCATCAACCAGGCCGGCGGATACAAGCGCATGGCCTCTGCGAACACGGCGCGGCACAGTTCAAGCCGCTCTACATCCTCGGGGCGCGGACGATCATCTGCTCCCAGCACCTCGTCCACTTCGGCGTGTAGTCGCGCATCCACGTCCGGTTCGCCGGCCAGCAGGTGAAACGCGAAGGCGAGCGCATTGGCCGTCGTCTCGTGTCCCGCAAGCAGCAGCGTCACGGCGTGATCCCGGATCTCCGCGTCCGAGAGCCGCTCGGACCCGTCACCATGGACCAAGGCCGAGAGCAGGTCGCCCGCGTCGGCGCCGGCGGCTCGACGCTGGGCCACGACCCGATCGACCAGGCCGTGCAGGGCATCGCGGCCGCGGTGCAACCGCCGAGCGGGCCCGAACGGCAGGGCCTGCAGCCGCCAGCCGAACGGCAGGAACGCCAGCTTGTACGCGCTGAGCAGGTCGGCCAGCGCGCGCTCGACGGTAGCCACGTCATGGTCGTCGACGTCCGTGCCCAGCAACGTCCGTCCCGCTGACTCGAGAGTGATCCGGACGGTCTCGGCATGGATATCGATGGGGACGCCGGGCGCCCACCGTTCGGTCGCGACCGCCGCCTGCTCGATCATCGTTTCGGCGTACCCCGCGATCCGTTTGGAGTGGAAGGCGGGCTGGACGAGACGCCGGTGCCGGTGGTGGGTCTCAGCGTCGGATGTCAGCAACCCGTCACCGAGCACGACCCGCGCTCGTTGCAGAACCGGCCCCTTCTTGAACCGATCGGCGGACGTCACCAGCACCTCGTGGACCTGATCCGGGTGGGTGAGAAGCCAACCGTCGTACGGGCCCAGCCGGAGTCGTGCGACGTCGCCCTGCGTGCGCGCGAGCCCGGTTAGGAACCCCAGCCGGTTCGCGCCGAACGCGAGCAGGTCGCCCATCACAGATAATGAACGCAGCGCCATGCTGCAACGCTACGCATACTCTGGCCCGTCTGCGGTTCAGGAGTCCTCGTCGGTCGCCAGATCAGCGACCACCGCCGCCAGCGCCGTGACGCCGGAGAGGCAGTCTTCGCGCTCGGCGTGCTCCAGCGGTGAATGTGAAACCCCGGTCGGGTTGCGGACGAACACCATGGCGGACGAGATGCCCGCCGCGGCGAGGATTCCTGCGTCATGCCCGGCGCCGGTCGGAATGATCGGCGGATCGCCCAGGATCCTCGCCATCCGAGCGCGCAAGGTCGCGTCGAACGTCGTCGGTGCGGTCCAGGACTCCTCGGTGACGCGGACGTCGTCACGCTGGCGTCCGAGGTCACCGGCCAGGTCGTCCACGACGGCACGTACCCGCGGTTCGTCGGCGCCGCGGACGTCGAGCCAGGCGGTGACACCACTTGGTATTGCGTTGATCCCGTTCGGGTCGACGCGCACCTTGCCTATGGTGGCCAGTGCGTCGTGCCGGATCGCGGCTTCACGTGCCGCGAAGACCGTTGCCGCGAA
>Ga0214469_1000009_pt1 | contig 53558 bp, 39 predicted proteins | sample RVTome_10_FD_187340 | JGI IMG/M metagenome (GOLD analysis project Ga0214469, IMG submission 187340) | Soil microbial communities from uranium-contaminated site in the Upper Colorado River Basin, Wyoming, United States - RVT153D57 HiSeq ... | reverse complement strand
CGGTGCACGGCATCCGCGAGCATGCTGGTGGCACGTGACCGGATGCCGGGTGCCGGCCGCCGCGGGCCGGGCCCACCGGAATGCGTCGTAGTTCTGGCCGCGTGTACTAGCCGCCGCCGCGCATGCGGTGCGCGAGGCCGACGGCCTCCGCACGCGAGCTGGCGCCCAGCTTGCGCATCAGGTTCTTGATGTGCGAGCGGACCGTCTCCGTCGAGAGCACCAGCGCGTCGGCGATCTCGTCCGTGCTCCGGCCTTCGTAGAGCAGGTCGACGACCTCCCACTCGCGCGCGGTCAGCGGACTCTTGACCGGGCGCATCCCGGTCGTCGCGTCCGGCACGCGCCGCAGCTGCTCGATCAGCTTCATCGACAGCCGCCGCGAGATCGCCGCCTGGCCGTCGCGCGCGCCCGCGAGCGCCTGCGGCAGGATGTCGACGTCGAGATCCTTGGACAGGTAGCCGACCGCGCCGGCCCGCAGGCCGACGAACCCCAGCTCCTCCTCATCCGAGCTGGTGAGCATCACGACGAGCTGGTCCGGGCGATCCTTGAGGATCTCCTTGGTGGCCGAGATGCCGTCCAGCTCGGGCATCACGACATCCATCAGGATGACGTCCGGCCGGTAGAAGTGGGCCAGCTCGACCGCCTGCCGGCCGTTGTGGGCCTCCGCGACCACGACGACTCCCGCGCGCCGGAGGGACTCCTTGATCATCCTGCGAGCGAACGGGTCGTCGTCGACGACGATGACACGCATGGGCTCGCTCTCGTCCCGATCTCCAGTTTGCGTTGTCCGCTCCGAGTCGTTGCCGACCATGGCAGCTTCCTCTCATCGTTCCTTGATGAGGAGAAAATAGCCCACTCCAGGCCGTAGGAAAACCCCTCGAGTCCAGCGGAGCTCCCGCACCGCGCTCCAGAGCGGGTTACAGAGCTCACCCTGGACGAAAGTTCTGGTTCTCACCCAGTCCGGGGACGCTTGCCCCCCGGCACGGTGAGCAATTCGCTCTGCCCTCCAGGGCCGATTTCACCTTCGCAGCGGGCCTGCCTCAGCGCATGCTTGGAGCGTGCTCGATCCGGATGATCCAGTCACGGTGCAGCGCCTGAGCGACCTGGGGCGCGCGCAGCCGGTGGACGAAACGCTCAGGAACCTCTTGGTGACGCTCAACGCCAAGCTCGACCTCTGCGCACGGCTGCCGTTCCTCGCGTATCAGGCCGATCGCGAGGGCTTCGATCACGCGGCGACGACGTTCCGGGAGATCGCCGTCATGGAGCGCCGCGCACTGGCGGATCTCCTCTCGAGCCTCAGATCCCACCTCGATCGCACCGAAGCCGGTGTGAGTTCGGACGGTACGCAATGACCAGCGTTGTGATCGTCGCCGACAGCGGCCCCGAGATGGCCCGCCTGACGACCTCCGTGAAGCAGATCCGCGGCATGGAGATCGTGCGGCACGCAAGCGGCCGGACATCGGTGGCGCGGATCGTGGCGGCGCATGCCCCGTCGCTCGTGCTCATCTACGAGATGAGCCCGCGGCGTCTGACCCTCGAGCGTCTCGCCGAGGTCCGCGCCGCCTCGCCGTACAGCAGCATCGTCGTCCTCGCTGCCGACCCCGGCGCGCGCTGGCTGATGCGAGCGCTTCGGTCCGGCGCCAGCGCGGTCGTGCCCGGCGAGCTGAGCGTGGCGGCCCTCGCCACCGTCCTGCAGGAAGTCCTGACCTCCGATGCCGCCGGCGCGGTGCCGGCGCTGGCCGCGTGAGGCGGTCATGAGCCGACCCGCTCGCAGCCCACTCACCCACGGAAGGAATCCAGAGATGCGAGTCCTGATCGTCGTCGACAACGCGCTGACCGCCGAGGCGATCAGGCGCGAGATGCGCCACGCCCCGGCGTGCCGCGTCATCGGTTACGTCAACGGTCGCGGCCCGTGCGCCATGGCGGTCGCCGACGCCGCACCGGACGTCGTCGTCGTCGACGACATGAGCGAGCCCGAGCGGACGCTGACCCGCATCCGCGAGGTCAAGGCCGCGGTCCCCGTGGCCAAGATCGTGCTGCTGACGGCGCGCATGGAGGCCGACTGGCTGGCCGACGGCGCGGCCGCCGGCGCCGACGCGGCGATCGCGAAGTCGGCGCCGCCGGCGAGCGTCGGCCTGCTGATCCGCGAGGTCGCGGCCGGCAACGTGTTCCACACGTTCGCACACGGCAACGGGCGCCGGCGCGAGCTGTCCGGCGGCCCCGAGCTCACCGCGAGGGAACTCGAGATCCTGCGCTGGGTCGCGGCCGGCACGTCGAACGGCTCGATCGCTCGCGAGCTCTTCGTGACCGAGCAGACGGTCAAGTTCCACCTCTCGAACATCTATCGCAAGCTCGGCGTCTCCAATCGCACGCAGGCGAGCCACGTGGCGTACCACAACGGCCTGCTCGAGGCGCCCTCCCACACCGCCGGCGCGGGTGCGGTCCCGCACCTTCGCGTCGCGGCCTGATCACACGGACGACTTGAACAGCATGGAAGGCGGAACAGGAATGATCGACGCAGTTAGAGCGCGAGCCGACGAGCTGGGATCCACCCGGCCGACGGGCCGCTTCCGAACCCACACGACCCTGCAGGACGGCCCTGCCGAGGAGCGCCGCGTCGTCAACCAGGCCGTCGCCCGCGCCAAGGCGGGCGACCAGGAGGCGATCCGCTTCCTCTACATGCGCTACGCCGACAACGTCTACGGCTACGTCCGCAGCATCGTGCGCGACCACTACGAGGCCGAGGACGTGACGCAGCACGTGTTCGCCAAGCTCATGACCGCGCTGCCGAAGTACGAGGCGCGCGAGGTCCCGTTCGCGGCGTGGATCCTGCGCGTCGCGCGCAACGTCGCGCTCGACCACATGCGCCAGCGGCGCGCGATTCCGTGCGAGGAGGTCCGCGAGCTGGACGGCCGCCGGGACGATCAGGGCGAAGTGCAGCAGACGTCGCTCACGCTGCGCGAGGCGCTCGAGGTCCTCCCCGACGACCAGCGCGAGGTCGTCGTCCTGCGGCACCTCGTGGGCCTGAGCCCCGGCGAGATCGCCGGGCGGCTCGGGAAGACGGAGCCGGCGATCCACGGCCTGCATCACCGCGGGCGTGGCGCGCTGCGCACAAGCCTGGTCGACCGCGAGTGCGCGCCGGCCGTTCGAATGAAGGCGGCTGCCTGAATGAACCCGATCAGCTCGCTCCAGACCGCGCCCCCGCAGATCCCGATCACGCGGCTCGACCCCGCCGATCCCGAGCTGCTCGAGGAGCTGCTCGAGGTCGTCGGCGAGGTCGCCTCGCGCGGTGCCTTCACCCTCGGGCATGAGCTCGAGGCGTTCGAGGCCGAGTTCGCGGCGTACACCGAGGCCGACCACGCCATCGGCGTGTCCTCGGGCACCGAGGCGCTCGTGCTCGCCCTGCGCGCGCTCGAGATCGGCCCCGGCGACGAGGTCATCGTGCCGAGCAACTCGTTCATCGCGACGGCCGAGGCCGTGAGCCTGGTCGGTGCGACCCCGCGCCTCGTCGACGTCGACCCGAGCACCCACCTGATCACCGCGGAGATCGTCAAGCACGCGATCGGGCCCCGCACGCGCTGCGTGATCCCGGTCCACCTGATGGGCTCCACGGTCGACATGGAGCCGCTGATGGAGGTGGCCCGCGAGGCCGGCCTCAGCGTCGTCGAGGACTGCTGCCAGGCCCACGGCGCACGCTACCGGGGCCGGCGGGTCGGGACCTTCGGCGAGTTCGGCTGCTTCTCCTTCTACCCGACGAAGAACCTCGGCGCCTGGGGAGACGGTGGCGCGGTCATCAGCGACGATCCGGTGCTCGCACGGCAGGTCAGGCTGCTCCGCTCCCACGGCGAGGAGCCTCGCTACCACCACCAGATCGTCGGCACCACTGCGCGCCTCGATGCGCTCCAGGCGGCCATCCTGCGCGTGAAGCTGCGCCGGCTCGAGGACGCCAACGACGCGCGCCGTCGCGTCGGGGCGGCGCTCCGCGAGGGCCTGCGCGGCTCGAGCGTGGAGCTCCCCGCCGCAGCGAGCGAGGACGGCGACCACGTGTACCACCTGTTCATCGTCCGGACGCAGCAGCGCGACGCGCTGCGCGCGTTCCTCGGCGAGCGCGGGATCGCGACTGCCGTCCACTACCCATTCCCGATCCACCGGACCGGCGCCTACGCCGATCAGGGCCTGGGAGACGGGAGCCTGCCGGCGGTCGAAGGGCTCGCCGAGCAGATCTGCACACTGCCCCTGTTCCCGTCGATGTCCGACGGCGAGGTGGCACGGATCGTCCACGCCGTCCACGACTTCGACATGGAGGCCTCATGACCGCGCACAAGAATGGCTCTGGACGCCGGTTCGCGCCGGTTGCCTTCGAGCAGCGACCGAACCTTCGGATGGCGGTGATCGGCTACGGCTACTGGGGCCCGAACCTCGTTCGCAACGTGATCGAGCGCCCGGAGCTCGAGCTCGCCGCGCTGTGCGAGCGCGACGACTCCCGCGCCGCCGCGTTCCGGGCCCGCGTGCCCGACGTGCCGGTGTTCAGCGACATCGAGGACGTGCTCGAGGATCCGTCGATCGACGCCGTGCTGGTCGCGACGCCGCCGCGGACGCACCACATGCTGGCGAGCGCGGCGCTGGAAGCCGGCAAGCACGTCCTCGTCGAGAAGCCGCTGGCCAGGACGACCGCCGAGGCGGCCGACCTCGTCGACATCGCGGATCGGCGCGGGCTCGTGCTGATGCCGGGCCACACGTTCCTCTACAGCCCGCCCGTGAACAAGGTGCGCGAGCTGATGCACCAGGGCGCGCTCGGCGAGGTCTACTTCGTCACCTCGTCGCGCATGAACCTCGGGAAGTACCAGCCCGACGGGGTCATCTGCGACCTCGCGCCGCACGACGTCTCGATCCTGCTCTACCTGCTCGATCAGCCCGTCACGCACGTGAGCGCATCCGCGCGTAGCATCTTCCGCGAGCACAATCCCGAGGTGGCGTTCCTGACCCTCACGTTCGCGAGCGGCGTGACGGCCAACATCCAGATCTCGTGGCTCGCGCCGCGCAAGGTGCGGGAGATGGTGTTCGTCGGCAGCCGGCGGATGGTCCAGTACGACGACACGGCCGCCGACGAGTCGATCCGCGTCTTCGACCGCGGCATGGAGGTCGAGGCGCCCGCCAACTTCGGCGAGTTCCAGCTCAGCTATCGCAGCGGCGACATCGTCGTCCCGCGGGTCGAGGCGGCCGAGCCGTTGAGCCTGGAGCTGCAGGACTTCGCCCGGGCGATCCGCACCGGCGTGGTGCCCCGGTCGCACTCGCGGCTCGGGCTCGAGACCGTCGCCGTCATCGAGGCGGCCGAGGCGTCGCTTCGCCTCAACGGCGAGCCGATCGCGCTCGACGTGTCGCTCGAGCGCGCCGCGGCCTGATCGCATCGATATCGATCAGTTTTTCCGAAGGGGCGCGATTGAATCGCGCCCCTTCAGCCGTTGTTGGACGTGGAGATTGCGAAGGCACTCGTGCTGGCCGGGCGCACCGCCGACGATCGGCCATGGCCGAGCGTCCGGTCCGGGCCCAAGGAGCTCGTGCCCGTGGCCAACGAGCCGATCCTCTTCCACAACCTCAGGGCCCTGCGGGGCGCCGGCATGCTGGAGGCGACGATCGCCGTCGAACCCGAGAGCGCGGAGCCGATCACGGCGGCGGTCGGCGACGGGTCCGCCTGGAACCTCGCGGTCCGCTACGTGCAGTGGGTGCCGTCGACCGGTATCTGCGGGGCGCTGGCCGCGGCGCGCGAGTTCCTCGGTGACGAGCCCGCGCTGGTCGGCCCCGGCGATGCGCTGCACCGCGAGCAGATCTACCCGCACATCGCCACCTTCGCGGGCGAGCGGCTCGACGCGATGGCGCTCAGGCTCTCGCGCGCTGGGACCAACGGGTCGGCCAAGCCCGTTGCCGGAGGCTACCTGCTGAGCCCGCGCGCCCTCTCGCTGCTGCTCGAGCGTCCGCGCCTGGGCGGGGATCCGGTGGCCGGTGTCAGGCGGCACGGCGGCCACGTGCTCGTCCGCGACATCGACGGCTGCCTGGCCTGCCACGGCGATCAGGAGGCGCTCCTGGAGGGCAACCGTCGCATGCTCGAGGCGTTGGTGCGGGACGTCGACGACGCGCGCTTCCCGTCCTGCCAGTTCCAGGGCCCCATCCGGGTGCACCCCACCGCGATGCTCGAGCACACGCTCGTCCGAGGGCCCGCGATCATCGGTCCCGGCGCGCGGCTCTCGCACGCGTATGTCGGTCCGTACACGTCGATCGGCGCCAACGTGACCGTCGACGGCTCGCAGATCGAGCACTCGATCGTGTTCGACGACGCCGAGCTGCTGCACGTGGGCAGCCGGCTGGAGACCAGCGTGATCGGCCGCGGCGCGCGCATCTCGCGCAGCTTCGGCGTGCCGACCGCCATGCGCCTCTCGGTGGGCGACGGGGCCGAGGTCACGGTTACGTGACCCCGGCCTGAGCTGCGCGCCCTACAGCCGGACGACGCGGGCGGCGGCGTGCCCGCTCGTCACACCGCGGAAGTCGACCACCAGTGCCGCCTCGGCCAGCACGCGCTCGGTGTCGAGCTCGGGGTGCGCTGTGACGATGACGAGCACGTCGGCATCGAGCATCTCGTCGAACGGCCGCGAGGCGAGGTGGAAGCCTGGCAGCTCGGGGACGTAGGGGTCGTGATAGACGAGCTCGGCGCCCCGTTCCGCCAGGAGCTGCATGATCTTGATGGCGGGCGACTCGCGGACGTCCCCGACGCCGGCCTTGTACGACACGCCCAGGATCGCCACGCGCGAGCCTCGCACGGGCTTGCGGTCGTCGTTGAGCGCGGCGGCGACCTTCTCTGCGCAGAAGTACGGCATCCGCGCGTTGACCTCGCCGGCCAGCTCGATGAAGGCGGTCTTGGAGTCGTATTCGCGCGCCTTCCAGGACAGGTAGAACGGGTCGACCGGCAGGCAGTGACCGCCCATCCCGGGGCCCGGCTTGAACGACATGAAGCCGTAGGGCTTGGTGGCGGCCGCGTCGACGACCTCCCACACGTCGATGCCCATGCGGTCGCACAGCATCGCGATCTCGTTGACGAGCGCGATGTTGACCGAGCGGAAGATGTTCTCCAGGAGCTTGGTCAGCTCCGCCACCTCTGGCGTCGAAACCGGGACGACCTCGTCGCAGACCGTGCGGTAGAGCGCGCTCGCGCGCTCCAGGCAGCGATCGGTGATCCCGCCGACCACCTTCGGGGTCGTGCGGATCGTGTAGTCGGTGCGCCCCGGGTCGATCCGCTCCGGCGAGAACGCCAGGTTGAACGACTCGCCCGCCCGCAGGCCCGATTCCTCGAGCAGCGGCGCGAGCCGGTCGCGCGTCGTCCCGGGGTAGGTGGTGGACTCGAGCACGACGAGCTGGCCCTCCCGCAGGACGCGGGCGAGCGCGGCGCCCGCCGACACGAGCGGCTGCAGGTCGGGCTCGCGATTCTCGTTGAGCGGCGTCGGAACGGCGATCACGACCGCGCCGACCTCTGCCAGGTCCGCGTAGCGGGTCGTCGGCCGCAGCCGATCGCGAACCCCTGCCAGGCGCTCCGAGGGGATGTCCTCGATGTAGCTCTCGGACGCCGCGATCGCCGCAACCTTGGACGGGTCGACATCGAGGCCGACCACCGTATGCCCCGCCTCGGCGAACTCGACTGCAAGCGGCAGTCCGACGTAGCCGAGACCGATGATGCCGACGCTCGCGCCGGTCTCTGCGTGTTCCATTGCGCTCTTTCTTCCGCTGTAGACGCCGGAAGATCAACGCTCGCGCGCGCGCGTTTCTCGCATTCCCGAGAGCTGCGCCAGTTGTGGGCCTCTCCGTGCGTTAGTCCGTCGTGTACCAGGTCTCGGACTCCGGCGCGCTCGTCCGCGGACACCGTCGGTTGCTGTCGCGCCGGCGGTCGGAGCCCGCCGTCGGCCGGACGGTCGTGCTGTTGGGGCTCACGAGCCTGCTCACCGACATCTCGTCCGAGATGGTGCTCACGGTGCTCCCGCTCTATCTGGTCTACGTCGGGGGCTTCTCGCCGCTCGCGTTCGGCCTCATCGACGGGATCTACAACGGCGCCACGGCGATCGTGCGGCTGGCCAGCGGCTTCATCGGCGACCGCTGGCGCCGGCACAAGGAGGTCGCGGTCACCGGCTACGGCCTGTCCGCGATCTGCAAGCTCCTCCTGCTGACGGTCGGCACCGCTGTTTCGGCCATCGGCGCGGTCGTGCTGCTCGACCGGGTCGGCAAGGGGATCCGTACCGCCCCGCGCGACGCGATGATCTCGTTGTCCACGCGGCGCGAGCAGCTGGGCGTCGCGTTCGGCGTGCACCGGGCGATGGACACGACCGGCGCCCTGATCGGGCCGCTCGTCGCGTTCGGACTGCTCGCTCTGGCGCCGCTGGCGTTCGATTCGATCTTCCTCGTTTCGTTCTTCGTCGCGATCCTCGGCCTCGCCGTGCTCGTGCTCTTCGTCCGGCCCCGGGCGCCGGCCGGCGAGGCGGGCCGGCCGCCCGAGCCGCCGTCGCTCCGCCAGGCGCTGGGCCTGGTGCGGACTGCGCGCTACCGCACGCTCCTGATCGCCGGGAGCGCGCTGAGCCTCGCCACGGCGAGCGACGCGTTCATCTTCCTCGTCCTGCAGGACCGGCTCGATCTCGGGACATCGCTGTTCCCGCTCCTCTTCGTCGGCAGCGCCGGGACGTTCATGCTGCTCGCCGTGCCCATGGGCAAGCTCGCGGACCGCGTCGGGCGTGGCCGGGTCCTGATCGGCGGCTACGCGCTGCTGCTCGCCGTGTATGTAGCGCTCCTGCTGCCGGTCGGCGGCTGGCTGCTGCTCGCCGCGGCACTGGGCCTGCTCGGCGCCTACTACGCCGCCACGGACGGGGTCCTGATGGCGCTCGGCAGCGCCGTCATCCCTGAGCCGGTGCGGGGGAGCGGCCTGGCGCTGCTGGGCACGGCGACGAGCATCGCGCGGCTGTTCGCCTCGCTGGGATTCGGTGCGCTATGGACCCTCTGGGGCATTGACACCGCCATCGTCTGCTTCAGCGCCGCCCTGGTGCTCGCCGGCGTGGTGGCCGCGGTCCTGCTCGCCCGCACCCCGGAGCCCGCGACAGCGCCGTGATCGCTACTCGACGGTGACGGTCTTGGCGAGGTTGCGCGGCTGGTCCACGTTGAGGCCGCGAAGCCGCGCGATGCGGTAGGCCAGCAGCTGCAGCGGGATGACCGCGAGCAGGGGCTGGAGCATCTCGTCGGTTCGCGGCACCCAGAGGATCTCCTCGGCGTGTGCCGCGATGTCGTCGTTGCCCTCGCTGGCGACGGCGATCACGTGCGCGCCGCGGGCGCGGACCTCCTCGATGTTCGAGATCACCTTCTCGAGTACGGGGGAATCGGTCGCGACGCAGACGACGGGCGTCTGCTCGTCGAGCAGCGCGATCGGACCGTGCTTCATCTCCCCCGCCGCGTAGGCGTCGGTGGCGATGTACGAGATCTCCTTGAGCTTGAGCGCCCCCTCGAGCGCGACCGGCAGGCCGACGTGGCGGCCGAGATAGAGGAAGAAGTCGGCGCGGTGGACGCGCTCGGCGATCCGATCGACGGTCGCGGTGCCTTCGTCGAGCAGCCGCGTGATCTCGTGCGGCAGCACCTTCAGGCCGGTGACCAGCTCGCGGCGGCGCTCGACCGGCAGCGTCCCGCGCACCTCGGCGATCCGCAGCGCGAGCAGGTACATCACCGCGATCTGGCAGACGAACGTCTTGGTCGCCGCGACCGAGATCTCCATCCCCGAGCGGGTGAACAGGACGCCGTCGGCCTCCCGCGTGGCCTGCGAACCCATGACGTTCGTGACCGCGAGCACGGTCGCGCCACGTTCGCGAGCGAGGCGCATCGCCGCCAGCGTGTCCGCCGTCTCCCCCGATTGGGTGATGCCGACGACCAGGTCGCCGGGCCCGACCACCGGATCCCGGTAGCGGTACTCGGAGGCGATGTCCATCTCGACCGGCACGCGTGCCCACTGCTCGAGCGCGTAGCGGCCGATCAGGCCGGCGTGGTACGAGGTCCCGCACGCGACCACGACGATGCGGCGTACGTCCTCGATGAAGGCACGGTCGATCGAGCCCAGCTCCGGGAGGTCGACACCGTCCGACCTCGCGGTCCGGTCGGCGATCGTCTCCGCCACGGCATCCGCCTGCTCGTGGATCTCCTTGAGCATGAACGTCTCGTATCCGCCCTTCTCGGCGGCCTCGGCGTCCCAGTCCACGCGCTCGACGGCTCGGTCGACGAGCTCGCCGGCCGCGGTGAGGAACTCGACCCCGTTCGCGCGCACCGCGACGATCTCACCGTTCTCGATGTACTGCACGTCGCGCGTGTAGTCGAGGAACGCGGGGATGCCCGAGCCGAGGAACTGCTCCCCGTCGCCGCGGCCCACCACGAGCGGGCATTCCTTGCGAGCGCCGACGATGACGCCGGGCTCGTCCGCAGCGACGGCGACGAGCGCATAGTGCCCGCGCAGCCGGTTGTACGTGCGCCGGACCGCCTCCGTCAGATCGACGCCGCCGTCGAGCTCCTCCGCCAGGAGATGAGCGATGACCTCGACGTCGGTCTCGGAGGTGAACGCGAAGCCGCGCTCGAGCAGCCCCTGCTTGAGCTCGACGTAGTTCTCGACGATCCCGTTCACGACGATGTGGACGCGATCCTCGGCATCGAAGTGCGGGTGCGCGTTCTCCTCGCTGACGCGCCCATGGGTGGCCCAGCGTGTATGGCCGATCCCGGTGGTCGCCGGTCGCGCCATGACCGCCACGCTGCCGTGGCCGTCGGTCGCGGCCCGGCTCGCGACGGCAGCGCGCAGCGCTTTGAGGTTGCCGACCGCGCGCACGGACTGGAGCTCGCTCTCCCCCTGGAGCGAGATTCCCGCGGAGTCGTAGCCGCGGTATTCGAGGCGTTCGAGCCCGGTGAGCAGGACCTCCTGCGCCGGCCGGTTGCCGACGTAGCCGACGATGCCGCACATCGGCTAGAGCTTAGAGCCTGACGTGGTCGAGACAGCGATCAGCCGTCGAACCACTCGCGGGCGTCCTCGGGCAGGGGCGCCGCCGGCTCGAGGTCGAGCATCGAGCTGATGCGGCCCCAGATCGTGGCGACGGGGAGCGCCGCGGACCACAGGCGGACCTCGTCGACGTCGCCCTTGAACGTGAGGTTGCACGCGCCGCGGAACGCGCCGATCGTGAACGCGCGGTACTCGAGGGCGTACTCGATGCCGCCGCTGTAGGCGCGGCCGGTGCCGATTTCCATGCCGTCGACGAACAGCCTCACCGTCTTGCCGTCGTAGGTGCCCGCCACGTGGTGCCACTCGTCGTCCCAGATCGCAGTGCCGACCTGCGGAGAACGCCACCACTTGCGGCCGTCGTAGACGTAGAACGCCATCCCGCCGTTGATCGAGGTGTACAGCCCGAACGAGCCGGCCTCACACCGGTCACCGCCCTTGACCGCGACGTACCTCCATTGCCCCGGCGAGCGCGGAGCCCGCACCCAGGCCTCGACCGTCACCGACTTGGGCTTGAGGCCCGCGGTCTCGCCCACCTCGATGTAGTCGTTGCCGTCGAGACGGAGTGCCGAGCCGACGCCGAGCAGGCCGCGGATCCACTCCGGGTCGCGGCGGTCGGCGCCGGGGATGCGGCCCAGCTTCCCGTGGTGGCCGCGGCCCGAGATGTCGTAGATCGTCTGCCCGCGCGCTTCGAGGAGCGGCCAGTACGCCTGCAGCGGCCACTCGCTTGCCGCCGCGGTCGCAGCCGGACTCAGCGCAGCGACGAGTGCGATGACGACCACGACCCACAGGCGACCTCTCACGGCCATGCCGCATGATCCCGAGAGGGCATCGGCTCCACAACTGGCCGATGGTCTAGATGCAAGACCCAGCCAGTTGTTCAGCTCGTTGAGGCGAGCGATCTGGGGCTTGTGGCTGAGGGAGCTCCGTGTGTGGGAGGCGATGGTTGTAGTCCAGAGCCAGCCGTCAAAGGCTGTAAAGTTTCCACCGAAGCGGGGGAACTCCAAAGGACCTGCCGAACAACGTGTTCAGGATCTACAGCTAGACGACCGCCAAGGCGAAGCGCAACGCCCGTGGCGAGTGCCGTCATGGTGGGTCCGCGTGGACCGGGCCGCACCAGACGGCACTCGCCTGCCGGCTAGTTCCGAGCGCGTCTCACGGGATCCGCGCGCCGATGTCGAGGCCGTCCGACGCGGTGCCCTTGCCGATCGAGCCCGGCGCCAGCCTGTAACCCGCGTACGTGCTCGGGCGCTGCCCGCCGACGTACGTCGGCATCCCGAAGATGTCCCCCGTCCCGGAGCGGCGCGAGAACGTGAACAGATTGTGGTGGGCGGCCTGATTTCCCTCGAGGCTGCTGATCTCGGCCACGAGGTTGTCGTAGATCTGCGTGTTCCGCGACACGTCGTCGACCGGCTTGTGGCCGAAGCTCATGATCCCGCAGCGCGTGTCGTAGTCGCAGTCGCGGGCGCCCGAGTCGTACCAGGTGTTGTGGCGGATGATCGACCCGTCGTCGGATCCGAGTTGCAGGCCGCCGACCAGGCCGTTGCCGACCCGCTGGACGCAGACGTTGTCCTCGATGAGCTCGTGGTCGGCTTCGTCCGGCGCCATGATGCACATGGACACGTCGTGGAAGAAGTTCCGACGGATGATCGTGTTCTTGGATCCGTAGAGCTGGATCGCGTCGGTATGTGCGCCGCCATCGCCCTGCCGAATGTCGACGAACTGGTTCCCCTCGATGACGGTTCCGTTCGAGCCGTTCTGGATCCCGTCGGCGTTGCCGCCGGTGAAGAGGTTGCCGCGGATAGTCACCCCGGACGGCTGGCTCTCGTTCCGGTTCGGCAGATGGATGCGAGCATCGAAGCACCCACTGCACACGTTCTGGCCGGCGAGCCGGTTCCCCTCGAAGAGGACGTTGCTGTTGGCCATCTGCTCGGTGCGGAAGACCACGCGGCCGTTGCCGATCAGGTCCGAGTTGCGGACGGTGATGTTCCGGGTTCCCGCGTACTCGAACTGGGCGCCGGTCAGTGAGACGCCGTCGACCGTGATCCCGGAGGCCGGCCGGAAGTTCAGGCCGATCGTGACCTCAGCGCGGCTCACGCCGGCCGCGGGCCTCAGCGTCACGCCGGGCGCCGCCTTCGCGCCGCCGCTGAAGGATCCGTAGGAGCCAGCCACGAGGCAGATGACCGAGCCGGGGGTCGCGGCCGCGAAGACGCTCGACAGGTTCGCGGGACCGGCACCGGCCGTGCAGTCGCCGGCCGGCGGAACCGGCGTGGGCTCGGGCGCCGGAGCCGGGGTCGGCGCGGGCGTGGGCTCAGGCGTGGGCGCCGGAGTCGGCGCAGGTTCCAGGGTCGGCGCCGGGGCCGACGGCGGCGCAGTGACGGTGATCGTCTTTGCAGTCTGACTGCGACGTCCGCGGTTGTTGGTCACGGTGAGCCGGATGTACTTCTTGCCGGCGGACGAGAAGGTGAACCCGAGCACCTTGCCGCTCCCGAGCGTCCAGTTCTGGCCGCCGGGGCCGTCGGGTCCATCATCCGTCCAGCGGTAGGTGCACGGCGACCGGTCGCACCTGCTCGCCGAGGCATCGAAGGTGGTGACGGTTCCGGTCACCGGGGTGGACGGGCTGTAGGTGTAGCGGGCGGTCGGGGCGGCCCACGCGGCCACCGGGACGACTAGACTGACGAGAACGGCAAGTGACAACAGCAGCATGCGACGCGGCACGCCGGCCTCCCTTCCATGTAGAGCCGCGCGGCGGCGCCGCAGCGGCGAATTTTCCCCCGAGAGCAAGGACGCGGCCGACTCCGCCCAGTCGACCGGTCCCCCGGATCTACGCCATCGGCGCCCGATCCCGGCGTCCCGTGCCGCGCTGGTCTCGCGCAATGATGCGCGTTCCCTGACTATATTGATCTTTGTTTATTAATGAAATATTGATCAGCGCAGCTGTCGTCTTATCGGCGCGAGAACCGGATGACTTGACCCGTTGGTCGGATAGCAATGGCTGCCATCGGCGTGCTCCGAGACCTCTTGCGCCACCGCCGCGTGGTCATCATCGGCGTTCTCATCGCCCTGACGGCGATGGTGCTGATGGTCTACAGCGTCGCGCCCGGTCTGCCGCCGTCGTTCGAGAGCCGCCAGTACGAGGTGGGCATCGCCTCGGGCGCCGTGCAGATCGACTCGCAGAGCTCACAGGCGGTCGACCTCGGCACCGCAGAGGTGAAGGTCGACGTCGCATCGCTCTCGGCGCGGGCGAAGTTGCTCGCGAACCTGCTCGTGACGCGGCCGCTGCGAGACGAGATCGCGATCGAGGCGGGAGTCCACCCCGACCGCCTCATCACGGAGCTGTCGTCCACGACCGAGCCGGGCGCGCCGCCACCCGAGGCGACGGAGGTGACCGTCCGGGCCGACGACCCCGACGCCAACATCATCAGCCTGCAGACGAGCGACACCGTGCCCATCATCACGGTCAATGCGCAGGCGCCGACGGAGGGGACCGCGGCGCGGCTCGCGGCGTCGACGATCGCCACGCTCCGGGAGTACCTCGAGTCCGTCGCCGCGGCCAATGAGCTGCCCGACATCCGCAAGCTCGTGATGCGGCCGCTAGGCGAGCCCACCTCGGCTGTTGCGCCTCGCGGGCCGAGCAAGCGCCAGGCCGTCATGGTCTTCCTGTTCCTGCTGGGGCTGTGGTGCGGCGGCGTCCTGATCCTGGCGCGTGTCGCGAAGGCCTGGCGGCAGGCCGCCGCCTACGAGTCACCCGTCGACGACGACCTCTTCTCAGACGGCGACCTAGCGCCGCACCCGGAAGGCGAAAGTGCCGGTCGGCTGGCGCCGCCCCGGCCCGCCGAACGTCCGCACCACGAGGCGTGGCTTCCCCCAGGCTCGGAGTCGACGTCGCGCGTCGCGTGAGGCGCGCAGCTTCACGACGCGGCTGCCCGCGCGCGCGAACCGCAGCGTCTTCGGCCCGAGCCTGACCGGCCGCCCGTTGCGCCGGGCCTTCGGCCGCACTGCGGCCACGAGCACGACCCTGCCGGCCGCCGCCGAGGTGACGCGCAGGCGGATCCGGCCGCGCCGGCGCAGCGCCTTCCTGCCGGAGAGGAGCCGCACGCCGGGCCGGCCGGAATTGCCGGTCGAGCCTCCAGGCGCAGGCGGCGGCGTCGAGCCCCCGGGCGCCACGGAGATCCGTGCGCCCATGTCGAGGCCGTCCGAGGCCGCGCCCTTGCCGATCGAACCCGGCGCCAGCCGGTAGCCGGCCTTGGTCATCGGCCGCGCTCCGCCGACGTAGCTCGGCCGCCCGAAGATGTTCCCGCTCCCGTTGCGGGAATCCGACGTGAACAGGTTGTACGACTGCGACTGGCTGGAGCTGAACTGGCTCAGCTCGGCGACGATGTTGTCGCGCACCACCGTTCCCGACGGCGCGGGGTCGCCGTCCTTGGCGCCGAACGACATGATCCCGCAGCGCGTGTTGTAGTCGCAGTCGCGCCCGCCCGAGTCATAGAACGTGTTGTGCACGATCCGCGACCCGTCGTCAGAGCCGAGCTGCATCGCGCCGACCGTGCCGTTCCCGACCTTCTGGACGCAGACGTTGTCCTCGTAGATCTCGTGATCGGCCCCGTCCGGCGCCATCAGACAGTTCGAGACGTCGAGGAAGAAGTTGCCGCGGATCACCGTGTTCGAGCTGCCGTAGAGCTGGATGGCGTCGGCGTGCGCGAGCCCGCCCGACTTCTGCGTGATGCCGACGAATGTGTTGTTGAGGATCTGGGTCCCCCTCGACCCGTTCTGGATCCCGTCGCTGTCGCCGCCCGGCCCGAACACGGAGTTCTGCACCGTGATCCCGCTCGGCTGGGAGGTCTTCTGCGGGAACCACATGCGCGCCTCCGTGCATCCCGAGCAGGTGCTCCAGGGACCGTGACGGTTGCCGTCGAAGAGGATGTTCGCGTTCTGCAGGCTGCCCGTCCGGAACGTCGTCTGCCCGCTGAAGTAGCTGCCGCGGACGGTGATGTTCTTCGTCTGCGAGCCCTCGAGCCAGGCTTCCGTGATGTTCTGGATCCCGACGACCGCGATGTTCGACGCGTTGCGGAAGTTCAGCTCGATCGTCACCTGCGCGCCGGGGGCGGGTCGCAGCGTCACGACGCCGGGCTTGTGCCCGCCCTCGAACGTGCCGTAGTTGCCGGACGCCAGCACGACGACGTCGCCGGGCGCCGCCGACGCGAACACCGAGGACAGGTTCGAGGGGTTCGCCGGGCGCTCGGCTGCCGGCGCTTGCGCGGGCAGGCATGCTGCGACGGCGACTGCAGCAAGGGGTATGGCGATGGCGCGGATGCGGCGGCGCATGGACAGGCTCACTCCTCACGTCGCGACCGTGGACACGTTTCAAAGTGGACCGGCCGGTGTCCTCCCGACTCTCCGGCTCATCGGCCTCAGGGCGCGGCATCTTGAGCACGTTCAAGCCCTCGTGGCTCCCCCGTCTAGATGCCCCCGTCAGTCCCCTGACGCGCGGAAGCCTACAGATCGTGGACGCGCGAGGAAACCTGGCCCCTCTCGCACCGTTCATCTGGTGATGCGTCCCCCCTCCCTGCTGTGCGAGCTCGGCCGCCAACCTCGTGCGGTGGCCGCGGTCGTCGCGCTCTCCCTGGCGGTCGGCTTCCTCGCGCTGTTCCGCGTGGGCCCGGGAGGGATCGAGAGTCGGCGCCACGAGGTCGGATACGCCCGAGCTGCAGCCGTCGTGGACACGCGGCCGTCGCAGGCGGTCGACGCCCTCCAGGCCGGTGGCGCCATCGCCGAGCTCATGAACCGGGCCGTCCTCATCGCGGACCTCATGACGCGCTCTCCGCTGCGCGAGGAGATCGCCGACCGCGCCGACGTGCCGCGCGAGGAGCTCCTGACCCAGCGGCCGATGAACCTGCTCGAGATACGGCTGACGCAGCGCGAGGTCCTGCGGACGACCGTGGCCGATGACGACTCCGAGGCGAGCATCCTGCGCGTGGGCGTCAACCCGCTGCTCGAGGGCGAGAACCCGATCATCGGCATCGACGTGCGCGCGCCCGACCCTGCTCGCGCCGCGCGGCTGGCCGACGCCGCGATCGCCGTCATCCGCGACGACCTGGCTCGCACGCCGTCACCGGATTCCCCGGCCAAGCGTCCCCTCGAAATCCGGCAGCTCGAGCCCGCCACCGCTGAGACGGCGGCCATCGGGTCGTCGCCGATGCTGGCGATCCTCGCCGCGGTCGCCGTGTTCGCGGTCGGCTGTGCTGCGACGCTCGTCGGCGCCCGGGTGCGGGCGGCGCTGCGGCGCCGTCCGGCGCGCGTCTAGCGGACCGACCCCCGGCCGTGCCATCGGCGCGGCCCGCAAGTAACCCGCCGCCGCCCGCGTTCTGTTCCCCATGGCACGACCCCGGATCCTCATCCTGCTGCAGAACGAGCCCGTGCCGGGTGACCGGCACGTCTGGAACCAGAGCACGGCCCTCGTCCGCGCGGGCTACGACGTGACCGTCGTGTGCCCGACGGGGACGAGCCGCGACCGTGGCGAGTTCGAGGAGATCGACGGCGTCACGATCCACCGCTACCGGCCCCGGACCGCCACCGGCGGCACGCTGGACTACGGGCTCGAGTACCTGTCGGCGCTGTGGCACATGCGCCGACTGGCGCGGCGACTCGCGCGCCGGCGCCCGTTCGACGTCGTCCACGCGTGCAGTCCGCCCGACTTCCTCCTGCTCGCCGCCCTGCCTCTCCGGCGACAGGGTGCGCGCTTCATCTTCGACCACCACGATCTCACGCCAGAGCTCTTCATCACCCGGTTCGGGTCGCCCGGCGGTCTCCTGCACCGTGTGACGCTGGCAGCCGAGCAGGTGGCGTTCCGGCTGGCCGACGTCGTCCTCTCGGTCAACGACTCCTATCGCAACGTCGCCCTGACCCGCGGCGGTCGCCGTCCGGACGACGTGCTGGTCGTGCGCACCGGCCCAGACCTCACCCGTTTCACTCCCACAGCTCCCGATCCTGAGCTCAAGCGAGGACGACCGTATCTCCTCAGCTACGTAGGGGTCATGGGACCGCAGGACGGCGTCGACCACGCGCTCCGCGCCCTGGCCGCGCTACGGAGCACGCGGGACGACTGGCACGCGATCTTCATGGGAGACGGCGACGCGCTTGCCGACATGCGCCGGCTCGCGGTCGAGCTCGGCATCGAGGACGTGGTCGAGTTCACGGGCTGGGTCGAGCACGACACGATCCGGCGCGTGCTGTCGACGACCGACGTCGGTCTCGCACCGGATCCCAAGAGCCCGCTCAACGACGTGTCGTCGATGATCAAGATCTCCGAGTACATGGCGATGTCGGTGCCCATTGTCTCCTACAACCTCGCCGAGTCGCAGGTCGGAGCCGGCGACGCCGCCGTGTACGCGGAGGCCAACGACCCCACCGCGTTCGCCGAGCGCATCGGCCAGCTGCTGGACGACCCCGACCGGCGCCGCGCGATGGGGACCGCGGGCCGTGCCCGCGCCGAGAGCTTCATGGCCTGGGAGCACCAGGAACGAGCGCTCCTCGCCGCCTACGCGCGAGCCCTCGCGCTCGGCCCGGCGACCGACGGTGTTCGCCGCCTGCTCCGGGGAAACCGTGCGCCGGCCGCCGCCCCGCCGCCCGAAGCGGCGCCCCTCGTGGATATCCGCTGACGGCGGAAGACAGAGGCCGGCGCGTGCGTTGATGTCGAGGATGCGAAATCTCAGGCGTAACAACCAGGATGTCGGCGCCGTCGTCCTCGGCGGCGACTACCAGGGACTCGGCATCGTCCGCAGCCTCGGGCGCCAGGGCGTGCCGGTCTGCGTGGTGGACGACGAGCACTCGATCGCGCGGCTCTCGCGGTACACGACGAGCTCCGACCGGGTCGCCGACATGGGCGACGAGGAGCGGATCGTGGACGACCTCCTCGCGCTCGGGCGCCGACGCCGGCTGCAGGGCTGGGTCCTGTATCCGACGCGCGACGAGACCGTCGCCGCGATCGCGCGCAACCGCGAGCGGCTGTCGAGCTTCTTCCGTGTGCCCACTGCCGACTGGGAGACCATCCGCTGGGCGTGGGACAAGCGGAGCACGTACGCCCTCGCCGCCGAGCTAGACATCCCGGCGCCTCGGACGTGGCAGCCGGACGGGATCGAGGACCTGGACGCGATCGACGGCGAGCCGCCCTTCGCGATCAAGCCGGCCATCAAGGAGCACTTCTTCTACGCCACGAAGGCGAAGGCCTGGCGGGCGGACACTCGCGAGGAGCTGAAGGAGCTCTTCATCCGCGCGCAGGCCATCGTCGGTCCGGGCGAGGTGATGGTGCAGGAGCTCGTGCCTGGAGACGGCCTTCAGCAGTACGCCTACTGCGCGCTCTACGAGGGCGGCGAGCCGGTGGCCACGATGGTGGCGCGACGGCTGCGTCAGCATCCGCCCGAGTTCGGGCGCGCCAGCACGTTCGTCGAGACCATCGAGGCTCAGCCGGTGGAGGACCTGTCGCGAAGGCTGCTCGGTCACCTCCGCTTCGACGGTCTGGTCGAGCTGGAGTACAAACTCGACCCGCGCAACGGCCAGTTCAAGCTGCTCGACTTTAACGCCCGCACGTGGGGTTACCACACGATCGCGCCGAAGGCCGGCGTCGACTTCCCGTACCTCCTGTACCGGCGCCAGCTCCGCCAGCCCGTTCAGCACCAGCGCGCCCGCACTGGCATCCGCTGGGTGCGGCTGCTCACCGACCTGCCGACGGCGGTCGTCGAGATCGCCGGCGGACGGCTGGGGACGCGCGACTACCTGCGCTCGCTCCGCAGCGCGCACGTCGAGGCCGTCTTCAGCCGCGAGGACCCGCTGCCGGGCATCGCCGAGCTTGCTCTCCTGCCGTACCTGTCCGTGAAGCGAGGTTTCTGAGAATGGTCATGTCCGCTCTGTTCGGCCTGGTGGTCGCGCTGGCACTCACCCTTCCGCTCGCCTGGAAATGGGAGCTCGGCATGCGTCGTACCGGTGTCGCGGTCACGATCGTCGGGATCGGGGCCGTGCTCTGTGTGGCTGCCCTCGACACGGCGGTCGACCTGTCCGGGCCCGCCGGCGCAGCCGTCGCTTGCGGACTAACGCTCATGGTGTCCTTCGGTCTGCTCGCTTGGCGGTTCTACCGCGACCCGGACCGCAAGCCTCCGGCCCGCGACGACATCGTCGTCAGTCCGGCCGACGGCGAGGTGATCTACGTCCGCAGCTCGCAGGACGGGATGCTGCCCGTGGCCACCAAGCACGGCCGCGACTACGAGCTGATCGAGCTCACCAAGACCCCGCTGCGCGAGAGCGAGGCGGTCGTGGTCGGCATCGCGATGAGCTTTCTCGACGTGCACATCAACCGCGCTCCGATCGCTGGGGATGTCAAGCTGCGCCGCCATTTCCCGGGCCGCTTCGGCTCGCTGGGCCGGCCGGGCATGGTGTTCGAGAACGAGCGCGCGACCACGGTCATCGAGCGCTCGGACCTCGAGGTCGCGGTGGTCCAGATCGCGTCACGGCTCGTGCGGCAGATCGCGGGGTTCGTGAAGGTGGGCGAGAAGGTTGCGCTCGGCCAGCGGATCGGCGTCATCCGCCTCGGCTCGCAGGTCGACGTCGTCCTCCCCGCCCGCGACGACCTGCAGGTCAGCGTCAAGCCGGGCGATCGCGTGACGGCCGGCGAGTCGGTCCTCGCTGAGCTCTCGGCGTCGCCGCCGGCGCAGCGCTGACCGTTCGCCCCGGACGGGAGCGTGGACTGCGCGCTCCCGACCGGAGCTTTCTCGCACCGCGGCTGAGCTTCGTGGACTGCGACTGGTACTGCTCCGTTAGCTGGAGGCGTTGGCGCGGCGGCGGAAGTGCCTGCAGCAGTGCGTCAACCAGTCGCCGTGGGATGAGTGAGTGGTGCGCGTGAATCTGGCGCGGCGCATGACCGCCGAGCTTGAGCCTGAGGCGCGGATCGTCGACGACACCGACTTTCCGAAAGAGGGGCCGCTGGTCGATGGGCGTGGCGCGGCGCAGAACCCGGGGACGCTGGGGCGCACGCTTGACTGCCAGATCGTCGTGTCGATCCCGGCGGCGACCGATCAGGCGTTGTGTTCGCTCGACTGGCGGATCTACCTGCCCGCCGAGTGGGACGAGCTGGTACGCGTCTCGCTCGCGCACGCTTGCTGACGCTCGAACGCCCTGGTGCCCGAGACTCACGGCGGCAGCGCCTGAGCCTGTTCGCGCTGCCGCGCGAACTGCGACCCCCCATCGCCTGCTGGACGGGCGCTTGCGCGATCTGCAGACGACGACAGCCGCCTTCATCACCGGCGCATGTCAATGGCGACTGGGTAGGGAGCAACGGGAGTGGCTGGGCTCGGGCGAATCGTCCTGACTTATGGTCGTCCGACGGCCACAGGCCGACGGTTCGTGGAAATCGGCGGCGCGGCGAACACGCGGCACCACCCGTTCTGGAAGATCTGGCGGGTGGCGCGTCGGGCGGCTGCACGCCGGAATGCGGCTTTGAGAAGCGGCCCGAGCTCGGCCGGGGCGCGGGAGCAGGAGCCAGGAGCAGCCGGCTCATCGGCGCCGCGCCCGGGCGCATGCGCACCACGCCGGTCCTGCGCGGAATCGATCATCCAGCGCCTTGCGACGCTCAGGCGGCGACGGGCGAGGCGCTGCGCGCGCCGTCGACGACCTCGTCGTAGACCTCGAGCAGCCGGGCGCCGGCGGCCGTCCAGGTCACCTGCGGCGCGTCGGCGCGGCAGGCCTCGCGCAGCCGCGCCAGCAGCCGACGATCGCGGTGCAGAGCCGTGAAGTGACCGGCCAGGGCGTCGACGCCCCCGACGTGGTGCACCAGCGAGTTGCGCTCGTGCACGCAGACGTCCGTGCAGGCGTCCGAGACGAGCGGCACGCAGTCGCTCCCCATCGCCTCGACGCAGACGAGCCCGAAGCCCTCCTCGATGCTGGGCAGGACCATGACGTCGCTGCGGCGCATCAGCTCGGGCACGTCGTTGCGATGGCCCAGCGCGTGCACGCTCGGATGCGCGAGCAGCGGCGCCAGCTTCGCCTCGTAGTCGGGCAAGAACTCGCCGGCGATCAGGAAAGTGCCGTTCTCGCTGGCGGGGGACCGCAGCCACGCCTCGAGCGCGAAGTGGAGGCCCTTGCGCACCGCCGCGACGCCGACGAACACCGCCGTTAGGCCGTCGCCGTCGGGCCGCGGCTCGGCCGGGGGCCGGAACTGCGTCTCGTCATAGCCATAGATGTGGCGGACGAGCTGCTCCGGCGCGTGCCCGCGCTCGAGGAAGGTGTCGACCACGAACTCGGACGGGCACAGCAGCCGGTCGGCGAGCGCGTACTCGGCCTCCTCGCGGCCGAGGATCGCCTCGTTGAACGCGTGCTCGTGGTCGACCGGCAGCTCGACGTCGATCCGCTCGCACTCGTCGCGGACGACCTCGTACGCGAAGCGGGTGTGCGCGTTCGGCCGTTCGAGCACGGTCGGGATGCCGAGGCGCCGCGCGGTCCGGAGGGTCTCGAGAGCGCCGAGCGGCCACGCGTGGACGATGTCGATGCGATGCGCCAACTTCGGGAGAGCGGCGGCAACGAGCCGGTCGTGCAGCTTGAAGGCGCGCATGGCGCCGAGCGCCTTGTACGGGATGCGCACGCGCCCGCGCGCCAGCGTGGGCCGTACCTCGATCCCGGCGGGCAACTCCTGCTGCACCGCTCCGGGCATCACCAGGAGGTCCGCGCCGGCCTCCGCGACACCGGCGGCCTGATACCACGCGGTCTGGCAGATGCGGGCGGCGCCGATCTTGTGGGGAAAGCTCTGGAGGACCCTCGTCGGGCGCTCGTCTCGGGTCATGCCCGATCAACGCACTCCCCTGCGCCAGGCTTCTGCGCGCGCGGAGGAAGTCCGGCCGCTGTGGGGCCGTTGATCGACGAGGGCCCCAGACCCTCGCCGTCCCATGCGCTCGCCGTCACGCCCCATGTCGCCCCGTAGAAGGCTCGTCCGCCGGCTGGCGATCAGCCTCGTCGTCGCCCTCGCCTGCGCCGTGTGGAGCGTCTCCGAGGTCAGCCTCTTCCCTCCCGACGTCCGGCCCCGTCACATCGAGATCGCGGCGGCGTCGACGCACGTGCTGGTCGACGCGGAGCGCTCGTTCATCCTTGATCACCGCGCCGACATCACGGATTTCACCTCGCTCACGTGGCGTGCGGAGCTGTACGGGAACCTGACGGCGACCAAGGTCGTCCGCGAGCTGATCGGCCGCCGGATCGGCGTCGCCGCCGACGACATCACGGCGATCCCGCGGCTGACCGGCGGGCTCCCCGACGGGCTGAGGGACCCGGACAGCGAGCACGGCGCCGAGCTGCTGAGGACGGTGGGCAACCCGTATCGGCTGGACATCCAAGGCGATCCCGTGCGCCCCGTGCTGAACATCTACGCGCAGGCGCCCACGCAGGCCGCCGCGGTCGAGCTCGCCGACGCGTCCGTGATGGCGCTGCGCGAGCACCTGGAGGGCCGCGGGACGAGCCCGGCGGCCGCGCGGCGGGGGCGCGTCGCGACGCTCGAGCAGCTCGGCCCGGCGCGTGGCGCAGTGATCAACGCCACCACACGCCCCCAGATCATCCTGCTCACATTCCTGGTGGCCTTCGCAGGCTGCTTCGCCGTGCTCGCCGCCGCCTCGGCGGTGCGCCGGGGCTGGCTCGCGGGGCCGAGCCGGCCTGGGTCACCCGAGCCGCTCACGCCCCGGCGCACCTGGTTCGCCAGCGGCGCCCGCTCGCCGATCGACGATCCCTGGCCCCACACGACCCGCGCGCTGCCGTGGGCGGTGGCCGCATTCATGGTGGTCCTGTGGCTGATGCCGTTCAACACCATCGAGCTGACGGCCTCGCTGCCGTTCGATCTCAAGTTCGACCGCCTCGTCCTGCCGGTGGTCTTCGGGCTCTGGCTGCTGGCCCTCGCGGTGGGCGGGCGCAACGCCCCGCGCATCCGCGTCACACCGATCCACGTCGCCGTGGCGGTACTCGGGCTCGTCGCGTCGCTCAGCGTGGTCTTCAACGCGCTCGAGCTCAACCAGGCGCTGGAGTTCGACCTGGGGATCAAGAAGCTCTCGCTGCTGATCTCCTACGGAGTGTTCTTCCTGATCGTCGCGAGCAGCGTGCGGCCCGCCGAGGTTCCCGCCTTCCTCAAGCTCATGCTGGCGCTGGGACTGCTCGCCGCGGCGGGGACGGTCTGGGAGCACCGGATGGGCTACAACGCCTTCTACGACCTCTCGGACAAGCTTCTGCCGCCGATCTTCGAGGTCGGAGCGTCCGAGGCCGGGCTCGTCGACGTCGGGGGACGCGCCCTGACCCGCGGCCCGGGCGAGCACCCCCTCGAGATCGTGGCGATGCTCTCGATGGCGCTCCCGCTGGCCCTGATGGGGATCATCGACTCCGCGCGTCGGCGCACGATGCTGCTCTACGCGATCGCGACGGCCCTGCTGCTGGCCGCTGCCCTCTCGACCGACCGCAAGTCGTCGCTCCTCGCGCCGCTCTCCGTCGGCCTCGTGCTGGCGTACTACCGACGCGGTCAGCTCATCAGGTTCGCGCCCCTGGGCGTCGCGCTGGTCTTCGGTGTCCAGTTCCTCGCTCCGGGCGCGGTCACTTCCGTCGTCTCCCAGCTGTCGCCCGACCAGCTGGGGGTAGGAACGGTCAGTGATCGCGCGTCGGACTACGACGCGGTGCGGCCGAACGTCTGGACTCATCTCCTCGTCGGGCGCGGGTACGGCACCTATGACCACGTGAGCTACCGGATTCTCGACTCCGAGGCGCTGAACCGGCTGCTCGACACCGGTTTGCTCGGGGTGCTGGCGCTCTTCGGCCTGCTCCTCGCGATCGTCGTGGCTGCGAGCCGGTTGATCCGGACGGGCCGCCCGGCCCTCAGTACGCCCGCGCTCGTCGCCGCGCCCGCGGCCGTGGCCTACGGCGTGCTCACGTTCCTGTTCGACGTGGGGTCGTTCCCGCACGCGCCCTACACCCTGATGTGCATCGCCGGCCTGCTGGCGGTGACCGTGGCGGGACGCGACGAAGAGCGGTTCCAGCAGGCGGAAGAGCGGCGGCCCCTGGAGCGTTACATCGGGCATGGAGCACCGGATCCTGATCGTGTCGCCCGTGCGGAACGAGGCGGCGCACATCGAGCGGGTCGTCCGAGCCGTGGCCGCCCAGGAGCTGCCACCGGCGCGCTGGATCATCAGCGACGACCGGTCCACTGACGACACGCTGCAGATATTGCGGCGGCTGGAGCACGAAGTCCCGTTCCTGACCGTCCGCGAGGCGTGGAGCGCCCCGGAGGGCCCGGTGCGCGACCGGCTGGCCACGGCCGCCGCTCCTCGCAACTTCAACGAGGCCCTGAGCAGCGACGACTGGACGGGCTACACGCACGTGATGAAGCTCGACGGCGACATCGAGCTCAACGCGTCCTACCTGCGCGAGCTGATGGAGCGCTTCGACGCCGAGCCTGCCCTCGGCCTCGCGGGCGGCGTCCTCGTCGAGCCGCAGCCGGACGGGAGCATGCACCCCGTTAGGATTCCGAGCCATCACGTGCACGGCGCGTTGAAGTGCTACTCCCGCGCCTGCTTCGAGGCCATCGGCGGCGTCCAGGAGCGTCTGGGCTGGGACACGATCGACGGGACGTACGCGCGGATGCACGGCTTCGCCACCCGCAGCTTCGCGGACCTCGTATCGGTCCACCATCGCCGGCTCGGCAGTGCCGACGGCTTCCTGCGCGGCTGCGCCCGTCACGGCGAGTGCGCGTACATCGCCCAGTACAGCCCTACGTGGGTCGCTCTGCGCTCGCTCAAGGTCGCGCTCGACCGCCCCTACGGGATCACGGGCCTGAGCTTCCTCTATGGGTACGCGCGGGCGGCGTTCAAGCGCGTCGAGCGCGTCCCCGACCGCGAGTTCCGGCGCTTCACCCGCCGCGAGCTGCGCCGGCGGATGATGACCGGGCGGCTCGAGCAGGGCCACGCCGGGCGCGCCGCCGCCTGAGGGCGGCGCGGCGCGCGCGCCTTCTCTCAGCCCGCGGGCCGCGGGCGCAGCCGCGCGGCCCGCCACTGGCGCCGGATCCCGGCGGCCAGGACGAGCGCCGAGGCGCCGAGCACGAACAGGACGAACGCGGCCGCGGCCCCGAGCACCCGCGGTGGCGTGTCGACCGTGGTGGTCGTGCGAACCGGCCCGAGCTGCATGACGCTCAGCCGTGCGCGGCGGCTGGCGCGGCTGGCGACCAGCTCCTCGTAGGACTCGGCCGCCGCATCGGCGACGCGCCGCGCGGCGGCCGCGTCCGGGGCGCCGACGGCGAACCGCACGATCGGAACCGCCGGATCGGCGGCGACCGTCAGCGCGTACGGCTCACTGGTCAGCCTCGCGGCCTCGGACGCCGCGATCGCCAGCGGGATGGCCAGGGACGGCGGACCCGCCGATGGCGGCACGATCGCCAGCTCGTCCCGGTCGATCCCGGCGCCCGCCGCGATCGTCGCCCTGACCCCGTCGGTCGCCATCAGGTCGCCCAGCAGGCCGGCCCGCAGGGCGAGCGTGTCGGCCACGCCGGAGTCGAGGTCGACGGTCGGCGGCTCATCGGGCGCATCCAGCAAGACGCGCGTCTGCGCGCCGTGCGTCGTTGTCACGCGCTCAGACAGGCCGAACGGCGACAGCGAGACGCGGTACTGGATCGCCAGTCCGGCGAGGATCGAGAGGACGAGCATGACCGCCAGTGGCAGCCTGCGGCGGGCGAGCACGCCCAGGATGTCGACGATCTCCATGTCAGACGCCCATCCGCGACCAGCGCGCGCGCGCGAGGTTCCCGCGCAGGCGATGGGCGGCGCCGGTGGCCAGGAACGGCGGGAACCAGCCCGACCGGCCCGCGCCGATGCGGCGGCGGAGCTGCAGCCCGCGCCACTGCGGGAGCGACGTCGCGTCCGGGTATACGTCGAGCGCGAAGTCGACGAACTCGTCAAGTGGGAAGCCCTCGGGGCTGCCGACCAGGTCGCGGTCCACGGCGCGGCTCGCGCACCAGACCGCCTCGCGGGCGAGCGCGCGGCCCGCGAGTTCCTGCAGCGCGCCGGCGTCCGGGAGCGCCTCCGCCCCCGAGTCGAAGAACGAGTCGAACGCCTTGCGGCGCTCGCGCAGGTCTCGTAGTGGGCTCTGGTCACTCCGGAACATGCTGTCGGCGTGGATCCGGTAGATCGCCTGCGGCGCGCCGCGGATGTACGCGACGTCGGAGACGGCCGCAATCCGCAGCCACATGTTGAGGTCGCTGGCGTGGTGGCAGACCGGGTCGTACCCGCCGACGGCTCGCTGCACCGAGGTCCGCACGACGGCCTCGGGCGATGAGATGCAGTTCTGGGCCGCGTGGCAGACGGTCCGCGCCCAGTCGCGGCCGGCCCACAGCCGGGTGCCGGTCCAGCGGCCGGTCATGCGCGGCAGCGGCCCGCGGTCGTTCCAGTAGGGCGCGTGCCCGTAGACGAGCCCCACGCGCGGGTGGCGGCGCATGACCTCCGCGGCGCGCGCGAGCGCGCCGGGGGTCAGCAGGTCGTCGGCGGACAGCAGCAGCGAGAACTCGCCCTCGGCCCAGTCCAGCCCGACGTTCGCAGTCCCGATCAGGCCGAGGTTGGTCGCGTTCCGATGGAACTCCACCCGGTCGTCGCGCTCGGCCAGCGCCCGGCCCACTTCCTCGGTGTGGTCGGGTGAGCAGTCGTCGACGACGAGGACGCGGACGTCGACGCCCTCCTGGTCGAGCACGCTCGTCACGCAGCCCTCGAGAACTGAGGCGTAGTTGTAGCTCGGCACGATCACGCTGAAGGTGGGAAGGCTCATCACCCGAGCAACGACCGGCGCCGGGCCGGCCTTCCGCGTACGCGCGCGACCGCCGCGGAAGGATCGCGTCCGCTGGCCCGTTGGAAGAGGAGAACATGCGACCGGAGGACAACCAGACGTGAGCCCGAGCCCGCTCGACCGTGCGCGACAGACGCGGCGACTGCTTCGCAGCGAGGGCCTAGCCGGCGTGACCGGGCGCCTCGGCGCCCGGCTGGCGGACCGCCTGTCCCCCCCGGGCCGGGTCCAGCTCCCGGTCTCCAAAGACGACCTGCGCCGCGCCGGCGAGATCGCGGCCAACGGCTGGCAGCTCCCGCCGGCGATCCCCGCCGGGCCCGACGAGCCGCTCACCGTCGCCTGGATCTGCGAGCCCACCAGCGGCCGAGAGTCCGGCGGCCACACGACGATGTTCCGCCAGGTCGAGGCGCTCGAGCGCGCCGGCCACACCTGCGTCGTCTACTTCACCAACCGCCACGGGTGGTCGATCGACCAGCACCGCGAGACGGTGCGCGGCTGGTGGCCGTCGATCAAGGCCGACGTCCGCGACGCCGCCGAGATCGAGGACGCGCACGCGATCTTCGCCACGAGCTGGCCGACCGCCTACACGGTGCTGGCGTCGCCGGCCCGAGGCGCGCGCTTCTACCTGGTCCAGGACTTCGAGCCCTCCTTCTATCCCGACGGCAGCGAGGCGCTGCTGGCCGAGGCGACCTACCGCTTCGGCTTCCACGGCGTCACTGCCGGCCGCTGGCTGGCCGAGCGGCTCACGCGCGACTACGCCATGCCGGCCGACTTCTTCGAGTTCGGCTGCGACCTCGACCGCTACGGCCTCGACCCGTCGGTCGAGCGGAGCGGCATCTGCTATTACGCGCGCTTCTCCAAGCCGCGGCGGGCGTACGAGCTCGGCGTGGTGGCGCTCGAGCTGTTCGCCGAGCGCCACCCCGAGATCGACATCCACTTCTTCGGCGACGTCGCCCAGAGCCTGCCGTTCCGGGCGATCAACCACGGCTCGCTCGTGCCGGACGCCCTGAACACGCTCTACAACCGCTGCATCGCGGGCCTCGTGCTGTCGGCGACCAACGTGTCGCTGGTGCCGCACGAGATGCTCGCCTCCGGCTGCCTGCCGCTCGTCAACGACGCCGAGCACAACCGGATCGTGCTCGACAGCGACAAGGTCGTCTACGCGCCGCCGACGCCGTTCGAGCTGGCCGACATGCTCTCCGCGCTGGTCGAGCGGCCCGCGGCGGAGCGCCAGGCGGCCGCCGAGGCCGCGTCGCGCAGCGTCCAGAGCCGCTCGTGGCAGGACGCCGGGCTGCAGGTCGAGCGCGCGATCCGCGGCGTCGTGAGCGCCGGGAGCCGCCCGGCCGCTGCCGCGGCCTGAGCTTCAGCCGCCGGTGACCGGGGCGGCCATGTCGGCCTGGATCTCGGTCGCCGTCAGCACGCGGTTGTAGACGCGCACTTCGTCGATCAGGCCCGCGAACCACTCGGACCAGACGGCGTTGCCGCCGATCCGCAGGACGCCGGTCGAGGTGCCCAGGCTGCCGGTCAGCGCGCGGCTGCCGGCCTGCGTGCCGTTGACGTAGAGCCGCAGGGTGGTGCGGTCATAGGTCGCCGCGAGGTGCGTCCACGTGTTGAGCGGCGTCGCCGTGGTTCCGCTGGCGCCGCGGTCGGCCGTCGTGAACACGTAGGTCGCCGGTCGGCCGGCGCCGTCGCCCGCGTACAGCGCGTAGATGAGGTTGCCCGGTTGCTCCTTGAGCAGGACCGTGCGCCAGGCGCTGCCGACGGCCGTCGGCCGCACCCACGCCTCGATCGTCATACCGGTGGTCACGTCGAGCGCGTTGCTGTCGGGCACGGTGACCCAGTCGTTGACGCCGTCGAAGCTCAGCGCACTGCCGAACCGCCCGGCGGTGGTGCGGGTCGCGCCGGTGATGGAGCCGGCCTGCCCGCCGCCCGAGCTGTCGATCGCGGTCGCGCCGCTGGGCTCGTCGAAGCCCCACGCGCCGACCAGGCCCGGCGGCGCGGCCGAGTTGACCGTCAGCGTCACGTCGACGGTCTTCGGCGAGCCCGTGTCGGGCGTCACCGTGACGGTGGCGGCATGGGTGCCCGCAGCGAGCGCGCTCGTGGTCGGCGTGAGCGTCAGCGTGGCCGGCGCGGTCGCGCTCGTGGGCGTGACCGCGAGCCACGAGGCGTTCGAGGAGGCGGTGACCTGCAGCGTGCCCGAGCCGGTGTTCGTGGCGAACACGGTCTTGGCGGCCGGGCTCGCCGCGCCCTGGGTGGCGGTGAACATCATCGTGGTCGGCGTGACGGCCAGCGCAGGAGGCGGCGGCGGATCCACGGTGAGCGTAACCGGGATCGTGCGCACCGTGTCGGCGCTGACCGTCACGTCGGCCGTGTACGTGCCCGCCGCGAGACCGGTGATCGACGGCGTCACCGTGATGGTGCCGTTCTGGGTCCCGCTCGCCGGGGCGACGGCGAGCCAGCTCGCGTCATCGGACGCCGTCCAGCTCAGCGTGCCGCCGCCCGTGTTCGTCACGGAGATGGTCCTGGCGGCCGGGTCGGCGCCGCCCTCGGTCGCCGTGAAGGTCAGGCTGACCGGCGAGGTCGAGAGCACCGGCGGGGTCGGCGGCGGATCGAGCGTGAGCGTCACCGGGATCGTCTTCGGCGACCCTGTCGCCCCCGGCGCCGTCACCGTCACGTCGGCCGTGTACGTCCCAGCGGACAGGCCCGCGATCGCCAGCGTGACCGTGATCGTGTCACCCGCGGTCGACACGGACAGCCACGCACTGGTCTCCGAGGCGCTCCATGTCATCGTGCCGCCGCCGGTGTTGGCCACCGTCAGCGTCTTGGCCGCCGGATCGGGGCCGCCCGCCGTGCCGGCGAACGACAGACTCGCCGGGGTGACCAACAACACCGGCGGCGGCGGATCGACCGTCAGCGTCACCGCCACCGTCTTCGGCGAGCCGCCCGCCCCCGGGGCCGTGACCGTCACGTCCGTCGTGTACGTCCCGGCCGCCAGCCCGGCCAGCGACGGCGTCACCGTGATCGTGCCCGCATTCGTCCCGGTGCCCGGCGACACCGACAGCCAGGTCGCCGACTCGCTCACCGACCACGCCATCGACCCGCCGCCCGTATTGGCCACCGAGAACGTCTTGGCGGCCGGAGCCGCGCCGCCCTGCGTGCCCGTGAACGACACGCTCGCCGGGCTGACCGAGAGCGCGGGCGGGCCCGCGCAGGTGACCGGCGTGGTCATGTCGGCGGCGACCTCGGCGGCCGTGAGCGCGCGGTTGTAGACGCGCACCTCGTCGATCAGCCCGGCGAACCACTCCCCCCACGACGCGTTGCCGCCGATGCTCAGCACCCCGGTGCTGGTGGTGATCGGCCCGCTGACCGCGCGCGTGGCGACCTGCGTGCCGTTGACGAACATGCGCGACGTCGACCCGTCGTAGGTGGCCGCCAGGTGCGTCCACGTGCCGGTCGCGAGCGCGGCCGTGCCGCGGACGTCGGTCTCGAGCGGCGTCTGGATGTGCGCGCTCGGGCGGCCGTTGTCTGAGGACGCGTAGAGCGCGTAGACGAGGTTGCCGGCGCGCTCCTTCAGCAGCGCCGTGCGCCAGCCGCCGGTCGCGGTCGCGTTCACCCACGCCTCGATCGTCATGCCGGTGGTGAGGTCGAGCGCGTTGCTGTCAGGGACGGTCACGCGGTCGTTGACGCCGTCGAAGCTGAGCGCGCCGCCGAACCGGCCCGTGGTCGAGCGCAGCGCGCCGACGATCGTCCCCGCGTTGGCGGCTGGCGAGGTGTCGGTCGCGCTCGTGCCGGTCGTCTCGTCGAAGCCCCAGGCGCCGACGAGGCCGGCCGGCGTCGGGCAGGCGGGCGGGTCGGTGACGGTGAGCGTGACCGGGATCGTGCGCGGCGAGCCGGAGGCGCCGGCGGCGGTGATCGTGACGTCGGTCGTGTAGGTGCCGGCCGCGAGCCCCGTGATCGACGGCGTGACGGTCACGGCCCCGTCGTTGGTGCCGCTCGCGGGCGAGACCGTCAGCCAGCTCGCGCTCTCGGTCGCCGACCACGAGAGCGTCCCACCGCCGGAGTTCGTCACCGTGATCGTCTTGGCCGCCGGCGCGCTGCCGCCGGTCTCCGCCGAGAACGACAGCGAGGCCGGCGATGTCGCCAGCGCGGGCGGCGACGGCGGGTTGACGGTGAGCGTGATCGGGATCACCTTGGGCGAGCCGGCGACGCCGCCCGCGCTGACCGTCACGTCGGTCGTGTAGGTGCCGGCCGAGAGGCCGCTGGTGTTCGGCGTCAGCGTCACCGTGCCCGCGTTTGTGCCGCCGGCGGGCGAGAGCGACAGCCACGGAGCGCTCTCCGACGCGGTCCAGCTGAGCGAGCCGCCGCCCGCGTTCGAGACGTCGAGCGTCTTGGCCGCCGGGTCCGCGCTGCCCGCCGTCCCGGAGAACGACACGCTGGCCGGGGAGACCGCGAGCGCGGGCGGCTGGGCCGCGCCGGTCTTGAAGACGACGGTGGCCATCGCCCACGGCGTGTTCGCCACCGTCGAGACGCGGGCGTTCGGCGTGTCGCCGCGCAGCGGCAGCAGCTCCTCGACCACGAACTCCATGTCCGAGGTCGGCGAGACGTTGACACGCTCCGTCCACGCCGGGTCTGGCAGCAGCGAGCGCGCGAAGCCCGAGTCGACGTAGAACCCGAGCGCGAGCGCGTTGTCGCCGGTGACGGCGCCGGTCGGGCCCGACGCTACGAAGCCGGTGGAGCCCGCGGTGCCGCTCGCCGTGACGAAGCGGTCGACGCTCGTCGTCCCCGCCGCGGGCGAGAGGTTGGCGTACTCGACCGCCGCGGCGCCGATGCCGCCGGCGCCCTGGGCGGCGACGGTGATCGTCGGGCGCGTGCCGCCGCCCGCGGTGACCGGCGCGGTCCACACGCTGAGCTCGGTGTTGTCCGGCGCCCGCACGTTGGCGATCCGCGTGTACGTGTTGCCGGCGGTGTCGGTGACGCCGCCGATGACGTCCCCGCCCCAGTTCCACAGGCCGGCCATCACGACGATCCGGTTGCCGAGCGTGACGTTGGCGGTTGGCGTGAGCTGGAGGCTGGCCGCCGACACCGAGCGCGCAGACACGCGCTGGACGAACTCCGGCGCGGGGCTCGGCGTCACGGCGTTCGAAGGCATGGACTCGCCGCCGGTGCCGACCGCGTTCGTCGCCTTGACAGTGAACGTATACGACGTGCCGTTGCTGAGGTCGGGGATGACCGCGGTCGTGGGCGCCGGCGAGCCGGTGACCGTGGTGGGTGCGAGCGGCACACCGGCCACGTACGGCGTGACCGTGTACGAGCTGATCGTCCGCCCGCCGTCGGAGGGCGCGGCCCAGCGCAGGTTCACCTTCCCGTTGCCCTGGCTGGCGACCAGCTCGGTGGCGACCCCCGGCGCCGTCGGCTGCCCCGGGGTCACGGCGTTCGACGGCGCCGACATCGCGCTCGTGCCGTTGGCGTTCCCCGCCTGGGCCCGGAACGTGTAGGTCGAGCCGGGGTCGAGGTTGCCGACGTAGACGCTCGTGGCCGGCGGCGAGCCGGTGACGGTGACCGCCGGCTGGGCGACGGACCCCATGAACGGCGTGACGATGTAGCGCGACGGAGTGCCGCCGCCCCCGGGCGCGGTGAACGTGACGGTCGCCGAGCCCGGCCCGGCGGTCGCAGCCGCGCCGCTCGGCGGGCCAGGCGGAAGCGCGGGCGTGAACATCACGTCAACGCCGTAGTTGCCGCCGTCGCCGCTCAGCCCGGGGAAGGTCGTGCTGCCTGCGTACGCGAAAACGCCATTGCCGCCCCCGCCGTTCGCGCTGAGCGGGTGCAGCGGCCCGCTGTCGATCATGTTCCCGCCGACCGGACTCGGCCGGTAGTAGAAGTATTCGGACAACGAGTAGTGCCCATTCGGCGCGAAGTAGGAGGCGACGTAGGTCGTCCCGGCCTCGATCTCCACCGGGGTCGTGAACGTCATCTGCTGCCAACCGGAACCGGACTCGCCGGTGAACGTCCCGCGCGCCAGCAGCGTGCCGTCGGACCGCCACAGGTTGCCGATGTGGGTTCCCGTGTTGCCGGCCGCCTTGTAGAAGCGGATGCCAGTGATCGTGCCGTTGAGGTCGGACTTGAACCGCACGCCGACCTCGAGCGAGTTGGTGTCGCCCGAGTCGGCCTGCCACGGCGTGACGCCGTTGCCCTGCATGCCGCACGGGCAGGCGATGTCGACTGCGATGCTGGCGGGGCTCGACTCGAGGTTGCCGGTGTCGTCGACGCCGCGGGCCATGACCGTCGCCCGCGGCGCGCCGTGGGCGACCCAGCTGTAGGACCACGAGGTCGTGCCGGTCGCCGGGTGCCACGTCGTGCCGCCGTCGACCGAGACCTCGATGCCGGCGACGGTGCCCCCGGCGTCGGTCGCGGTGCCGCTCACCGTGACGCGCGTGCCGTCCGAGACCGTGGCGCCGACGGCCGGCGAGCCGATGACGGTGTCCGGCGCGGTCGCGTCGGTTGACGCCGCGGCCGGCTGCAGCCCGGCCATCAGGGTGTCCGGCTGCAGCCCCATGTCCGCGAACAGGTTCACGCTCGCCTGCTGCATGACCGGGTCGGGCGCGGCGCCCGGCGGGCTCGGCGCCGAGCCGAGCCAGCCGCTCGAGACGTCGAGGCCCCACGCCCACTGGACCGTTCCGGCGCCGAACACCAGCGCGCCGCTCGCCGCGCGGTACATCGTGAGGTTGTGCGTCTGGGTGGTGGGGCGGTTGACGCCGGTGCCGTAGTCGTAGAACGACTCGAGGTCGCTCACCGTCGTGGACGACAGTCGGAAGGTGCCGGGCGGACGGAAGCCGTTGTCGACGTCCAGGTCCCACTCGTAGCCGAGCGTCCCGCCGCCGGGCGCCAGCGTCCGCGACCCGCTGGGCGCGAGCTGGCTGACGGCGGTGTTGCGCCACAGGCGCAGGTTTCGGTACTGGCCCGGGACCGTGATGTCCGACGTGCCGGCATTGACGATGAAGAGCTGGCCGGTCAGCGAGTTCTCCGGTGTGGTCCCCTGGCCCGAGCGCGCGAAGCGCGGGTCGCGGAAGGTGCCGGTCCAGTCCTGCGGGTCCGTCGGCCCCTCGAAGTGCGTGTCCTTGTAGGAGGTGAGCGTGCGGTAGGGCGTTGCCGAGGCGTCGGTGCTCGGGCCCCAGCGGGTCTTCCAGAACACCTCGTTGCCGCTGAAGAAGGCGAGGCTGACCCCGGCGTCGCGGGCGGCCTCGAAGTTCGTCCGCTCCGGCCCGGACCAGTACTCGTCGTGGCCGCTGGAGATCAGCAGCTCGTGGTCCAGCAGCTCGGCGGGGTTGGCGGCGACGTCGGCCTGGCTCGTGTAGGCGACGTCGTAGCCGTTGCGCTCGATGAACCGGATCATCTGGTACTCGGCGTAGAACAGGTACGAGCGCCCGCCGTCGCCCGGCAGCGTGCCGTCGAACGGCCGGTTGTAGGAGACCGCGAACGCGCCCTTGTAGCCTCCGGGGTTGCCGGGAGGGCAGAAGGCGTTGCAGCGGTAGAGGTTGTTGCCGCCGTAGAGGTTGTACGCCTGCCAGGTCGCGTCGGAGGTCTTGAGCAGCATCTCCGAGTCGCGCGCGTCGTCGCGCACCACGAACGGGATATGGTTGGCGCCGCCGTTGTCGTCGCGCACCAGGCGCGCGATATAGACGCCCGAGACCGCGTCTGCGGGGACGTTCCAGGAGGCCGACTGCGCCCAGTTGCCGCAGTCGATCAGTCCGGTCGACGCTTGCTGGAGGCACGCGGGCTGGGATTGCGGCAGCGTCACGCTCGGCCTGATGTTCGACGCCTGCAGGCGGGCGCCGTTGCCCTGGTAGTAGCCGAGCCGGTAGATGTCGATCCGGTAGCCGCTCGCGTTTGTGTTGACCTTGAAGCGGATCGTCTGGCCGTTGTTGACGCTCATCGACGTCGCGTAGCCCTGGATCGATGCGTCGCCGGTTCCGTTGATCTGCCACGTGCTCGGCGGCGACCCTGGGCGCTCGTTCTCGCACGAGACCGGGTTGTTGCAGGCGGCGAATGCGGGGCTCGCACCGGCAGCGAACGCCACGAGGGCGGCAGCGAGCGTCAGGGAGATTCTCCGGCTCAAGAGTCGATCATCCACCGACCGCCCCCGTCGCGTCGTTGGACGAAGGTCCAGTTCTGGCCTCAGAAGTTCCCGACCGGTGGGGCGGCGCCGTGCATCGCCGCCCCTCCGACCGCGCGCATCTAGTCGGCGCAGAAGACGTCGACGAAGTACGTCGCGTCACCGGCCGCGTGGTTCTTGACCGCGACCGGAACCGTCACCGACCCGTTGACGGGCAGGTAGGTCTTCCCACCGGCGAGAACGTCCTCGATCGTGCAGCCGACCTGGTCAGAGACCACGATCTTGTGGTTGCCCTGCTCGGCCGCCTCGACGTGCGCCTCGTGAAAGGCGAGCACGGCGGGGTTGTACTCCGAGTACTTGACGTTGCTGGCGCCGTTCGTGTCGATCCACGTCGCCTTCATGCCGTCGAGCGGGTCACTGACGCCCCACTTCCAGAACCGGGTGTCAATCTCCACGATCGGGCCTCTACGGACCTTGAAGTTGTCCGTCTTGCTGTGGTGCGGGACGAAGCAGTGCTTGTTGCCCGGCGCGTCGCAGTCGAGCTCGTCGGTCGGCGTCACCCAGACCTTGTAGACGCCGCCGTTGTTCGGCGTGTCGGCATACGGCATCAGTTGCACCGTGAGGCCGAGGTCCTCAGTGCTGGTGCCGGTGAGGTGCGCGCACGCGCCCGAGGGCGCCACGCTCTGGATTACGCCGGAATCGTCGACGGTGAACTGCCGACACTCCACGGAATCGGTCGACAGCAGGGTCTTGCCCGACGGGTCCGTGACCTGGAACGAGTACGTTCCGGCCGGCAGCCCGGCGGCGTCGTCGGGCGCGTTGATGCCCGGACCGCCGTTGAGATAGACGTCCTCCTTGGCGTCGTAGATGTTGAGGTTGACCGGGTTGCCTGACGCGTCGGTCGTAAAGATCGCCCCGGACAACGGCGTCGTCGGCGGGTGGGCGGACCCCGGTGCTACCAGGACGACCGCGCCGACGATCACCGCAGCTGCAGCGGTGACAAGGGACCTGCGGAACATCACCTTCCCCCTTCCCGAGTGGGAATTGAAACGGTGCAAGGGGAACGCTTTCCCCGGTGGTAGGTCAATGACGAGGCCTATACGGGTGGCCAGTGCTGCGGTCTACCGGTAACCGGATGTACGAGTCCGCGGCTGTTAACCGGAAACGAGGGTGTCAGAACTCTACGGCGCTGCCGAACCCGCGACCGGGTTCTCGGGCGGCGCTCCGGTGCTCCAGCCGCGCCGGATCCGGGCCAGCGCAAGGACGCCGAGGCACGAGGCGCTGAAGGCGAGCAGGAACGACAGCACGGCGACCTTGACGGATACGCCCTCGTTGATCACTCCGCCCTTGGCGCTCCCGAGCTGCTCGAGCATGACCTGCTTGCTGTCGGAGATGTTCTGCTCGACGGCGAGCTCGTTCAGGTAATCCTGCGTCCCGAGGACGGCGCCGTCGGCCAGCCGCTCGGCGGCCGCGGCGGTCGGCGCCTGCGCGGTGATCTCGAGCACCGGTACCGTGGGGTTGGCGCGCACGTTGATCCGGTACTGGTCGGGCGACTTGAGGATGTCGCCGGTGCTGCGCTTGGTGCCGGCCTGCTGCATCGCGCGCGGCCACTCGCGCGTGATCGGCGCCGAGATCTCGAGCCGGTCGGGCGGGACGCCGACGCGCTCGGAGATCGCGTGGCGGACGGGCGCGCTGCCGATCAGGTTGCCGACCAGCAGCGCCCGGTTGGTGAGCGACTCGATGTCGATGACCTGGACCGAGAGGTCGAGCGCAAGCGACTTCGGCATGTCGACGAGCACGCGCGTCGACGCCGACGCGGTCTCCAGATTCCGGGACTCGACGCCAGGCGGGAACAGCGAGACCTTCTCGATGCTCCAGAACGCCGCGAACAGCGCGATCGCCAGGCTGACCATCAGGCCGAGGCGGTGGCCCCACAGCTCACGCAGGCGCATTCCGAATCGCATGCCTCCCATGCAACGGACGGGCGGCGGCGCGACTTCCGCGAAAGCACCGGGGCGCCGCCGCCGTTGATCGCACGATGGCTCCGAACGACTCGACCCCGGCCGGCTCGCCGCTGGTCGCGCGGACCCTCGCCGCGGCGGGCGACCACCGCAGCGCCGGGCATCACGACGCCGCCGAGCTCCTCTACAACCAGGTGCTCGACGCCGACCCCTCGAGCGCCGAGGCCGCTGAGGGCCTCGAGGCAGTCCGCCGCTCGCCGCTCCGCCGGCTCACCCGCTCGATCGGCGCCCGCGACAAGCTCGAGGCCGCGTTCCAGCGCCCGCGCGTTTGGAAATACCGCGTGCTCTCGAGCTGCCCGAACGTCAGCGGCACCCCTGTCACGCTCCAGCCGGTGCTGTTCGTCGGCAACGGGCGCATCGTGCTCGGCGACCGCGTCCAGTTCGGCTGGAAGCGCTCGCCGCTCTTCTACACCGGCTACTGCCACGTCGAGGTCGCCGGTCCTGACGCGCTGATCGAACTCGGCGACCGCACCGAGATCAACAACAACTCGATGCTCAAGAGCGAGGGCGCGGGAATCCGCGTCGGCCGCGACGGACTGTTCGGCGCGCACGTCGAGATCTTCGACAGCGACTTCCATGAGCTGCATCCCCGGCGCCGGCACGGCGGCACGCCGAAGATCGCGCCCGTCGACATCGGCGAGAACGTCTTCATGGGCATGAGCGTCAAGGTGCTCAAGGGCGTGACGATCGGCGCCGACTCGGTCATCGGCGCGGGCTCGGTCGTGACCTCGTCCATCCCGTCCGGCGTGATCGCGGCCGGGAGCCCGGCGCGCGTGGTGCGCGAGCTCTGAGCCCGATGGAGGGGCAGCAGCCGGGGGACGTCCGGACCAACGAGGATCTGACGCAGGCCACCGGCGAGGGCCTGCGCTGGATCACGTACGCCCGGATCGTGAGCGAGGTCGTGACCCTCGCCTCGATGGTCGTGCTGGCGCGGCTGATCCCGCCGGCCGCCTTCGGCGTGTTCGCGATTGTCGTCATCGCCCAGGAGCTTGCCTACACCGTCCCCGCGGAGGGCGTGGGAAGCGCGATCGTGCAGCGCCGCAGCATCGTCCGCCGGCACCTGGAGGGCGGGTTGCTGTTGAGCCTGGGGATGGGCGCGGTGCTCGTGACGGTCGTGCTGATCCTCGCCGAGGTGCTCGTCCGCCCGGTCTTCGGAGACGAGACTGCGCGGTTGATGATGATCGTCTCGCCGTGCTTCCTGCTCAGCTCGCTCGGGGCGGTGCCGTCCGCCGTTCTGCGGCGGCGGCTCGACTTCGCGCGGCTCAGCCTGATCGACATCACCGCGACGCTGACCCGCACGTTCGCCACGGTAGGGCTCGCGCTCGCCGGCCTCGACGCAGCTGCGCTCGTGCTCGGCTACCTGACGAGCCTGGTCGTCGGCGTCGGGATGGCCTGCGCGTTCGCGCCCCCGCCGCTGCCGCGCTGGCGGCGCCGTGAGATCTCAGAGCTGCTGCCGTACGGCGGCCCCGCGACGGTGGCTTCTCTGGCCTGGACCGGGTTCCGGAACGGCGACTACGCGATCATCGGCGCGACGCTCGGCCCCGCCCAGGCCGGCTTCTACTGGCGCGCGTACCAGCTCGCCGTCGAGTACCAGAAGAAGATCAGCACGGTGATGGCCCAGCTGGCGTTCCCGGTGCTCGCGCGCACCGCGAGCAAGGCGGAGATGCTGGCGCTGCGGCGGCGGATGGTCCAGATGCTCACGGTCATCCTCTTCCCGCTTCTGGCGCTGCTCGTGCTGGTGGCGCCGGTCGCCATCCCCTGGCTGTTCGGGCCGCAGTGGGAGCCGGCGGTCCTGCCGGCGCAGATCCTCGCCGCCGGCGGCGCCGCCACGCTGGTGATCGACGCCGTCGGCCCCGCGCTGATGGCCGAGGGGCGCGCGAAAGCGCTGCTCGGGTATGGCGTAGGGCACTTCGTCATCTACGCGGGCGCGGTGCTCGCGGTGGCGTCGCACGGGATCGCCGCGGTGGCGATCGCCGCGTCGGCCGTGCACGGCCTGTTCCTGCTCATCGCCTACCAGCTGATGCTCGGAGGACGGCTGCGAGACGCGGTCCACAGCCTCTGGATCGACGTGCGGGCCGCCACCCTGGCGTGTGCGGGGCTCGTCCTCGCCGCCGGACCGACCGCGGGGGCGCTACGGGCAACCGAGACGCCGGCGCTCGTGCACCTCGCCGCCGTCTCCGTCGTCGCGGCAGTCGCCTACCTCCTAGTGCTGCGCGTGGCGTTCCCCGACGCCGCCGCCGACCTCGGCCGGATCGTCCGCCGCGTCGTGCCGGCGCGTGTGCTGCGGCTGGTCCAGCGCCTCGGCGGACCGGTCGGCCGGGTCGTCCGCCGCATCGTGCCGGCGCGCGTGCTGCGGCTGGTCCAGCGCCTCGGCGGACCGGTCGCGGCACGTTCCTAGCCCAACTGCCCTCCGAATCCTGGACTTGCGCCCGGGCGCGGTCGCTTTCGCACCGGGACCATGCGCTGGTGCGACGTGCCGTTCGCTTTCAGACCCTCGTTGCTGATCATTCATGGTCGCCGCCGCGCCGGCGAGCGCCGAGGCGACCTCCGGACCGGTCGCGGCCCACGGGTTCGAGGACGCGACCGCCGCGTCCGCCGGTGACTCGTCGGGATTCGGCAACACGGGCACCGTCCAGGCACGGGCCGTGTGCCAGGGCGGCACTGGACCGGCCTCTCGTTCGACGGCGTCGACGACGTGGTGCATGTCGCCGACGCCGGTCCGCTGAGCCTCGCCTCCGGGATGACGCTCGAGGCGTGGGTGAAGCTCGCGGCGACGACCGGCTAGCGGACGGTGATGCTGAAGGTGCGTCGCAGCAACGTACGACGGCACCACCTTGCACGTGACCCCAAACGGCGCCCAGGTCGGCGCGAGCACCGCCCGCAGCGGCGCCATCACGCCCGGCGACGGACCGGTCTCGATTGGCGGCAACTCGATCTGGGGCGAGTGGTTCGCCGGGCCTGATCGACGAGGTCCGCGTCTACAACCGCGCGCTCACCGCGACCGAGATCCAGGCTGACATGGCCGCCCCCGTCAACGGGGTTGGCCCGGAGGGCCGGGGGGCGACGGGCTGAGCCTCTGGCTCAGGCCACGGGGCGCTGCAGGCTCGCCCGCAGCGCCGCGCGGTGCCCGCGCGAGTGCGCCGGGCGCGCGGCGATGCCGGCCAGCGCGTGCGTGAGCGCCTCGGTGGCGATCGCGGCGCGCTGGAGGGCCGCCTGATGGCGCCCGTTGTGCTTGCGCGCGAAGCGGATCCGGCTCTGCGCGAGCACGGGGTACAGGCTCGTACGCGGCGCCGAGTGCCCGCCGCGGTGCGAGACGACGGCAGACGGCTCGTAGCGGATCCGGCTGCCCACGGCGCGCAGGCGCCGGCACAGGTCCTGGTCCTCGCAATAGAGGAAGAAGCCGTCGTCGAACCCGCCCAAAGCCTCGAACGCCGTTCGGCGGACGAGCATGCAGGCGCCCGAGACCCATTCGGGATAGGCCGGCGTCGAGTAGTGCTCGGGCCGATAGTCGATCTCGTTTGCCCACCGGGCGCGGGGGAACACGCGGTGCAGGTAGAGCGCCTGGGCCCACATCGAGCGCGTGCGCTGATAGCGGCGCATGCTGTGCATGAGCTCGCCGTCCTCCTCGGTCAGCCGCGGGCCGACCAGCGCGACGTCCGGCTCGGCCTCCAGCACGGCGGCCATCCGCGTCAGCGCGCCGTCGGTGATCTCGGCGTCCGGGTTGATGAAGAGGATCAGCGGCGCCGATCCGGCCGCGGCGCCGATGTTGCAGCCGAACCCGAACCCGCCGTTGCGCCCGGACTGGATCGCGCGGACCGGTAGGTCCGCCACCGCCTCCAGCGACGCGTCCGGCGAGTCGTTGTCGACGACCGTGACCTGGACGCCGGGGAGCGCGAGCAGCGGCTCCACGCACGCGCGCAGCGTGTCGCGGCTGTTGTAGCTGACGACGACGACGTCGACGGTCATGCCGCGAGGATGGCGGGGCGCATGGAGGGACGCACGGTGAACTCCTGGTGCCAGAGCTCGAGCATGACGAGTGCCCAGATGCGCGAGGCGTCCTCGTCTGCGCCGGCCGCGTGCCGCTGCAGGAGCCCTTCGACAGCGCCGCGGCGGAAGTAGCCGCGCTCGACCGCTTCGCGGTCGAGCAGGATGTCGCGCGCCCACGTGCGGAGGTCGCCGCGCAGCCAGCTCGACAGCGGGACCGAGAAGCCTTGCTTGGGGCGATCGAGCAGGTCGTCGGGCAGCCACCCGCGCAGCGCCTCGCGCAGGATCCACTTCTTCTGCTGGCCCCGGACCTTCAGGCCGGCCGGGATCGTGGCCGCAAGCTCCATCAGCTGGTGGTCGAGCAGCGGCGAGCGGGCCTCCAGCCCATGGGCCATCGTGGCGATGTCGACCTTCGCGATGAGGTCGTCCACCAGGTACGTCGAGGCATCGACCTCGAGCATCTGGTCCACCACGTCGGCGCCCGACGTCCTTGCCCAGGCGGCGCCGATCACCGCCTCGGCCCCGGCGCCGAGCCGGGCGGCGAACTCCGGCGCGTAGATCGAGGCGCGCTGAGCGGCGTCGAACCACGAGATGTAGCGCGCGTAGCGGCCGGGGGCGTCGAGCGCGAGGCCGGACGCCAGGCGCCGCGCCTTGTTCCGGACGCTGGTGATCTCGCCGCTCGGCGGCACGCGCGCGCCGAGCGCACCGACGCCGCGACGCAGCGCGAGCGGCAGTCGCTCGAGGCGGGCCGCCATCGCGTTCGAGACGTAGCGCGTGTAGCCGCCGAACGACTCGTCGCCGCCGTCGCCGTTGAGCGCGACCGTGACGTGGCGGCGGGTCAGCTCGGCCAGGTAGAAGCTGGGGATCGCGGACGAGTCGGCGAACGGCTCGCCGTAGTGGCGGACCATCCGCGGGACGACCTCGACCGCGTCGGCCTCCACGCGGAACTCCTCGTGCACCGTGCCGAACTGCTCGGCGACGCGCCGGGCGTGCGGCAGCTCGTCGAAGGCGGCATGGTCGAAGCCGATCGAGAACGTGCGCACCGGCTCGGTCGCGACCTGGGCCATGGCCGCGACGACGGCCGAGGAGTCGATCCCGCCCGACAGGAACGCGCCGAGCGGCACGTCGGCGATCATCCGGCGCCGCGTGGCGGCGATCAGCTGCTCGCGGATCAGCTCACGCCACTCCTCGACGGCGAGGTCGCGCTTGCGGGAGTAGTCGAGCGACCAGTAGCGCCGCATTCGGGCGTGACCGTCGCGCAACACCAGCGTGTGCGCGGGCGGCAACTTGCGCACGGCCCGCAGCGCTGTCATCGGCGCAGGGACGTAGCCGAGGCCCAGGTAGGCGTCGATCGCCTCATGGTCGACCTCGCGCGGGATCTCGGGGTCCTGCAGCAGCGCGTTCATCTCCGAGGCGAACGAGATCCCGCCGTCGCGCAGCGCGTACAGCAGCGGCTTCTTGCCGACGCGGTCGCGGGCGATCAGGAGCTGCTGCCGGCGACTGTCCCATAGCGCGAACGCGAACATGCCGTGCAGGTGGCGGACGCAGTCCTCGCCGTGCTCCTCGTAGAGGTGGACGATGACCTCGGTGTCGCCGCCGGTGGCGAAGCGGTGCCCGCGGGCCTGCAGGTCCTCCCGCAGCTCGCGGTAGTTGTAGATCTCGCCGTTCATGACGACGACGACCGAGTGGTCCTCGTTGTAGATCGGCTGGTCGCCCGTGTGCAGGTCGATCACGCGCAGGCGCTGGATGCCGATCCAGACGCGCTCGTCACGGTGGATGCCGCGCGAGTCGGGGCCGCGGTGCTCGAGGCCCGCGCACATCGCGTCGGGCACGGCCGGATCGACCGCGTGTCCGGCGGGGCGTAGCTGTCCGATGATGCCGCACATCGCCCTACCAACGGTCCGGGCGCGGCGTTTCTCTCGCTCAGGTCTCGACGACGAGCCGCCCGTCGCGCTCGGAGGCGTACGCGACGGTGGCGTCGTAGTCGGTCGCGCCGGCGATCCTGTCCTCGCCGCCGACCGTCAGGCCCTCGCGCTGGCGCCACCAGCGCGCCGCGTCGCGCGGCAGGGCGTGCCAGCCGTCGGTCCGCTCGGCGAGGAAGGCGAGGTACGCCTCGTAGCGGTCGAGGAAGCGCTGCTCGACCACGTAGTCCGGGTGGACGATGATGTTGACGAGACCGTGGCGCTCCATCAGCCACTCCCCCTTCCGCCGCCACAGGGCGATCCCAGGCTCGCGCAGGATCTCGAACACCGTGTGGTCCTGCGTGAGCGTGATCGGCAGCTCGACGACGTCACCGAAGAAGTACGGCATGATCGAGCAGCAGCCGCCGGACTGCGGCTCGAACGGGTCGCTGTCGGGGAACGAGCTGTCGTACTCGACCGGCAGCTCGTGCATCCAGTCGGCGTTGCGGTGCGTCGCCGGGGACCGGAACCCGACCGCGCCCCACTCGCGCGCGTAGGAGCCGATCTTCGGGAGGTTGGACTCGAAGCTCTCGCGGTCGGCGAACAGCTTGCCGTCGTGGAGGATTCCGTGAACGCCGATCTCGCAGCCGGCCGCCCGCACCTCGTCGAACAGGCCGTCGGGGATCTGGTACCACTCGGCGACGAAGTTCCACGAGCTCACGAACCCGTAGCGGCGCTCGAGCTCGATCACCCGCATGATGTTGGCCACGCCCGCCGGGCCCTCCACGTCGTGGGTGAGGACCGAGCAGAACCGCTTGCGCTCGGGCCAGTAGTTCACGAACGGCAGGCGGTCGGCGCCGGACTCGCGCACGCGCTGCAGCAACTCGGCGTCGCGGTGCTCGGCGAGCGTGGGCTCGAACGGCCAGCGCGGGAACTCGCGACGTGCCTGCCGCGGCGCGTAGGCGCGCCGCAGCGCCAGCTGCACACGGCGCGGCAGCAGCGGCTTGACCGCGTAGTAGACGTCCATCTTGCGCGAGCGCCCGCCGGACCCGGCGTAGCGCTCGTACAGCAGATGCTGCGGGTCCATGCGAGCGTTCGATGCTAGCCGTCGAGCCGCGGCACGGCGCTGCGAGCGAACTGCATGGCGACCTCGCACTGCGCGGTCACGCTGAGGACACGGCCGCCGTCGAGCGGCAGGAAGAGCATCGGCGACCCGTACACGCCGCAGTAGGCGCGGCGGTCGGCCACCGACACGTGGCGAAGGCGGCGGACGTCGTCGCGCAGCGCGCCGAAGCCGCCGTCTTGGAGCGCCACGGTGATGAATGTCTTGCCGCCGCGATCGCGGTAGATGCACGTCGGGCCCTGCGGCGCCTCGACCGGGTCGAGCAGGCTCGAGCCGACGATCTGCTGTGCCTGCCGCTTGGTCACGAAGGCGCACGGGGAGCTGCGCTCCGCCGGCTTGCCGGATTGGCGGTCGACGAGCGAGCGGTAGCTCGGCTTTGTTGCGCCCCCCGGGGCGTCCGGATCGATCCCGTCGTGCCGCGCCTGCGACACCAGCGGGTTCTCCAGGCTGCCGGGAGGCGCCTTCGATGCCGGCTCGCCCTCGCCGCAGGCGCCGAGCAGCGCCAGCAGCGAGAGGATGACCGCGGTGAGCGTCGATCGCCGGATCATGGGGCCGCCTCGAACATGACGTCGACCCAGTAGTTGGCCGCGTTGAACGTGTTGGTCGGGAATGCGGGCGTGCTCGTGTAGCCGTAGACGCCGTTCGGCGAGATCGCGTCGGCGAGCGCCGTCAGCGGGTTGTTGGTCACCCCGCCGCCGGAGAACGCCGCGCCCGTAACCGAGTAGTGACCGTTCGGCGCGTGGTAGCCGGCGACGTACGTCGTATCGGCCAGGATCTGCACCGGCGTCGCGAACGTCACCTTCTGCCAGCCGCTCGCGCTCTCGCCGCTGAACGTGGCCTGCCCGAGCAGCGTGCCGGTCCCCGACCACAGGCTGCCCACGTGCGTGCCGGTGTTGGCCGCCGACTTGTAGAAGCGGATTCCCGTGACGGATCCGGCCACGGCGCTGCGGAACTTCAGGCCGAGCTGTACCGCATTGCCGTCGTTGCCGTCGACCATGCCGGGCGTCGCGAAGTCGAAGATCGAGCTCTTCGGCACCACGGCGTTGCTGGCGGCCGACTCCGTCCCGGTGCCGACCGCGTTGATCGCTTGCACGCGGAACGTGTAGCCGGTCCCGTTCGTCAGCCCGGTCACGCGGGTCGCGGTGGTCGAGGCCCCGACGTTGGTCGGGGACTGGGCCGTCGCGCCCACGTACGGCGTGATCCGGTAGCCCGTGATGGCGCTGCCGCCGTCGTCGTCGGGCGCCGTCCAGGAGACGTCCGCCGAGCGCGTGTCGGCCTGCGCCGACACGCCGGTCGGGGCGTCAGGCGCCTCGGAGGCGGTCGGCGTGACAGCGTTCGAGGCGGCGGATAGCGGTCCCGGGCCCTCGCCGTTGGCGGCGCGCACGCGGAACGTGTACGCGGTGCCGGGCGTCAGGCCGGTCACCCGCGTCGTCGTGGCGGGCGGCGTGCCGGTCACCGTCTTCGCGGTCTGAGCCTGCGTGCCGATGTACGGGATCACGTCGTACGACGTCGGCGCGCCGCCGCTGGAGGGCGCCGTCCAGGAGACGGTCGCCGCGCCGCGCTCGGCGGTCGCGGTGACGCCCGTGGGCGCGCCCGGCGCGGGCTCGGACGCGTACAGCACGTCCACCCAGTAGCTGGTCGCGTTGTACGAGCCGGTCGGGAACGCGCCGGTGCTCGTGTAGGCGTACACGCCGTTCGGGCTGGTGGCGTCGGCCAGCCCCGTCAGCGGCGGGTTGCTGATCGCCGAGCCGAACGCGCCCCCGTTCACCGAGTAGTGACCGTTCGGTGCGAAGTACGAGACGACGTACGTCGTGCCGGCGGTGATGCTCACCGGCGAGGAGAACAGCGCGGTCTGCCAGCCGCTGGCCGTCTCGTCGATGAACGTCACGTGCGCGAGTCGCGTGCCGGTCACCGTCCACAGGCTGCCGGTGTGGGTGCCGGTGTTGGCGGCCGACTTGTAGAACCGCACGCCGGTCACCGAGCCGTTGTCGGCGGCGCGGAACTTCATGCCGAGCTCGACCGAGCTGCCGTCGTTGGCATCTGCAACGGCCGGCGTCGCGAAGCCGAACAGCGTGTGACGCGGGATCACCGCGGAGGATGGAGCCGAGGCGGGACCGGTCCCGACGGCATTGGTCGCGCGGACGCGGAACGCGTAGGTCGTGCCGTTGGTGAGGCCGTTGACGGTCACGCTCGTCGCCGACGCGCCGGCGGTGGTCGGATCGCCGGCGACGCCGTCCACGTACGGGATGATCGTGTAGCCGGTGATCGCGCTCTCCCCGTCGTCCTCGGGCGCCGTCCAGCTCACGAGCGCGGACCGGGCCGCCGGTCGCGCGACGACGCCGGTGGGCGCGCCCGGCGCGACGGGCTGGGACGGCGTGACGGCGTTCGACTGCGCCGACACGGGACCGGCGCCGCTGGTGTTCAGCGCCTGGACGGTGAACGTGTAGGACTGCCCGGTCTCCAGGCCGGAGATCTTCTTCGCGGTCGCCGGCGGCGTCCCGGTGATCGTCGTCGGCGTCTGCGCGGTCGTCCCGCGGTACGGCGTGATCCGGTAGCCGGTCACGGGCCCGCCGGTGGTCGGAGCGGTCCACGAGACGTAGGCGGAGGTCATGCCGCCCTCGGCCGCGGTGACGCCGTTGACGCCGCCGGGAACCGGCATAGCGAACAGCAGATCGACCGCGTAGTTGGCTGCGTTGTAGGTCGAAGTCGGGAACGTGCTCGTGCCGCTGTACGCGTAGACGCCGTTGGCGCTCGTGCTGTTCGCGACGGCTCGCAGCGGCCAGTTCTCGGCGCCGTTCAGCAGGCCCTCCGAGGTGTAGGAGTAGCGACCGCCCGGAGCGAAGTACGAGACCACGTAGGTCGTCCCGGCCGTGATGGTCACCGGCGTCGAGAACGTCGCCGTCTGCCAGCCGCTGTCCATCTCGTTCGTGAACGTGGCCTGCGCGAGACGCGTGCCGTCGGCCGCCCACAGGCTGCCCGTGTGGGTTCCCGTGTTCGCCGCGGACTTGTAGAACCGCACGCCGGTCACGGTGCCGCTGACGTCGGCGCGGAACTTCATGCCGAGCTCGACCGACGTGGAGTCCTGCGAGTCCACCACGCCCGGGGTGGCGAACTCGAACAGCGTGTGCTGCGGCGTGGCCGGCGCCGAGGCCGCCGACTGCGGACCGTCGCCGACCGCGTTGCGCGCGTGCACGCGGAACGTGTACGCGGTGCCGTTCGTCAGTCCGCTGACCGTCCTGCTCGTCGCGTCCGCCGGCACGTCCACCGGGGTCTGCGCCGTGCTGCCGACATACGGCGTGATCGTGTACCCGGTGATCGGGCTGTCGCCGTCGCTGCCGGGCGCCGTCCAGCTCACGAGCGCGGAGGTCGTGCCGGGCCGCGCCTGTACGCCGGTCGGCGCGGACGGCGGGACCGGATCGAGCGGCGTGACCGGGTTCGACAGGCTGGACGCCGGCCCGGCGCCGGCCGGGTTGGCGGCCTGGACGCTGAACTGGTACGTCGTCCCGTTGGTGAGGTCCCGGATGGTCGCCGTCGTCAGCGGCGGGTTGCCGGTGATCGTCGTCGACGACTGCGGCACGCCCCCGACGTGCGGCGTGATCGTGTAGCTGGTCGCCGGGCCGCCGCTGGACGGCGCGTTCCAGGAGACCTGCGCCGAGGTGCGGCCGGCGGACTCCGCGGCGACGCCGGTGACCTGGCCGGGCGCGGGCAGCGTGTTGTAGACGACGTCGACCCAGTAGTTCGCAGCGCTGGACGTCAGGTTGGGGAAGGTCGGCGACGTCGTGTAGCGGAAGACGCCGTTGGTGGTCGAGCTGGTGTTGCGCAGCGCGTGCAGCGGCCCGCTGTCGGTGATCGCGAGACCGTGCGGGGGCGGTGACGGCGTACGCCAGAAGTAGTCCGGCGTCACTGCGTATCGGCCGTTGGGCGCGTGGTAGGAGGCCACGTACGTCGCGCCAGCCTCGATCGTGACAGGGCTCGCGAAGGTGACGGTCTGCCAGCCGGAGGCGGTCTCGTTCGTGAATGTGGCCTGCGCGAGCTTGTCGCCGTTGGCGTTCCACAGGCTGCCGACGTGCGTGCCGGCGTTGGCCGCGGACTTGTAGAAGCGAATCCCGCTGATCTGGCCGTACCGGTCGGCGCGGAACTTCACGCCCAGCTCGGCCGGGGTCGGGTCGCCCGAGTCGACGACGTCGGGGGTCGTGTCGCCGAAGATCGAGCAGCCGCAGTTGACGGTGACGAGGTTGCCCGGGCCGGGAGTCTGCAGGTTGCCACTGTCGTCCACGGCCCGCACGCGCACGCGCGTCGACGGGTGGCCGTGCACGGTCCAGGTGTAGGTCCAGTTCGTCGTGCCGTTGGCGAGATGCCACGACTGCCCGTCGTCGGTCGAGACCTCGACGCCGGCCACGACGCCGCCGCCGCTGTCGCTCGCCGTACCGGACACGGTGACGCTCGTGCCGTCAGGCAGCGTGGCGTTGTTGGCCGGCGACGAGATCGTCGCCGTCGGCGCGGTTGTGTCGGCCGACTTCGAGGCCGGCTGCAGCCCCGAGATCAGCGTCGCCGGCTGGGCGTTCATGTCGGCCAACAGGTTGACCGTCGCCTGTCGCATGTTGGTGTCGGACGGGACGTCCTCGAAGTTCTTGTCGTCGAGGCCCCAAGCCCACTGGACGGTGCCCGAGTTGAAGACGAGCGCTCCGCTCGCCGCCCGGTGCATGACCATGTTGTGCGTGGCGGTGCCGATGTCGACCGAGCTGCCGTAGTCCGTGAACTTCTCGAGCCCGCTGACGGTCGTCGAGGACAGCCGGAACTGGCCCGGCGGGCGGAAGCCGTTGTCGGCGTCGGCGTCCCACTCGTAGCCGAGCGTCTGCTGCGCGAGCGTCACCGAGTTGCCGGGCGTGAGGTTCGCGACCGCGGTGTTGCGCCACAGGCGCAGCGACTTGAACTCCGACGGGACGGTGATCGGCGAGGCGTCGAGGTTCACGAGGAACGACAGCCCGATCAGCGAGTTCTCGGGCTCGTAGTCGGCGCCCGGCGCCGTGAAGCGGCGGTCACGCCAGGTGCCCGTCCACTCGACGGGATCCGCCGGCGCGTCGAAGTGCGTGTCCTTGTAGGAGATGAGCGTCCGGTTGGGCGTACTGGTCCCGTCGCCGCTCGGCGCGTAGCGCGTCTTCCAGAACGCCGTGTTGCCGCTGAAGATGGCGAGGTTTACGCCGGCGTCGCGGGCGGCCTTGATGTTGGCCCGCTGCGTGGGCGACCAGTACTCGTCGTGGCCGCTCGACAGGAAGACGTCGTGGTTGAGCAGGAGGTCGCCGCGGCTCTCCGTGTCGACCTGGCTGAGGTAGCTGACGTCGTAGCCGTTGCGCTCGAGGAAGCGGATCATCGGGTACTCGGCGTTCCAGATGAACGACCGGCCGCCGTCGTCGTCGGCGGAGTTCATCGGGCGGTTGTAGGAGACCGCAAACGCCGACTTGTAGGTGCGCGGGTTGCCCGGCGGACAGGCGACGGCGCACTTGTACAGGCTGTTGCCGCCGTAGGTGTTGTAGGCCTGCCACGTCGCGTCGGAGGTCTGAATCACGATGTCGGACGCGCGGCTGTCATCGCGCACGACGAACGTGATGTGGCTCGCGGCGTCGATGTTGGTCGACTGATAGATCTTCGCGATGTAGAGGCCGGAGACCGCCGTGCTCGGCACGGTCCAGGTGGCCGAGACGGCCCAGTTCCCGCAGTCGATCAAGCCCGTCGTCGCGTCCGTCAGGCAGTCCGGCTGGTTCTGCGAGGCGACGTGCGGGACGTCATCGTCGATCAGGCGCGCGCCGTCGCCGCCGTAGTAGCCGAGCCGGTAGATGTCGATCTTGTACGTGTAGGTCGTGTCGATCTTGAACGAGATCGACGAGCCGCGGTTCACGCTCATCGTGGTCGCGAACCCCTGGATGTTCTCGTCGCCGGCGCGGAAGATCTCCCACTGGTCAGACGGCGTCCCGGGCTTGGAGTTCTCGCATGCGATCGGGCTGGTGACCGGCGGCGCGCAGGGGTCGCCCCCCTGGGCGTGGGCTGCCGATGGAATCACCGCCGCGACGATGACCAGTCCCGCCAAGGTGGACAGGACCTTGCGCATCATCCGGCTCCTCTCGCTCTGAGCACCGCGGGTACGGTGCGCAGCAGGATCCATGCGTTGAACCACGGCGACCGCCGTCGCACATACTCGGTGTCGAGCTCGATCATCTGCTCGAGGCTCACCTCGGAGCGCCCGCTGACCTGCCACAGCCCGGTCACCCCCGGCTTCACCGCGAAGCGCGCGAACCAGTGCACCGGGTAGCGCTCGACCTCGTACGGGATCGGTGGACGCGGCCCGACCAGCGACATCTCGCCGCGCAGGACGTTCCACAGCTGCGGCAGCTCGTCGAGGCTCGTCCGGCGCAGCAGCTTGCCGAAGCGCGTGACGCGCGCGTCGCCCGCGAGCTTGGGCGCCGGCGTGCCGGACTCGATCAGGGCAAGCATGTAGTCGCGATGCACCTCGTGGTCAGCCCCGTGTTGCATCGTCCGGAACTTCGCGACCAGGAACTGCGCCTGGTGGCGCCCGACGCGATGCTGGCGGAAGAACACCGGGCCGGGCGAGTCCAACTTGATGATGAGTGCGATGAGCGCGATCAGCGGGGCGAGGACGAGCAGGATCGCCGTCGTGGCGATCAGGTCCAGCGCACGGCAGGCGACGTCCATCGCCCGGCGGTCGTCGTGCACGCCGATCAGCGTTGCCGAGAGGTTCCCGCTGCCGTCCATGGTGGGGGCGCTCATGCGTTCATGTACCTCAGCCGAGTATCGGGGCGGGATCGGGGGTCGAGACGGTGGCGTGGGCGACGAGCCGCTCGAGCACGAAGTCCTGCTCGTCGTCCGTCAGGCTCGGGTACAGCGGCAGCATCAGCACGTCGGCCGCCGCCGCATCCGTGTGGGGCAGCGGCCGCTGCGCCGCGTACGACTGCTCCTGGTGGATCGCCATGACGCCGCGGCGCGTGGCGATGCCGTCGGCGAGCAGCCGGCGCATGAGCTCGGTCCGCTCCACCGGGGAGCTGGGATCGACGCGCACGCAGTACGACTGCCAGGTGCGCTCGGAGCCGGGCGGGTCGTACGGCGCGTGCAGCGTCGGAATGTCCTCCAGGGCCGCCGTGTAGCGCTCGGCGAGGTGCCGGCGGCGCTCGAGGATCTCGTCGAGTACCTCGAGCTGGCAGAGGCCGAGAGCGGCCTGCATGTCCGTCATCCGGTAGTTCCAGCCGCGCTCGGGATAGCTCTCGATCACGACGTCGGTGGCCGAGTGCCGCGCCAGGTCGGACACGTCCATCGCGTGCTGGCGCAGGAACCGCAGCCGGTCGCCGAGCTCGGGATCCTGGACAGCGATCATGCCGCCCTCGCCGGTCGTGATCACCTTCCGCGGGTGCAGCGAGAAGCACGCCAGCGGACTGAGCGACCCGACCGGGCGGCCGCGGTAGCTCGCGCCGATCGCGCACGCGGCGTCTTCGAGGATCGGCACGCCGTGGCGGCGACCGAGCTCGAGGAACGCGTCCATGTCGGCGGGCAGGCCGACCTGGTGGACGGGCATGATGGCCTTGGTCCGCGACGTGATCGCGCGCTCGGCGTCGTCTGGGTCGAGGTTGTAGGTCAGCGGGTCGATGTCAGCGAACACCGGTGTGGCGCCGCACTGCCAGACCGCGTTGGCGGTGGCGATGAACGAAAGCGACGGGACGATCACCTCGTCGCCGGGGCCGACCCCGATCACGTGCAGCGCCAGGTGGAGCGCCGTCGTGCAGCTCGTGGTCGCCACGGCGTCCGCAGCGCCGACGCGCTCGGCGAACGCCGCCTCGAACTCGCGCACCCTTGGGCCCTGCGACACCCAGCCCGACGCCACGACCTCCGCGACCGACGCACCTTCGTCCCCCGTCAGATAGGGCTTGGAGATCGGAATGGACGGCATCAGGCGGCCACCAGCTTCGGGGCGCGCTCCGCACGCCACCACTCGACGAGTCCGCGGAGCCCCGCCTCGAGGTCCGTGCCGGCGTCGAAGCCGAGGTCGCGGCGCGCGGCGGTCGTGTCGGCGAGCCGGCGCGGCACCTTGTTGACCGCTCGCTCGGGACCGAACTCCACGTCGAGGTCCGGGCGGCCCATGACCTTGAGCAGCATCTCTGCCAGCTCGAGCAGGCTCGTCTCGGTGCCGCTCGCGATGTTGTACACGGCGTCGGTCACGTCCGCGTCCGCCGCCAGGACGTTCGCGCGCGAGACGTCCGGGATGTAGACGAAGTCCATCGTCTGCGAGCCGTCGCCCAGGATGAGCGGCGGCGTGCCGGCCTCGATCCGCTCCATCCAGCGCACGAGGACCTCCGTGTACACGCCGTGGATGTCCATCCGCGGGCCGTAGACGTTGAAGTAGCGCAGCGCGACGTAGTCGAGCCCGTACATCGCGTGGAAGCTGCGCAGCAGCCCCTCGTTGAAGACCTTCGCCGCCCCGTAGAGCGTGTCGTTGGCGTACGGGTGGTGCGCCTCGGTGGTCGGGAACGTCTCGGCCAGG
>Ga0214469_1000008_pt1 | contig 53844 bp, 47 predicted proteins | sample RVTome_10_FD_187340 | JGI IMG/M metagenome (GOLD analysis project Ga0214469, IMG submission 187340) | Soil microbial communities from uranium-contaminated site in the Upper Colorado River Basin, Wyoming, United States - RVT153D57 HiSeq ... | reverse complement strand
CGCGCTACTGGACGGCCTGCAGCAGGAATACCAGCGGACGGTGTCATGACCACACGAACCATGATCTACCTTGGCGGGGGCTGGACGGCACCGGCCGCGACCGGGACCATCGAGGTCGAGAATCCGGCAACAGAGCATGTCATTGGCGCGGTGCCGGCAGGAACGGCTGATGACGTCGACGCCGCGGTCGTCGCCGCCCGTTCCGCACTCGGCACCTGGGCGACGGCGCAACCGGCGGCGCGGGCAGCCGCGCTGGACCGGCTGGCCACCGCGGTCGAACGGCGAGCAGGCGAGTTCGTCGCGATGATCGCGACGGAGGTGGGGTGCCCGGTTCGCGTGGCGACGAAGGTCCAGACGGCGCTGCCGGTCCAGGTGCTTCGCAGCTGCGTCGACCTCGCCGCGCACCACCCACTCTCGGAGACCATCGGCAACTCGCTTGTCGTCAAGGAGCCGGTCGGCGTCGTGGGGGCCATCACGCCGTGGAACTACCCGCTGCAGCAGGTGGTCGCGAAGCTCGGCCCGGCGCTCGCGGCCGGTTGCACGGTCGTGCTCAAACCCAGCGAGCTGACGCCGCTGACGGCGTACCTGCTGTTCGACGCCATCGAGGAGGCGGGCCTGCCACCGGGGGTGGTCAACTTGATTCCGGGCACCGGACCGGAGGTCGGCGCGGCCTTGGCCGCACATGCCGGCGTCGACATGGTGTCTTTCACCGGATCGACGGCGGTGGGCCGTTCGGTCGGGTCGGTCGTGGCCGGACGGGTGGCGCGCATTGCCCTGGAGCTGGGCGGCAAGTCGGCCAATGTCGTTCTCGACGACGCCGACGTCACCGCCGCGGTCAAGGTGGGTGTCGCCAACGCGTTCCTGAACTCGGGCCAGACGTGTACCGCGTGGACCCGGATGCTCGTCCACCGCAGCCGATACGACGAAGCCGTGACGCTGGCGGCCGAGGCAGCGGCCAAGTATGTCCTCGGGGATCCGTTCGACGAGAGCACCCGGTTGGGGCCGCTGGTGTCGGCGCGCCAGCGCGAGCGGGTGCTCGGGCATATAGAACGGGCGGCGGCCGATGGCGCCCGGCTGGTCGCCGGTGGTCTCGACGCGCCGGTGCCGGAGGTCGGCTACTTCGTCGCTCCGACGATCTTCGCCGACGTCGATCCGGCCAGCCGGCTTGCGCAGGAGGAGATCTTCGGCCCGGTTCTCGCCATCATGCCCTTCGAGGAAGACGACGAGGCGGTCCGCATCGCGAACGACTCCGACTACGGCCTGGCGGGGGCGGTCTGGTCCGCCGACGAGGCGCGCGCGCTGGACCTCGCTCGCCGGCTGCGCACCGGCGCGGTGGACATCAACGGCGGTCGGTTCAATCCGTTGGCGCCGCTCGGCGGTTACAAGCGGTCCGGCTTCGGTCGCGAGCTAGGACACTACGGAATGGAGGAGTTCCTGCAGACCAAGGCGATCCAACGGTGAGGGCGGTGGTCGCCCGTACGCCCGGCCGGCTTGTCGTCGAGGACGTCGAGTTGCCAGCCCTCGGCCCTGACGGTGTGCGGGTCGACGTCGCGGCAGCGGGGGTGTGTCACTCGGACCTGTCGATGATCGACGGGACGTTCGCACCGGAGTTCCCGCTCGTACTAGGTCACGAGGCGGCGGGCGTGGTCAGCGAGGTCGGTCCCGCTGTCGACCGGGTGTCTGTAGGTGATCACGTCGTCCTCAACTGGGCGCCGCCGTGCCGATCCTGCTGGTTCTGCACCCACGGGGAACCGTGGCTGTGCGTTGAAGGGTTGAAACCGTCCGTGCCGCGGGGTTCGCTTGCCGACGGGACGCCCGCCCACGCGACCCTGGGCTTGGGCGCCCTCGCCGAGCAGGTGTCGGTGCCCGAGCGCGCCGTGGTCCCGATCCCGCGCGAATTGCCCTTGGAGAATGCCGCCCTACTTGGCTGTGCGGTGCTGACCGGGTTCGGCGCGGTGCGCAAGACCGCCGGCGTCCGGCCGGACGACTCGGTTGCCGTGGTGGGGCTCGGCGGGGTGGGTCTCGCAGTGCTCGCCGCCGCTCGCGCCGCCGGCGCCGGACCGATCGTCGCCGTGGACATCTCGGCTGGCAAGGAGCCGCTCGCGCGCGCCGCCGGAGCGACGCATTTCGTGCCGGCCGGTGACACCGCAGCCCGGCAGGTGCGGGCATTGACCGGCGGGCGCGGCGTCGACCATGCCTTCGAATGCGTCGGGCGGGCCGCGACGATCCGATCGGCGTGGAGCCTGGCGCGCAGGGGCGGCTCGTGCACGATCCTGGGCATCGGCCGGCGCGACGACCGGGCCGAGTTCAGCGCGGCCGAACTGTTCCACTTCGCCCGAACGCTGCGCTCGTCCGTCTACGGCTCGTCGGATCCGGACGCCGACCTGCCCGGTCTGGCCCGGGCGGTGCTGGACGGTGCGTTCGACCCGAACCTGCTGGTGACCCACCGGGTGGCACTCGGCGACGTTCCCGAAGCCCTTGACCGAATGCGACGAGGGGAAGGCGCCCGCACCATCGTGAGGTTCTGACGGCCGCACCAAGCTGCCAAGGTGTCGTCGAGACCGCGCACCAAGCCTCCGCGGTGCCGCGATGGCAACGCCAAGGAGGCTTGGTGCGGGCGTGCGGCGGCATTGTGGAAGCTAGGTGTGACCCGCCCTACGGCCGGTCCAGGCCAAGTGCCCGGCTACCTCGATGGGGCCGGCGTACCGTGCCAGGAGTCCCACAGGGCCGCGTAGGCACCCCGCGCGGCGACCAGTTCGTCGTGGCTGCCGATCTCGGAGATCCGGCCGTCCTCGACGACAGCCACCCGGGTCGCGTCGTGCGCGGTGTGCAACCGGTGCGCGATGGCGACCACGGTCCGGCCGTCCAGAACCGAGGCGAGCGACCGCTCGAGGTGACGCGCGGCCCGGGGGTCGAGCAGCGACGTCGCCTCGTCGAGCACCAGCGTGTGCGGATCGGCGAGCACGATCCGGGCCAGCGCGAGCTGCTGCGCCTGGGCCGGCCCGATCGGGTGACCGCCGGAACCGACCACCGTGTCGAGGCCGGCGGGCAGCTGGTCGACCCACTCGAGCGCATCGACCGCCGCCAACGCCCGCCGCAGGTCGTTGTCGGACGCAGCCGGCGAGGCCAGCGCGAGGTTGTCGCGCAGCGTGCCGACGAACACGTGGTGTTCCTGGGTCACGAGCACTACTTCGCGGCGCAGCTGCTCCAACGGCAGGTCGACCAGCTGGACGCCGCCGACGTCGACCCGCCCGCCGCGAGGCGGATGGATGCCGGCGAGCAGGCGGCCGAGGGTTGACTTGCCCGCCCCCGACGGCCCGACGATCGCCAGGCGCTCGCCGTGCCGGAGGTCGAGAGACACGCTGTGCAGGACGTCCTGGCCTTCCCGGTACGCGTACCGCACGTCCGCGGCGCTGATGTCCTCACCGTCGGGTCGCTCGCCGCTGGCCTGCCGGTCCGGCGGCACCTTGGCGATGCCGACGATGCGGGCCAGCGACGATGTGCCGACCTGAAGCTCGTCCAGCCACGAGACGAGCCGGTCGACCGGATCGATGATCTGCACCATGTAGAGCACGACGGTGGTCACCTGCCCGATGGTGGCGTGCCCGGCCGAAGCCAGCCAGGCTCCCCACGCCAGCGTGGCGACGACCGGCAAGATGTACGACATCTCGGCCGACGGGAACCAGACCGTGCGCAAGAACAGGGTTCGCCGCTCGGCTGCGTAGGCGTCGGCGAGGTCGTCCTCCATCCGCTTGATCCGGATGTCGGCGAGGTCCAGGGCTTCGACGGTGCGAGCCCCGTCGACCGTTTCGGTCACCGATCCGTCGAGGGTCGCGTACGCCGCTCGCTCCCAGAGGTAGCCGGACCGGGCGCGGCGGAGGTACCAGCGGGTTCCCACGTAAAGCAACGGAATGCCGAAAACGGCGGCCGCGGCCACTATCGGGCCGGTGAGAATCGCCGCACCGAGCGTCAGCACCGTGGTGACCAGGGCGACGAGTATCTCTGGCACGGCGAACCGGACGGTGCGCGACAAGGCGTCGATGTCACCGGTGGTACGGGCGATGAGATCGCCCGTGCCGGCCCGCTCGACGGTCGACAGCGGCAGGCCGAGCACCCGGTTGATGAAGTTCTCGCGCAGCTCTGCGAACACCTTCTCGCCGAGGTCGAGCGAGCGTTTGATGGCGAGCTTGATCAGCACGGTCTGCACGACGACGAACGCTGCGAGGGCGCCGGCAAGCAGGTCGATCCGCGTGGTCGGGACACCCTCGATGAGCCCGTCGACGATCCGCCCGAGCAGGAAGGGAGAAGCCAACCCCGCTGCCGCGGCGAGCAGGTGAAGCGTGAGCGCCACGCTAAGCGGGCGGCGGTGATCTCGGAACAACCGCCGGGCTTCCCGGCGAACCTCTGCCGGCGTGGCGACAGGTAGTTTGCTCATGCTGCTTCCTCCTCCTCTCTGGTAACGGTTCGGCGGTACTCGGGGACGGTGGACATCAGGTCGTCATGGCGGCCGACGGCGGCGAGCGTGCCGTCGACGACCCAGGCGACGGTGTCGGCCTTGCCGAGCATCAGCGGACTCGCCGTGACCACGACCGTGGTGCGACCGGCCCGGACTTCACGCAGGTTGGCGGCGATCGCGGCCTCGGTGTGCGCGTCGACCGCGCTGGTGGGCTCGACGAGGACGAGGATCTCCGGCTGCCGCAACAGCACCCTGGCCAGGCCGACCCGCTGACGCTGTCCACCGGAAAGGGATCGGGCGCGTTCGTCGATCACGCCGTCGAGCCCCTCCCGCAGGGACTCCAGCACGTCGGCGGCTGCCACCGTACGCAGTGCCGTCAGCAACTCGGCGTCGTCGTGCCGACCGGCGGGGTCGAGGGCGCCACGCAGAGTTCCCGTGAACAGCATCGGCTCCGGATCGCTCACCACGACGCGGCCGCGAACCTCCGCCACGGGCATGTCGTGGACTGGCACGCCCCGAAGCGCCACGCCGTTTCCCGGCACCAGGCGGCCGAGGCGGTCGGCGATCGCGGCCGTTTCGCTTGGCCGGTCGGATACCAGCATGGTCAGTTCGCCGCCGTTGATCGCCAGCCCGGAGGTCGCGTCGGTCAGCACGACGCCGTCCCGCGCCGATGGATCACCTGAGAGCGGCGGGGGAGCCGGCGTCGTGGCCCCGGAGTCGACCACATCGCGTTCGACCGTGAGAACCTTCAGCACCCGGCGGGCGGCGATGATCGCGCGGGTCACTATGAACGTCATCTCGCCCGCCGTGCGCACCGGTATCAGCAGGAAGAACGCGAAGCCGTAGAGCGCCACCAGATTGCCGGGGGCAACTGTGCCGTCGATGACGAGTCGGCTTCCCACCCAGGTCAGGGCTACCAGGAACACTCCTGGCAGCAGCACCAGCGCCGCGTCTAGGTACGAGAACGTCGTGGCCAGCCGGACGCCCGCGGTCCGCACCGTCTCAGACCGCTGCCCGTAGCGCTGCGCGAACACCTGCTCGCCGCCGATGCCGCGCAGCACCCGCAGGCCCACGACGGTGTCGGCGCCGAGTGAGGTCAGCTTGCCCAGTGCCTCGCGCTGCGCGCGCTGGCGTCGCTGGAGTGGTCGCACGATAGGCATCAGCGCGAGCACCAGAACAGGGACTCCGATCAACACGATGAGACCGAGGACCACGGATGTGTTCAGCACGAGGAAGGACACCACCACGTAGGACGCGACGGCGCCGGCAAACCGGGCTGAGGTGTCGAAGACGTGCCCGATGTGCATGGCATCGGACGACACCGTGGCCACGACCTCGCCGGTCGGCATCGCCTTCGGGACGGCCGGACCGGTGCGTGCGGTGTGCCGGGCGACCAGCTGGATGGTCCGGAAGGCCGCGTAGAGCCAGTTCGCGACCGCCACCCGGTGCCGGGCGACGCCCGCGACCGCCTGGGTGAGTCCAAGGGCGGCCACGACGGCTGCCCACTGCCACGCCGAGGTGGTGTCGCCCTCGATGATCTCGTTGATGCCGTTGCCGATGGCCCATGGCACCAACGCCTGAGCGAGCATCCAGGCAACTCCCAGGATCATTCCGAGCGTGAGCGTGCCGGACTGCTCCCAGGCGATCCACCTCAGGAATCTCGCCGGGGAGCGGGTATCAGGGACGCCGGGGTCGGCGTAGGGAAGAGTCCGCACAGATACCCAGGGTAGGTTTCGGTACTGACAGCCCGCACTCGAATTTCGCCCGTCGAATGATCACGTTCGGCCGGGCCGGTGAGTACCGTGCCGGGCGCGTGCGCAGGCCGGTGCCCGGTAGGCTCGGACCGTGCACGACACCGTCCTCGTGGTCGACTTCGGAGCCCAGTACGCCCAGCTGATCGCACGCCGCGTCCGCGAGGCCCGCGTCTACTCGGAGATAGTCCCGCACACCATGCCCGTCGGCGACATCCTCGCCAGACAGCCGAAAGCGATCATCCTGTCCGGTGGGCCGGCGAGCGTCTACGCCGACGGCGCACCCGCGGTCGATGCGAGCCTGTTCGAGGTCGGCCTCCCCGCCTTCGGCATCTGCTACGGGTTCCAGGCGATGGCCCAGGCGCTGGACGGCACCGTGGCCCGCACCGGGCTGTCCGAATTCGGGCGCGCCACCGTCACGATCGACACTCCGGGAACCCTGCTGGCCGGGCTGCCGTCCGCCAATACGGTTTGGATGAGCCACGGCGACGCCGTTACCGAGGCTCCCCGCGGATTCACCGTGCTCGCGAGCTCACCGGGCTCGCCCGTGGCGGCCTTCGAGCACCCGGAACGGCGGCTCGCCGGCGTCCAGTGGCATCCGGAGGTGTTGCACACCGAGCACGGCCAAGCAGTTCTAGAACACTTCCTCTACCAGATCGCCGGTGCACGTCCCACCTGGACCATGGTCAATATCGTCGACGAAGCGGTCGACGCGATCCGCGCCCAGGTCGGAGACAAGCGCGTGATCTGCGGGCTGTCCGGCGGGGTCGATTCCTCGGTCGCCGCGGCGCTCGTTCAGCGCGCCGTCGGTGACCAGCTGACCTGCGTCTTCGTCGACCACGGGCTGCTGCGCGCCGGCGAAGCCGAGCAGGTCGAGCGCGACTTCGTCGCCGCCACCGGCGTCGATCTGCACGTGGTGGACGCCGCCGGCCAGTTCCTCAAGGCGCTCGAGGGCATGACCGACCCAGAGCAGAAGCGCAAGATCATCGGCCGCGAGTTCATCCGGGCCTTCGAGCAGGCGGCCCGCGACATCGTGGCCGACGCGGGCGCGCACGGCGAGCAGGTTCAGTTTCTCGTGCAGGGCACCCTCTACCCGGACGTCGTGGAGTCCGGTGGCGGCGAGGGCGCGGCGAACATCAAGAGCCACCACAACGTGGGCGGGCTGCCGGACGACCTGCAGTTCGAGCTCGTCGAGCCGCTGCGCACGCTGTTCAAGGACGAAGTCCGCGCGGTCGGAGAGCAGCTGGGGCTGCCGGCCGAGATCGTGTGGCGGCACCCGTTCCCCGGCCCGGGCCTGGCGATCCGCATCGTCGGGGAGGTCACCGGAGACCGGCTCACCGTCCTGCGCCGAGCCGACGCGATAGCCCGCGAGGAGCTTTCGGCCGCCGGCCTGGATCGGGACGTCTGGCAGTTCCCGGTGGTCCTGCTGGCCGACGTCCGGTCGGTCGGCGTGCAGGGCGACGGGCGTACCTACGGCCACCCGATCGTGCTGCGTCCGGTGAGCTCTGAAGACGCCATGACGGCCGACTGGTCCCGGCTGCCGTACGACCTGCTGGAGCGCATCTCTACGCGCATCACCAACGAAGTGCGTGAGGTGAACCGCGTCGTGCTGGATGTCACCAGCAAGCCGCCCGGCACTATCGAGTGGGAGTAATCGGTCATGGCCGGCCAACCGCCTATCGCACCGTATGACCCGCGCGACCAGCCTCCGCAGCTGCGAGCAACCGATGCGGAGCGCGAGGCTGTGGCCGGCATCGTCCGCAGCGCGCTCGACGACGGGCGCATCCAGCTCGACGAGCTCGACGACCGGCTCGGCGCCGTCTACGAGGCCAAGACCTACGGTGAGCTCAGTGTCGTGATCGACGACATCGTGCCGCGTTCGCCGCAGCCGTTGCCCCAGCCACGCCCGGCCGAGGTCGTCGTTCCTGCCGACCAAGCGAGCGACAAGCTCATCCTGCCGGGTTTCCTGCTGTGCCTGTTCTTCGGCATGTTCGGCGCGCACCGCTTCTACGCGGGCCAGACCAAAACCGCCGTGACGATGCTGGTGCTGACGCTGATCGCGATAGGTGCACCGGTGACGGCCATCTGGATGCTTGTGGACCTCGTGGTGCTAGGAGTCGGGTCCTTCCGGGACGGTCACGGCAGGCGGATGCGGCGCTGGGCCTGAGTGAACCCCGTCCGTATCTATGGAACCGCTCGTGGGCAGGTAGCGTCTGACAACCGTGCGATGGATGACGACCGCCGTGGTGATTCTGCTGTTCACCGTGGGCTGCGGTGAGGACGATGCGAGCACCGGCGGAGACGGCGAGTTGACCGGCCGGACCTTCTTGTCAGAGTCGATCACCGAGGGCGGTCAGGACCGCGAGCTGGTAGAGGACACGCGCATTTTCCTGGACTTCACCAGTGACGGCCAGGTATCGGCGAACGCCGGCTGCAACCACCTGTTCGGGGATGTCACCGTCACTTCCGAGCGGCTGGAGGTCGGGTTGATGGGCGGCACCGAGATGGGCTGCGACCCGCAGCGGCACGCCCAGGACGAGTGGCTCATGGGTTTCCTCGAGAGCTCGCCGACCTGGCTGCTCGACGCCGAGCGACTCACCCTGACCGCTGGTGACACCGAGATCGTGCTGCTCGATCGTGAGGTCGCCGACCCGGATCGCCCGCTCGAGGGCACTCAGTGGTCGGTCGACACCATCATCTCCGGGGAAGTGGCCAGTTCCATGTGGGCGGGCACGGAGGGTTCGGCCTGGTTCGTCGTGGAGGGCGAGCGGTTCACCGCGAGCAGCGGCTGTCGCGACTTCGAAGGCGACGTCGAGGTCGGCGAGGACACACTGCGCTTCGGTGATGTCGTCCAGACCGACCCGATGTGCGCCGAGGAATACCGCGAGGTCGACGAAGCGATGCAGGCGATATTCGGGGGCGAGGTCGAGTATTCGATCGAGGCCGGCCGGCTGACGTTCACGCAGACCGGCGGTGAGGTGGGCCTTGGCCTACACGAGGACGAGTGAGCGGACGGGCCGCCAATCGGGCCGAGCGAACAGTTCCGCGGGCGGACGCCCGACGTTCACGGCGGCGTGGCGACGTGGTCGACCCGCGCGCATTGGGTGACCGGCGTGCACCGTCCGTACATCGTGGCCCACCGGGGAGCAAGCGGCTATCGGCCCGAGCACACTCTCGACGCCTACCGGCTGGCGATCGCGTTGGGTGCGGACTTCATCGAGCCGGACCTGGTCGTCACGGCCGACGGCGTTCTCGTGGCGCGCCACGAGAACGAGCTGTCGGCCAGCACCGACGTCGCTGCCCGGCCCGAATTCGCCGGCCGGCGCACTACGAAGGATGTGACCGGCAACGTCGTCACCGGGTGGTTCGTCGAGGACTTCACCGCTGCCGAACTGGCGACGCTGCGTGCCACGGAGCGGTTCCCCGAGCTCAGGCAGCGCAACATGCTCTACGAGGGACGTTCACCGGTGCCCACGTTCGCCGAGGTGGTCGCATTGGCGCGCGGCGAGGCGGACCGGCTCGGCCGGCCCGTCGGGGTGTATCCGGAGACCAAGCTGGCCGGCTATTTCGCGGATCTCGGCCTGGCGCACGACGAACCGCTGCTGGCCGACCTGGCCGGGGCAGGGCCCGGGGTTCCCGTGTTCATCCAGTCGTTCGAACCGTCCTCGCTGCGCAGGCTCGCGGGCCGGGTGGAGGCTCCTCTCGTCCAGCTGCTGGACGCGACGGGGCGGCTGTACGACGTCGAGCCGGTCGCCGATGGACGTGCGGACCCGACGTCCCAGCGCGGCCTCGCGGACGTCGCCGGGTATGCCGACGTGATCGGCGTGCACAAGTCGCTGCTCATCCCTCGCGACCGGCACGGTCGGCTCGGCGAGCCCAGCGGGTTGATGAACCGCGCCCGAGCCGCCGGGTTGGCCGTGCACGCCTGGACGTTCCGTAACGAGAACGTCTTTCTGCCCGCCGAGTGTCGCCGCGGGACGGACGACAGCGCGTTCGGCGATGCCTTCGCCGAGTACGACGCCTTCCTTCGGCTCGGCGTGGACGGGCTGTTCACCGACTTCCCGGATACCGCGCTGGCCGCGTGCACCTCGGACTGAGGCCGCACCGGCTCAACGGACGCCGTCGCGGTCACGGCGGATCCTGCCCAGCGAAGCGACCAGGCCGGCGAGCCCGACCGACACCAGCAGGACAGGTGCTGCGACCTCGAGACCCGGCAAGCCGAGCACGTCGAAGTGCACCAGTGGCCACATAGCGCTAACCCCCAGGAAGAGAAGTCCGAATACGAGAGAGGCGACATCGGTGTCGTGGCGTTTCATCGCCCCACCTCCACCTTTCCGACACCGAGATCGAGATTGAGCGTGATCTCGCCCCCGCCGGCGCCGTCGTCGCCGCGGTCGATGATCTGGCGTGAGGTGCCCGGTCCACCTGACCGGGTCTGGAACGCCTCGACGGCACCGAGCCCGACGTCGGCGTTGACGGTGACGTCCGCCTCCGGTGGGACTATGACCCGCAGTTCGCCGACGCCTTGGTCGATGTCGATCGTGATCGAATCGGTGTCGGTGAGTTCGAGTTCGGTCAGGTCGTAGACGACGCTTCCGGCGCCGTACTCCTGCAGTCCGGTGGGCACCGCATCGACCGACTGAGGCCGGACCGTGACGCTGCCGGCGGATTCCAGGTTGAGCCCGTCGGCCACCATCGAGAGGGGAAGCGCGAGTATGAGAAGGATGCCGAGGCCGATGAGACCGCGAGCCCGTCCGAACCAGGTGCCGATCAGCAGACCGGCACCGACGATCGCGAGTGCGGTCGCCACGTACGCCGAGACGGGAACCGACGCCCAGGTCGCGTCGTTGATCGCGAGGATGCCCAGGGCGACGACCACGGCGCTGAGCGTCAGTGGCCCCAGCCACGAGCTCTTGGCCTTGACCGGCGCTGGCGGCGGTACGGCCGGCTCCAGGTAGTCGTCCGGCAGCGACGGTCCCCAGTCCGGTCCTTCGGGCCAGCCCGGTCCGTCCGGCCAGCCGGTGCCCGTTGAGGTCCGCTGCGAGTCGTCGGCGGTCGGCACGACCGGTGTCGCCGAGACAGCTGAAGGCGGCGCCGAGGCCGGCAGAGCCGTTGCCGGCATTCCTGCTCGCTCGGCCGTCGGCGGTTGGTCAGGCGTTCCCGGCTCGGTCGTCGGGGCTGGCTCGGTGGCAACGCCCGGTTCGCCCGTCGGGCCGGGTTCGACCCGCGTCCATGCCTCTGCGTCGGTTGTCGCGGGCTCCGCTACCGACGGTACATAGCCCGGGAAGCCGGGATAGTCGACGCTCGGCTGTGGCTCAGGTACGCCCTGGCCGTCGCCGTCCTGGCGCCGCAGAAGGAGTACCGCACCAACGACGGTCAGGATCATCAGCAGCCAGCCGATGCCCGACCCGAACATCCCGCCGGCGGCGAGCAGAGCGGCGAGCACGAGCCCGGCCGCCAGCCCGACCGTTCCGAGTCCCGCGGGGCGGGTCTCGTCCCGGCCCAGGGCCTGCTCGCCGATCGAAGTCTCGGCGTCCTCGTCCGGAATGAGCAGCCAGCCCAGCGCGTACATGACGATTCCGACGCCGCCGAACAACGCGAGCACTGCGGTGACGATCCGCAACAGCAGCGGGTCGATGCCGAGCCGTCCGGCGACGCCGCCGAGCACACCAGCCACGACGCGGTTGCTGCGGCTACGGCGCAGATCGCGAAGATCGGTGCTCAGATTCGAGGTCGGAGGCTCGCTCATGGCACCGATACTGCCGACTGGGCGGCTTGCGCACCATCCGGGATCACCCCGGCGTCACCCTGGTCCTCCATCAGGGATGCCGGAGGGCGCTCCCTCATGGCATCGCGCGCGTACGCATGTGACCATCGTGATGTGACGACGACCCAGCCTGCCTCCGAACAGGACGTGCAGCGCAGTGCCGGTGCGCGCGAGGCGCCGCGATTCGCGCGCCGTTCGGACGGCCGGCTGGTAGGCGGGGTGTCGACCGGGCTCGCGGTCCATCTCGGCGTCCAGCCGCTCAGCGTCCGGATAACTTTCGCCCTGCTCGCAGCGCTGGGCGGGTTCGGCGTGGTGCTCTACCTGGCCTTGTGGGTGTTCACCCCGCTCGATCAGACGGTCGCTCGTGAGCAGGTCGATCGGGCTCCGGCGGGGGTCGCGGCGGCGACCAGGGCCGGCATGCGAGGGCGGATCCGGGCCGCTCGGCCCGGCGACCTCGGTCAGCTGGCCGCGCTCGTGCTGCTCGGGCTCGGCATCGTCGGCCTGCTGCAGAACACGCCGTTCGGCGTCAGCCCCGGATTCCTCGTCCCGCTGCTGCTCGCCGGGTTCGGGGTGGCGCTGATCTGGCGGACGGCCGACGAGAAGGAGCGCGAGCGGATGGCCGAGCTCGTGCCGAATGCGCCGTGGCTGGCGGCGATCACCGGCACGAACCGCACGGCCACCGTCATCCGGATAGCGGCGGGTGCGGCGGTCATCGTGGTCGGCGTGGTCGCGTTCCTGGCCGGTCAAGGCCAGCTCGATGCCACGCTGGACGGGTTGCTCGGCGTCGTCGTCGTGATCGTCGGCATCGCGCTCATCGGCGGGCCGTGGCTCTGGCGGATGTGGCGCGAGCTGGACGCCGAACGCCGCGAGCGGATCATCTCTCAGGAGCGGGCCGACATGGCGGCCCACCTGCACGACTCGGTGCTGCAGACGCTGGCTCTCATCCAGAAGCAGGCGCACGATCCGCGGTCGGTCGTCACCCTGGCCCGGCGCCAGGAACGCGATCTGCGGCGCTGGTTGTACGAGGACCAGGCCGGTGAGCCGGCGTCGTTCGCCGCCGCATTGAACAGGGCGGCCGCGGACATCGAGGATGCGCACGGTGTCCCGATCGAGGTCGTGACCGTCGGCGACTGCGAGCTGGACGACTTGCGGCGGGCCGTGCTCAATGCTGCCGGTGAGGCCGCTGTCAATGCCGCCAAACACTCCGGTGCCGACAGCATCGACATCTACGCCGAGGTGGAGGGTGAGCATGTCGAGGTGTTCGTCAGGGACCGCGGAGCCGGATTCGACGTAGATTCGATACCGGACGACCGATTGGGCGTGCGACGCTCGATCATCGAACGGATGGAGCGGCATGGCGGCAGCGCGCAGATCCGGTCGGCGCCAGGAGAGGGCACCGAGGTGCGGCTGTCCACGAGGAAGGACGAGACATGACTGAGCAGACGCCGATCCGTGTAGTGCTGGTCGACGACCACGCGATGTTCCGGACCGGCGTGCGCGCTGAGCTGCGCGACTCCGTCCAGATCGTCGGCGAGGCCGCCGACGCTCAGCAGGCGATCGCAGTGGTCCTCGAGACCCAGCCGGACGTCGTACTGCTGGACGTCCACCTGCCCGGTGGCGGCGGCGCGGAGGTGCTTCGGCAGGTGCACCCGAAGGCGCCGGACGTCCGCTTTCTCGCCCTGTCGGTATCGGACGCGGCCGAGGACGTCATCGGGACTATCCGCGCCGGCGCTCGTGGCTATGTGACCAAATCGATCACCGGCCACGACCTGGTAGCGGCGATCAAACGGGTGGCCGACGGTGATGCGGTGTTCTCGCCGCGGCTGGCCGGCTTCGTCCTGGACGCGTTCGCCGGCGGCGAGGCGCCCAGCGTGGACGACGACCTCGACCGGCTGACCCAGCGCGAGCGCGAGGTGCTGCGGCTGATCGCCCGTGGCTATGCCTACAAGGAGATCGCCAAGGAGCTGTTCATCTCGGTCAAGACGGTCGAGACCCACGTGTCGGCGGTGCTGCGCAAGCTGCAGCTGTCGAACCGATACGAGCTGACCCGCTGGGCCACCGACCGCCGTCTGGTGTAGGCCGGCCCCAACCCGCAGCGGGGGTGCTCGTGCAGCCCCAGCCGAAGATCAAGTGGTCAAGACACGCTCGTCCGCCGGCCTCGGCTTCGGCGTGTCGCGCACACTTGATCTTGCTTGAACCTCGCCCCACCCGGGTGAAGGATCGGTAGGCTGCCCGCCGTGGACTTCATCTACAAGCTGGTAGTCGTCCTACATTTTCTCGGCCTGGCCAGCCTCATCGGCGGCTGGCTGGTCCAGATGCGGGCACGGGCGAAGCGGTACGTGAACCCAGCGATGCTCCATGGCGTGCTGACCCTGCTGCTGACGGGGGTGATCCTGGTCGGCCTCGCCGAAGGCGTGGACTCGCTGGAGCGCGATATCGACAACGCCAAGATCGCCGTCAAGCTGGGTGTTGCGCTGGTGGTGGCAGTGCTCGTTTGGTTCAACCGCCGGCGCCAGGTGATCCCCGACGGCCTGTTCTTCGTGATCGGCGGGCTGGCCATTGCGAACGTCGTCGTGGCGGTGTTCTGGCGCTGACCGACCCGGTGGTGGGGGCTCCGGTGGTCAGGACGCGTAGCCGGGCTGCGAACGGCGGTCGAGCACTTCGAAGTGAGCCGAGCGATCGTCGTGCCGGGAGAGCACCGCCCGGGCCGCCGCCGGGACGTGGCTGACCTCGTAGTCTTCGCCGACGAACGCCTTCACCGACTCGATGTCGTCGAACCACATGAGCGTGACGAACTCGACCTCGTCACCGTGCTCGCGCCGCATAAGATCGATGTGCTGGAATCCGGCGATGCCCATGGCCTCGATGCCGGGAATCACTTCACCTCGAACCACCGACTCGTAGGCGTCGGCGTTGGCAGGTGCAGTCCAGCCTCGCCAGATGCGGCAGATCATCGTTGCTCCTTACGAACTCGCTAGTGCCGTGGTGACGTTAACAGCCGGGTCCGACAGCGCCTCGGCACGGCTCAGGGCGATTGTCGGGCCGTCCCCATAGACTCGTTGGCACGATGAGCGCTCTGTTCAACGACCTTCAGCTTTCCGCTTCCAACGGCTCTGACCGGGGCGGTGGCGAGCGGCGCCGTAGCGACCCCGAGACCATCCTCGAGGGGCTCAACCCGCCGCAGCGGGAAGCAGTGACTCACACCGGCTCACCGCTGCTCATCGTGGCCGGCGCGGGATCGGGCAAGACGAGAGTGCTCACCCGGCGCATCGCGTACCTGCTGGCCGAGCGAGGAGTCCATCCAGGATCGATCCTGGCGATCACCTTCACCAACAAGGCGGCCGGCGAGATGAAAGAACGGGTCGCCAGGCTGGTGGGAAAGCGCGCCAACATCATGTGGGTCTCGACGTTCCACTCGGCGTGTGTGCGCATTCTGCGCAAGGAGGCCAAGCGGTTCGGGTTCACCTCGTCGTTCTCCATCTACGACCAGGCCGACTCACAGCGGCTGATGACGCTGGTGTGCCGCGAGCTCGACCTCGACCCGCGCCGGTACCAGCCGCGCCAGTTCAGCCACCAGGTCAGCAATTTCAAGAACGAGCTGATCGACTACGAGACGGCACTGGCTCGCGCCGAGAACCACCACCAGAAGATGATCGCCGAGGCCTATGAGCTGTACCAGAAGCGGCTCACCGAGGCCAACGCGATGGACTTCGACGACCTGATCATGATGACGGTGCACCTCCTGCAGGCGTTCCCGGACGCCGCTGAGAACTACCGCCGGCGGTTCCGGCACGTGCTCGTCGACGAGTATCAAGACACTAACCACGCCCAGTACGTCCTGGTCCGTGAGTTGGTGGGCACGAAGCCGAAGCGCACTGTCGACGGCGATGCGATCGGCTCCGCCGACCCGGTCGTCGAGCCGGCCGAACTGTGTGTCGTGGGTGACGCCGACCAGTCGATCTACGCGTTCCGAGGTGCGACGATCCGCAACATCCTGCAGTTCGAGAAGGACTATCCGGACGCCAGAGTCGTTCTGCTCGAGCAGAATTACCGGTCGACTCAGACCATCCTCGCCGCGGCCAATGCGGTCATCTCGAAGAATCCCGAGCGCAAACCCAAGCGGCTCTGGACCGACGCCGGCGACGGTTCACCGATCGTCGGGTACGTCGCCGACAACGAGCACGCTGAGGCGCAGTTCGTCGCCGAGCAGATCGATCAGCTCAGCGACGACGGCGACGCCAAACCCGGCGACGTGGCGGTCTTCTACCGGACGAATGCGCAGTCCCGAGTTCTGGAAGAGGTCTTCATTAGGTTCGGGCTGCCCTACCGGGTGGTCGGCGGGGTCCGGTTTTACGAGCGGCGCGAGGTGCGCGACGGGCTCGCCTACCTGCGAGCTCTGGCCAACCCCGATGACACCGTGTCCTTGCGGCGCATTCTCAACACGCCCCGGCGCGGCATCGGTGATCGGGCCGAGGCTGCGGTCGAGGCGCTGGCCCAACGTGAGGGCGTGACGTTCTGGCAGGCGCTCCGGCGAGCCGCGGACGCTCCGGGCATCGCCACTCGGTCGCTTCGGTCCATCGAGTCGTTCGTCACGTTGATCGACGAGTTGCGGGCACTGGTCGCTGACGGTGTCGGGCCGGCCAGCATCTTGGAAGCCGTTCTGGACCGCACTGGATACCTCGACGAGCTGTCCGGCTCCGACGACCCGCAGGACGAGACCCGCATCGACAATCTCCGCGAGCTCATCGCGGTGGCCGGGGAGTATGAAGCGTCCGACGGCGACGGCACCCTCACCGGCTTTCTCGAACGGGTCAGCCTGGTCGCCGACGCCGATGAGATCCCGGAGGGCGAAGACCACGGCGGCATGGTCACGCTGATGACGCTGCACACCGCGAAGGGCCTGGAGTTCCCGGTGGTGTTCCTCACCGGGATGGAAGACGGTGTGTTCCCGCACCAGCGATCGCTGTACGAACCACGCGAGCTCGAGGAAGAGCGGCGGCTGGCGTACGTCGGCATCACCCGGGCCCGGCAGCGCCTCTACCTGTCGCGGGCGCTGGTGCGCAGCGCGTGGGGCGCGCCGAGCCACAACCCGGCGTCCCGGTTCCTCACCGAAATCCCTGACCGGCTCGTCGACTGGCGGCGCACCGAGGAGGACCAGACGCGGTGGCACCGCCCGTCGTCCACTCGGACACAGCGCGCGGCGTCGAGCCGGGGTTCGCGACCATCCCGGCCGGTGCCGGTGTTGTCCGCCGGAGATCGCGTCGCCCACGACACGTTCGGATTGGGCACTGTTGTCGCGACGTCCGGAGTAGGTGAGCACGCGCAGGCCACCGTCGACTTCGGCGACGAGGGCCTCAAGACCCTCCTGCTTCGCTATGCGCCGGTTGAAAAGCTCTGAGCCTGCACACTAGGGGCTGACGCGAACGACCGGCTTCTACAGCGCCGACCCGCCTACTCGCACCAAGCTTCCTCGGTGCCCGACCTACCCCGCGCACCGAGCTTCCTCGGTGCTGCTCCAGCGGCATCGTGGAACCTTGGTGCACGTCTTCTGCCGCACCGAGCCTCCTCGGTGCCGCCGGGTCGTCCGGGTAACGATCCGGTTGACGACCGCTACTGGTCACTGGCGCGCTGTGTGACGATCGGTTCATGGCGCGGCGACTGGCTCCGCTCATCGCGGTGGGTGTGGTGGCCCTCGTTGCGGTGATCGCTGCCGTCGCCGGCCCGGTGCAGGTGGGAGAGCCCATCATCCCGTTCGAAGTACGGAGCGCCGAACCCTCGCCGCAACCCACGTTCGAGGCCGACGAGGAGGAACCCGAGGACGAGGATGTGCCTGCCAACCCGTTCACCGTCGGGATCGTGCTCTACACGGTCATCGTAGGTATCGCGGGTGTGGCCATGGCGACCGTGCTCGTGGTCTGGGTGGTGCGGTGGCTGCTGAGCCGCGAGCGCGCGGGTCGCGGTCCACGCTCCCCAGATCCGAAGATCACTGTGGCAGCCCTGCGTGATGCTGCCGAGCTCGCGATCTTCGAGGCAGAAGCGGCCCGGCCGGGTGAAGCGAGCGATGTTGTCGTCGCCTGCTGGGTCATCCTCGAACAAGCGGCGGCATCCGCCGGCACGCCACGGGAAGCTCCGCAGACTCCGACCGAGTTCACCGCCGCCGTCCTGGCCGATCATCACGCCGACCGGGACGCGGTGGCGAGCTTGCTCTCGCTCTATCACGAAGCCAGATTCGGTCGAGCAGCACTCCCGGACGAGGCGGCGTCGACCGCTGCGGCGGCCCTGCGGACGATCTCGGCGAGCCTGTCTCAATCCGCCGCCGCTCCTAGGGACACACCATGACCGGCCGTCCGCCACTGCGGGCACTGCGCATGCCGGTCCTCGTCGGCGCCGGATCCGCGGTGATCAGCTGGCTGCTGGGGGTCGTTCCGGCGGACGCGACGATGATCGGGCTACTCGTCGTGGCCGGTACCGCCGTCCCCCGGCTCGCCGCCCATCCGCCGCCGGTCGTGTGGCCCGCCCCGCCGGAGCACCGCGGCATGGGCGCTTGGTATGACGTGCGGCGGCTGAGCGCCGCGCTCAGCCAGACCAGCAACACACGTGACGTCTTCCGGAGCAAGGCGCGACCCAGGCTGCGCGAACTCGCCGAGGCGCGGCTGGCCCGGCTCGGTATCCGCTGGTCCGATCCCGCGGCTCGCCGGCTGCTCACCCCCGACGCCTACGACCTGCTCGACGGAACCAGAGCCGACCTCATGGGGCGCTCGCCCGTCGCACTGACCGAACTCGTGCTCGACCGGCTGGACGAATTACCCGGTGGTCCGCCACCTGCTCAGGAGGGATCTTGATGACCGAATCCGGAACCGACCGGGGCGTGGTGCCGGCCACCGTCGAGGAGGTCGGCGCTGCCGGCAATAAGATCATGGAGGCGATCGGCCAGGCCCTGGTCGGCCAACGCGAGCCGCTTCGACTGGCCATCGCCGCAATGCTCGCCGGCGGCCACGTGCTCATCGAAGACGTGCCGGGGCTGGGCAAGACGCTCGCGGCTCGCAGCATCGCAGCAGCGGTCGGCCTGGACTTCCGGCGGATCCAGTGCACGCCCGACCTCCTGCCCGCCGACGTCACGGGCTCCTACGTCTACGACCAGGGCCGCAAGGAGTTCGCGTTCCATCCGGGGCCGATCTTCACCGGCTTGCTGCTCGTCGACGAGATCAACCGGACACCGCCGAAGACTCAGTCGGCGTTCCTCGAAGCGATGCAAGAGCGGCAGGTGACCGTCGAGGGTCACACCCATGCACTGCCCGAGCCGTTCCACGTGTTGGCGACGGCCAATCCGATCGAGTACGACGGCACCTACCCGCTCCCCGAGGCACAGCTGGACAGGTTCCTGCTGCGCCTGCACTTCGGATACCCGGATGGTGACGAGGAGTCCGCGGTGCTGCGGCGGCGCATCGCGCGGCGGCAAGAGGAGGTCACCGTCCCGGCAGTGATCGACGCCCGCTCGCTTCGCCGGTTACAGGCAGGTGTCGAGCAGGTCGATCTCGATCCGGACGTCGTCGAGTACTGCGTCGACCTGGTCCGCGCCACTCGAGAGCACCGCGCCGTCGAGGTGGGTGCTTCGCCGCGAGGCTCGCTCGCCTTGGTCCTGGTGGCTCGAGCGTTGGCGGTGCTCTCCGGCCGGTATTACGTGCTGCCGGAAGACGTCAAGGCCTGTGCGGTTCCCGCGCTGGGCCACCGCTTGACGCTCCGGCCAGAGGTTTGGGCCAGCGGGACGACGGGGCAGGCGGTCGTTGAAGAACTGCTCCAGACCGTCCCGGGACCCGGTGCGACGCCGTCTGCGGGTGGCGCCGGATGACACCCGCCGACGAACGGGAGCACTCGGCCCGGCCGGCCACCGGGTGGCAACCCACGTGGGCAATGCGCCGAGTCGTTGTGATCTTCGTCGTGTCCGCGGGCATGACCCTCGTATTCGGCCGTCCGGCGATCGCTCTGGCCGTCCTTCCGCTGGGGGTCGGTACTGCGTTGGCGCTGGCCGGCCGGCAGGGACGACCCCGTCCCCGGTTGCGAGTCGAGATGCCGAGCATGGCGGAGGTCGACGGTCAGGCTGCTGCAGTGATGTCCGTCAGCGGACTCGAAGCCTCGGAGATCGTCGTCCTGCGAATGCCGCATGGCATCGGCCCGCCGGGCGCACCGTACGTGGTCCTCGCTGCTGATCCACCTGACCAGCAACTGACCGTGACGGCCGACACGTCGAGCTGGGGGATGCGCGACTACGGAGCGGCCGGCGTAAGGGTCGCTACGGCGGACGGGCTCTTCGCAACGCCAGTCGTCATCGCGCACACGGCACCGGTGCGCATCCTGCCACCCGCCCGAACCGTCGACGTCCCAGAACTCCCCGCGCGCTCTGCCGGGCAGGTTGGCGCACACCGCACCCGCCGCCCCGGTGACGGGTCGGAGCTGCTCGACGTGAGGGAGTTCCGGCCCGGTGACCGAGTCAAGCGCATCGACTGGCGGGTGAGCGCGCGCCGGGGCGTGCTGCACGTCAGGCACACGGCGATCGACGCCGACGCCGACCTGGTGATCTGCCTCGATACCCGCTACGACCTGACTCCCGATGTGATGAGCTGGCACGACCGGTCGAGCGGGGTGGACCAGGGTGGCAGCCTCGGCGTCGCCATCGGTGCGGCGATCACGCTGGCCGCGTCGTACCTGCGGCTCGGCGACCGGGTCGGCCTGGTCGACCTGGCGGTGCCGTACCGAGGAGTCCAGCCCGGCACGGGGGTGCGCCAGCTGATGCGGATCCGGTGGCACCTGGCCGGCATCGTTCCGGATGCTCAACTGCGCCGCCGCAGGTTCGACGAAGGTTCGGTGCCCCGGGGCGCGGCCGTGGTCGTGTTGTCGCCCTACATCGACGACCAGATCGATCCACTCGTGGGGACGCTGGCCCGGACTCATCGTGACGTGCTCGCGATCGACGTGCTGCCCGACGCCCTGAGGATGCCCACCGATCGCGCCGAGCTGGCGGCGGCGCGGCTCGTCCTGGCCGAGCGCACGGAGCGGCTCGCCGCACTCGCCCGGCGCGGCGTGCTAGTGGCCAGGTGGGACCCGGGTTTGATCGGACTGCTCATGCGGCGGCGGCAGCGGCTGCGGAGGTCGGCATGAACTCTACGGCGGGTGGTCGTGTCGTTTCCGGTCGTGACGTGCGGGCTCTTCTCGGGCTCGGTTCCGCCGCACTGCTGTTGGCCGCGCTGATGGGAGCCGGATACCGACCGCACCCGCTGGTGATCGCCGCTTTCGCCGTGGTCGCGGCCGTCGTGGCGGCCTTCCCGGCATCGCCGGCACCGGCGGCCGCGTGTGTAGCGGCGGTGTTCCTGCTGCTGTCCGGTGACATCGGCTTCACGGTGTGGTTCGTAGTGGTCGCTGCGCTGCTGCACTCGGTGCACGTACTGGCCGGGCTCGCCGAGATCATTCCAGCCGGTGCCCGCGCTGAGGCAGCGGCGGTGGTGCCGACCGGACGGCGCTGGCTCCAGGCCCAGGCGGCCACCGTCCCGATCTTGATCGTCCTTGCGGCCTTGCTGCCGTAGGCGGCGATCAAGTCAGGCGACGATTCGGTGATCAGGGGACGAAAGGTCGCGGGTCGACGCGGCGTGGCGCACCAGATCGTCTCAACATGCGAGATCGACCACTGCAGTACTCCGGGGTTACGTCGAAGATCGTCTTGTGACGGCTGACTTCTCACTTGACGGCCGCGTGCTGCTTGTCGGCAAGCGTGCCCGCGTCCTGGACCATCTCGCCGACGCCCTGACCCGGTTGGGTCTGTCCGTCCGCGAGGAAACCGATCTCGACCGGGCTCGCAAGATCGACGGCGTGACCGTCGACGTGCTGGCGGTCGGGCGCGCCATAAAACCGGCGCAGCGGGACGAGCTGTACCGATCCTTGCGGGCGAGGAACCCGCGCCTGCAGCTCGTGCAGGGTCTCGCCCCGATCACGCCGCTACTGGTGGCGCAGGTCGAAGAGGCCCTGACGACGCCGAGCAGGGACGCGCGAGTGGTCGGCGGCGCGCACCTCGAGGTGCCCTATCAGCGGGTCGTCGTCACGATGCGCCGAGCGGCCGAGGCGACCGTGGTGATGCATCGCCTCGACCTGATGTACCGCGCTCACGAGGCGAGTATTCACCGAGGCCCACTTGCCCGGGGCCGGAACTTCCTGCCGATCAAGGGGCGGCACGTGCGGGGAGAACGGTACATCGTGGTGCGCGCGGCCGGTCAGACGTCCGTCCATCCGGTGCAGTGACCTAGCCGAGCAGCCCATAGCTCGACCGGCCGACGTGATCGCGCGAAGGCCGGGGGTTACCGTTGCTGGCATGAGGACATCGACCGAGTCCGGCCGGCCGTTCCGTCCCGTGTACGGTCCGGACGACCTTGCGGGCTGGGACCCGGCGAGCAAGCTCGGCGAGCCGGGCGATTTTCCCTATACGCGTGGCGTCTACTCGAGCATGTACACCGGACGGCCCTGGACGATGCGCCAGTACGCGGGCTTCGGGACGGCCGCGGAATCGAACCGGCGGTATCACCAGCTTGTCGCGGCCGGCACCGGCGGGCTGTCCGTCGCGTTCGACCTGCCGACCCAGATGGGCTACGACTCCGACGCTCCGGTGGCGCACGGTGAAGTGGGCAAGGTGGGGGTGGCGATCGACTCGGTCGAGGACATGCGGTTGTTGTTCGACGGCATCCCGATGGACCGGGTGTCGACGTCGATGACGATAAACGCGCCGGCCGCCGTGCTGCTGTTGCTATACCAGCTGGTGGCTGCCGAGCATGGTGTGTCCGCCGACGCACTCACCGGCACAGTGCAGAACGACGTGCTCAAGGAGTACATCGCCCGCGGCACCTACATCTACCCGCCGGCCGCCTCGCTGCGCCTGACCAGCGACATCTTCGCTTACTGCCGCCGTGAGCTTCCCCGGTACAACACGATCTCGATCTCGGGCTACCACATGGCCGAGGCCGGAGCCACCCCCGTGCAAGAGGTGGCGTTCACGCTGGCCAACGCGCGCGAATACGTCCGGGCGGCGCTGTCGGCCGGGCTGGGCGTCGACGAGTTCGCGCCGCGGCTGTCATTCTTCTTCGTCGCGCGCACGACCCTGCTGGAAGAGGTGGCCAAGTTCCGTGCCGCCCGCCGTATCTGGGCGCACCTGATGCGTGATGAGTTCGGGGCGAAGGATCCGAAGTCGCAGATGCTGCGGTTCCACACCCAGACCGCCGGCGTGCAGCTCACCGCGCAGCAGCCGGAGGTCAACCTGATCCGGGTGGCCGTCCAGGCACTGGGTGCCGTTCTGGGCGGCACCCAGTCGCTGCACACCAACGCGTACGACGAGGCGATCGCGCTGCCGACGGAGAAGGCGGCCCGGCTGGCATTGCGTACGCAGCAGGTGCTGGCGTACGAGACGGACGTCACCACGACCGTCGACCCGTTCGCCGGCTCGTACGTCGTCGAGTCGCTGACCGACGACCTGGAGGGCGCCGTCTGGGAACTGATGCAGCGCGTCGAAGACCTCGGCGGGGCGGTCGCCGCCATCGAGCGCGGCTTCCAGAAGAACGAAATCGAGCAGTCGGCCTACCAGATCGCCCGCGAGATCGACGGTGGAGACCGCACGGTTGTCGGGGTCAACAAGTACACCGAAGACGGCGGCGAGCCGTATGAGCCGCTGAAGGTCGACCCAGCCATCGAGGAGGCTCAGGTCAAGCGGCTCGAACGGCTGCGGGCCGACCGCGACGCCGACCAGGTCGCCCGCACCCTCGACACGCTGCGGGCCGCAGCATCGGGCCAGGACAACGTTCTCGGTCCGATGCGCGACGCGCTGGCGGCGCGGGCCACGGTCGGGGAGGTTTGCGACGCTCTCCGCGAGGTCTGGGGAGTCTATGAACCGCGGGCGGCCATCTGACCGCGTAGTGGATTTGCCCGATCTGTGGGTAACCGAGGTCAGCTTCTGAAGCCAGGTTGGTTACAGGTCGGCATCGGGGACCAACGTCCCTGAAACGTAGTGCGGCAAGCCGTATAGTCTGCGGCGCAGATCCATTCTCGGGGGCCTGGAGGGCACACGTGAAAAAGACATTTCGACTCGCCGCAGCCTTGGGGGCGACGGCACTCGTGCTGGCAGCCTGTGGCGAGGAGCCAGATGACACCGAAGACGACACCGTCGAACCGGGCGTATCGCCGACCGAGGAGATGACCGAAGAGCCGGCGGCAGACTTCATCGGCTGCATGGTCACCGACGAGGGCGGCGTCGACGACAAGTCGTTCAACCAGTCCGCCTACGAGGGCCTGCAGGCCGCGCAGAGCGCCGGAGTGGTCTCTGACATCAACCTGGTCGAGTCCAATGCGGCCGCCGACTACGAGCCGAACGTCCAGAGCATGGTCGCCGAGGACTGCGGGGTGATCGTCACTGTCGGCTTCCTGCTCGCGGACACGACGCAAGCCGCCGCGGAGGCGAATCCGGAGGAGCAGTTCTCGATCGTCGACTTCATCTGGGAAGAGCCGATCGAAAACGTCAAGCCGCTCGTCTTCAACACCCACGAGGCGGCTTTCCTCGCCGGATATCTGGCCGCCGGTTACTCGCAAACCGGCAGCGTCGGCACCTGGGGAGGCGCGAAGATCCCGACCGTGACCATCTTCATGGACGGTTTCTACGACGGCGTTCAATACCACAATGAGCAGAAGGGCACCGATGTGCAGGTGCTCGGCTGGGACAAGGAAGCCCAGGACGGCCAGTTCGTGGGTGACTTCAGCAACACCACGCTTGCCCTGCAGATCAGCGAGAACTTGATCGACCAGGGCGCCGACATCCTGCTCCCGGTGGCCGGTCCGCTGGGCGAGCAGGCCGCGATAGCAGCGCGTGACGCCGGCGAGACGTCGGTGATCTGGGTCGACGTCGACGGCTACGAGACCGTGCCGGACTACAACGACCTGATCCTCACCAGCGTGATGAAGGGCATCGCGGTCGCGGTCGAGACGGCCACCACCGACGCGGCAGGGGAAGCCTTCTCCAACGAGCCGTTCATCGGCACGCTCGAGAACGATGGTGTTGGCCTCGCTCCGTACCACGACTTCGAGGACCTGGTGCCGCAGGAGCTCAAGGACGAAGTGGATCAGCTCAGGGAGCAGATCGTCTCGGGCGAGATCACTGTGGAGTCCCCCGCGGCGTTCCAGTAACTGCGCAACGCACGCGCCGGGGAGGGCATCATGTGCCGTCCCCGGCGCGTGAGTCGCTACGGTACGAAGCTGACGGCGGGTTCGTAACCCGCGACGAGCACGCGCTCGGGCCCAGAGAGGCGGTCGGATGAAGCTTGAGCTCCGGGGAATCACCAAGCGGTTCGGCCCGGTCGTGGCCAACGACGGAATCGACCTGACCATCGAGCCCGGCGAAATCCATGGCCTGCTCGGAGAGAACGGCGCCGGCAAGACGACGCTGATGAACGTCTTGTACGGGCTTCTCGATCCGGACGACGGCGAGATCCTTGTCGACGATCAGAAGGTGACGTTCTCGTCGCCGAACGACGCGATGGCCGCCGGCATCGGCATGGTGCACCAGCACTTCATGCTCGTGCCGGTCTTCACCGTTGCCGAGAACGTCATACTCGGCGCGGAGCAGACCCGTAACCTCGGCCTGCTGGATCTCGACGCGGCCCGCGCCCAGGTACGCGCGGTGTCCGACCAATACGGGTTCGACGTGGATCCGGACGCCGTCGTCGAGGAGCTACCGGTAGGCGTACAGCAGCGAGTCGAGATCATCAAGGCACTCGTCCGACACGCCAAGGTGTTGATCCTCGATGAACCCACTGCGGTGCTGACTCCGCAGGAGACCGATGAGCTGATCCAGATCATGCGCCAGCTCAAGGCCGACGGGACCTCGATCGTGTTCATCACTCACAAGCTGCGTGAGGTCAAAGCCATCGCGGACCGCATCACGGTGATCCGGAACGGCCGGGTGGTCGGTGAGGCAGAGCCAACGGCCAGCGAGACGGAACTGGCATCGATGATGGTGGGCCGGGCGGTCAGCCTGGTCGTCGAGAAGGATCCCGCGGAACCGGGTGAGCGCGTGCTTACCGTCGATGAGCTTACCGTGGTCGACTCACGCGAGCAGGTCGTAGTCAACAACGTCTCGTTCGAGGTTCGCTCCGGTGAGATCCTCACCGTTGCGGGTGTCCAGGGCAACGGCCAGACCGAGCTTGTAGAGGCCATCATGGGTCTGCAGGAGCGCGTCACCGGATCGATCAAGCTGAAAGGGACCGAACTGATCGATCGTTCGGTAGCCCAGACCCTGGACGCCGGGGTCGGCTTCATTCCGGAGGACCGCAAGGTTGACGGGCTGGTCGGTGATTTCACCGTGGCCGAGAACCTCATCCTCGATATCTATGATCGGCCACCGTTCGCCTCCGGCATCGGGATGAAGCCAGGCGTCGTTGCCGAGAACGCGCGGCAGCGGGTCAAGGAGTTCGACATCAGGGCGGAGAGCATCGACACCACAGCGGACACCCTGTCCGGAGGCAACCAGCAGAAGGTCGTCGTCGCCCGCGAGTTGTCCAGGCCGCTCGAGCTGTTGATCGCGGCTCAGCCCACCCGTGGCCTGGACGTCGGCTCGATCGAATTCGTGCACCGGCGGATCATCGCCGAACGCGATCAGGGCGTGGCCGTGCTCATCGTGTCGACCGAACTGGACGAGGTCAGCGCACTTGCCGATCGCGTCCTGGTCATGTACCGCGGTCGAGTAGTCGGCATCGTTGCCGGCGACACGGACCGCGACGTGCTCGGTCTGATGATGGCGGGCGTTCCGGCCGGCGAGGCACAGCGGAAGGCCGCCGAGAGGCCGACCATCGCGGAGCATCCGGATGAGGCCGTGCGCCAGGATGGGAAGGGAGACGCCCATGACTGAGCCCGGGCTGGCACCGCCGCAGGCCCAGCGGCGGACGACCGCCGGGCAGCGGTTCTGGCGCGAGCTGGCCACCGGTAGTGCCATGGTGACGGTGCTGTCGGTAGTGCTGGCGCTGTTCATCGGCGCCCTCTTGATCATCGTGTCCGATCCGGGGGTGCAGGATGCGGCGAGTTATTTCTTCAGCCGGCCAGACGATACCTTCAGTGCTGCCTGGCAGTCGGTGAGCAGCGCGTATGCTGCGCTGTTCCAAGGCTCTCTGATCAACTTCCAGGAGTACTCGATCGGCCGGGCACTCCGGCCGTTCGCCGAGACGCTCACCTATGCGACGCCGCTTATAGCTGCGGGCCTGGCGGTGGCGCTGCCGTTCCGCGCCGGACTGTTCAACATCGGCGCCGAGGGCCAGATCATCCTTGGTGCCGTCTTCGCCGGCTACGTCGGTTTCGCGCTGGAATTGCCCATCGTCGCCCACGTGGCCATAGCGGTCATTGGCGGTTTGATCGGTGGCGCAATCTGGGCCGGCATCGCCGGTGTGCTCAAAGCCAAGACCGGGGCGCATGAGGTGATCGTGACGATCATGCTCAACAACATCGCCCGGTTCCTAGTCGTCTATCTACTGGGGACGAGCATGTTCCAGCGGCCCGGGCGGGCGGATCCGATCAGCCCGTTCGTCTACGAGTCCGCGGAGCTACCTCGGTTCTTCGAAGCCACCCGACTTCACGTGGGATTCCTCCTCGCCATCTTGGCCGCCGTATTCGTGTGGTGGCTGCTCGAGCGCAGCACGTTGGGTTTCCGATTGCGGGCCGTAGGCTACAACCCGAACGCAGCCACTACGGCCGGCATGTCGGTGACGGGGACGTACGTCGCCGTCTTCCTGATCGCCGGAGCACTTGCTGGGCTGGCCGGTGCGTCCCTGGCGCTTGGCACCGAGCGCCACCTCACCCCAGGCATCTCCGGGGGGCTGGGCTTCGACGCGATCACAGTCGCGTTGCTAGGCCGGTCCAACCCATGGGGCACGATCGCGGCCGGAATTCTGTTCGGCGCCCTGCGCGCTGGCGGCGTCACAATGCAGGCCAGAACTGGAACGCCGATCGACATCGTGCTCGTCGTACAAGCGCTGATCGTGCTGTTCATCGCGGCGCCGCCACTCGTGCGGGCCATCTTCCGGATCAAGGTGCGGGCGCCAGAACCCCTCACCACGGCTGCGAAGGGATGGTAGTGACGTGAGCGTAGACACCGCGACTACGCCGACGGCGCCCGAGGTCGACAAGACTCGCGTCCTGACCCGCAGCTGGAAGGCGCCCATCGTCTTCGCCGTGTTCGGCGTCGTGGCGCTGGTCGTGTTCGGGCTCAGCGCGCCCGCGGGCGAGCACAGCACATTCCGGATCTCGACGTCCAGCGATTTCGTGCAGATCGAGCCGTTCGCGTTGCCATCGCGGCTGGTCGGCATTCTGCTCGGCGTGCTCTGCCTGGCCATCGCGGCGTACGCGTTCTGGCTCGTCCACCGAGCCCGCAAGGTCCCGCTGTGGCTGTCGATCACGTTCGGGCTCGCGTTCGTCTTCGCGTTCCTGACCTGGGCGGTTGCCGGAGCGACGATCTCGCTGACCAGCCTCCTGCAGGGAGCGGTGGCGTTGTCGGTGCCGCTGATCTTCGGGGCGTTGAGCGGGTTGCTCTGTGAGCGGGCCGGCGTGATCAACATTGCAATCGAGGGCCAACTGCTGTTCGGCGCGTTCCTGTCCGGAGTCGTTGCCTCACTTACCAGCAGCACCTGGGTGGGCCTGATCGCGGCTCCCATCGCCGGGCTGCTCGTCGCGTACGTGCTGGCAGTGTTCACCGTCAAGTACTTCGTCAACCAGATCATCGTGGGCGTGGTCCTCAACGTCCTTGTCATCGGCCTGACGAACTTCCTGTTCAGCCGGTTGCTCAGCCCCGATCCGGAGACCTGGAACTCGCCTGGCCGGTTCCTGCGGATGAAGATCCCCGTACTCGGCGACATCCCCGTCATCGGCCCGGTGCTGTTCGACCAGAACGTCATCGTGTACTTCCTTTACCTGATCGTGATCGTGGTCAACATCGCGCTGTTCCGGAGCCGCTGGGGGCTGCGGGTGCGCGCAGTCGGGGAGCACCCGGAGGCCGCGGACACCGCCGGCATCAACGTCAATTCGGTGCGGTTCCGGAATGTACTCATCGGCGGTGCGGTAGCCGGCTTCGGCGGGGCGTACTTCACGCTGGGGGTGTCCGGCCTGTTCAGCCGCGAGATGACCGCCGGCCAGGGCTTCATCGCGCTGGCCGCGATGATCCTCGGTCGCTGGACCCCGATCGGCGCCGTCTTCGCCGGCCTGCTGTTCGGCTTCGCCAATAATCTGCAGAGTGTGCTCGGCATCATCGGCACACCGATCCCTAGCGAGTTCATGCTGATGGCGCCGTACCTGGTGACGATTTTCGCCGTGGCCGGGTTTGTCGGCCGAGTCCGCCCGCCGGCGGCCGACGGGGAGCCGTACATCAAGTCATGACCGATCTCACGATCGACTGGGAGGCGCTGCGTGCTGCGGCGGCGGAAGTGTGCGAACGGGCTTACGCGCCGTACTCGTCCTTCCCCGTCGGTGCGGCGGCGCTGGTCGACGACGGGCGGGTCGTGGTCGGCTGCAACGTGGAGAACGCCGCCTACGGAGTCACGTTGTGCGCCGAGTGCGGCGTCGTGTCATCCCTTCACGCCGGAGGAGGTGGCCGGTTGGCGGCATTCACCTGCGTCGGCGGCAGGGGGCAGCGGCTGATGCCATGCGGGCGATGCCGGCAACTGCTGTGGGAGAACGGCGGGGCCGACTTGCTCATCGACACGCCCCAGGGGATCCTGCCGATGAGCGAGATCCTTCCCCAGGCGTTCGGACCGGAGGACCTGAAGGCATGAACCCGTCGCAGGAGAGCACGCCGGCGCAGCTGCCGGTGGGCGCGAAGATGGTCGCTTGGCTGCTGGTGGTCGGCGGTGCACTGTTCGCGGTGGTCGGCACCATCGGAGTCTTCGAACCTGACCGCGCCGAGGCACTGATGGGCATGCTCATGCTCGCCTTCGGGGTTGCGTATCTAGTCGTGGGGCGCGGGATGCTGCGCGCCAGTCGGACGGCCTATCTGGTCGCAATTGGCTTGCTGGGCGCGTCGGTAGCCTTGGCGATCGTCCGGGCCGCCATCGAGGGAGACCGGTCGCTGATCAGCCAGGGATTCGTCCCTGCGGTCGCGTTGTGGGTGCTGCTCGGCTCCGAGCCGCGGACGTACTTCGCCCGCTCGGCAACCGGGCCGGACGCGCCAGCCGTCGGCTGAGCCCGTGCACGTCGAAGCCGCTCGTGAGCTCAAGGCCGAACTGCGGCGGGAGCTGGCCCCGCTGGCGGCCGACCGGATCGCGGCGGGCGAACACGCCATTGTCGCGCTCGGGCTAACTATCAGGGCCGGGGAGTACGGGGTCGCCGTGCGGCACTCCGGCCAGCCCGGATTCGCCGACATCGTCGTCGAGCGCGGCGTAGCACTCGCCGGATCGGAGTGTGACATTCGCGACGTCGGCGTGGTGACGGCATTGCAGTGGGCGCCGGATGACCTACGGGCTCGGGCCCGTCCATTGCGGCCGGGTCTGTCCGTTGCCCACATCGGAGTTACGGCAGGCACCATCGGCGGGTTCGTCGTCACCGATATGGACCAGCGGCTACGGCTGCTGTCGAACAATCACGTCCTGGCCGATTCGGACCGAGCAGAGGAAGGCTCGGTGGTCGTGCAGCCTGGCCCAGCCGACGGCGGGGTAGCGCCGGCCGATCGGATCGGCGTCCTGGAGCGAGTCGCCCCATTGCTGCGCGACCGGCCGAATGTGATCGACGCCGCGACGGCCGTGCTGGACGACGATGTGGAGGTCGACCTCGCATACCCTTCCGGTCCGCTGACCGGTATCGCCGAAGCCGACCTCGGCCAACAGGTCGAGAAGGCCGGCCGCACGACAGGGCTGACCCGTGGCCAGGTGACGGCGATCGAGTTAGACGGCCTCACCGTCCGGTATCCGGTCGGGCTGGTGCGGTTCGACGACCAGATCGAGGTCACCGGCGTTGGGCCAGGGCCGTTCTCGGCCGGCGGCGACAGCGGGTCCGTCGTCTACGACGGGGACACCAATGCGGCGGTGGGTTTGCTCTTCGCCGGCAGCGAGCGGGGCGGTCCTGGCGGGCAAGGGTTGACCTACTGCAACCCGGTCGGTGTGGTGTTGAACGAGCTCGGCGTGCGATTCGCCGGCGTCGACGCCGCCAACCACCCAGGTGTGAACGACGCTCGCGCGGCCAAGGAGGCGCTGGCCATCCGGCTACGAGACGATCCACGGGTCGGTGGCGTGGGCATCACGCGGTGGCACGGGCGGTACGCCGTGCGGGTGAACATCGTCGACGAGTCGGACGTGCCGGACTTGCCGGGCCGTATTCACGGCGTCGAGATCCAGATCGTGGCGGTCGGGCGGGTCCGCCCCCAGGGCCTTTCCTGACCCTCCTCGCGTTGATCATGGGTGGATAGCCCTTACCGAGGCGCTGGTAGGGTCTATTTGCCCATGATCAACGCGAGGGGAGGAGCGGCGGGTAAGCGATGGGTGTTCGCTTCCGGCGGAGGCAGTAGCCTGCGCTGACGCGCGTCGGGAATGATCGGTCCTGTGAGCGAACCTTTCGACGCTGTGGACGTCATCCGGGCCAAGCGCGACCGCTCGGAGCTGACCGATGCCCAGATCGACTGGATAGTCGACGCGTATACGAGGGGTGTCGTCGCGGAAGAGCAGATGTCCGCGCTGGCGATGGCCATCCTGCTCAATGGCATGTCGCGCCGCGAAATCGCGCGATGGACCGCCGCGATGGTCGCGAGTGGTTCGCGGATGGACTGGTCGAGAGTCGGCAGGCCCACGACCGACAAACACTCTACGGGAGGAGTAGGAGACAAGATCACCTTGCCGCTCGCTCCGACCGTCGCGGCGTGTGGGGCGGCGGTGCCTCAGTTGTCCGGCCGCGGCTTGGGGCACACCGGCGGCACGCTCGACAAGCTGGAGTCGATCCCGGGGTGGCGCGCCTCGTTGTCGGCCGAGGAGATGCTGGCTCAGCTCCGATCGGTGGGCGCGGTCGTCTGTGCGGCCGGCGAGAACCTCGCGCCCGCGGACAAGAAGCTGTACGCCTTGCGTGACGTCACGGGCACCGTCGAAGCCATCCCGCTGATCGCCTCGTCGATCATGAGCAAGAAGATCGCCGAAGGCACGGGAGCGCTGGTCCTGGACGTCAAGGTCGGCTCGGGGGCGTTCATGAAGGACGTCGATTCGGCGCGTGAGCTGGCCCGCACGATGGTGGATCTGGGCAACGACGCCGGAGTGAACACGGTGGCCCTGCTCACCAACATGCAGACTCCGCTGGGCCTCACCGCCGGCAATGCGCTCGAGGTTCGCGAGTCGGTCGAGGTGCTGGCCGGTGGCGGCCCGGACGACGTGGTCGAGCTGACCGTGACCCTGGCACGCGAAATGCTCACCGCCGCCGGCGTGGCCGGCCGCGACCCCGCCGATGCGTTGAACGACGGGTCGGCGATGGACGTGTGGAAGGCCATGGTGCGGGCTCAAGGTGGAGATCCCGATGCGCCACTACCGGTCGCCCGCGAGCAGCACGCCGTCCTGGCCCCGGCTGATGGAGTCCTGACTCGCCTGGACGCGCTGGCGGTCGGTGTCGCGGCATGGCGGCTCGGTGCCGGGCGAGCCCGGAAGGAGGATCCGGTGCAGCCCGGTGCCGGCATCGAGATGCACGCCAAGCCGGGTGCGGTGGTCCGCGGCGGCGAACCGTTGCTGACCCTGCACACCGACGAGCCGGAGCGTTTCGAGCGGGCGCTGACCGCGTTGGATGGCGCGTACGACGTCGCCCCGGCCGGTTCCCGGCCCGATCTCCCACCGCTGGTAATCGACCGCATCCCCCCTCCTCGCTGATCATGCAAGAGTGGGGCGACACGCCGAATTGTCCGAATCATCAAGGGCCGGACAAGACTGGCATATCTGCGTGTCGCCCCGCTCTTGCATGATCAGCGGGAGTGGGCGATGGCTCGGGCCTCGCGAGCGATCTCCAGTTCCTCGTTGGTCGGGACGACCAGCACCGCCACGTCCGTGCCGTCGGGTGAGATGAACCGGGCGCCGCCATCGGACGCGGTGTTGCGTGCGGGATCGACCTCGATGCCGAGACCCTCCAGCCCGGCCAGGGACCGGGCCCGCACGTCGGCATCGTTTTCGCCGACGCCCGCGGTGAACACGATCGCGTCGACCCGCCCCAGCACCGCGTAGTAGGCGCCGATGTACTTGCGCAGCCGGTAGCAGTACACGTCCAGCGCCAGCGATGCGCCGTCGTCGCCCGCCGCGGCCTTGCGGTGGACCTCGCGCATGTCGTTGACCCCGGCGAGGGCCAGCAACCCGCTCTTGCGGTTGAGCGCCCCGTCGACGAGCTCGGCGCCGATCCCGGCGAGCCGGCCTAGGTGCCCGACGATCGCCGGATCGAGGTCGCCGCTGCGGGTGCCCATCACCAACCCCTCCAGCGGCGTGAGCCCCATCGAGGTGTCCACGCTGCGCCCGGCGGCGACGGCCGTGATGCTCGCGCCGTTACCGAGGTGCGCGACGATCAGGTTGGTCCGCCCAGGTTCGCGGCCGAGCAGCCGGGCGGCCTCCCGCGCCACATAGGCGACGGACATGCCGTGGAAGCCGTAACGGCGGACGCCGTAATCGTGCTGCCACTGCCGCGGTACTGCGTAGGTGTAGGCGTGCGCCGGCATGCTCTGGTGGAACGCGGTGTCGAACACGGCGACGTGCGGAACCGTCGCGAAGATCTTGCGAGCCACTTCGATGCCGGTCAGGTTGGCCGGATTGTGCAATGGGGCCAGCGGGATCAGCTCACGGATCGTTTCCATGACCTCGTCGTCGATCAGCACCGGGTCGGCGAACCGGTCGCCGCCGTGCACGACGCGGTGACCGACGGCCACCAGCCGGTCCGCGTCCAGGGGCGGGCCGGCCTCGTCGAATGCGCTCAGGATGGCCCGCAGGCCGCTTTCGTGGTCGGCTATCGGCTCGGACCGATCCACGTCTCCATCCGGCCCGGTGTGGGTCAGGTGGCCGGAATCCTCGCCGATCCGCTCGGCCAGTCCGCGAGCCAGCACGGTGCCGGTCCCGTCGATGAGCTGGTATTTGATCGACGACGAGCCGCAGTTGAGCACCAGGACCGCGTCAGCCATCGCCTTCTCCAGTGGCGGCCTGGATAGCCGTGATCGCCACGGTGTTGACGATGTCCCTGACGGTCGCGCCCCGCGACAGGTCGTTGACCGGCCGGCGAAGCCCCTGCAAGACCGGGCCGATGGCGACCGCGCCCGCCGAGCGCTGGACCGCCTTGTACGTGTTGTTGCCGGTGTTGAGGTCCGGGAACACGAATACGGTGGCGCGCCCGGCCACATCGCTGCCAGGCAACTTGGTCTGCGCGACCGACGCGTCTATTGCGGCGTCGTATTGGATCGGCCCTTCGACCGACAGCCCGGGCTCGCGGGCACGTACCAGAGACGTCGCCTCGCGAACCTTGTCGACGTCGGCTCCGGATCCTGACTCGCCGGTCGAATAGGACAGCATGGCAACCCGCGGCTCGATGCCGAACTGGGCGGCGGTGGCGGCGGACGAGATGGCTATGTCGGCAAGCTGGTCCGCTGTGGGGTCTGGGACTACCGCGCAGTCGCCGTAGACCAGCACCCGGTCGCGAAGGGACATGAAGAACACGCTGGATACGACCGACACGCCAGGCGAGGTCTTGATGACTTCGAACGCGGGCCGGATGGTGTGCGCGGTCGTGTGCACGGACCCGGATACCATGCCGTCCGCCATGCCCAGCAGCACCATCATGGTGCCGAAGTACGAGACGTCGACTACGACGTCTCGGGCCGCCTCGACGGTCATGCCCTTGTGGGCCCGCAACCGCGCGTACTCGGTCGCGAAGCGCGCCCGCAGGTCGGGATCGTACGGGTCGAGCACCTGGGCCTCGGAGATGTCGAGCCCGAGTTGCTGCGCCTTCGCTCGTACCGCCGGGGGGTCGCCGAGCAGCGTGAGCATCGCAACCGACCGGCGCAGCAGACTGTCGGCCGCCCGCAGGATGCGCTCCTCGTCTCCCTCCGGCAAGACGATGTGCCGGCCGGCGGCTCTGGCGCGATCCAGCAGTTCGTACTCGAACATCAGCGGTGTGACGACCTCACTGCGGGTGACGTCCAGCTGTGAGGACAGCGCGGTGCCGTCGACGTGGGATGCGAACAACGAGCGGGCGACCTCCACCTTGCGCGGCGAGTCGCGAGACACCCGCCCTCGGGTGCCCGCCAGTCTGGTGGCGGTCTCGAAGGTGTCCGTTTCGGCGAGGATGACCGGCAGTCGGGTGTCGATGCCCTCGAGCAGCCGGACGACGGCTGGAGGAGGTTGCAGCCCGCCGGTGAGCACGACACCGGACAACGACGGAAATGTCTGGGAGGCGTGGGCCATCAGGACCCCCAGCAGGACGTCTGCGCGATCGCCCGGGGTGACGACGACACCGCCGTCGACCAGCCGGTCGAGCACGTTGGGCAACGTCATGGCGCCGATGAGCAGACCCAGCGCCTCGCGGTCGAGCAGTTGTGCGTCACCGCTGACGAGAACGCCGCTGCACGCCGCTTTGAGGTCTGCGATGGCCGGCGCGGTGAGGAAGGGCTCTGCGGGAATGGCATAACCCGGCACCTTGCCGGCCAACGCGGCTCTTACCGGGTCCAGTTCGCCCGGGTCGACCCGATTGGCGATGATCGCTAGCAGTTTTGCGTAGTTGGCCGCCAGTTCGGTTACGGCGATGTCTGCGACGGCACGGATCTCGGCGGCGGACCGGTTCTGGCCGCCGACCACGAGCAGGACCGGTGCCCCGAGGTTGACGGCGATGCGGGCGTTGTAGGACAACTCGGTCGGCGTGGCGACGTCGGTGTAGTCGCTGCCGACGATCACGATGGCGTCGTAGTGGTCGGCTATCGCGTGGTAGCCCTCGATGATGGTGGTGAGCGCAGCATCCGGATCTGAATGCACGTCCTCGTAGGTGACCCCGGCCGCCTCGGCGTACGGAATGTCGACGCCGTCCTGGTCCAGCAGCATCTCCAGGACGTAATCCGGCCGGCTGTCGGACCGCACGATCGGGCGAAACACGCCCACCCGGCCGACCCGTCCGACGAGCAGTTCGAGCATGCCGAGCGCGACCGTGGACTTGCCGGATTCGCCCTCGGCGGAGGCGACGTAGACGCTGCTCGCCATGATCACGAGCCTACCGTTCGGGCCTGCTCGCCCGCAGGGATCGGCTCACTCCGCGTGGTCGAAGGATGACGGTAGCCCGGCTAGCGCGCCGGCGGTCGCCGCGCTGCCGCTACTCCCTAATAGCCGCGAATCCGGGTCATGCGCACCCGCACAGGTACCGGGTAGGCGGATGCGAACGCCTCGAGGCTGCCGCTGATCTCGAGCATGGCGGCGCGATACTTGGCCAGGTACGTCGGCGACTCGTGCGGTGGCGGCTCGCCGTCCGCCCGCTCGGCGATACCGCGCGCCACGACCACGTCGTTACCGTCCTCGGCGCTGTTGAAATGCAAGGACACGGCCGGCCGCTCGGCTATGTGGGCCAGGCGATGGGCGGCCGGCATGTTGTAGGTGAGGATCTCCTCTTCGCTCGGCCAGATGAACCACACGGGGTTCGGTTGCGGCGTGCCGTCTCGGCCGACCGTCGTCAGCCAGATGACCTCCTCGTCGCGGAACCGGTCGCGGACCCGGCGGCCGAACGGCGTGGCTGGATCGGGCAGCACGGAAACCATGAACGTTCACTCTATGGATAAGCGGTACCGTCGATCACATGACCCCGACTCGCGAGGAGATTCTCGCCGCTCCGAAGGTGTTGCTGCACGACCACCTCGACGGGGGCCTGCGTCCGGCCACGATCATCGAGTTGGCGGCGGAGATCGGACATGAGCTCCCGGCGACGGACGCGGACAAGCTCGCGCAGTGGTTCGTCGATTCGGCCAGTTCCGGCTCGCTCGAGCGATACCTCGAGACCTTCGACCACACCGTCGCCGTGATGCAGACTCGCGATGCGCTCGTCCGCGTAGCGGCCGAGTGTGCAGAGGATCTGGCGGCCGACGGAGTCGTGTACGCCGAAGTGCGCTACGCACCGGAGCAGCACCTTACCGCGGGTCTGAGCTTGGAGGAGGTCGTCGAGGCGGTCGAGGAGGGGTTCCGGCTCGGTGAGTCGCGAGCAGCAGCGGCCGGTCATCCTATCCAGGTCGCGACGTTGCTGACCGCCATGCGTCACGCAGCCCGCTCGCGCGAGATCGCCGAGCTGGTAGTGCGGTACCGCGATGCCGGGGTCGTCGGTTTCGACATCGCTGGTGCGGAGGCGGGCTTTCCGCCGACCAGGCACTTGGACGCCTTCGAGTACCTGCGGCGCGAGAACGCCCATTTCACGATCCACGCGGGCGAGGGTTTCGGGCTGCCGTCCATCTGGGAGGCTCTGCAGTGGTGTGGCTGCGACCGGCTGGGTCACGGGGTTCGGATCATCGACGACATCATTGTCGAGCCCGACGGTTCGGTGACCCTCGGGCGGTTAGCGGCGTACGTCCGCGACCGGCGAGTCCCCCTGGAGATGTGCCCGTCGTCCAACATCCAGACCGGCGCCGCAGAGTCGATCAGTGAGCACCCGATCAGATTGCTGACCCGCCTTCGATTCCGGGTCACCGTCAACACCGACAACAGATTGATGAGCGCGACGTCGGCATCCCGCGAGTTCGAGTTGCTCTGCGAGGCGTTCGACTATGACCTGGACGACATGCGGTGGTTCACGGTCAATGCCATGAAGAGCGCCTTCATCCCGTTCGACGAGCGGCTCGGCCTCATCAACGACGTGATCAAGCCCGGGTACGCTCACCTGGGCGCGCAGCGCGCATTCGCCCGCATCCGCGGCATGAGGTGACCGGCCGTTCTGGCGTTGCTCAGCCTGCCGAGGCACAGTGCCGGAGTCTGTCCTGGGTGCGGTCGTTCAAGTGGGTGTCTGGGGTTCAACGGCCATCGCCGCGAGCGTGTGCCTGACTTCCGCGGCGCTCAATGGCCGGCAACCCAGTGCCGCCTGGCGCTTGAGTACCGTACGCTCGGCGCGCCACAAGGCGATACCCCGGCGCAGCAGCGTCAGCGGGGGTTTGCGTCGTTCGGCGAGATCGCGCACCAGGCGTCGGACGAAGTTCTTCCAGGGCTTGCGGTGCACGACGATCGCGTCGGCAAGGATGCCCAGTTCGCGGCACGCGGGCGCGATATCACCGGCGAATAGGCCCTCGGCGACGATGACCGGTGCCGCGCCGGCCGTGAACCGCTCGGTGCGCACGACCCGGTCGTGAGCGATGTCGTACACCGGGATGTCGGCTGAGCCCGTCGTGCAGATCGCCACCAGCGCGTTCACCGCGCGGGCTGCGTCCCAGGCGGCCGGGTCATCCCAGTCCGCGATTCCGAGGTCCGGATGGCGGGGGAGCATCGGATCGTTTCCATCGCGGTAGAAGTCGTCCAACGCGACAACGGGCAGCCCGCTGGACCGGGCCAGGTGGGACTTGCCGCTGCCGGATGGGCCGGCGAGTAGGACGACGCGGGGCACGGACCGCAAGTTTGCCAAACCGCCGCCGGGCGTTACCCGGGGTGGCCGGAAATGCCCGCCGTTCGCGAGGAACCCTCAGCCGCGCCGTCGTGCGGCCTCGCGGGCGCGGGCCGAACCACGCGCGAGCAGCCAGGCACCAGCGGCCACCACCGCCACAACGACGAACGCGCTGGTGCCGAACTCGACAAGGCGCGGCCATGGTGCAAATCCACGCGGCATCATCAGCTCGAACGGGCGCGAGCCGAACTCGTAGAGCACGCCTCCGCCAGGGGCATAACCCAGCCCGAGGCCAACGATCACGCTAGGCCCGATGACGAACGCCAGGCCGCCGACGACCTTCTCGGTTGTTCGCCAGAGCGGTGCGGCGAACAAGATCACCAAGCCCACCAACCACAGGGTTAGCGCGACCACGCCTAGCCGGCCGCCCAGCCAGACAAGCGCGCCGGCGAGCGCGAACGACCCGACCATGGCCATGGGAACCCACTCCTGCTCGAGCAGCGGTGCCTGCGCCGCCGCCGGTGCTGTCGTCGAACCAGCTGTCCGCGCAGGGGACGATGCACCGCCAGGCAGCGGTGCAGAGGGCGCGCTGGGTCGATGCGTTGGTCCGGGTGATGGCGCCGGTGCACCGGCATCGGCGGCGATCGCCAGCGGATCCCCGAGCCCTTCCAGCACCCGCTGCACGTCGGCGGGTGTCGGGTCGGCGATGGCCAGCAACGAGTCGTCGATGTGCTCGCGGATACTCGCGATCACGTCTTCGCGCTCGTCGGCGGGCAGCCCGGACAGCGCGATCGCGAGTTCGTGGATGTAGCGCTCGACCTCGGCGATCCGGCGGTCTGCGGTGTTCATCAGCGGGCTCCCTTCAGAGCTCGGTCGACAGCGTTGCGAAACGGTTCCCAGGTCCGCTCGAAGGCAGCGAGCGCAGCCATTCCCTCGGCGGTGAGCTTGTAGTAGCGGCGGGGCGGGCCGGCTGCGGATTCCCGCCACGAGGTCGCCACTAGTCCACTCTTGCGAAGGCGGGATAGCAGCGGGTAGAGCGTGCCCTCGCTGGTGATCAGGACTCCGTCCGCCGAGAGCGCGTGCGCGATGTCCAGCCCGTAGGACTCGCCGTGGCGCAACAAGGCCAGGACGCAGTACTCCAGGGCTCCCCGCCGCAGATTCGTGAGCAGACGGGAGTCCAGCGTCCCGTGTGGGAACCCGCCGTCGCTAGGTACCATGCCTGACAACCTACCGGACGGCGTCATGCCGGTGCAATCGGTGAGTGCCGTATGATCTCCTGCATGGCTCCCAGCCGGATTCTCGTCTGCGTCCGCACCGGTTCTGCCGGGGCGCGAGTAGTCGTGCGCGCCTAGGCGCGCACGCACAGCGACGAGAATTCCCTCCGGGTGCCGGGTGATCCCGGGTGCCTTACATCAAGGTGAGCCGACCATGACACTGAACATTCCAGACCGCCCCACTCTCGACGGGCTCGAGGAGAAGTGGGCCGCTCGCTGGGACGAGCACGGAACCTACCGGTTCGACCGCTCCGCGTCCCGCGACCAGGTCTTTTCGATCAATACGCCCCCGCCGACCGCCTCCGGCCAGCTTCACGTTGGTCACGTCTTCTCGTACACCCACACCGACACCATCGCCCGCTACCAGCGGATGCGCGGCCGGCAGGTCTTCTACCCGATGGGATGGGACGACAACGGGCTGCCGACCGAGCGCCGAGTCCAGAATTACTACGGGGTCAGGTGTGATCCCGCGCAACCGTACGATCCGGCCTTCGTGCCACCCGGCCGGCCACCGGAGACACCGCTGGCCATTTCGCGGCGCAACTTCGTCGAACTCTGCGAGCGCCTTACCGCTCACGACGAGCAGGCGTACGAGAAGCTGTGGCGGCGCGCCGGCCTGTCGGTCGACTGGTCACTTACGTACACGACGATCGGGGCGACGGCACGCGTTGCCTCGCAGCGTGCCTTCCTCCGCAACCTGGCCCGCGGCGAGGCGTATCAAGCGGAGGCGCCGACGTTGTGGGACGTCACGTTCCAGACCGCCGTTGCTCAGGCGGAACTCGAGGACCGCGATCGCCCGGCCACCTACGTCCGGCTCGCGTTCCACGGGCCGCATGGGCAGCCCGTCCAGGTCGACACGACCCGGCCGGAACTGCTGCCCGCGTGCGTCGCGTTGGTCGTGCACCCCGACGATGATCGGTATACGCGGCTGGTCGGAGCGTCGGTCCGCACGCCGCTGTTCGGTGCCGAGGTCCCCGTGCGGGCGCACCGCCTGGCGGATCCGGACAAGGGGACCGGGGCCGCGATGGTCTGCACTTTCGGTGATGTCACAGACGTCACGTGGTGGCGGGAGCTAGCCCTTCCGATCAGGGCCGTCATCGGCAGGGACGGTCGGCTCGCCGAAGCACCGCCCGCCGGGATCGCCACGTCGCCGTACGACGAGCTGGCGGGGCTGACGGCCCAGCAGGCGCGGCGCCGCATCACGACGTTGCTGGCCGAGGCCGGTGCGCTGATCGGTGAACCTCGCAAGATCGTCCACCCCGTCAAGTTCTACGAGAGGGGCGACCGCCCGCTCGAGATCGTCACCAGTCGGCAGTGGTACATCCGCAACGGTGGGCGAGACAGTGACCTGCGTGCCGACCTCCTGCGGCGTGGGGACGAGCTGGCCTGGGTGCCGGACTTCATGCGGCACCGGTACGGGCACTGGGTGACGGGCCTGACGGGCGACTGGCTGATCAGCCGACAGCGGTTTTTCGGGGTACCGATCCCAGTCTGGTACCGGGTCGGGCCGGACGGGACGATTCGGTACGGCGATGTGATCGTTCCAGCTGAGGAAGACTTGCCGATCGACCCCGCATCGGAGGTCCCGGCCGGGTTCGATGAGTCGCAGCGCGGCCGGGCCGGAGGATTCGTCGGCGATCCGGATGTCATGGACACCTGGGCGACATCGTCGCTCACCCCGCAGATCGTCTGCGGCTGGGAACGAGATCCCGACCTGTTCGCCCGGACGTTTCCGATGGATCTGCACGCGCAGGCGCACGAGATCATCCGAACCTGGCTTTTCACGTGTGTGCTGCGCTCGCACTTGGAGCATGGTTCGCTGCCGTGGCGGCGGGCGGCCATCTCGGGCTTCGTCGTCGACCCGGACCGCAAGAAGATGAGCAAGTCGGCCGGCAACGCGACGACTCCGGTCGGGGTTCTGGAGAACTACGGCGCCGACGCGGTGCGGTGGCGGGCGGCTGGTGCGCGTCCGGGATTGGATACGCCGTTCGACGAGAAGCAGATGAAGGTGGGTCGACGACTGGCCACCAAGATCCTGAACGTCGGCCGGTTCGTGCTGGGACTTGGCCAGTCCGGGGAATCTGGGCAGCTGGCCGAGCCGCTGGACCTGGCGATGCTTTCGAACCTTGCCGACGTGGTCCGTGAGGCCACGGCGTCGTTCGATCGTTACGACTACACAAGTGCTCTGGAACCTACCGAGCGGTTCTTCTGGACGTACTGCGACGACTATGTCGAGCTCGTGAAGGACCGCGCCTACGGTGACCGCGGACCGGCGCAAGCGGCGGCCGCGAAGTCGGCGCTGCGACTGGCGCTTGATGTCCAGCTGCGCCTCTTCGCGCCGATCATGCCGTTCGTCACCGAGGAGGTCTGGTCATGGTTCCATGACGGTTCGATCCACCGGGCCGGCTGGCCGAAGCCGGACGAGCTGCCGCGCGGCGGCTCGCCGGATGTGCTGGCGGCCACCGCAGCGGCACTGTCGGGCATCCGCGCCATCAAGTCCGAGCGCCGGCTCTCGATGCGTGCGGAGCTCGAGAATGTGACCGTTCGCGGGCCGGCGGAACTGCTCGAACGGATCGCTATGGACGATCTGGTGGCCGCCGGCCGCGTCGCGACATTGACACGCGTCCACGATGCGACAGCAACCGAGATATCGGTGATCGCGTAGCCAGGGTTAAGTGCGGCGTGGGGTGGTACAGGGGGCTCAAGAGGGGGACCGGTGCCGAATGAAGGATCGGTGGCTGCATCAGTCACCAACGGAGTTGTCGAAGCGGCGTTATCGCCTCAGGTTCAGCTGAACCTGAACGTGCGCGGCCTTTCGAAATCCGCGACGGTGGCGATCAACGAGCGTTGCGCTGCGCTGGTCCGGGAGGGTCGTGAGGTCGTCCGGCTCGGTCTCGGCCAGTCACCGTTCCCCGTTCCAGACGTCATGGTCCGCGCTCTGCGTGAACACGCTGCGGAGAAGGACTACCTGGCGGTCAAGGGGTTGCCCGAACTGCGCCGGGCGATCGTCGGCTACTACCGGCGCACTCAGGGGCTGGAGTACCTGCCGGAGAACATCCTGGTCGGGCCGGGTACCAAGGAGCTGATGTTTCTGGTCCAGCTCGTGTATTACGGCGATCTGGTGATCCCCGCGCCTAGCTGGGTCTCGTACGCGCCGCAGGCCCGGATCATCGGCCGCAACCTGCACTGGCTGCCGACCGAGATCGAGACGGGGCTTGGCGTCACTCCGCAGGCGCTGGAGCGATTGTGTGCGGGCGACCCGCATCGCCCACGCCTGCTGATCCTCAACTACCCGGGAAACCCGACGGGGACGGCCTACTCCGACGACCAGTTGCGCGAGATCGCGCAGGTCGCTCGCAAGTACCGGGTGCTGCTGCTTGCCGACGAGGTCTACAGCGGATTGCGCTTCGACGGCGAACACGTGTCGATAGCCCGGTACTACCCGGAGGGCACGATCATCAGCAACGGCCTGTCCAAGTGGGCCGGGGCCGGGGGCTGGCGGATCGGCGCTTTCGCCTTCCCGGCGACGTTGACCTGGTTGGCCGACGCGATGGCGGCGGTCGCCAGCGAGACGTTCACCTCGACTGCGGCGCCGATCCAGTACGCCGCGATCCACGGGTTCGAGGCCAGCGCCGAGCGTGAGGACTACCTGACGCGCGCCCGCAAGGTGCTCCGGGGTCTGATGCTGCACAGCTACGACCGGCTGCGTTCGGTGGGAGCCGAGCTGGCGGCGCCCAAGGGCGGGTTCTACGTGTTCCCCAACTTCACGGCCCCGCGGACCCGGCTCGCCGAGCGTGGCATCGAGTCGAGCCGAGCCCTGTGCGAGCGTGCGCTGGACGAGCTCGGGGTGGCGGTCCTGCCGGGCAGCGACTTCGGGCGGCCCGACCACGAGTTGTCGGTACGGATCTCATGCGTCGACTTCGACGGTGGCGCCGCCTTGGATGCCGCTGGGGAACTCGGCACGGACGAGGATCCGGGCGAGGACTTCCTGCAGAAGTACTGCAATCCCACGTTCGACGCGATCAACCGGCTGGCCGACTGGGTGGCCGGCTCCTAGGTCGCAGGTCAGCTGATCGTCGCTCGAGGTCCTTTCTCCACTTGACATCGATGTACCCTAAGGCTAATACTCGACTACAAGTAACCTGATGAGGATGTACGGAGGCGAGTATGGCGGCGGTTCGACGGAACCCGTTGGCCCTTGCGGTGCTGGTGCTGCTGCATGAGGAGCCGATGCATCCGTACCAGATGTCGGCCACGCTCAAAGAGCGGCGCAAAGAGCACAGCGTCAAGATCAACTATGGGTCGCTGTACGCAGTCGTCGAATCGCTGCTGAACCGCGGGCTGATCGAAGTCCGTGAGACCGTCCGGTCCGGCAACCGTCCCGAACGGACCGTCTACGGCATCACCGCAGCGGGCCGGCAGGAGATGATCGAGTGGCTCAGCCGGCTGCTGAGCGACCCGGTCAAGGAGTTCCCGCAGTTCGAGGCGGCGCTTTCGCTGATGCCCGCCCTGCCTCCGGACGAGGTGATCGAGCTGCTCGACCGACGGTTGGCCGCCCAACAGGCCGCGCTCGAGGTAGGCCGAAAGTCGATGGGCCGCGCCATCGACGCCGGCATGCCGCGGCTCTTCGCGATCGAGCACGAGTACGAGCTGGCCCTGCTGGCCGCCGAGGTCGACTTCCTGTCCGCGCTGCTCGAAGACCTGCGCGACGGCACGTTCAGCGGTCTTGCGGGGTGGCGACGGCTGCATGAGCTTCGCGCCAAAGATCTGTCCAACGGCGAGATCTGGGCGATTCTTATCGACGAGTTCAAGGAGGAGTTCGCCTGGACCGAGCACGCCGACGAATTCGATTGACCGAACGGCCCCCGACCGCGGTGCGGCAACACCGCAGGTCAGAGGCCATCCGAAACGCTTGAGCCGAGTACCACGACGGCCTACAGCCCAAGGCGTCGCACCTGTAAGCGTAGGCCAGTCGCGGCATATCGGCTCTCCTCACCCAATTGGAGGGAGAACCGTGTCCGAATCCACGCGCCTCGCGATCGAGGCGTCCGGCCTGACCAAGACTTACGGAAAGGGCGCAAAACAGGTCCGCGCTCTCGACGGCGTCACCTTCAGCGTGCCGTCCGGGACGGTGTTCGGTCTGCTCGGCCCGAACGGCGCCGGCAAGTCGACCACCGTCAAGATACTGACCACGCTCGCGACGGCCGACGAAGGGCGGGCGTTCGTCGCCGGAATCGACGTCGCGCGTAACGCCGCCGGCGTCCGGAATGCCATCGGCTACGTCCCGCAGAAGCCATGCTTCGACCCGACGGCCACCGGCTGGGAGAACCTGGCGCTGCAGGGCAACATCTACGGCCTGTCGGGCCGGGAGATCAAGGCCCGCTCGGCCGAGTTGCTCGAGCGATTCGGCCTGGCGGACTCCGCCGGCCGCAACACCAAGACCTGGTCCGGTGGCATGCAGCGCAAGCTCGACGTCGCGCTCGGCCTCGTCCACCGCCCGCAGGTGCTCTTCCTGGACGAGCCCACGACCGGCCTGGACCCGCAGGCCCGAGCGGACATGTGGTCCGAGATCGCGGAGTTGACCCAGTCCGACGGCCTCACCGTCCTGCTCACCACGCATTACCTGGAAGAGGCCGACCACCTCGCCGGCCGGCTGGCGATCGTGGATCGTGGCCGGGTCGTGGCCGCAGGCACGCCGGAACAGCTGAAGGGCGAGCTGGCCGGCGACACGGTGCAGGTCGAGCTCGCCGAGCCCGCCGTCAACGGGCATGCTCGCGCGGCCATCGAGGCGGTTGTGGGGGTGAAAGACGTCTCCGCCGACGGCGTGCTGGTGCGGGCCCGCGTCGGAAATGGCGCAGCCACCCTGCCGGGTGTGCTGGCCGCGCTCGACGCCGCGCAGATCCCGCTGGCGTCGGTCACCGTCGCCCGCCCGTCCCTGGACGACGTATATCTGCGCCACGCCGGCCGGTCGTTCCACGCCGCCGACGAGGCAGGCACGAAGGAGGTCGCGGCATGACGACCGTGGTCACGCACTCGTCGCATCTTGCGGTACGCAACCTACGGATTCTGTACCGGCAGCCGGTGTACCTGGCGTTCACGCTCGTCCAGCCGATGGTCTGGTTGCTGCTGTTCAGCCAGCTCTTCGAGCGGGTAGTGGAGCTGCCCGGGTTCGGGGACGTCTCGTACGTCGCGTACCTTGCGCCCGGTGTCATCGTGATGACCGCGATGATGAACGCGGGCTGGGCCGGCACCAGCCTGGTCGATGACATGGATCGCGGCGTGATGGACCGGTACCTGGCCTCACCGGTACGCCGGGTCGCGATCGTCAACGGCATCCTGGCCTATCAGGCGGCAGTTACCGTCGTCCAGTCGCTGATCGTGTTCGGCGTCGCGCTTGCCATGGGTGCCCGGTACGAGGCCGGCGCCGTCGGCATCGTCGTGGTACTCGCGGCGGCGGTGCTGCTCGCAGTGATCTTCGCAGCGCTTTCCTGTGCGGCCGCGCTGCTGATGCGGACCCAGGACGCGCTGATCGGGATCTTCCAGTTCCTGGCGTTCCCGCTGCTGTTCTTGTCCTCGACGTTGATGGCGTCGGCGTTACTGCCGGACTGGATCGGCTCGGCCGCCAAGTTCAACCCGGTCGACTGGGCTGTGGTAGCGAGCCGTGAGGCCCTGCTCTCGAGCCCCGATTGGGGCCTGGTCGGCGGGCGGGTCGCCCTGCTGGCCGCGCTGGCCATAGTCATGACGGGGCTGTCGGCGCGAGCGTTCCGCGCCTACCAACGCTCCGTCTAGTTGTCGATCATGGGCGGATGGCCCCTTCCAGCACTGCGGAAGGGGTCATCCGCCCATGATCAACGCGTGGGGGAGGGCGGTGCGGTGGGTTATGGGCCGGGGTGGGCCCCCGGCCGCCCGCGCGGGCGGCACCGTGGTTGTGCGCCGGACGGTTCTGGAGCCGGGCGCACGAGCCGTCAGTTGGCGACGGCGACTGGATCGGGGCGGACGATGACCGTGTCGGCCACGAGGGACACCTCGTCGGCCGGCATGCCGGAGCGCTCGGCTTGCTCGCGCACCTTCTCCGGGCTGGTGCCCTCGTAGATGCAGATCGTGCCGAGCTTGCCCGACTCCTCCTGGACCACGTAGGTGCGGATCCAGCGGACGTCCTCGGCCATTTCTTCGCCGACCTGCGCCGACTTGGCGGCCGTCGCCTGGAGCTGCTCAGGGCTGCCCCAGTAGTCCCGGCGGCGAATTGCGTAGAGCTTCATGTCGTCTCCTTCGGTGAGGTTGGTTGTTGTGCGACATGAGCAACGTACGAACGCACCACCAGGCCCTACATCGGGTGGATTTCCTATGTTGGCGAGCTCGGATCCCTATGTTCGCGGGCCACCGATCAGCCGGTCAGGCCCAGCTCTCGGGCCATGTTGGCTGCTTCCAACCGTGAGCGGGCGCCGAGTTTCTCCAAGATTGCCGAGACGTGGTGGCCCGCGGTCTTCGGCGATATCACCAGCTCTTCGGCGATCTCCGCGTTCGTGAGGCCGGCAGCGAGCAGCGCGACCACTTCAACCTGTCGAGCGGTGAGCAATGCCGGGTTGGCTCGGGTCGTCGCTCGCGGGCCGCGAGGAACGCCCGACACGCCGAGCTCACGCAGCCGCTGGCGGATCCTGTGCGCGGACCCCTCGGCACCCAGCTCGGTGAGCAGCTCGAGGGCCTGCCGCATTCCAGGCCCGGCGCCAGAATCGGCCATCGCCAGGGCTGCCTCGTACGGGCAGCCCAGCTCTCGCCACGCGGCGGCCGCGGCCATGTGCTCACCGGCCAGCTCGAGGGCGTACGGCTCGGGGAGCGGTGGGTCGGACGTCCCGTCCATCACCTCGCCGAGACGGTGGAGCCAGCTCGCGACCTCTCCCACGAGCCATGCGTCACGTTGGCCGACTGCCTGGCGGTGAACGTCTCGCAACGCCTCAAGATATGGTGTGAGACCGGTGACCCAGGCGTGCTCGGCACGAGCAGCCGCCAGCGTCGCCAGGCGCTGGACTTCCTCCGCCTGCGACGCGATTGTCCAGGCCTCTTCGAGTACCTCGGCGGCGCCGGGGTCGCCGCGCCTGGTGCGAACGAGACCGAGGACCATCAGGGGCCAGATCCGGCTCACCGGACTCGCCGTTTCAGCCAGGACCGCCGTGGCGTCGTCGGCGGCGGCCGTCAGCCTGCCGCGCAGCAGGTGCAGGCGGGCGCGACACCCGAGCATGTATCGGCGCCACGCGTCCAAATCCCGCTGAGTGGTGAAGGCGATCCCTTCGCGAAGCATCTGCTCGCCGTGGGCGAACCTCCGGCTCTCGACGTCGTTCCAGGCGACATTTGTATAGCCGCGGGCCACGTGTTCGTCCAGCCCGTGTTCGCGCGCCAGGGCGATACTCTCGAGCTGCATCTGCCGGCCTTGTGGATCACCGGCGACGCCGCGGGCGGTGCCTATGTTGTTCAGGGCGTGCGCACGTATCTCCGGGTCCCCCAGCTTCTCGGCGACTTCGAGTGCGCGTTCACCCCAGCTGACCGCGGCATCTTCATCACTGGCGAGCATGGCGAGTTGCCCGCGATTGCTGTAGGCGAAGCCCAGCTCCCGAAGGTCGCCCGCGCCCTCGAGCAACTCCACGGCACGCACAGCGTGCCGCTCAGCCTTCTCGCGTCTGCCGGTGAACCAGGACAACCGCGAGATCCAACGATGGCCGGCCCCGACGGCGACCCGGTCGCCTTGCTTCTCACGCAACCGAACTGCTTGCTCGCGAGCGGTTATCGCTTCTTCGATCCGATCGGTCAGATAGAACTCGTAAGACTGCGACTCCAGCAGCTCAGCCCTGTCCGTGGTCGCGAACTGGTCGGCCCGCTCCAGAGCCGTCACCAGGAACCTGGCCGCCTCGCCGTGAGCACCGGCGGCAGCCGCCTCGACCGCAGCGCGTCGCGCGTAGACCAGCACCTTGTCGTTCGTTCCCGCCTCCACGGCGTGATGGGTGAGTACTGCCGCATCGACGTTGTCGCGTTCCTCCAGGGCCGCGAGGATCGCCCGATGCGCCAAGCGGCGTCGCTGGACCGCGAGTCGATCCACTACGGCCAGGCGCACCAACTCGTGCCGGAAGGCGATGTCGTGGCCCTCGTACGTGAGCAGACCTCGGGCAACCAGCTGGTCGACGACGCCGTGGTCGCCTATCAGCCGGGACGCCAGCTGGTCCTGGACTCGGCCCGGGACACACGCCAGCATCTCCAGGACGCCTCGCTCCTCGTCATCCAGCAGGGCGACGCGGGCGAGGACGGCGTCGCGCACGGTGTCGGGAACATCGGTGCCGGCGCGTGCGGCCACCTCGGTCACGAAGAACGGATTGCCGCCGGTCCGCCGGTATACGACATCGACGTCGTCGCGCCCTCCTGCCACGAGCTCGGCCACGCCGGCCGGAGACAGCGGACGCAGCTGCACCCTGGTCATCGCGCCGGCACGAGAGAGCTCGCCGAGGACCGCTCGCAGCGCGGTCACGTCGGCGGGTTCGTCATCGCGGACGCTCAGGACCAGCACTGACGGCGTCGACCCGATCCGACGACCTGTGTACCGGAGCAGGTCCAGCGTCGCTTCGTCGGCCCAATGCAGATCTTCAAACACGATCACATGCGGATGCCGCCGCAACGCCGCGACGAATGCGGCGAAGACGTCGTGCGCCGGCGCACCGCTGCCGAGCGCCTCCACAACCTGGCCGCCCAACTCCGGTGCGGCCTCACGAAGGGGCGCAAGCGGGCTCGGTGTGGTCAGCGGGTCGCACGCGCCCCACGCCAGTCGCAGGGCACGCGGCAGGTTGCCGGTCCACGTGCGCAACAGGCTGGTCTTTCCTATCCCTGCTTCGCCATGCACGAGCACCACCGAGCCGTCTCCTCGGCGGGCCTCGGTGAGTCGCTCATCGAGCGCAGCCAGGGCCGCCTCGCGCTCGATCAGTTTCACCAGGTCAGCTTAGTTCGACGGTCGGCATTGTCTGCCGACCCTGGTCGGCCGCCCAACACCCCAACTGGGTTTCGGCGGCCGGCTGAAGCGAGAGCCGAATCCGCCCCACGCACTAGCGGTTCGAGGCCGGAACGATCCGGCCCGTGACCGATCCGAGCTGAACTCGGATGCCGTTCGGGCCGGGAGCGGTCGCCGAGATGATCACTTCATCGCCGTCCTCGAGGAATGACCGTTCGCTTCCATCAGCCAGCCTCACCGGCTCGGAGCCGTTCCAGCACAGCTCTAAGAACGAGCCGCGCTGGTCGCGATCCGGCCCGGTGACCGTCCCCGACGCGTACAGATCGCCGCAGCGCAATGACGCGCCATTGACCGTCAGGTGGGCCAGCTGCTGGGCTGGCGTCCAGTACATCGTGGCGAATGGCGGGCGGGCCACGACCGTGCCGTTCCAGGACACCTCCAGCTCCAGCGCGAGCCCCCAAGGCTGGTCGTCGCGCAGGTATGGTGCCGGCTCCGGATCGCGGGGCGGCGGTGCTACTCGTGCATTTTCGAGTGCGGCCAGCGGGACCACCCACGGCGAGATGGACGTGGCGAACGACTTGCCCAGAAACGGCCCGAGCGGAACGTACTCGAAGGCCTGGATGTCGCGCGCCGACCAGTCGTTGACCAGCACGACACCGAACACATGGTCGGCGAACGCCGAGGCGGGAACCGGCGAACCGAGTGCTGACGGCACGCCCACGACGAAGCCGACTTCGGCCTCGATGTCCAACCGCAGCGACGGCCCGAACTCGATCGCCTCCCCGACGCGGCGTAGCCCCGACGGCCGGACGATGTCCGTACCGGACCCGACAACGGTGCCGGCGCGGCCGTGGTAGCCGATCGGCAGGTGTTTCCACGCCGCGGGCAAAGCTGGGGAGTCTGGACGGAATATGGCTCCGACATTCTCGGCGTGATGCTGCGAGGAGTAGAAGTCGACGTAGTCTCCGACATCGAACGGCATGTGCAGCCGGACGTCTGCCATCGGCACCAAATGGGGTTCGACCAGGTCGCGCTGGGCCTCGTCACGGACCAGTTCGATCAGCCAGCCTCGCACGGCGGCCCAGGCCTGCGGACCCAGCGCCATGAACGGGTTGAGACGGCGCTGGGCGAACACGTGTGCGCCGTCCAGGTTCACCACCGCCGCAAGTGGCGCGAGGTCGAGGACATAGGACCCGATGGCGGCGCCGACGCGTGGCTCCTCGTCGGCGGTCGAGAACACTCCGTACGGCAGGGTGTGTGCTCCGAACGGATCATCCTTGCCGATGGGTACCCACGACGTTGCCGGCACGCGCCTACTCCTTCGTGACGAGACCGAGATCGAGCAGTTCCTGTAACGGTTCGTCGATGCTGCACGAGCCGAACGAGCCGAACCAGGTCCGTACCGTAGCGGCTCGCCCGACGGGGATGCTCCCGACTCGCTCGGCGATCGCGGTGGCGTCGCGTTCGGCCAGGGTCGCAGCGAGTGCCGATTCGTCCGCGCCGTCGAGTGCCTCGGCCACCGCGACCAGCGCGTTCAGGAAACCGTGCTGCTCGAAGCCATCGCTCGTGGTGTGGCGGATCGCGTGGTGCAGTCCGGCGGTGAACTTGAACCGGACGTCGAACTGCCGGCACGCCACGATGAACGCGGCGACCTCAGCTTCGGTAGGAAACGCGTCGGCCGTCTCGCCGCCGGTTCGCAGTTTCGACCGGTACCCCGCCACCGCCACCTGGTCCAGGGCGTCCTGCCAGCCCGGAGCCCGTGGGATCTCGAGGTAAACCGGCACTTGGTCGGGATCGTCGACGTTCTGCAGCGCGGCATCGAGTGCGACGATCGTCCGGCGGGCGGAATCGGCCAGGGGCTCTGCGCGCAAGGGCACCTCGACGCCCCTGAGTTCGAGTTCCGCGTCGGCCAGCACGGCCTGCACGGCCGGTTCGATGTCTCCCGGGCCGCTCGCGACGACGATGACGCCGAGCTTCGTGGTCACGTACTGGCTGAGCTCGCTCACCCGCACGGCAGGGCACACGAAGGGGCCGACGAGCGGTGCGTACCACTCCCGGCGATGGCGTTCATGGGCCGGTACGGCCTCCGGCATAGGCGCGTTGCCGGGTGGAAACATGGCGGCATCGTCGATAAGCCGGTGGAAGATCAGGGGGAGAGTTGACACGCGTGGGACTGTAGCGCATCGTGTCAGTGAGCGTACACACTTGTCCGATAATCGAACATGAGACGATCTTCACGCAATCCACACCGGCCCGACGCTGTTGATTGTCGCAAGATCGCGAGGGAGAGGTCATGGCTTTCTACCGCAGCGTGGGAGAAATCCCGCCCAAGCGTCACACCCAGTTCCGCCGGCCCGACGGCGGTCTGTACTACGAGGAACTGATGGGCGAGGAGGGCTTCTCCTCAGACTCGTCGCTGCTGTACCACACCGGCGTGCCGTCGGCCATCGTGGACTCGCGGGTCTGGGATATCCCGGACGCTCGGACGGTGCCGAACCACCCGCTCAAGCCGCGCCACCTCAAGCTGCACGAACTGTTTCCCGGCCGGGACTGGAAGGCGGCGGACGTCGTCACCGGTCGTCGCATGGTGCTGGGCAACAACGACGTGCGGATCGCATACGTCGCGGCCGGAGAATCGTCCCCGCTCTACCGCAACGCCATCGGTGACGAGTGTGTATACATCGAGGCCGGCGAGGCGACCGTCGAGACCATGTTCGGGATCCTGCCGGCGCGCCAGGGTGACTATGTGATCATCCCTCGGGCCACGGTGCACCGCTGGGTACCAACCGGCGACGAGCCGTTGCGTGCGTACATCATCGAGGCCAACTCACACATCGTCCCGCCGAAGCGGTACCTGTCGCGGTACGGCCAGTTCCTGGAGCATTCGCCGTATTGCGAACGCGACCTGCACGCACCGGCCGAACCGTTCACCGTCGAGCAGGAGGACGTCGAGGTCTACACCAAGCACCGCGGCCACGGTCCGTCCGGCCTGGTCGGCAGCATCGTCACCTATCCGACCCACCCGTTCGACGTGGTCGGCTGGGACGGCTGCCTGTACCCGTACACCTTCAACGTCGAGGACTTCGAGCCGATCACCGGCCGCATCCACCAGCCGCCGCCGGTGCACCAGGTCTTCGAGGGCTACAACTTCGTGATCTGCAACTTCGTGCCTCGCAAGGTCGACTACCACCCGCTGGCGATCCCGGTGCCCTACTACCACTCGAATGTCGACTCCGACGAGGTGATGTTCTACTGCGGCGGCGACTACGAGGCGCGCAAGGGTTCGGGCGTCGGCCAGGGTTCGATCTCGCTGCACCCTGGCGGGCACACCCACGGCCCGCAGCCGTCGGCGATCGAGCGGGCGCTCGGCAAGGACTACTTCGACGAGCTCGCCGTCATGGTCGACACCTTCCGGCCGCTCGAGCTGGGCGAGGGCGGGGTCGAATCGGACGACGGTACCTACGCCTGGACCTGGGCCGGTCGCGGGCCGACAAGCTGATCGCGGCGAGGCTGCCGACCTGGCCCGTTCCGCATATCGACGCTACGGCAAGGGGAGACACCCAGCCGGTCTCAACTACGGCGATTGCTTTGCGTACGCGTTGGCTAAGTCGAGCGCCGAACCGCTGCTCTTCAAGGGCGAAGACTTTTCCCAGACCGACGTCGCCTCGGTCGAGCTGTCCTCGGTCTAGGCCCACTTCGCACGCGAAACCGGCGCCAAGGTCCCTAGCCGGTGGCGTTTCGCGCCGCACTCGTGTGCGAAGTGGTCTTACTTGATCGTTAGGGCACGGGGTGGACGGTCGGCGTGCCTTCGAGGGCTACGCCTGCCGAGCGCATGTCGGCGAGTGCACGTTCGGTCGTCGTCCGGTCGACGCCGGCGGTCATTTCCAGCAGCACCCGGGTACGAAACCCCTCCCGCGCGGCATCCAGGGCGGTCGCCCGTACGCAGTGGTCGGTGGCGATCCCGACGATGTCGACCTGATCGACGTTGCGACCGCGCAACCAGTCGACGA
>Ga0214469_1000007_pt1 | contig 55051 bp, 63 predicted proteins | sample RVTome_10_FD_187340 | JGI IMG/M metagenome (GOLD analysis project Ga0214469, IMG submission 187340) | Soil microbial communities from uranium-contaminated site in the Upper Colorado River Basin, Wyoming, United States - RVT153D57 HiSeq ... | reverse complement strand
CGGACCGCTCGACTGGCGGACGGCCGGGGTGGTGGGCTCGGGCCCGGTCGCCGAGGCGGCCGCCGGCCAACTCACCGCCGACGGGGCCACGCTGGCCGAGCCCCGGTTCGATGCCGAGTGCGACGTTCTGTTCGTCGCGGGCAAGGCGGGCGTCCTCGACCATCCGACGGCCGAGGGGGTCAAGGCCACCACGATCGTCCCGCTCACCCCCGTGCCGGTCACCGCCCGGGCCCTGGCGGTGCTCGGGCGTGCGGGGCGGGTGGTGACCCCCGACTTCCTGTCGATCGCCGCGCCGCTGCTGGCCGAGCACGATCCAGACGGCGGCGACCCGGTCCAGCGCATCCGCGACGTCACCATCGAGCTCGCCGACCAGGGCACCGGTTTGTGGCTGGCGGCGGCCCAGCGAGCCGAGACCCAGCTAGCCACCTGGACCCGCGAGAAGCCCTTCGGCCGCCCCTTGGCCTGACGCCTGACGGGCCGGTCGATCACTCCGGGGCCGGCGCCGGCGCCAGGAGGCGCGTCCGGAACAGATCGAGCACCCGGTCCAGTGCATCCCGGGTCGGGTGGCCGGGCTCGTCCACGAAGTCCTCGGTCAGCACCGAATGCGCCCGCTTGCGGATGCCGTGCGGATTGCCGGGCGACGAGTCGATCTCGACGCCCACGAACCCGTCGCCCAGCTCCTGGCGCAGCCGCTCGAAGCGCTCGGAGGGGCAGGCGATGTCACCGGTGAAGCGGAGGCCGAGCACCCCGACCCCACCGGCCGCCCGTTTCTTGACCACCTCGAGGTCGGCGGCGCTGATGCCCAGGTCACGCCGGTGGCGCTTCGACACCGGGAACGGCAACGACGGCTGGCTCAGCACCGGCGCCAGCACGCTGTCGTCCACCATCATCGCCAGGGCGAACCCACCTGTCATGCACATGCCGACCGCACCGACGCCCGGGCCACCACACCGGGCGAGCTCGTGCCGCCCGAGCGCACGCAGCCATTCGGTGACGGGCGAGGTCTTGCCGGCGGCCCAGGTCGCGAACTCCCGTGACACGCAGCACCACGCCGCCACCTGCGCGGCGTTGCGTGCCGACGTCGGCTCGCCGGGCACGCCGAACAGGTGCGGCAGCACGGCCGTGCACCCCAGCTCGGCCACCCGGTCGGCGAACGCGACGACCTCGGGCGTGATCCCCGGCACCTCGGCGATGACGATCACCGCCGGGCCGGTGCCCCGCCGGAACACGCGCCGGGTCGTGCCGCCATAGGCGAACGAGTCCTCGGCGTAGTCCCCCAGCGCCACGGCGGGGCTACTTCATGTAGATGCTGCGCTTGGGCGAGGACATCACCTGGCGCACCAGCGGTTCGAAGTGCTCGAGCGGGAGCGTGTCGTAGCCCGGGTCGAAGGCCGGCTGGTCGTACTCGTGGCAGAACTCGGCCGTGTAGTCGAACCACTCGTGCCCGCGGAACTGCTCGCGCATGGCGGGGTCGAGCCCCAAGTGGTGGAAGAAGTAGTAGCCCTGGAAGATGGCGTGCTTCTCCACCATCCAGTGGTTCTGCTCGCTCACGAAGGGCTTGACGACGGCGGCCGCCAGGTCGGCGTGGTTGAGCGGTCCCAGCAGGTCGCCGATGTCGTGGATCAGGGCGCAGAAGACGTATTCGTCGTCGCGGTCGGCGCGATGGGCGCGGGTGGCGGTCTGCAGCGAATGCGCCAGGCGATCGACCGCGAAGCCGCCGTAGTCGCCGCCCAGCAGGCGGAGGTGGGCGAGCACCCGGTCGGGCAACCCCGCGGCCAACTCGATCGCGCCGACGGCGATCTTGTCCCAGTCCTCCTTGGTGCCCTCGGTCATGGCGTGGAACTTCGCCCGGGGTCGGGCGTCGGTGGCGGCCTCAGTCATCGATCGGATCCTCCTACTCCCACTCGATTGTGCCAGGGGGCTTGGACGTGATGTCGTACGCGACCCGGTTGACGCCCGCCACCTCGTTGATGATGCGGCTCGAGATCGCCTCCAGGACGTCGTAGGGCAGGCGGGCCCAGTCGGCCGTCATGGCGTCCTCGCTGGTGACGGCGCGCACGATGATGGGATGGGCGTAGGTGCGCTCGTCGCCCATCACGCCCACCGAGCGGATGTCCGGCAACACCGCGAACGCCTGCCAGATGTCGCGCTCCAGCTCGGCCTTGCGCAGCTCCTCCCGCACGATGGCGTCGGCGTGCTGCAACATCGCCACCTTGGCGGGCGTGACCTCGCCGATGATCCGCACAGCCAGCCCGGGCCCGGGGAACGGCTGGCGCCACACGATCTCCTCGGGCAGGCCCAGCTCCTCGCCCACGCGGCGTACCTCGTCCTTGAACAGGCTGCGGAGGGGCTCCACCAGCTCCAACGTCATGTCCTCGGGCAGCCCGCCGACGTTGTGGTGGCTCTTGATGGTGGACGCCCCGTCGCCGCCGCCCGACTCGATCACGTCAGGATAGAGCGTCCCCTGCACCAGGAACCGGGCGTCCTCGAGGCCGCCGGCCGACTCCTCGAAGATGCGGATGAACAGCTCACCGACGATCTTGCGCTTGTCCTCGGGATCGGTGACGCCGGCCAGGCGCTCGAAGTAGCGGTCCGCGGCCCGCACGTGGATGAGCTCGATGCGCTGGTGGCGCTGGAACGTCTCGACCACCTGCTCACCCTCGCCCTGGCGGAGCAGCCCGGTGTCGACGAAGACGCACGTGAGCTGCGGCCCGACCGCCTTGTGGACCAGGGCGGCCGCCACCGCCGAGTCGACGCCTCCCGACAGCGCGCAGATCACCCGGCCCGAACCGACCTGAGCCCGGACGGCCGCCACCTGTTGCTCGATGATCGACGTCATCGTCCACGTGGGCCGGCACCCGGCCAGGTGGTGCAGGAACTGGCGGAGCACCTGTTGCCCGTGCGGCGTGTGCGACACCTCGGGGTGGTACTGGATGCCCCATATCCGCCGGCCCGGCGACTCCAGCGCCGCCACCGGGGCACCGGCCGAGGTGGCCGTGGCCACGAAACCGTCGGGGACCCGGGTGATCCCGTCGAAGTGGCTCATCCACACGGTCTGCTCGGTCGGTTGCTCGGCGAGCAGGCCGCCGTCCGGCGCGGTGATCCGCAGCGGGGTGCGCCCGTACTCGCCCTGGCCCCCCCGCCCCACCTCGCCACCGAGCTGCTGGGCGATGAGCTGGGCGCCGTAGCAGATGCCGAGGATGGGCACGCCCAGCTCGTAGATCTCCGGGTCGAGCAGCGGGGCGCCGTCGACGTGGACCGACTTGGGCCCGCCCGACAGGATCAGCGCCGCCGGCGCCCGGTCCCGCACCTCGGCGGCGCTGATCGAGTGGGGCACGATCTCGGAGTAGACGTGCGCCTCGCGCACCCGCCGGGCGATGAGCTGGGCGTACTGGGCGCCGAAGTCGACCACCAGGCAGGTGTCGAAATCCTCGGCGGGATCGGCGCTCACCATGTGCCCGCCGACTCCATGAGGCAATAGGGGTCGCAAGACCACTCTCGAGGCAGTACGGGTCGGGGGCCGGTCCTCAGTGCCTCGAGAGCCTGGCGGCGGTCCCCATTGCCTCGGGCCGTCGACATCGCCGGCCGCCTCATGCCCCCGCCCCGCCCAGCACCACGAGCTCGGCCTTCTGCAGGTCCTTCACGGTCTCGTAGCCACAGAGGGCCATCGCCCGCCGCAGGGCGCCGGTGAGGTTGACGGCGCCGGTGGCGTCGTGCGCCGGTCCCAGCAGGATCTCCGCGAGGGTCCCGGTGGGCTCGACCCGGACCCGCTCGCCGCGGGGCAGCGACGCATGGACGGCACCCATCCCCCAGTGCCAGCCCCGGCCCGGTGCATCGCCGGCGGCCGCCAGGGGCGTCCCGATCATCACGGCGTCGGCGCCGCAGGCGATGGCCTTGGCGACGTCGCCCCCGGTGGAGACGCCGCCATCGGCGATCACGTGGCAGTAGACGCCGGTCTCGTCGAGGTGGCGCATCCGGGCGGCGCGGGCGTCGGCGAGCGCGGTGGCCAGCGGCACCCCCACCCCGAGCACGTCGCGGGTGACCGCCTCGGCCCCCGACCCGGCACCGACCAGGACCCCGGCCGCCCCCGTGCGCATGAGGTGCAAGGCGGCCTGGTACGAGGTGCACCCGCCCACCAGCACCGGCAGCTCGTAGTGCCGGATGAAGGCCTTGAGGTTGAGCGGCTCGGTCGTGCGGGCGACGTGCTCGGCCGACACGATCGTGGCCTGGATCACGAGCAGGTCGGGCTCACCGTCGAGCACGGCGTCCGCCAGCTGGAGCGTGCGGTGCGGCGTGATCGCCACCGCACAGGTGACGCCGGCGTCCTTGATCTGGGCGATGCGGGGGCCGATGAGCTCGGGCTTGACCGGCTCCGCGTAGATCTCCTGCATCCGCCGGGTGGCGGACTCCGCGGGTAGCTCGGCGATCTCCTCGAAGAACTTCTCGGGGTGCTCGTAGCGGGTCCACAGGCCCTCGAGGTGGAGGACCCCGGCCGATCCCAGCCGGCCCAGCTCCACGGCGGTGCCCGGCGAGACCACGCTGTCGGTGGGGGCGCCCAGGATCGGCATCTCGAAGCGATAGGCGTCAATCTCGCAGGCGACATCGACGTCCTCCGGGTCGCGGGTGCGCCGGCTGGGAACGATGGACACCTCGTCGAGCCGGAACGCCGGTCGTGCGGTCTTGCCGATGCCGACGTCGACCTCGGCCATGCATCACCTCGTCTCGCCAGGCGGGGAAGAACCGCAGCTTATCGACGGCCGGGCGCGCACTCGGGACGTCACCGTCATCGAAGCCGGCGGCGCCTAGACTCCACCCATGGAGGCCCCAGCCAGTCCGTTTGCGCCCGATCCCGGCGACGACTACCCGCCGAAGTTCGCCAAGGAAGGCCTGACCTTCGACGACGTGCTGCTGCTGCCGGCGGAGTCGTCGGTCCTCCCGGCCGAGGTCGACACCGGCACCCGGTTGACGCCGGGGATCGATCTGGCCGTACCGATCGTCTCGGCGGCCATGGACACCGTCACCGAGGCGCCCCTCGCCATCGCACTGGCCCGCGCCGGCGGCATCGGCATCATCCACCGCAACCTGTCGGTCGCCGATCAGGTGGCCGAGGTCGACAAGGTCAAGCGCAGCCAATCGGGCATGATCGTCGACCCCGTGACGCTGCCGGCCGAGGCGCTGGTGTCCGACGCCCTGGCGGTGATGGCCCGATATCACATCTCGGGCGTGCCCATCACCGATGCGGCCGGCCACCTCGTGGGGCTGCTCACCAACCGCGACCTGCGCTTCATCGAGGACGTGGACCAGCCCATCGACAACGTCATGCGGCGACCCCCGCTGGTGACCGCGCCGCTCGGCACCACCCTCGAGGACGCCAAGGACATCCTCTGGCGCCACCGGATCGAGAAGCTCCCGATCGTCGACGACCAAGGCCTGCTCAAGGGCCTCATCACCGTCAAGGACATCAAGAAGCGGACGGACTTCCCCCACGCCACGCAGGACGAGAAGGGACGCCTGCGGGTGGGCGCGGCCCTGGGCGTCGGCCCCGATGCGCTCGAGCGGGCCGAGGGGCTGGTCGCCGCCGGGGCCGACGTGCTGGTGGTCGACACCGCCCACGGGCACAGCCAAGCGGTGCTCGACGTGGTGAAGCAGGTGAAGGGCGCGTTCCCGATCGACGTGATCGCCGGCAATGTGGCCACGGCCGACGCGGTGGACGCGCTGGTCGGTGCCGGCGCCGACGGGGTGAAGACGGGAATCGGTGGTGGCTCAATCTGCACGACGCGTGTGGTTGCCGGCGTCGGCGTTCCCCAGGTCACGGCCACCTACGACTGTGCCGTGGCGGCCGCCCGGCACGGGGCGACGGTCATCGCCGACGGCGGGATCCAGTACTCCGGCGACGTCGCCAAGGCCATCGCTGCCGGCGCCGACACGGTGATGCTGGGCGGCCTGCTCGCCGGGGTGGACGAGTCGCCGGGCGAGGTCGTGCTCCACCAGGGTGAGCGCTACAAGGAGTACCGCGGCATGGGTTCGATGGGCGCCATGAAGGCTCGGTCGTTCTCGAAGGACCGCTACTTCCAGGGTGACGTGATCGACACCGACAAGCTCGTGCCCGAGGGCATCGAGGGCCGGGTGGCCTACAAGGGACCGGTGGCCAACGTGCTGTTCCAGCTCGTCGGCGGTCTGCGGGCCGCCATGGGATACTGCGGCGCACCCACCATCGCCGACCTGCAGCGCACGGCCCGCTTCGTGCGCATCACCGGCGCCGGGCTGCGCGAGTCGCACCCCCACGACATCAGCATCACCAAGGAAGCGCCCAACTACGGAAGCTGGTGAGCGAGGAGGGCGCCGTCAGGTGTCGGGGTGGTCGAGGTCGCCCCGGCCCAGGGTGCCGGTGACGGCGCCGAGCAGCTGGCGGAGCAGGTTGGCGGTCGCCCCCCAGACCGTGTCACCCACCAGCTCGAAGAAGTAGATCGGCCGCGGCTCTCCGCCGGGAAAGGTCCATATCTCCTGGCGGAAGTTGTCCGGTTCGAGCAGCTCCGCCAGCGGCACGTGGAGGACGGCCTCGACCTCGGCCGGGTTGGGATTGGTCTCGGGCCGACCGGTCAGGGCGCCCACATAGGGGACTATGAACGACCAGCTCGTCACCGTGGCCAGATGGTCGAGCTCGCCGATGACGTCGACCGTCGACGGGTCGAGATCGATCTCCTCCTTAGCCTCCCGCAGGGCGCCGTCGACCGGCGACTCCCCCGGCTCGACCCGGCCCCCCGGAAAGCTCACCTCGCCCTCGTGGGTCCGCAGGCCCCAGGTCCGCCGGGTGAGCACCACCAACGCCTGGCCGTCCTCGTCGTAGATGGGGGCGAGCACCGCGGACGGCCGTGCCGTGGCGTCGGTGAGCTCCCGTTCCGACAGGCGCGCCGGCCCCAGGGTCTCCAGCGCCCGGGCGACGTCGCCCACGCCGGGGCGCCGGCGCCCCGGCGGCAGATGCACCCACGGCGCCGGGCCGCCGGCGCGGGCGTTGAATGGGCGGGGGATCCGCTGCTCGCCGCCCCGACCGGGTGGCACCGCCACCGGCGGGCCCGGCGGCTCGTCGCCGGGCCGGGGCCAGCCGGGGAGCCCCCGCGCGGCCGCATCGCGGGCCGAGACGTTGACGGCCTCGGGCCACTCGGTCCACGGGGCCTGGTCGGCGTCGGTCGGGCGATCGGGCACGGGTCAGGTACCGGACTCTGCGCCCGAACCTGCCGTCTGCGACACCAACGCCTCGAGCAACTCGCGCATCCCCCCGGTCTTGAGGTTGCTCATGACGCGCCCTGGCGGCGTCTCGCCGCGCTCCCACTCCATCCAGTGGGCCAGGAGCTTCTGGGGATCGGGGAGCGGCATATCCATGCCCGGCAGGCTACCGGCGCCATGTTTGGCCGCCGTGGTCCCGGGCGGTGCCGGGGCCGAGAGGACCGGATGGGTGGCCTGCGGGACTGACCGTGACAGGCTGGCGGGGTGCCCGTCCGCCGCCTCGTCCTCGCCTCGGCCTCGCCGGCGCGCCTGGCGTTGCTGCGCACAGCCGGGCTGGCACCCGAGGCCATGGTCAGCGACGTGGCCGAGGACGGCGTGGCCGGGCTCACGGTCGCCGACGCCGCCCGCACGCTGGCGGAACGCAAGGCCGAGGCGATCGCCCGCCGCCTACACGGCGCCACGCTGCCGGGGCGCCCGGCACCGCTGGTCGTCGGTTGCGACTCCCTGCTCGAGATCGATGGCGAGATGCGAGGCAAGCCGGAGTCGGCGGACCAGGCCCGCGCCTGGTGGCGCGAGCAGCGGGGTCGATCGGGTGTACTCACCACCGGCCACGCCGTCGTCGACCTGGCGACCGCCCGCCGGACGTCAGGCGTCGCCGACACCCTGGTGCGCTTCGGCTGCCCCTCCGATGCCGAGATCGAGGCCTACATCGCCACCGGCGAGCCGCTGGCCGTGGCGGGGGCGTGCACCATCGACGGGTACGGCGCCCCGTTCGTGGACGGCATCGACGGCGACCACGGCACGGTGATCGGCCTGTCCCTCCCGCTGCTGCGGACGCTGCTGGCCGACCTCGGCATCGCCATCACGGACCTGTGGGCGCGCGACGCATGACCATCGACGGGACCCCCGTCGCGACACCGCTACGGATCGGCCCCATCCCCGTGTGGCCGCCTGTGGTGCTGGCGCCCATGGCGGGCATCACCAACGCCCCGTTCCGTCGGCTGTGCCGGACGTTCGAGCCGGGCGGGCTGTTCGTGAGTGAGATGATCACCGCCCGCGGCATCGCCGAGCGCAACGACAAGACGCTGCGCATGGCCCGGTTCGCCGACGACGAGCCGGTGCGGTCGATCCAGCTGTACGGCACCGAGCCCCGCGCCATCGCCGAGGCCGCCCGGTTCCTGGTCGCTGAGCAGCGCGCCGATCACATCGACCTCAACTTCGGCTGCCCAGTGGCCAAGGTGACCAGGATGGGCGGTGGGGCGGCGTTGCCCGTGCACCGCGCCCTGTTCCGCGACATCGTGCGCGCCGCGGTCCGCAGCGCCGGCGACGCGCCCGTCACGGTGAAGCTGCGGATCGGCGTCGACGACCGCCTGCGCACCTTCCTCGACGCCGGTCGCATCGCCGAGGACGAGGGGGTGGCAGCCGTCTCGCTCCACGCCCGCACGGCCGAGCAGCACTACTCGGGCCGGGCGGACTGGACGGCGATCGCCGGGCTCAAGGCCACCATCACGTCCATTCCGGTGCTGGGCAACGGCGACATCTGGGAGGCCGCCGACGCCCTCCACATGGTCGACGTCACCGGATGCGACGGCGTCGTGGTGGGCCGGGGCTGCCTGGGCCGCCCGTGGCTGTTCCGGGACCTGGCGCTCGCGTTCGCGGGCCGGGACGCACCCCAGCCGCCCCGCCTCGGCGAAGTGCGGGAGGTGCTGCGGCGCCACGCCCGGCTCCTGGCCGACTGGCTCACCGAGCCGGTGGCGGTGCGCGACGTCCGCAAGCACGTGGGCTGGTACCTCCAGGGCTATCCCGTGGGCAGCGAGGCGCGGCGACGGCTGACGGTCGCCGCCACCGTCGCCGACTTCGAGGCCGAGCTCGAGCGGCTAGACCCCGCCCTGGCTCCCCTGCCCGGGACAACGTCCCAGCCCCGGGGCAAGACGTCGGGCCCGATCACGGTGACTCTGCCCGACGGCTGGCTCACCGGCGCCGACGATCCGTCGCCGGTGGTGGCGGACGAGCTCGTGGCGGTCAGCGGCGGCTGACACGAGCCGGCGAGCGGCACCGGCGTTGCTGGAGCGGAATTGGTTGCTAACCGTTTCTGCGCCCGGAACAGGCCCGACGTGAGGCAGGGGGCGCAGCGCGTAGATTCGGTGCCGTGCTGTTCGACGGGTTCGGAACGGGACTGGTCCGCTTCTACGAGGAGCTGGCGGCCAACAACACCCGGGACTGGTGGCTGGCCAACAAGCCGCGCTACGAGCACGAGGTCCGGGCGCCACTGGAGCACCTGCTCGAGGACCTGCGCCCGGAGTTCGGCGAAGCCAAGGTGTTCCGGCCCAACCGCGACACCCGCTTCTCCAAGGACAAGTCCCCGTACAAGACTGCGGCGGCCGCCGTCATCGGCGCCGCGCACGAGGGCGTCGGCACGCTGTACCTGTCGGTCTCGGCCGAGGGGGTGATGGTGGGCGGTGGCGCCTACATGCCGGCGACCGACCAGCTCGCCCGGCTCCGGGAATCGATCGACGACGACAAGACGGGGCCCGAGCTCGAAGGCATCGTCGCCGACATCCGTCGTCAGGGTGGCGAGATCGGGGCGCACGACCAGCTCAAGACGGCGCCCCGCGGCTATCCCGCCGACCACCCCCGCATCGAGCTCCTGCGCTTCAAGGGCATCATCGGCTGGTGGGACCACGAACCGGGGCCGTGGATGCACTCGACGACCGCCCGCGACACGGTCGCCGACCGCTGGCGCTCGCTGGGACCGCTCAACGCCTGGCTCGTCATCAACGTCGGCGCCAGCGAGCTCCCGAGCAGGGAACGCTGAATCCGTCCGTCGTCCGCGAAGAGCCTGAGCGGATAGGCACGTCCTCTCGGCTCACGGTGGTCAGCGCTGCCGGGGACCCGAGCTGTTGAGCTGGTGGTCGACCGCCAAATTCCCGCGCGTAGGCTGCACGAACCGCCCTATCCGCTCGGCTCCCAAACCCGCAACGCGGGACGGGCCCGCCACCCGAAGGTGGCGGGCCCGTCGCCGTGCATGCGCAGCGTAGGCGAGATGGGACCTACATCATCCCCATGCCGCCCATGCCACCCATCGGATCGCCACCACCGCCGGGCGGCATCGGGGCGGGTGGCTCGGGCTTGTCGGCCACGAGCGACTCGGTCGTCAGCACGAGGCCGGCGATCGAGGCGGCGTTCTGGAGGGCGGCCCGGGTGACCTTGGCGGGGTCGATGACACCCGCCTTCACCAGGTCCTCGAGATCGCCGGTCAAGGCGTTGAGGCCGATCGAGCCGGTCTCGGCCTCGATGTGGCGCACTGCCACCGCGCCCTCGAGCCCGGCGTTGTCGGCGATCAGCCGCGCCGGCCACTCGAGCGCTTGGTACACGGTGCGGGCACCGGTGGCCTCGTCGCCCTCGAGAGAATCGACGACCTTGCCCACGGCGGCCCGACCGCGCAGCAGGGCAACGCCGCCGCCGGCGACCACGCCCTCCTCGATGGCGGCCCGGGTGGCCGACAGGGCGTCCTCGATGCGGTGCTTCTTCTCCTTGAGCTCGACTTCGGTCGCGGCTCCGACCTTCACCACCGCCACGCCGCCGGACAGCTTGGCCAGCCGCTCCTGCAGCTTCTCGCGGTCCCAGTCGGAGTCGGTGTCGTCGATCTCGTTGCGGATCTGCTGGACGCGACCCTTGATCTCGTCCGGGGAGCCGGCACCCTCGATGAGGGTCGTGTCGTCCTTGGTGACGATGGCCTTCTTGACCCGGCCCAACAGGTCGAGGGTGATGTTGTCGAGCTTGAGCCCAACCTCCTCGGCCACGACCTGGCCGCCGGTGAGGATGGCCATGTCCTGCAGCATCGCCTTGCGGCGGTCGCCGAAGCCGGGGGCCTTGACGGCCACGCTGTTGAAGGTGCCCCGGATCTTGTTGACCACGAGCGTGGCGAGCGCCTCGCCCTCGACGTCCTCGGCGATGATCAGCAGCGGTCGACCTGTCTGCATGACCTTCTCGAGCACCGGGAGCAGGTCCTGAACGGAGCTGATCTTGGCCTGGTGCAGCAGCACGTGGGCGTCCTCGAGGATCGCCTCCTGCCGGTCCTGATCGGTGACGAAGTACGGCGCCAGGTAGCCCTTGTCGAACTGCATGCCCTCGGTGAACTCGAGCTCCATGCCGAACGTGTTGGACTCCTCGACGGTGACCACGCCGTCCTTGCCGACCTTGTCGATGGCGTCCGCGAGCACCTCGCCGATGGCGGGGTCGCCCGCGGAGATGGCCGCCACCTGGGCGATCTCTGAGCGGTCGTCGATCTCCCTGGATTGATCGGCGAGGGCTTCGACGGCGGCCGACACGGCCTTCTCGATGCCCCGCTTCAGCCCCGTCGGGTTGGCGCCGGCGGCCACGTTGCGCAGGCCATCGTGCACCAACGCCTGGGCCAGCACCGTGGCGGTGGTGGTGCCGTCGCCGGCGACGTCGTTGGTCTTGGTGGCGACCTCCTTCACGAGCTGGGCGCCCATGTTCTCGAAGGGGTCGTCGAGCTCGATCTCACGAGCGATCGAAACGCCGTCGTTGGTGATGGTCGGGGCGCCCCACTTCTTCTCGAGGACCACGTTGCGGCCCTTGGGGCCGAGCGTGACCTTCACCGCGTCGGCGAGCTTGTTGACGCCGGCCTCGAGCGCACGCCGGGCCTGGTCGTCGAACTTGAGGATCTTGGGCATCAGCCGCTCACTTCTTCACTATGGCGAGTACGTCACGAGCCGACAGGACGAGCACATCCTCGCCGTCGATGGTGACCTCGGTGCCGCCGTACTTGCTGTAGAGGACGGTGTCGCCAGCGCTCACCCCGATGGGGATGATCTCGCCGGTGTGCTCGGAGCGCTTGCCCGGGCCCACGGCCAGGACCTCGCCCTGCTGCGGCTTTTCCTTGGCGGTGTCGGGGATGACCAGTCCGCTGGCGGTGGTCTCCTCGCTCTCACCGGGCTTGACGACGATGCGATCGTCGAGGGGCTGCAGGTTCATGCGTGTCGCCTCCATTGGCGCTCGCTCGGCTAACCCCCTTTGGGTTAGCAGTCTCCCTATGTCGACTGCTAACGCTAGGCCACGCCGCTTAGCACTCGCAACCCCCGAGTGCCAGCTGTTCAGACCGGTTCCGGCACCGGGTTGCCCGCCCGGACGCGCCAGCTCGCGCCGGTCGACAGCTCCGCCTGGGGCTCGGCGGTGGTGCTGACGTAGCGGTAGTCCGCCCGCAGCCCGTCGGGCGTCAGCTCGACCACGACGTAGCCCCGGTGGCGGGCCTCGGCATAGTGCACGGCCGGTGACGCGCTGGCGATCGGGCCGATGGCGTCCACGAAGGCAGCCGGGAACGACGACGAGATCGACGTACCGACCAGTTCGGTGGCGATCGGATCGGTGGTGGGATCGGTGCCATCCTGGGTCACGACGCCGAGCCCGCTCAGGTGGATGTCTCCGGTGATCACCACTGGGTTCGAGACGTCCCGCAGCCGCTCGATGACCCGTTGGCGGCTGGCCGGGTAGCCGTCCCACTGGTCGAGGTTGAACAGGTCGTCGGTGCCCGGGATCAGCGCCAGCCTGGTCATGACCACCTGCTGGGCCAGCACGTTCCAGGTGGTGTCCGACCCGCCGAGCGATTCGCCCAGCCACGCCTCCTGCTCGTCGCCGAGCAGGGTGCGAGCCGGGTCGACGACCTCGGGACAGGGCGCACCTATGTCGGAGGGCCGGGCGCACGGCTGATCGCTGCGGTACTGGCGGGTGTCGAGGACGTAGAACCGGGCCAGCGAGCCCCAGGCCAGGTCGCGGTAGATGCGGGCGTCGCCGCCGCTCGGCAGCTCGATCCGCAGCGGCAGGTGCTCGTAGTAGGCCTGGTAGGCGGCCGCCCGCCGCTGCCGGAACGCCTCGGGGTCGCTGCCGGAACCGCCGTCCTGGGGCAGCTCCTCGTCCAGCCCGGCGTAGTTGTTGTCGACCTCGTGGTCGTCGGGCGTGCACACCCAGGGGAAGCGGGCATGGGCGGCCTGGAGCCGGGGATCGGACCGGTACTCGCCGTGGCGCAGCCGGTAGCCGGCCAGGTCGACGGGCCCGGGCGTCCGCCCAGGACGGACGGCGTCGGTCTCAGGATCGTCCTCGTAGATGTAGTCGCCGAGGAAGAACACCAGGTCCAGGTCCTCGGCGGCCAGGTGCTCGTGCGCGGTCCAGTGGCCCTCCTGCCGGTCCTGGCAGGACGCGAAGGCGAACCGCAGCCGATCCACGCCGGCACCCGCGACGGGTGCGGTCCGGGTACGGCCCACCGGACTGGTCTGGTCGCCCACTGTGAACCGGTACCAGTACCCGGTGTCGGGCTCGAGGTCGCCGGCATCGACGTGCACCGAGTGGGCCAGCGCCGGCTCGGCGCTGCTGGCGCCCTCGGCCACGACGTCGTCGAAGCCCTCGTCGGTCGCCACCTCCCAGCTCACCGGGACGGGCGCATCCGGCATGCCGCCGCCGTCGGTCAGAGGCTCGGCCACCAGGCGGGTCCAGAGGATCACCGAGTCGGGCAGCGGATCGCCGGATGCCACGCCCAGCGCGAACAGTGACGCCGGCAGGTTGGCGGGAAGGGGCGGCAGGCCGGCCGCGGCGGCGTCCCCGTTCGGTGCTCCCTCCGACCCGGTGCCGTCGTCGGAGTCGTCGCCACCACTGCATCCCGCGGCGATGGCGGTGGCGACGACGCCCGCCAGGAAGGCGCGCCGATCCATAAACGGGCCCTGCGGTGGATTCACGCCCTGCCTACCGCCTCCGCCACCAACCGGATCTCGTGGCCTAGGCGACGGGCAGCGGATAGGCACTCCTCTTGGCTCATGGTGGTCAGCGCTGCCGGGGAGCCGAGCTGTTGAGCTGGCAATCGACCGCCAAATTCCCACGCGTAGGCTGCACGAACCGCCCTATCCGCTCGGCTCTCAGGCGACGGGGAGGCGAAGGTTGGGCGTCGCGCCCGTGTCGAGCGGGGACGGCCCGTCGGACCGCAGCCGCCACCACCCGGCGGCCGCGATCATGGCGGCGTTGTCGGTGCACATCGACCGGCTGGGGACGAACGGACGGATGCCGTCCTCGTCGCAGGCCTCCACGAAGCGGGAGCGCAGCGAGCTGTTGGCCGCCACCCCGCCACCGAGGCACAGCCCCTTGGCGCCCACGTCACGGGCCGCCCGCCGGGCCTTAGTGACGAGCACGTCGACGACCGCCTCCTGGAAGCTGGCCGCCACGTCGGCGGAGGCGACGTCGGGGTGCTTGCGGACGTGGTTGACCACCGCCGTCTTCAGCCCGCTGAAGCTGAAGTCGTAGTCGCGGTCGAGCATGGCCCGGGGGAAGGCGATGGCGTGCGGATCGCCGTCGGCGGCAAGGCGGTCGATGACCGGGCCCCCGGGATAGCCCAGGCCCAGGAACCGGGCCACCTTGTCGAACGCCTCGCCGGCGGCGTCGTCGATGGTCGAGCCGAGCATGCGGTACCGACCGTGGTCCTCCATGTGGACCAGCAGGGTGTGGCCGCCCGACACCAGTAGCACGACCAGCGGCAGCTCGAGGTCCGGCTCCTCGAGGAACGACGCGTAGAGGTGGCCCTCGAGGTGGTTGACGGCCACGAACGGGACACCCCAGACGAGCGCGAATGCCTTGGCGGCGCTGACACCCACGAGCAGCGAACCCACGAGGCCGGGACCGGCGGTAGCGGCGACGGCCTCGATCTCCCGGTCGGCCACGCCGGACTCGACCAGCGCCTGGGCCACCACCGGGGTGAGCAGCTCGACGTGCGCCCGGCTGGCGATCTCGGGGACGACACCGCCGTAGCGGGCGTGGCGATCGATCTGGCTGGCCACCACCGACGAGCGCACGCGCGTGGCCCGTTCGACCACCGCCGCGGCGGTCTCGTCGCACGAGGTCTCGATGCCCAGGATCATGTCGGCCACGGGGCAAGCCTACGGGTCGGGACCGGCGGGGGGTTGGGCGCAGACGTCCGCCGGAGCCCACCACCGGCGAGATCTACACCCAGTCGCCCTCCACCACCGTCCGGCCGGGGACACCGGACTCGATCTCGCGGAGGCGGGCGGCGTAGAGCTCGGTGTCGGCGTCGTTGGCCCACATGACCAGGGCGTCCTCGCCGGTCTCGGGGTAGTAGCCCTTGCGCACTCCCGCGGGGACGAAGCCGAAGCGTTGATACAGGGCCTGGGCTCCCGAATTGCTCATCCGCACCTCGAGCGTGAGGTTGCGGCACCCCCGCTCGACCGCCGCCCGGGCCAGGACCAGCAGGATCCGGGTGGCGACGCCGTGTCGCTGCCACGCCGGATCGACGGCGATCGTGGTGATGTGGCCGTCGTCCACCGCCCGGAACATCCCGGCGTAGCCCACCACCTCGGAGCCCACCCGTGCCACGAGGTAGACCCGGCTGGCGCGCTGGCTGATCTCGCCCAGGAACAGCCCGAACGTCCACGGACGCGGGTACACCTGCTGCTCGATCCGCAGCACCGCCCTCAGGTGCCGGCGGTGCATGGCCGTGATGCGGACCTCGAGCGCGTCGGGGTCGCCGGGAAGGCGGAGGGCGCGGGCCACTACTGACTCTCCAGAACGTCGCGGGTCGACCAGTTGATCTCGGCGTCGGGGCGCCGCAGGTAGAGCGGCTCGAGCTCCCACGGCTTGACGAAGTCCTCGCGCAGCGCGCGGGCGTGGGCCAGCTGGACGAGCGAGGCCGCCGACGGATGGGCCAGCCCCTGGTCCCCCAACTCGACGTTGGCCAGGTCGGCGAAGGCGTCGCAGTAGCGCAGGCCGCCGTCGCCGACCAGCAGCACGTCCTCGCGGGTGGCCTCGATGTCGCCGGCCAGGTCGTTCGGCGACGAGATCTGGTAGCCACGCAGCCGCTGCACGCCGCCCGGCACCTGCCGGTAGGTGGCGGTGAACAGCTCGCCCCGCCGCGCGTCGATGGCCGCCACGATCAAGCGGGGGCTCCAGCGCACCGGGAAGGCGAGCAGGTCGAGGCTCGCAACACCGATCATCGGGATCCGCAGCGCGTGCGCCATGGCCTTCCCGGCGGCGATCCCCACCCGGAGCCCGGTGAACAGCCCCGGACCCACGTCGACGGCCACGCAGCCGATCTCCCCCAGGTCGACCCGTGCCTGGCGTCGCAGGAACTCGATCGACGGCGCCAGCGACTCGGCATGGCGCTTGCCCCGGCTCGAATGGGTCGACGCCAGCACCCCCTCGTGCCCACCGATCGCGCAGCCGACCTGCATCGTCGAGGTGGTGATCCCGAGGATCAGCACGGCGCGACCCCGTCCGGAGCCCCCGCCCAGGGTGCGACCGCCTCGACGAGCGAGGCCATGCGCCGGAGCCACGACCGGCCGGAGCTCCGCAGCACGATGGTGCGGTCGTCGTCGGCGGCCCCGAACGTCAGGCGCACCTCGAGCAGGTCGGCCGGGAGCATCGGGAGGATGGCATCGCCCCACTCGATGAGCACGACCCCCTCGTCGTCGAGCAGCTCGGCCAGGCCGAGATCGACGACCTCGCTGAGCTGGTCCAGCCGGTAGACGTCGACGTGGTGCACGGGCAGGCGACCGACGTATTCCTGCACCAGGGTGAAGGTGGGGCTGGTGATCGGCTCCCCCACCCCCAGTCCCCGGCCGAAGCCCTGCACGAACGCGGTCTTGCCGGCGCCGAGGTCGCCGGCCAGCACCACCAGATCCCCCGGTAGTGCCAGCGAGGCGAGCGCCGCCGCCAATCCCTGGGTGGCCTCCACCGAGGACGTGCGGGCCACCAGCGTGGCGGCATCGCGACGTTCCAGTGGCACCCGAGCCAGGTTAGGGGGCCTGCGACCGCGAACCGTCCCTCGCCGGCCCGATGACCTCGGTGGCGTCGGGGCCGACCACGGCGAGGTCACGGCGGCGCATCCCGTCGAGCTCGATCTCGACGGACAGCACCATGGCTCCCTCGATCACCGCGCCCCGGCCGAGCGCGTCGGACACCACCGGGGGCTCGAACCCCATCCCGCTGCCACGCACGGCCCAGCGGGTGGCGCCGGCGGCGACCGCGCCCCGGAGGTCGGTGGCCGTCGCGCCCGGGCGGCAGGCGTCGATCAACCGCCGCTGGGCCGCCACCGCCGGGGCGCCGTCGTCCGCACCCGGCAGGGTGCGGCCCAGGCCGCCCTCGTAGCCGTCGACGAGCCAACCGATGTCGACGTGGACGTGGTTTCCGGCGGAGGGATCGACAGGCGACACCGCCACTCCTGACGTGGGAACGGTGACTCCCCGGCGAGCGGCTTCCTCCAGGGCTGCCACCCGGGCGGCGGTCGGGCCACCACCATCCGTCAAGGCCGCGTCGGCGCCCTCCATGCCCGCCTCGGCGACCGCCACCGCGGCGCGGATGCTGGCGATCTCCGCCGGCAGCTTCAGGGCCCGCAGGGCCCGCATCAGGTCGTCGGCGGGCACGAGCTCCGCATCGGCGGCGAGGCGCCGCGCCATGTGCTCGAACCCCGGCGACAGGGCTTCGACGCCGATCCGCGTGGCCGTGGCCAGGCCGGGGATGCTGGCCAGCGCGCCGGCCAGGATCGCCCCGTTCCACGTCACCCCGTAGAGGTGTTCGAAGGGGACCTCGGGTGGTACCCCCTCGTCCCAGGTCGACAGCAGGTGAGTCGAGCGAGTGGCTTCCACCAGAACGCACGCCGGCCCGAACGGGCGGGTCCCAGCCGTCCACAGCGAGCGTGCGCCGCTGGCATAGGCCACCGAGTCGCGGCGGCCGAGCACCAGCACGTCGAGCCCGACCGTGGCCATGGCGTCGAACACCCGGTCCCGGCGGTCCGCCCGCAGCTCGGCGTCCTCGGTGGTCGCGGGCGGGGCCGTCATGAGCGCGAGTACGTCCTCATGCGAACGGCGGGTAGGGGTGGCCGCCGCCCAGGTGGCACCAGTCGTCCCCGGTCACCGCCACGATCTCCTCGGCCCGATAGCCGCCGACACCGTCGTCCCAGATCACCGGCTCGAGCACGAGCACCATCCCCGGCGCCATGACCAGGCGATCGTCGAACCCGGGACCCAGGTCGGTGCCGACCAGGGGCATCTCGGCGCTCTCCACCCCCACGCCGTGGGCCAGGTAGAAGTGCGGCAGCCACGGGCGGTCGCCACCGTTGGCGGCCTCCGCAGCCCGGCACAGGTCGCCACCGGTGACGCCCGGCTTCAGGACCTCGAGGACAGCCACCATCACCTCGGACCAGCGTTCAAACAGCCGCCGCTCGGCCTGGTTCGGGTCGCGCCCGATGACCCAGGTCCGCCCGAAGTCCGACGCGTAGCCGAGGTGGTCGATGCCGCTGTCCACCCAGACGATGTCGCCCTCGCCGAACGTGGGATCGTCGGCGCCGCCGGTGGGAAAGGCAACGGTCTTGGTCGTGGTACGGGGCCCGTCGGCGACCGTCCGGGGCATGCGCTGGAAGATGGGATCGATCAGGTTGGCCCCGCCCCCCAACTCGGCCAGCCGCGCCAGGAATGCGCCGGCGACCTGGCTGCGGGTCGCACCGGACCGAGCCGTGTCCTGGATGGCGGCCATCGCCTCCTCGTTGCGGCGCTGGGCCGCGGCGATGCAGGCGAGCTCGTCGTCGGTCTTGCTGAGCTTGGCGGCGCCGACGACGTGGGACGCGTCGGCGATGTCCGCACCCCCCAGGACCCCCGTGCGCAGCATCGCCCCGCTCTGCTCGTCGACGGCCACGCGGCGACCCGCCAGCGGGCCCGCGACCGCACCCACGACGCGAGCCAGCTCCGCGGCTCCCTCGTCGAGCTCGGGCCACGCCGCCGGGTGGCGCTCCACGTCGAGCGCGGGGTCGATGTCGCCCGCCAGCAGGTGCGGCCGGTCTTCGCCCGCCACCAGCACCGCCACCGGCCGGTCTAAGACGGCCTGGGACACGTCGACACCCCGCACCGCCTGGCCGCTGGCGTAGGTGACGTTGGGCCCGTGCAACAGGAGCGCCACCTCGACGCCCTGGCGCGCCATCTCCGCCTGGAGCCGGGCGTGGCGCTCGCGCCCCATCCGGCCGACGTCGATCGTGGCCATGTCGGTCCGCCGCTCGGCCAAGATGCGGGCCAAGTCCTCCCCCACCCCGCCATTCATAGCCCAAGACTGACGCCAACGTCAGAAACTGCACGGCCGACGTGGTATCACGGTGGCCTCCGGTTCGTGACGGACGGAGGGGAGGCGCCGCGATGGCCGACCGAGCGACGGTCGACTTCGACCACCACAACCGGGAGTTCCACGAGGATCGCCACGCTCGCTGGGCCGAGCTGCGTCGATGCCCAGTGGCCTACAACGCCAACTACGGCGGGTTCTGGGTCGTGAGCGGCTACGACGAGGTGGCCAGCGTCTCCCGCGATGCCGAGACCTTCACCAGCCGCTTTCTCGCCGAGCCCGCCGGCGGCATCGACTACCTGGGGATCGCCGGTCTACCCCGGGGCCGGATCCCTCCCCAGGGGATCGCCGAGGTGGAGGGCCCCCGCCACGGCGCGCTCCGTCGGGTCCTCAACCGGTTCCTGGCGCCCCCCGCCATCGCCCGCCTCCAGCCGCTGATGGACGCGACGAGCACCTGGTTCGTCGACCAGCGGATCGAGACAGGCAGCATCGACCTCGTCCTCGATCTGGCGAACCCGGTGCCGGCGATCCTGACGATGGAGCTGGTCGGGCTGCCCCACGACAGCTGGCCCCACTACGCCGCCGTGTTCCACGGCACGGTTTCCTACCGGCCGGGCAGCCCGGAGTACGACCAGGCGATCGCCAACGTGCCCGGCATGGTGGCCGAGTTGCAACGCGAGATCGACGCTCGCCGGCACCAGCCCCGCGACGACCTGCTGACCCAGCTCGTCGAGATGGAGGTCGACGGCGAGCTCGACGGGAGCAGGCGGCTCACCGACGACGAGCTGGTGTCGGTCCTGTGGAACCTGGTGGCCGGAGGCCTAGACACGACCACGTCGCTGACGTCGCTGACCCTGTACCACCTCGACGAGCACCCCGACATCCGCCGGCGCCTCATCGACGAGCCCCACCTGCTGGGAGCCGCCACCGACGAGTTCCTGCGCTACTTCTCGGTCAACGAGACGCTGACGCGCACCGTCACCCGCGATGTCGAGCTGGGCGGGCAGCAGCTACGGCGCGGTGACCATCTGATGCTGAGCTGGCTGTCGGCCAACCGCGACGAGCGGGCCTTCGAGCGGCCCGACGAGGTGGACCTCGACCGCGAGCGGAACCCACATCTGGCCTTCGGCGTGGGACCGCACCGCTGCATCGGGATGCACATGGCCCGCACGATGTTCCAGGTTCTCGTCCGCCAAGTGCTGGACCGCATGCCCGATTACGAGATCGACCGGGCGGCCACGCGCTTCTACCAGGGGAACCCGCAGCTGAACGGCGCGGTGCGCATGCCCGCAACCTTCGACCCCGGCCCGCTGGTCGGTCCGCCCGAGCGACCGTTCTAGAGTTTCGCCTCGCAACCAGAGGTTGCTCGGCGAGACTTTGGTCGCCGCCTGTCGGCGGCGTCGATTGCCAGTCGCTCGACCGGCGAAGCCGGCTCGAGCGACGGTGGGGGGCTCCGGCAGGAGCCTCTGCCCCCCACGCCCCCCGCCCTGCTTCAGCCCGCCAGCGTTCGGATGGCTTGGGCGACGACGTGGACGGCCAGGACACGCACGACGTCGACGTCGGCCTCGACCTCACCGGTCGCCGCCGCCACGAAGGCGTCGCCGTCGGCCCGGGTGTGCACCGGGAACAACGCCCGGGCCAGGCCGTCGTGGCCTCCCTGGGCCACCAGGTTGCAGCCCAGCTTGTCGAGCCGGGCGTTGGTGGCCACCAGGCCGATCGTCGTGCTGCCGAAGCCGGTTCCCGTCACGAGGGCCGCCGCCTCTTCACGCGCCGCGGCGATGTCGAGCGCCGTCCGATCCTCGGCGCCGGGTGCGCCGACGGCGTTGACCGCCACCAGGGCGGCGACCCGCAGGTCACCCACCTCCGCCCCCGCTGAGACCAGCCCGCCGACGCGCCAATCCCTGGCGGGGTCGAGCTTGGCCATCGTGGCCCCCGTGCCGGCGCCCACCGTGCCGAGCTCGACAGGACCATCCGTCGCCGCCTCGCATGCGGCGTAGCCCTCGTCGGCCCCGGGCCGGACGGAGGGGTCGCCGACGGCAAGGTCGAACAATGCGAGGGCCACGACGATGGGGACCGGGCCGGCCGGGGTGGCGAAGCCGAGGCCCCGCTCCTCGCAGAACCGCATCGCGCCGTCCGCCGCCGCCAGGCCGAAACCCGAGCCGCCCGTCAGCACGACGGCGTCTATGCGGTTCACCGTGCGCCGGGGGTCGAGGAGCTCGAACTCGCGCGAGGCCGGGGCGCCGCCGCTCACGTCGCCCGAGGCCACGGTTCCGTCCGGGAACAGGACCACCGTGCAGCCCGTGCGCGCGGCGGCGTCGGTCCAGTGCCCCACGCGCAGCCCGGTGATGTCGGTGATCATGGCCCGCAGCTTTACCGGTAGCGCCGCGCCACCCGGGCGCCGATCGCACACACGACCTCGTAGGAGATGGTGCCGAGGCGGCCGGCCCACTCGTCCGGGGTGATGCGCTCGCCGCGCTGATCGCCCAGCAGCACCACCTGCTCACCCGGGGTGACGTCCGAGTCCGGCCCGCAGTCGACCATCAGCTGATCCATCGTGACCACGCCCACGATGGGGCACCGCTCGCCCCGGACCAGCACCTCCTGCCCCGCCAACGGCAGCGAGCGGAACACCCCGTCGGCGTAGCCGATCGGCACGGTCGCCAGCACCGTGTCGCGGGCGATCTGGTGGCGGTGCCCGTACGACACGCGCTCGCCCGCCGCCACCGGCTTCACGAACGAGATCTCGGAGGCAAGCGTGAGGGCCGGGCGGAGATCGGCGGCCAGCGGCGCCAGCGCCGGCGCCGGCGGGATGCCGTAGACGGCGATGCCACACCGCACCAGGTCGTAGTGGGCCTTGGGGTGGGCGAACGTGCCCGCCGAGTTGGCCATGTGGACGATTTCGGGATCGATGCCCGCCGCCCGCAGCTCGGCCACCACCGCGTCGAACCGGGCGATCTGGTCGGCGGTGAAGGGGTTGTCGGGCTCGTCGGCGACCGGAAGGTGGGTGCACACGCCCTCGAGCCGTAGTTCCGCCAGCTCGCCGATGGAACGGGCCACGGCAACTGCGTCGGCGGGGGCCAGGCCCACGCGGTGCATGCCGGTGTCGACCTTGAGGTGGACGGCGACGGCGGGCGACCTCCGCGACCGCACCGACTTGGCCAGGCGGGCGATCACCGTGGGGCTGTAGACGGTGAGCCGGGCGCCGGTGGCGACGGCGTCGTCGACCTCGTCCGGCCGCGGCTCCGACAGGAGCAACAGCGGGACCTCGATGCCGGCATCGCGCAGGCCCACCAGCTCGTCGACCTGCGCCACGCTCAGCCAGTCGGCGCCCGCCTCCACGGCGGCGCGCCCGACGGCGGCGGCACCGTGCCCGTATCCGTTGGCCTTCACCACCGCGCACAACCGTGCCGGAGCGGCGATGGCGCGGAGCGTGCGGACGTTGTGCCGAATGGCGTCGAGATCGACCTCGGCCCAGGCGCGCGCCACTACTGAACCCCCATCGAAGTCATCGTGGCGTCTCGTCCGCGGCCGCGTTCACCGCTGCCAGGGCGATTGGCAGCGCCTCGACGACATCGGACGCGATCAGCCCGTGCGCCGGTCCCTCGTGCGCCGCCCGCTCGTGCAACCAGGCCCCGCCGGCGGCGGCGTCGAAGACGTCCGCCCCCTGCGCCAGCAGCGCCCCGATGACGCCCGAGAGCACGTCCCCGGTGCCGGCCGTCGCCAATCTGGCATCGGCGGCGACGTGCAGCCGCACCCACCCGTCGGGATGCGCGACCGCGGTGGTGGGGCCCTTGAGCAGCACGATTGCCCCGACGGCCGCAGCCAGGCCGCGGACGGCGGCGATGCGGTCCGGTCCGGGAGGCTCGCCCGCGAGCCGCCCGAACTCGCCGTCGTGGGGGGTGAGCACGGTCGTGGCATCTCCGCCGCGGCGAGCGATGATCTCCGCAGCCTGGGTCCCGAGGGCCGACAGGCCGTCGCCATCGACCACCAGGGGCACCGGGGCGCTCCCCACCAGGTGGTGGATGGCGGCAACCGCCGGCGCGCCCCGCCCGAGGCCGGGGCCGAGCACGAGCGCACCGATCCGGGCCAGCTCTTCGATGACGACCGCATCCCAACCGGCGGCGCGCACCCCGATCCCCACCGCCTCGGTGGGCAGGGCGGGATCGGATTCGAGCCCGGGCGTGGCAACACGCACCATCCCCGCACCGGCGCGATAGGCGGCGCGGGCGGCCAGGTGGGCGGCGCCGGTCATGCCCGGCGAACCGGCGGCGACCATGACGGCCGCTCGCCACTTGTGGGCGTCGGGGGGTCGGGGGGGCACCCATCCTGTGACGTCGGTGCCCTCGACCACGCCGACCTTGGCACCCGACACGTCCAGGCCGATGTCGGCCACGGTCACCTCGCCCGCCAACGCTCGGCCCGGGTGGAACACCAGCCCGGGCTTGAGCGCCGCGAACGTGACCGTGCGGGCGGCCGCGACCGGCCGTCCGGCGGCCTGGCCCGTGAGCCCGTCAACCCCGCTGGGAATGTCGACGGCCAGCACCGGCGCACCGGCGGGATCAGGGGCGACGTACTCCCCCCGGAAGCCGGTGCCATAGGCGGCGTCGATGACCAGGTCGCTGGCCGGCAACTCGGGCGGCGCGTCGGGGGCGGCGATCACCTGGACCCGGACGCCCCGCCGCGCGAGCCGGCGGGCGGCCTCCCGGCCGTCGTTGCCGTTGTTGCCCTTGCCGGCCACGACGACGACCCGGCGGCCGTAGGTGCCACCCAGGAGGGCAACAGCCTCGCGGGCCAGCGCGGCACCCGCGCGACCGATCAGGACCTCGACCGGCTCGGGGGCGGCGGCGTCGACCGCTGCCATCTCGTCGGGGGTGAGGACAGGCAGCATGGCCCTCCGAGGCTAGTGGGGTGGCTCGTAGCGCTCGTCAGGTAACCGGCGAGGCAGCGGTGCCGTTGGCAAGGACGCAGGACGAAGGCGCAGCCGTAGCTGCGGCGAGGACGAGGACGCCGTCCAACGGTGCCGCTGGCCGGCGGTTATCGGCGTCGTGCTGCGAGCCACCCCACCAGTGGGGTGGCTCGTAGCGCCACCCCACTCGGGGTTCAGCTGCCGACCGCGATCACCAGCGCCTCGGCCACGGTGGAGGTGTGGGTAAGGCTCATGTGCCAGCCGGCGATCCCCCGCACCGCAGCTAGTTCGGCGGCAGCGCCATGCAGCGCCAGCGACGGCGCCCCGGACTCCGCCCGCACCACCTCGATCTCGCGAAAGGCGCACGCCCCCAGACCCACCCCCATGGCCTTCAGGACAGCCACCTTGGCCGCGAACCGGGCGGCGAACCGTTCGACCGGGTCCCGCCGCTCCCGGCAGTACTCCTGCTCGTCGTCGGTGAAGACGCGGGCGGCGAATCCAGGGGTGCGCGCCAGCACCCGGCGCATCCGGTCGACCTCGCACAGGTCGATCCCGACCCCGAGCACGGCGCTCATCACCGCCGATCGTGAGTCATCCCGCCCGCCAGCGGTCGGCCAGCTGGCTGATGGGCTCGGTGAGGACTACGTCGACGGGCAGCTCCGACAGCAGATCCTCCCGGAATGTCGGCTCGGTCTCGAGCACGGCATCCCTCAGCACCGCATAGCGGTTGCGGTAGCCCTGCAGGACGCCCCTGACCGTCGGCGCCGGCAGGTGATCGGCGAAGCGCACGTGCAGCAGCGTGATCCCGGTGGCCTCGCCATCCTTCACCTCGGGAACGATGACGATCGGCCGGCTGTCGCCCCGGCCCCGGCCCACCAGCACCTCCCGCTCGTAGGCCACGCGCCGTTTGGTCCCGCGCAGTTCGGGCGACCGGTCGGTGCGGCTGGCGATATCTCGGGCGATGCCACCCCGGTCGACCACCGTGATGGTGGCGGCGCCCTCCATCGCCTCGGCTCCGGCCCGGCCCTCGATGCGGTAACGGGTAAAGCCGACCACGGCGGCGATCGCGGGGCTGATGTCGGCCAGGGTCCGCAGCGTGCGGTAGGTGAGCCAGTCACGGGGGGCGCCGGCCTCCAGCACCGACCGCACCAGCGGGACCTCGAGCAGCGTCTCGTCGCTGCGCGAGATCCCGACCGTCACCGTCTTGGCCTGATGCTTGATGGCGTCGACGGGGCGGGTCAGCTCCTCGATGGCGAGCGTGAGTGCGGCGGTCAGGTCGTCGACGATGACGGCGGGCGTGCCCACCTTGCCTTCGTCGATCTGGTAGGCGTCGAGGGGGACGACGCCGAGGACATAGCGGAAGAGCTGGGTCAGGCGCACCGCGGTCGACGCCTCGAGCTGCCCGTCGTAGCTGCCGACCCTCAGCCCGTCGGAATACCGCCGGGTCACCGGTTGCAGATCGGTCCGCAGCCGCCGCAAGACCGTCTCCCCGTCCCGACCGACGATGGCGCCGGGACCGTCGCCGCCCACCGTCGCCGATTCGATGGCCGCCCGGGCCTCGCGCAGCGGTCGGGCCAAGGCGTCGATGGCAAGGGCCGCCTCGTAGCCGAACAGGTGGCCCGCCATGGCCGACAGCACGAACGCCAATGCCGGGTGGGTTGGCGGCACCGGCAACACGTGGAGCGCCGAGGCGAACCGGGCCTGGCCGTCGGTGGCGATGACAACGGGCGACGCCTTGTGCGCCCGATAGATCGCGACCTCCTTGGCCACGTCGTCGGCGGTGGACCCTTCCAGGCCGGCCGCACACACCACGATGAGCGGCTCGGACGACAGGTCGATGTGCTTCTTGTCCTCGGTGGAGTCGGCGGCGATCGACTTGTAGCAGAGCTCCGACAGCTTGATCCTCACCTCGGCGGCGGCGATGCGGTTGGCCCCGTTGCCGACCACCGCCCAGTAGCGCTTGGCCGGCGCCAGCCGGTGCGCGGCCTCGGCGATGACGGGTCGACGCTCGATCACCTCGGCCATGGCGTCGGGCAGGTCGCGCAGGGCTCGAAGCACTGCCTGGTCGACGCGGCCACCGACCTCGTCGCTGATCGCGGCGGCCAGCAACAGGCCGGCCGCGACCTGGCTGTAGAAGGCCTTGGTCGACGCCACCGACATCTCCACGTCGCGGCCGTCCGACGTGTACAGCACCCCGTCGGCCTTGTCGGTGAGGTCGCTCCCCCGCCGGTTGACGATGGCCACCACCTTGGCGCCCCGGGATCGGACCAGGTCGACCGTGCGGTTGGTGTCGGTGGTGGTGCCGGACTGGCTGATGGCGACGACCAGCGTGTCCGACATCGACGGCCGCAGCCCGAATCCGGACAGCTCGGTGGCGGGCGCCGCGTCGACCTTCAGGTTGGTGGACCCGCAGAACTGGTCGAGTCCGGCCGCCATGGCGCCCCCGGCCACGGCCGCGGTCCCCTGACCGATCACCACCACCCGGTCGATCTCGCCCCGCCGCAACCCGCCTCGCACGTCGTCCGGAAGCACGTCCGAGCCGAGGGCCACCACCAGCTCGCCGTCGGCCTCCCGCTCGATCAGCTTGCCCCGCAACGTCTTGCGGAAGCTGGTCGGCGCCTCGGAGATCTCCTTGAGCAGGAAATGTGGGAACTGGCCGCGGTCGATGTCACGAGTGGTGATCTGCGCCCTGGCGATGTCGGCCTCGGTGACCGGCAACGGCGTGCCGTCGTAGGCGAGGCGCTCGATGCCCTCGAACGTGCCGGCCCGGCTGCCGTCGAGCACCACGATCTGGCCGCGGCTGGCGGTGGGGTTGTCGGGATTGGCCGGGGTCTCACCGTCCATCCGCAGGTAGCGGTCGGTCAGCTCGATCACGCCGTAGGGCTCGCTGGCCACGATGTATGCGGCGTCGGCCAGACCCACGTACAGCGCCTGGCCGCTGCCCCGCAGCGCCAGGAGCAGCTTGTCGGGTTCGGCGGCGGCGCTGGCGGCGATGGCCACCGAGCCCTCGAAGCTGGCGACCGTGTTGCGGAAGGCGGTCGTGAGGTCATTGCCCTCGGCGAGGCGCCGGGAGACGAGGGTCGGGATCACCTTGGCGTCGGTGGTGATCTCGGGGGCGATCTGCAGTCCGTCGAGCGCCTTGAGGTCGGCGAAGTTGTCGACGTCGCCGTTGAGGGCGGCGACCACGTAGGGGCCGGTGGGGGTACCCGCCTCGGTGCTGTCGACCGGGTGGGCGTTGGGCTGGCTGATCATCCCCACCGAGGCCCAGCGGGTGTGCCCCAGCACCGTGGCCAACGCGGTGTCCGCGGACACCGCCAGCCGCAGCAGCTCGTCGGATCGGACGGCGTCGCGCAACGCCCGGGTGTTGTCGCCGAGCTCGCCGATCTCCGCCGCCGCCTTGTAGACGAACGACAAGCAGCCGTCGACGGCCCGCACCGCGCCGGATCGAAACAACGGATCGGTCTCCCGCTGGGCGAGCATGCGGGTCAGGGCGGCGCTGTTCAGGTCGAGCCCGTGGCCGCGCACCAGGACGTGGAGCCCGGCAGAGTCCCGCCCCCGCACCTCGAGCCGATCGATGGCCGACAATGCCTGCTGGATCGCGGTGTACGCCTCGGTGGCGGCCCACCCTGGTTCGCTGCCGGCGAGGTCGGCGACCGCCCGGGCGGTGCGCACGCGATCGCGGTCTATCGACCACACCGCGTCCTTGAGGCGCACGACGGCGGCGTTCACCGCCTCCAGCCGGTCCTGGTCAGCGTCGCCGTCGGGCCCGCCGGGGCCGGCATCGAGGCCCGCATCGAGGCCGGCCTCGATGGCCCTGACCGTTTCGCCCAACTGCGCCGTCAGCCCCTCGACCTCGGCCAGCAGGCGCCGGTCGTGCACCAGGGCCCAGACCCCGTCGGTCCTGCGCAACCGCGCGTCGCTGGCCTCGAGCCGCTCCGCCGCCCGGCTGCAGGCCTCGACCAGCGGCAGGTCGGAAGCCAGCGCCTCCGCGGCGTCGTGCAGCGGGCCGGTGACCTGGTCCGCGGACGGTGCGATGCGCGCGCCAGGTGGCCGAAGAACTGCGATGATCCCGCACATGGGCGACGAGTCTACGACGGGCGCCGGTCCGGCCTACCCGCCGGCAACCCAACCATCCGACCCGAGGCAATACGGTCCGCCGGAGAGAACTTGAGGCAATACGGCCCGGGGGCCGGCCCCTGGTGGCTCGAGAGTCCGCGCCCGGTCCTCATTGCCTCGGGCACTGCCGGCGACACGGGCTTCAACCCCCGCCCAGCGACTCGACGGCCTCGATCAGCTCGTCGGCGGCGGCGCTGGCCTCGTCCTCCGTGGGCGCCTCGACCATGACCCGCACCAGGGGCTCGGTGCCGCTCGGGCGCACCAGCACGCGACCGTGGTCGCCCAGGCGGGCCTCGACGGCGGCGATGGGCCCGGAGAGGCGCTCGACGATCGCCGGGTCCCGCTCGGCCACCCGGACGTTGCGAAGCACCTGCGGGAGCCGTGTCATCGCCTCGGCCGCCAGGTCGGCGAGGCTGCGACCGGAGCGCACCACGACATCGAGCACCTGGAGCGCCGTGAGCAGGCCGTCGCCGGTGGTGGCGAGATCGCGGAAGATCACGTGGCCCGACTGCTCACCGCCCAGGTCGAGGCGCCGGGACTCCAGCTCCTCGAGCACGTAGCGGTCGCCCACCTGCGTATCGACGACGTGGATGCCGCGCTTGTCCATCGCCAGCCGGAACCCCAGGTTGGTCATGACGGTGACGACCACGCTGTCGCCCGCCAGCACCCCCCGCTCGTGGCGGTCGATGGCGCAGATGGCGATGATGTGGTCACCGTCGACCAGCTCGCCGGTGGCGTCGACGAGGAGCACCCGGTCGGCGTCACCGTCGAAGGCCACACCGACGTCGGCGCTGCGCTCCGCCACCACCCGGGCCAGCTCCTGCGGGTGGGTCGAGCCGCAGCCGGCGTTGATGTTGGTGCCGTCCGGGTCGGCGTGGATGACCTCGACGTCGACGCCCAGGTCGGCCAGCACGCCGGGAGCGACCACCGAGGCCGCACCGTGGGCGCAGTCGACCACCGCCCGCAGTCCGGCCAGGCCGCGGCCCGACAGCGAGCCGGCGACGCCGGCGCGATACCCGGAGCGCGCCGCCGCCGAGACGGTCCGGACCGCGCCCACGCCGGCGCCGGTCGGCGCATCCGCTTGCACGGACGCGGCACCGCCCAGCAAGCGCTGGAGCTCGTGCTCCAGCCGCGCCTCGATGTCGTCGGCCAGCTTGCGTCCGCCGGCCGCGAACAGCTTGATGCCGTTGTCGGGAAAGGGGTTGTGCGAGGCCGACACGACCGCGGCCGGCGCCTCGGACGTCACCGACCACCAGGCGACCTCCGGGGTGGGCGCCACGCCCAGAAGGTCGACGCTCACGCCCTCGCTCACCAGCCCCGCGCATAGCGCAGCTTCGAGCATCGGCCCCGAGCGCCGGGTGTCGCGGCCGATGGCGAAGCGGTCGCCGCCGAGCACGCGGGCGGCGGCGCGTCCGAGCGCCAGCGCCAGCTCGGGGGTGAGCTCGGCGTTGGCCACGCCGCGCACCCCATCGGTCCCGAACTTCAACATGAACGTAGGGCCAGGGGCTCCCGGCGCCGGCTCAGCGCTTGGAGTACTGGGGGGCCTTCCGGGCCTTCTTGAGGCCGTACTTCTTCGACTCCTTCTCGCGCTGGTCACGCGAGAGGAAGCCGGCCCGCTTGAGGGTGGTGCGCATCTCGGGGTCGAGCTCGACCAGCGCCCGGGCGATGCCGAGGCGCAGCGCACCGGCCTGGCCGGACACACCACCGCCAACCAGGCTGGCGTCGATGTCGTAGGCCTCCTCGGCCTCGGCGACGCGGAGCGGCTCGGAGAGGATCATCCGGTGGGCTTTGGACGGGAAGTAGGTGGCGACGTCGCGGTCGTTGATGGTGATCGTCCCCGTGCCGGGGCGGATGCGGACCCGGGCGACCGCGCCCTTGCGGCGGCCGGTGGTCTGCGCGAGCGGTGTGGCCATGTCGTGTCTTCCTACCAGGCGGTCAGGGGAGGTGGCGGGCGTGCGCCACGTCGAGGGGCTGGGGTTGCTGCGCGGCGTGCGGATGGGTGGGTCCGGCGTAGACCTTGAGCTTTGTCAGCATCTGGCGGCCGAGCCGGGTCTTGGGGAGCATGCCGCGGATGGTGCGGCGCACGGCCTCCTCGGGTCGGCGCTCGAGCAGATGGGCGAACGTCTCTGCCTTGAGCCCGCCCGGGTAGCCGGAGTGGCGATAGACCGTCTTGTGCTCGGCCTTGCCGGCGGTGAGCACCACCTTGTCGGCATTGACGATCACGACGTGGTCGCCGGTGTCGAGGTGGGGGGTGAAGGTGGGCTTGTGCTTGCCGCGGAGCACGCGGGCGACCTCGGTCGCCATCCGGCCGAGCACCAAGCCATCGGCGTCGACGACAAACCAGGCACGCTGGATCTCAGAGGCTTTCGGGCTGTACGTGGGCACGCGTGCCACCTTCGTGCGGGACTTGCGACTGCGGGCGCGCAGCGCCCAGGGCGACGTACAAGCCTACGGGGACGACCCGCGAAACGGCAAGCCGACGACGCGGCGGGACGCGCTACAGCATGTCGCGGCGGGTCAGGTGGTGGAACGCCAACCACCCCGGCAAGACCGGCAACCAGAACGTAGCCAGCCTGAACAGGAACACCGACGGCACCGCAACCTCCTTGTCGACACCGACCGCGGTCAGCCCGGCGATGAGCACCGCCTCGACGGCACCGACACCGCCGGGGGTGGGCGCGGTCTGTGCCAGCGCCGAACCGGTCAGGTAGACCACGCCGACGGTGGCCACCCCGATGCCGCCACCACCGAAGGCCTGCAACGAGAAGTACAGGCAGAAGAGATAGCTGAGGGTGACGAGCAGCCCGCCGCTCACCAGCGTGAACAGCTTGGTGGGGTTGGTGGCCACCTGCTCGACACCCTGCACCGCCCGCCGGAGCACCGGTACCAGCTTGTCGAGGGCCAGCCGGCGGCCGATCGGCAGCAGCAGCACGACACCGCAGAGCACGAGCACCGTGGCGAGGACGGCGAGCACGGTCTGGTCCGATGGCAGGTCGACGTCGCCGATCCCCTCCTGGCGGGCAAACAGGGCGAAGATCACCGTGAGCGTGACATGGTCGACGAAGCCGAACAGCGACACCAGGCCGACGCCCGTCACCGCCACGGGCGCGTCGACGCCGGCCTTCTGCAGGAAGCGGATGCCGACGGCCATGCCGCCCACCTTCACCGGCGTGACGCGGTTGGCGAACGATCCCGACAGCTGCGACAGGAACGTCGGCCACACCGGGAGGCGCCGAGGGACCGATCCGGCGAGCGACAGGGTCGCTCCGACGTAGGTGAGGAACGACAGGAAGACGATGGCGGGGACCCAGGCCCAATCGAGGTCGCCGACCTGCTCCACGAGGTTGCCCACGTCGGCCAGCTGGTGGATGAGGACGTAGGTGGCGACACCGCCGAAGAGGAGCATCAACAGCGCCCGTGGTGAGACCCGCTCGAGGCGCTCGAGCTCGACCGGGTCGATCCCACACGCGCTCGCCACCTCCTCGCGCACCTGCGAGTCGAACCCCTTGCGACGGTGGACCGCCGCCCGGGTGGCACCGCTCAGCGCCAGCGGCTGGAGGCGGGGGGCGGCGCGGGCGACGGACTCGCAGCCCACGCCGCCAACGGCGGCTCGCACCGCCCGCTCGGGCCCGACCTTGAGGGCCGTGGACATGATCAGCTCGGCGACGTCGCTGGCGAGCAGCTCGTCCGACGCCGCCAGCTCGCTGAAGCCGAAGTCGATGATCCAGGGACTGCCGTCCCTCGCCAGCATGACGTTGGCCAGACGCAGGTCACGGTGCGCGACGCGCCGCCGGTGCAAGCGGTCGACCTGCTGCCAGAGTGCAGCCAGGAGCTCGTCGGTCAGCTCGTCGTCGGCCACGTCGGCCAGCGATCGGGCATCGAGGGCCTCGTAGGCCAGCACCATGGAGCCGTCGTCGATCCGGGCCAGTCCGAGGAACGCGGGTGTCCGTACCTCCAGCGACGATGCCCGCAGCGACACCAGGGCCTCGTGTTCGACGGTTCGCCGCAGGGACGAGAATGGCCGTTCGTCGCCAACGTGCTCGAGCCGCACGGCCCGATACAGGCGGAAGAGCAGGTCTGCGCTGCGCTCTTCGGAGCTGACCACCTTCACGAAGCCCGCGTCTCCGTCGGCGAGGGTGGCGAAGTAGGGCGTGGAGCCGCGGGCGTCGACGTGAGCGGCTCGCAGATCGTCGATGGCCAGCCCGGCACCCTCGAGCGCGGCCCGCACGTCTTCCCGGGACGGGCGCCGGTCGCGCACACCGAAGGCCAGGAGCACCGCAAGCCCGACCGCCCACCCGCTCGCCACCGCCGCGATCAGGTCCACGGCGAGGCCCGTGCCGGACACCACCCGGCCGAGCCCCACGATGGCCAGTGCCCCCCAGGCCCAACGACGCCACCGGCGGGGCATCGCAGGAGCGATCACCGTCACCGCGGCGGCGATGCCCGCCAGATAGGCCGAGCTGGGGTAGGAGGTCTCGGCGATCCAGCTGTCTGCCCGCTCGGCCGCGTCGATGGAGGCCGGGCGGATCCGGTCGGCCGCCTGTTCCACGCCGTACACCAACAGGTCGGCCACGACACCCGCGAGCAGGGCCAGGAGAAGCGTGCGCCAGCGCCGCAACACGGCCAGGGTCACCACCGAGGCGATCGGGGTGGCGATGGCGATGACCTGGATCACGCCGACGATGAATCGCCGCAGCACACCGGGCAGCCCATCGAACAGGGCCAGCACGTCGCGCTCCATGTCACCCAGCGGCTCTCGGGCCCCGAAGGTCACGAGCAGGCCCATCGCCACGACCACCAACGCGAGGACGAGGCGCAACAGGTCGCTCGGCGACCGCACGTAGTGCACCTCGCCCTCAGCGGGACGTGGCGTCACCTCACCCACCGCGACCATCGACACGTCAGCTAGTGCTGCTCCGGACCCTCGTCGGCATCGTGGACGTGCGGGACGATACCCCGCCACGGATCGTGTCGTCGTATGTACCGTACGCATCACATGGACGACGCACGAGGCCACAACCACTGGCACGACCGGGCAGCCAGTGCGCCGATCGCCCTTGGCCATCCCGGAGGACGGCGTGCCGCGGCAGCGGCGGCGGGCGCCGGCCTCCTGGCGCTGAGCTGGTTGCTGCTGGAGGACCGGCGCGACGTCGTTCCGGGCTGGGAGGCCGACGCCTTCGAAGCCGTCAACGGCCTGCCCGACTCATTGCGCTGGCCGCTCTGGGGCCCCATGCAGTTCGGCAACTTCTGGATGTGCGCCGCCGGGGCGGTCGGCGTCTACGCCGCGACCCGACGCGTCCGACCAGCGCTCGCCACGGCCGCGGCCGTGGTACTGGCGTGGGGCGCGGCCAAGGGCGTCAAGAGCCTGGTCGAACGCGGCCGGCCTGCGGACCTGCTGGACGGCGTGGAAGTCCGCGAATCGGGCATCCACGGCCAGGGCTACGTCTCGGGCCACGCGGCGGTCGCCTTCGCGTTGGCGAGCGTGGTCACTCCCCTGTTGCCGCGCGGCTGGCGCTGGGCGCCGTTCACGGTTGCCACCGTCGTGGCACTGACCCGCGTCTACTACGGAGCGCACCTACCGCTCGACGTGCTCGGTGGTGCGGGCCTGGGCGTGGCGTGCGGCGTGGTCGCATCCTCGGCGGGCCGCGCGATCACGTCCCCACGGGCTTGAGCACGTCCTCCAGCCACTCGAAGACTCGCTCATCACGCAACGATTGAGCGGCCACCTCGCAGTGCCCGTTGGCGCCTTCGGAACTCGTGAAGCGGACGAGCTGCTTGGGGCCAGTGAGCCTGGCGAACAAGGCAGCCGACTGGCCCGGCCAGAATTGCTCGTCGTCCGGGTCTGTCACCAGCATCGGGCATCGGATCATGGCGACCGTGTCGTCGTCGAGGCGCATCCTCCGGGCGCGTTGATACGCCTCGAAGGGTGAATCGGTGCCATACGGCGCCATCCGCCATTGCAGCTCGGCATACACCTCCGCAGGCGCCATCCGGATCAGTGCGTCGAAATCGTCCTTGGCCGCCGGGTCGTCGAGCATCGGCACCATCTCGTCAGGCAGATGCTCCACCCATGAGCTGCTCACGTCGACGACACCCGGGTCGGCAACCGCAGCCGCGAGGCGGTTCTCGAAGGCGGCGGCCCGTGGTACCCAATAGCCGGCCTGGCTGATGCCGTGCAGAACGATCCCGTGGGGATCCACATCGTCACGCGTGAGCACGTAGTCGACGACCGGTGTGATGACGGCCTCCCAGTCGTGCCGGAAAGGGATCTTCTGACGGTGCAGCGTGGCGCCCTGGCCGGGGCCATCGAATGTGATCGCGTTCCATCCACGATCCAGCGCTGCCGCTCCTCCCTGTGTCCACATGGCGGTGACCGGACCGTCGCTCCCGTTGTTGAGAATGACAGTCGGCCGGGGCTCGCCAGTTGCGCCTGCGGGCTCGAACCAGTAGCCCTCCAAGCTGGTGCCCTCGTACGGGATGCGGATCGACTCGACACCGTCCCACAGCGCGACGCTCCGATCCCAGCACTCGCGGTGCGCCTCCCACAGCGAATGGAACCGTTGGGGCTCGGACGTGCCTGGTGCCATCGACGAGGCCAGGTCGTAGTAAAGCGAAGCGCGCAGGTACGCGGTGCGAGCACCGACACCATGGCCTCGGCTGGACGCTGCCCCGGCTGCCACCCGGAGCCGGTCGGCGATAGCGGACCACTCCCGTACCCAGGCTTCACGATCGCCATCGGGGACGCGCTCGATCGTGGTCAACACCTCACCGACATCGGCGAGCCCTCGATAGGCCGATCCGAGTGCGATGAGGGTGGCGAAGTTGAAGCCACCGTCCTGGTAGAAGCGCTGCACGCCGCCGAATGTAAGGGGTGTCGGGCCAGCGCTCCAGGGACCGGTCGCCCTGCGTCCTAGGAGTACGACACCGCCCACAGGCACAGGCCTTGCGGTGGCGCCAGCGCCGAGGCCTTCGACCGGTCCCGCGCCGCCAAGATGCCGAGCAAGTCGCCCGCGTGCTTGCGGGCCAGCCCGACGTCCACCAGCGTGCCAACGACGCTTCGTATCATCTGGTGGCAGAAGGCGTTGGCCTCGATCTCGAAGCGCAGCAACCCGTCGCCCAGGTCGTCCCAGCCCGCCCGGCGCACGTGGCGGACGAGCGAGCCCTCTGCGGCTTCGCGGTTGCGATGCTTGGACCTACGGCAGAACGCCGAGAAGTCGTGCTCCCCGACCAGCGGATCGCAGCCCAGCCGCAACAGCTCGATGGCCAGTGGCTCGGCAACGTGCCACGCCACCCGGGCGAGGAACGGATCGGGCACGGGCCGGTTGACGATCGTGTAGCGGTAGGTGCGGCTGACGGCCGAGCGCCGGGCGTCGAAGTCCTCGGGGGCGGGCCCCAGGTCGCGCACGACGACGGCCGGTGCCAGCAAGCGGTTGAGCGAGCGGGCCAGCGCCTCCGGGTCGAACCGGTCGGCCGGGAGGTCGAAGCTCACCACTTGGCCCCAGGCGTGCACGCCGGCGTCGGTCCGCCCGGCGCATGTGAGCTCGACCGGCGCCCGGGTCACCTTCTGGATCGCTTCCCGCAGCGTCCCGCCCACCGTGCGGACGCCCGGGTTGGGGGCGAACCCGTGGAACCCGGAGCCGTCGTAGGCCACGGTCATGCGAACGCGCACCAGCGGCCCGCGGGGGGCCGCTGGTGCCTCGGATATGTCGAAGAGCGTCACACTCTGGGGAGTGCGCCCGCCCAGCTAAACCAGCTCTATCCGGGCCATCGGGGCGTTGTCGCCTTGGCGCGGGCCGAGCTTGAGGATCCGCGTGTAGCCGCCGTTGCGCTCGGCGTAGCGGGGCCCGATCTCGGTGAACAGCTTGTGGGTCATCTCCCGGTCGCCGAGATAGGCGACCACCTGCCGAATCTGGTGCAGCTTGACCTCGGGATCGGCGTCGGCCCTGCGGGCCTTGGTGATCAGCTTCTCGGCGATGGGCCGCAGCACCTTGGCCTTCGCCTCGGTGGTGACGATGCCCTCGGCGGCGAACAGGCTGGCGGCGAGGTTGGCCATCATCAGCCGCTGGTGCGCGGCACCGCCGCCGAACCGGCGGCCCTTGCGAGGGGTGGCAGGCATCGAGTCAGTCCTTGGTGTGCAGCGACAGGCCGCGCTCGTCGAGCTTGGCGATCACCTCGTCGAGCGACTTCTGCCCGAAGTTGGTGATGGCCAGCAGGTCGTCCTCGGTCTTCTGAACCAGCTCGCCGACCGTGTTCACCTGAGCCCGCTTGAGGCAGTTGCGGGGACGCTCGGAGAGGTCGAGGTCCTCGATGGGCAGGTCGAGGTCCGGCGATCCGGCGCTGGTGACGGCCAGCTCGCCGAGCTCGAGTCCCTGGGGCTCGTCGCTCATGTCGGCCACGAGCGACACCAACGACCGCAGCGTGTCGCCCGCCGAAGCGAGGGCGTCGCGCGGCGAGATCGAGCCGTCGGTCTCGATGTCGATGACCAGGCGGTCGTATTCGGTCGACTGCTCCACACGGGTCGGCTCGACGTCGAACGACACCCGGCGTACCGGGGCGAAGATCGAATCGACCGGGATCACGCCGATCGTCTCCGACGCCTTGTTGGCCTCGGCCGAGCGGTAGCCGCGGCCCTTGTCCACCGTGATGTCGACCGCGACCCGCCCGGACTTGTTGAGCGTGGCCAGGTGCAGCTCGGGGTTGAGGATCTCGACGTCGGAGGTGAGCTGGATGTCGGCGGCGGTGAGGTCGGCCGGGCCGCGCACGTCGAGGCGCAGCGTGACCGGCTCGTCGGCGTGGCTGATCAGCACGATGTCCTTGAGGTTGAGGATGACGTCGGTGACGTCCTCGACCACACCGGGGATGGTGTCGAACTCGTGCAGGGCGTCGTCGAAGCGGACCTGGGTGATGGCGGCGCCGGGGATCGACGACAGCAGCGTGCGCCGCAACGAGTTGCCCAGCGTGTGGCCGAAGCCGGGCTCGAGAGGACCGATGGCGAACCGCTGACGGTTGCCCTCTTCCTCGACGATCGGCTCGACCGTTGGGCGCTGCATGACCAGCATGGCGGGAGGCTCCCTGATGGCTTTCGGGGGACTACTTGCTGTAGAGCTCGACGATGAGCTGCTCGCGCACGGGCACGTCGATGTGCTCGCGCAGCGGGTACTCGCGCACCTTCACCGAGAGACCTTCGTCCTCGGAGTCGAGCCACGGAGGTGGCGTGCGGGCCAGCACGTCACGGTTCCACTGGATGACGATCATCTGCCGCGCCTTGCCCTGCAGGCGGATCACGTCGCCCTTGCGGACGCGATAGCTGGGGATGTCGACGCGCTTGCCGTTGACCTCGACGTGGCCGTGGCCCACGAACTGCCGGGCCTGGGGCCGGGTCGACGCCCAGCCGGCGCGGTAGACGACGTTGTCGAGGCGACGCTCGAGGAACTGGAGCATCAGCTCACCGGTGACGCCTTTGCGGCGGCTGCACTCCTCGTACAGGTTGCGGAACTGCCGCTCGTTGAGGCCGTAGGTGAACCGGGCCTTCTGCTTCTCCTGCATCTGCAGCAGGTACTCGGAGGCGTTGCGACGGCGGCTGCGGCCGTGCTCGCCCGGCGGGTAGGGGCGGCGCTCAATGGCGCGGTTCTCGCCAGCGGTGCCCCAGATGTTGACGCCGAGGCGCCGGGAGACACGGGCCTTGGGACCGGTGTAACGAGCCATCTCGCAGCTACCTCAGACGCGGCGCCGCTTGGGAGGGCGGCAGCCGTTGTGGGGGACAGGGGTGACGTCCTTGATGCCGGAGACCTCGATGCCGGCGTTCTGGATCGAGCGGATCGCAGTCTCACGACCCGAGCCCGGGCCCTTCACCTGGACATCGACCTTGCGCACGCCATGCTCCATGGCCCGGCGGGCCGCAGCCTCCGCAGCCATCTGCGCCGCGAACGGGGTGGACTTGCGGGAGCCCTTGAACCCGACGTTGCCGGCGGATGCCCACGACACCACGTTCCCGCCCTGGTCGGTGAACGTGATGATCGTGTTGTTGAAGCTGCTCTTGATGTGCGCCACGCCGTGTCCGACGTTCTTGCGCTCGCGCCGACGGGGGCGACGGCCCCCGGGCGACTTGGGCTTGGCCATTACTTCCTGACCTTCTTCTTGCCGGCGACGGTCTTCTTGGGCCCCTTGCGGGTGCGGGCGTTGGTCTGGGTGCGCTGACCACGCACGGGCAGGCCCCTGCGATGGCGCAGGCCCTGCCACGCGCCGATCTCCATCTTGCGCTTGATGTCCTGCTGGATCTCGCGCCGCAGGTCACCCTCGACCTTGAACGTGGTCTCGATGTGGTTGCGGATGCGGGCGACCTCGTCGTCGGTGAGGTCGCGCACTCGGGTGTCGGGGCTGATGTCGAGCGCGCGGCAGATCTCGGCGGAGCGGGTGCGGCCGATGCCGAAGATGTAGGTCAGGGAGATCTCCAACCGCTTCTCGCGGGGGATGTCGACGCCGGCGATACGTGCCATTCGCGCTTCCCCCTAGCCCTGGCGCTGCTTGTGGCGCGGGTTGGTGCAGATGACCTGCACGCGCCCATGGCGGCGGATCACCTTGCACTTCTCACAGATTGGCTTGACGCTGGGTCGGACCTTCATAGTCGGTTCCCGTCACTTGTAGCGATATGTGATGCGACCCCGGCTGAGGTCGTAGGGGGTGAGCTCCACCTGCACGCGATCCCCCGGCAGGATGCGGATGTAGTGCATGCGCATCTTCCCGGAGATGTGCGCCAAGACCTTGTGACCGTTTTCGAGCTCGACCCGGAACATGGCGTTGGGGAGGGGCTCAACGACGGTCCCTTCGAGGACGATCGCGTCTTCTTTGGACTTCGGCAGGGTTGCTCCTCGTACTGCTGCTGGTGCCGAGGCTCGGGCGCGCCTGGACAGCCGGAAGGGCACCGAGAGCCGACTGAACATGCTAGCGCGCCACCTCACCGGGGAAAACTCCGCGCACGAACATGTAGTCGCCCGCCCAGGGACAACCGCTGCCGGTTGGCGGCGTTGGCTACCGTAGCCGCGTCGGGCTGAGCCGGGGTGCGCGAGAGCGCGGGAGGGGACCATGGGCGATCACCAGCGAGCGGCGGACGAGGTCTCGCGCCGGAGGTTCCTGTCCGGTGCCGGCGGGGCGCTGCTGACGCTCCCCCTGGTCGGCGCCGCCAAGCCCCGTGACGGGCGTCGACCACGACCGCGACCCGACCTCCCCGGCGGGCTGTTCTCGCTGGGCGTGGCGTCGGGCGATCCCCTCCCTGGCGGCGTCGTGCTGTGGACCCGCCTGGCGCCGGAGCCGTTGGCGGGGGGCGGGATGCCGGCAGTCGACGTGCCGGTCCGCTGGGAGGTGGCCAGCGACGAGCGCTTCCGGCGGGTGGTGCGCGCCGGGCGGGCGACGGCGTCGCCGGCGTGGGCGCACTCGGTCCATGTCGACGTGCGGCACCTGCGCCCCGATGCCTGGTACTTCTACCGCTTCCGGGCGGGAGACCAGGTCAGCCCCGTCGGCCGCACGCGGACGGCGCCCGCGCCGGGGCGCGGCGATCGGCTGCGCTTCCTGTTCGCGTCGTGCCAGAACTGGCAGGACGGCTTCTGGCCGACGTGGGCGTTCGCGCCCCAGGAGGACCCCGACCTGGTGGTCCATCTCGGCGACTACATCTACGAGGGAGGGATCAACCCCGCCGCCGTCCGCCAGCACAACAGTGCCGAGATCACGACGCTGGACGCCTACCGCAACCGCTACGGCCTCTACAAGGGCGACCCGGCGCTGCACGCCGTCCACGCCGCCTGCCCCTGGGTCGTGACCTGGGACGACCACGAGGTCGAGAACAACTACGCCGGGCTCCTCCCCCAGGTGCCCGCCGAGGCCCCGGCATTCGCGGCACGGCGCGCCGCCGCCTACCGGGCCTGGTGGGAGCACCAGCCGGTGCGCCTGCCCCCGCCCAGCGGCCCCGACCTGCGCATCTATCGCAGCCTCGACTGGGGACGGCTGGCCCGGTTCCACGTGCTCGACACGCGTCAGTACCGCGACGACCAGCCCTGCGGGGATGCGGACTTCGGCCCCACCTGCGACGCCCGGACCGCCCCCGAGCGCAGCTTGCTGGGCGCCGAGCAGGAGGCCTGGTTGGGCCGCAGCCTGCGCAAGTCCAAGGCCACGTGGGACGTGCTGGCCAACCAGATCGTGACCACCGCCCTACCGCTGGCGGGGGCCGTGTACAACCTCGACCAGTGGGACGGCTACGCCGCCGCCCGGGGCCGGCTCCTCGATCAGCTCGTTGCCGCCCGCTCCGAAAACCCGGTGGTGATCACCGGCGACATCCACGCCGCCGGCGTCGCCGACCTGGTCGGCGAGAACGCCGACGGCACGCCCAGCACCGAGGTGCGCGGCACCGAGCTGGTCGGCACCTCGATCAGCTCCAGCTTTCCGGCAGACCTGGCCGACGTGGCCGAGCAGCTGATCTCGGCGCTGCCCCACGTGCGCTGGGCCGACACCCGCCATCGGGGCTATGTGCGCTGCGACGTCGACCGCGACCGGGTCCTCGCTCGCTACCAGCAGGTCCAGACTGTGCTCCAGCCCGATGCCCCGGTCACGACCGGCCGGACCTGGGTGGTCGAGGCCGGCGTCCTCGGTCCCCAGGAGGCCTGACCAGGCCGGCTCGACCGCTTTCAGCGCCGGTTCAGGCGAATCGGCCTACCGTGGACGGTCGATGCGGGTGCTGGTCGTCGAGGACGAGGACCGACTCGCCGCCGGCTTGCGCGCCGGACTCGAGGCCGACGGGTTCGCGGTCGACGTCGCGCCCGACGGCACCACCGGGCTGTGGCGCGCCCGCGAGGAGCCGTACGACGCCATCGTGCTGGACATCATGCTCCCGGGGCTCAACGGCTACCGGGTGTGCCGGACGTTGCGGGACGAAGGGGTCTGGACACCAATCCTCATGCTCACGGCCAAGGTCGGCGAATGGGACGAGGTGGAGGCCCTCGACACCGGCGCCGACGACTACCTCACCAAGCCGTTCTCCCACGCAGTGCTGGTGGCGCGCCTGCGAGCGCTGCTGCGGCGCGGGGCCCGGGAGCGCCCGGCGGTGCTGGCGGCGGGGGACCTGCGGATGGACCCGGCGATGCGGCGTGCCTGGCGGGGGGAGGTGGAGGTCGAGCTGACGGCGCGGGAGCTGGCCCTGCTCGAGTTCCTGCTGCGACGGCGGGGCGACGTGGTGGCGAAGCGCGAGATCATCGACCACGTATGGGATGTCGATTTCGAGGGCGATCCCAACATCGTCGAGGTCTACGTGCGGCGGCTGCGCAACAAGCTCGACCGCCCGTTCGGCCGGGCTGCGATCGCGACCGTACGCGGTGCGGGCTACCGGCTGGCGGCCGATGGCGGGTGACGCCGGGTCGGGCGCCCGGCCGGGCCGGCGATCGCCCCGGTCTCTCCTGGGCCGGCTGCGCTCGAGCGCGGGCACCGTGCGGGTCCGCACCACCATTGCTGCCACGGTCCTCGTGGGCCTCGCCCTGCTCGCCGGGGGGGTCGCGCTGGTGTTGGCGATGCGCGACGCGCTCACGGACGAGGTGCGGGATGTCGCCCGGGCGCGCGCCGTCGACACGGCAGCGGCGCTCGAGGCCGGCACCGATCCCTCGTTCGTGACGGCCGGACTGGACCAGGATGACGACGACGCGTTCATCCAGATCCTCGATGCTGACGACGACGTGGTGGCCGCCAGCCCGCTGGTGGGCGGGGACCCGGCGGTCGCCCGCCTGGCCGCCGGCGAGTCCGCCGAGGTCACCATCACCGGCGAGGACGACGAGTTCCTGGCCGTCGCCGCCGACACCGACACCGACAGCTACACGGTCATCGCTGCCCGAACCCTCGACACCGTCAGCGAGTCGACCTCGGTGGTCACCGATCTCCTCGTGATCGGCCTCCCGATCCTGCTGGCTGTGGCCGCGCTCACCACCTGGTTGGTGGTCGGTCGGGCCCTGGCCCCGGTCGAGTCCATCCGCCGCGAGGTCGACGCCATCTCCTCCGCCGATCTCGACCGGCGCGTGCCGAACCCGCCCGGCAACGACGAGATCGCCCGCCTGGCGACCACGATGAACAGCATGCTCGAGCGGCTCGAGCGGGGCCAGGCCCGGCAGCGCCGCTTCGTCGCCGACGCGTCCCACGAGCTGCGCTCGCCGGTGGCGTCGATCCGCCAGCACGCCGAGGTGGCCCAGGCCCACCCCGAGCGCACCACCGTGGGCGCGCTGGCCGAGACCGTGGCCGCCGAGAACCTCCGGGTCGAGCGCCTGGTCGACGACCTGCTGCTGTTGACCCGCGCCGACGAGCACACGCTGCAGCTCCAGCAGCGCCCGGTCGACTTCGACGACCTCGTGTTCGAGGAGGCCCAGCGGCTGCGCGACGCCACGGCGCTGCGGGTCGACACCACCCGGGTCTCGGCCGGGCGGGTCAGCGGGGACCGCGCCGCGCTGTGGCGAGCGCTGCGCAACCTGGGGGACAACGCCGTCCGCCACGCCACCTCGCAGGTCGCCTTTGCCTTGAGCGAGCAGGACGGCGCGGTCGTCCTCGACGTCGACGACGATGGGCCCGGCATCGCGGCGCCGGACCGCCAGCGGGTGTTCGAGCGCTTCGTCCGGCTCGACGACGCCCGGGCCCGCGATGCGGGGGGCAGCGGCCTCGGGCTGGCGATCGTGGCCGAGGTCGTCGGTGCCCACCGCGGCACGATCACGGTCGGCAACAGCGGTCTCGGTGGCGCCCGGTTCGAGGTCCGCCTGCCCGCGATCGACGCCCTGGGGGCCGAAGCCGAGTGACTCTCGATTCGGTTCAGCGTGGATTCAGCGTCCACGTGCGATCCTCGGTGAAGGCCTGAGGAGGCAACCGTGAACCGCAAGACCACCCTCATCAGCGTGGGCGCCGCTGCCGCCATCGTTGCGGCTGGCGCCGGCGTGGGCGTCGCTGCTGCCGGCGGAGGCGACGACAACGAGGCGCCCATCACCGGCAACGCCCTCGACAGGGCCAGCGCCGCGGCCCTCGAGGCCACGGGCGAGGGCAGGGTGACCGAGACCGAGGTCGGCGACGAGGAGAGCTACTACGAGGTCGAGGTCACGCTCGATGACGGCAGCCAGGTCGACGTCCAGCTCGATCGGAGCTTCAACGTCGTCGGCTCGAGCGCCGATCACGAGGACGGCGACGGCTTCGGCAACGACGACGACTGATCCCGACGTTTCTGCCAGCGCTCATGTACCGCCGCTGGGCGCAGGCGGGCGGTCCGACTTACGACAGCGTAAGGACCTCCGGTCCGTCGTCGGTGACCGCCACCGTGTGCTCCCAGTGGGCCGCCCACGAGCCGTCGAGGGTGACCACCGTCCAGCCGTCGTCGAGCACCGTCGTGTCCTCGCCCCCGGCGCTCACCATGGGCTCCACGGCGAACACGTCGCCTGCGGCCACCCGCTTTCCCTTCCCCCGCCGGCCGAAGTTGGGGACGTCGGGCGGTTCGTGCATCGCCGTGCCGATGCCGTGACCCACGTAATCACGCACCACGCTGAAGCCACCGGCCTCGACCGTGGCCTGCACCGCGGCGCCCAGGTCACCCAGCCGGGCCCCGGCCACCAACTCGGCGATGCCGGCGTCGAGCGCCGCCCGCGTGACGTCGACGAGCCGCTGCGCCTCGGCGTCGATCGCCCCGATCCCGGCCGTGAAAGCAGCGTCTCCGTGATAGCCATCGACGATGGCGCCACAGTCGATCGAGACGATGTCTCCCTCCTCCAGCACCCGGCCGTCGGGGATGCCGTGCACCACCACCTCGTTGGGGCTGGCGCAGATCACCGCCGGATAGCCGTGGTAACCGAGGAAGTTGGACCGTGCACCCCGCCGCTCCAGCACGTCGCGGCCGAGGGCGTCGAGCTGGAGCGTCGTCACACCGGGCCGCAGCGCACCGCGGATGCGGTCGTGCATCTCGGCCACGACCCCGCCCGCCCGGCGCATGGTGCGGATCTCGTCGGCGGTGCGGCGACCCACGGTGTCGGGTGCACCCGTGTCCCGATGTCCGCGCACTCGGCCTTCCCCCTTACGTCCGCTAGCCGCCGCGGCGGCGGTCGATCACGGTGAAGAGCCGCAGCGACACCTCGTTGGCGTTGCCCTGCCCGTCGACCAGCTCGAGCAGGCCCCGGTCGCGGTACCAGTCGATGAGCGGCGCGGTCTCGCGCTCGTACTCGGCCAGGCGCTTCTCGATGGCGGCCGGCGTGTCGTCCTCACGCTGCTCCACCTCGCCACCGCAGTTGTCGCACACGCAGTCGTAGCGCGGTGGCTTGTCGACCGAGTAGTTGGCCCCGCAGTCGGCGCACACCCGCCGACTGGCGAGGCGCTGGAGCACGACCTCCTTCGGCACGTCCAGGTCGATGACCATGTCGAGCGGGCGGCTGACGGTGATGTCGGCCAGCGCCTTGGCCTGGGGCACCGTGCGGGGAAAGCCGTCGAGGATGTAGCCGCGCCGCGTCGTGTCGTCGTGGTCGAGCCGTTCGTCGACGATCCCGATCATGACGTCGTCCGGCACCAGGCCGCCCTCGTTCATGATCTCGGCCGCCTTGAGGCCCAGCTCGGTCCCTTCCTTCACGGCGGCGCGCAGCATCTCGCCCGTGGAGATGTGTGGCACCACGTAGTGGCGCGACAACCTCGTGCACTGGGTGCCCTTACCGGCACCCTGGCGGCCCAGCATGACCAGCCGCACCCCGGTGGTCACCGGGGCGGTCCTTCCACCACCCGAACACGCCCGTGGCAGCCTGCACGGGGGAAGGTCACTGGAGGAACCCCTCGTAGTTGCGCATCATCAACTGGCTGTCGATCTGCTTCATGGTCTCGAGCGCCACGCCCACGGCGATGAGGATCGACACACCCCCGAACGCGAATGCCTGCACGTCGGCGAACGCCAACAGCATCGACGGCAGCAGGGCGATAGCGGCGATGAACAGCGCCCCCGGGAGCGTGATGCGGGCCAGGATCTTGGCCAGATAGCGCTCGGTCTGCGGCCCCGGCCGGATGCCGGGGATGAAGCCGCCCTGCTTGCGGATGGTGTCGGCCTGCTTGTGGGGGTCGAAGGCGATGGCGGTGTAGAAGTAGGCGAAGCCGATGATCAGCAGGCCGTAGACGACCATGTAGGCGACGGAGTTCGGCTGCGCCAGGTTTTCATCGACCCAGCGCTGCACAGACACTCCCCAGCTTCCTGGGCTCGACGGCAGTGCCTGCGTGGCCAGGGCCGGCAGGTAGAGCACCGAGCTGGCGAAGATGATGGGCACGACGCCCGACTGGTTGACCTTGAGCGGGATGTAGGTGCTCTGGCCGCCGTACATGCGGCGCCCCACCACCCGCTTGGCGAACTGGACCGGGATACGCCGTTGGCCGTTCTCGATGAAGACGATCCCAACGAGCACGGCGAGGAACAGCGCGCTCAGCGGGACGAGCACCGCCAGACCCCGCTCGGCGTTGATCTGCGCGAACTGTGACGGGAGGCTCGACACCACGCTGGCGAAGATGAGCAGCGACATGCCGTTGCCGATGCCTCGCTGGGTGATGAGCTCGCCCATCCACATCAACAGCGCGGTGCCGGCGGTGAGCACGAGCACCACGAGCAGCACGTTGGGCGCGGTGAAGTCGGGGAGGACGTCGATGCCGGTGGGGTTGCCGCCGCCTCCCAGCAGCCCGCCACCGCCGTTGTGGAACAGGAATGCCAGCGCCGTCGACTGCAGCACGGCGATCGCCATCGTCAGGTAGCGGGTCCATTGGGTGATCTTCCGTTGACCGATCGCGCCCTGTTGCTGCCACTCCTCGAGCTTGGGGATCACCACGGTGAGGATCTGCATGATGATCGAGCTCGTGATGTAGGGCATGATCCCGAGGGCGAACACCGCGAAGTTGGTGAGCCCCTGGCCCGAGAACAGCTGCAGGTACGCCAATACGCCGCCCGATTCCTCGGCCTGACGCCGTAGCTGATCGACCGCATCGACGTCGATGCCGGGGGCCGGCACGAACGACCCGAATCGGTAGAGGGCGATGATGGCCAGCGTGAACACGATCTTGTTCCGCAGGTCAGCGACCCTGAACATGTTCCACAGGCTGGACAGCACGGTCGGTTCACTCCTCGGGCGATGTCAGCCGAGCGTGGGGGGCTCAGCGGTGCCGGGTATGCCAGTGTGGTTGGTCGGCGTGTGCCAGACGCAATCGGTGGACACGAGCAAGCTAACTGGAACGACGGTCGGTTGGGGTGCGGGCTTCAGGGGGTTCTCCCTCCCCGTTCGAAGGTGACTACCTGTTGGCGAACTGGTTGCCCTTGGCCGGCGGGCGACGGTCGCCCCACGGCTTGGGGAGCACCTCGACGCTGCCGCCGGCCTCCCGGATGGCCTGCTCGGCCGTCCGGGAGAAGGCGTGGGCCTTGACCGTGACCTTGCGGGTCAGCTCGCCGCGCCCCAGGACCTTGACCAGGGCGCCCTTGTGGGTGAGGCCCTTGTCGCGCAGCGATTCGGGGGTGACCTCGTCGAGGTCGGAACCCTCGATGGTGTCGAGGTTGATGGCCTGGTACTCGACACGGAACGGGTTGTTGAACCCCTTCAGCTTGGGCACGCGCATGTGCAGGGGCATCTGGCCGCCCTCGAAGTTGGTGGGCACGGTGTTGCGGGCCTTCAGGCCCTTGGTGCCCCGGCCTGCCGTCTTGCCACCCTTGCCGGCGATGCCGCGTCCGACACGCTTGCGGCTCTTGGTCGAGCCCGGCGCGGGCTTGAGATCGTGGACCTTGATGGTCACCGCTGTCGTTCCTTTGCCTCGGTCGAAGCGCCGCCTTCGGCGTCGCCTCCGTCGGCGCTTCCAACGCCTCGCTTGGTGGTCGTTCGCTTCGCGATGGCCTTTGCCTGTGCTGCCGTGGCCTTCGTCGCGGTTGCCTTCTTCGCGGTTGTCTTCTTCGCGGTTGTCTTCTTCGCGGTCGCCTTCTTCGCAGTCGTCTTCTTCGCCGGCGCCGCCTCGGCTTCCTCGTCGACCTTGATCATGTGCGGGACCTTGGCGATCATCCCCCGGATCTCGGGACGGTCCGGCAGGGTGTTGGACTTGCCGATGCGGCCCAGCCCCAGGGCCCGCAGGGTCCCCCGGTGCTTGGGCTTGGCGCCGATCGAGGAACGGACCTGGGTCACGACGAGGTCGGGCATCACGCGGGCACCTCGGGCTGCTCGGTGCGGGCCCGCTCGCTCTCGCGGTAGGCGGCGACCAGGGCACCGGGGAACAGCTCGTCGGGCGACCGACCTCGGAGCCGGGCGACCTCGTCGGGGCGCTTGACCGCCTTGAGGCCGGCGATGGTGGCGCGGGCCACGTTGATGTGGTTGGACGAGCCCAGCGACTTGCACAGCACGTCCCTGATGCCGGCCTCCTCGAGGATGGCCCGGGCGGCGCCACCGGCGATCACGCCGGTACCAGGGGCGGCGGGCTTGATGAGCACGCGGCCGGCGCCGGTCTGGCCGATCACGGGGTGGACGATGGTGGTGCCCGCCAGCGGCACCTTGAAGAGGTTCTTGCGTGCCTCCTCGGTGCCCTTCTGGATGGCGAGAGGCACCTCCTTGGCCTTGCCGTAGCCGAGGCCGACGCGGCCGTTGCCGTCGCCGATCACGACCAGCGCGGTGAACGAGAACCGTCGGCCGCCCTTGACCACCTTGGCCACCCGGTTGATGTTGATCACACGGGACTCGTGCAGCGTGGCGTCGCTCGAGGCCCGCGGGTTCTCGCGGGGCTCGCGCTCCCGGGGGGGACGGGGGCCGCGGTTGCCGGATCCGTTGGGCATCAGAACTCCAGTCCTGCTTCGCGTGCCGCCTCGGCCACGGCCGCCACCCGGCCGTGGTAGAGGAAGCCGCCTCGATCGAAGACCACCCGCTCGACGCCGGCCTCACGGGCGCGCTGGGCCACGAGTTGGCCGACCCGCTTGGCGGCGTCCCTGTTGGACGTCCCGCCGCTCTGCAGGTCGCGTTCGAGCGTCGATGCCGCCACCAGGGTGCGGCCGGCACGGTCGTCGATGACCTGGGCGGAGATGTGCTTGTTGGAGCGGAAGACGGCCAAGCGGGGCCGCTCGGCGGTGCCCCGCACGTGCTTGCGGACCCGGGCGTGCCGCTTGATGCGGGCGTCTCGCTTGTACTTGGCGCTGTTCATTGTTGATCCTCTGCGCTACTTCCCGGCCTTGCCGGCCTTGCGCTGGACGTACTCGCCCGCGTACCGCACGCCCTTGCCCTTGTAGGGCTCGGGCTTGCGCCACGCCCGGATGTCGGCGGCCACCTGGCCGACCGACTCCTTGTCGATGCCGCTCACGACGATGCGGTTGGGGGCCGGCACCTCGAAGGTGATGCCGTCGGGGGCCTGGACGTTCACCGGGTGGCTGAAGCCGAGAGCCAGCTCGATCGCGCCCGGACCCCGGGCGATGGCCCGGTAGCCCACACCCACGATCTCGAGCTCCTTGGTGAAACCCTGCGTGACGCCGACGACCATGTTGTTGACCAGAGAGCGCACGAGGCCGTGCATGGCGCGGTTCTCGCGCTCGTCGTCGGGTCGCTCGACCACCAGCCTCTCGCCGTCCTGCCGGACGGTGATGGTGCCGGGGATGTCGCGCTCGAGCGCACCCTTCGGGCCCTTCACCGCGATGTGGCCGTTGGAGATCGTCACGTCGACGCCGCTGGGAACGGGGATCGGTGCCTTGCCGATTCGAGACATGTCACGGTCTCCCGTGGGGCTGCGCCCCACACCCATCGCCGCCGGGCGAGCTGGCGCTCGCGCCGTCGGCCTGCAATGTTCGCTTCGCTCGCATTTCAGTATCTCCGCCTCACCAGACGAAGCACAGGATCTCGCCGCCGACCCGGCGCTTGCGCGCCTCGCGGTCGGACAGCAGTCCCTGGCTGGTCGACAGCACCGCCACCCCGAGCCCGCCGAGGACACGGGGCACCTCGTTGGACTTGGAGTAGACGCGCAGGCCCGGCTTCGACACCCGGCGGATGCCGGAGATCGTGCGGGCGCGCTCGGGGCTGTACTTCATCCTGACCTGGAGCGTGCGCCCGGGCCGGTCGGGGGTCTCCTCGACGGCGAAGCCCTCGATGTAGCCCTCCCGCTCGAGCACGCCGGCCAAGGCCTCCTTGAGCTTGGATGTCGGCATGCGCACCTCGTCGTGCATCGCGATGTTGGCGTTGCGGATGCGGGTGAGCATGTCGGCGATGGGGTCGGTCATCGTCATGTGTCGTCGCCTCCCCTCACCAGCTCGCCTTGGTGACACCGGGCAGCTCGCCCGCGTGCGCCAGCTCGCGCAGGCACACGCGGCAGAGGCCGAACTTGCGGAACACCGAGCGCGGCCGGCCGCAGCGGCGGCACCGGGTGTAGGCGCGCACCTTGAACTTGGGCTTGCGCTGCTGCTTGTTGATGAGCGCTTTCTTCGCCATTTCTTATTGACCCTCTACTGACCCTCGCGTCGGAACGGAAAACCCATGGCCAACAGGAGCGCCCTTCCCTCGGCGTCCGTGATCGCCGTGGTCACGATCGTGATGTCCATGCCACGGGGTTGGTCGATGCTGTCGTAGTCGATCTCGGGGAAGACGAGCTGCTCGGTCAGCCCGAACGTGTAGTTGCCGTGACCGTCGAAGCTCCGGGGGTTGAGGCCACGGAAATCGCGGATGCGGGGGATGGCGATCGAGATGAGCCGATCGAGGAACTCCCACATACGGTCGCCCCGCAGCGTGACCTTGACGCCGATGGCGTTGCCCTCGCGCAGCTTGAAGCCCGCGATCGACTTGCGGGCCCGGGTGACCAGCGGTTTCTGGCCGGTGATCACGGTGAGGTCCCGCTGGGCGCCCTCGAGCAGCGAGGCCTGCGCAGTGGCGGCGCCGACCCCCATGTTGACGACGATCTTCTCGAGCCGGGGGACCTGCATGATGTTGCCCAGCCCCAGCTCGCGCTGCAGCTCGGCGCGCAGCGTCTCGTGGTAGCGGACCTTGAGCCGGGGTACGGTGCGCTCTGCGGTGGCCGTCTCCGGGCTCATCGGTGCTCCCTTCCGGTCGCACCACCGAGCCCATCGCCGCTTCGCGGGTAATGCACTGCGCTGATGGTTCGCTCGCTCACGAGATCTCACCTCCGCAGCGCTTGCAGACCCGGACCTTCTGGCCCGAAGGGTCGACCTTGTAGCCCACCCGTGTCGGCTTGCCGCACGACGGGCACACCAGGGCGACGTTGGACACCGGCAGCGGCATGTCCCTGTCGATGATCCCGCCCTGCTGGGTGGAGCGGGTGGGGCGCTGGTGCTTGCGGGCGACGTTGACCCCGTCGACGATCACCTTGCCGGCTGCGGGGATGGCGCGCATCACCTCGCCCTCCTTGCCGCGGTCCTTGCCGGTGAGCACACGGACCCGGTCGCCCTTGCGAATCTTCAAACCAGCCATCACAACACTTCCGGTGCCAGGGAGACGATCTTCATGAACCGCTTCTCCCGCAGCTCGCGGCCCACGGGACCGAAGATGCGGGTGCCGCGGGGGTTGTGCTCGGGGGTGATCAGCACGGCGGCGTTCTCGTCGAAGCGGATGTAGCTACCGTCGGGGCGGCGGCGTTCCTTGTTGGTGCGGACCACCACGCAGCGCACGACGTCGCCCTTGCGGACGGCGGCGCCGGGGATGGCGTCCTTCACGGTGGCCACGAAGATGTCGCCGATCGAGGCGTAGCGGCGGCGCGAGCCTCCGAGCACCTTGATGACGAGCACCTCCTTGGCGCCGCTGTTGTCGGCGACCTTGAGCCGGGATTCCTGCTGGATCATCGGGCCTTCTCCTCACGGCGATCCGACCGTGCTGGGCCAGCTGGCGACCCGGCTGGCCCGATGATCCGGAGGATCATCGTGTTGCCGCTGAGCCGGCTCCGCCGGCTCACTTCGCCCTCTCAAGGATCTCGACCAACCGCCAGCGCTTCTGCTTCGACAGCGGCCGGGTCTCGGCGATGCGGACGCGGTCGCCGACGCGCAGCTCGTTGTTCTCGTCGTGCGCGTAGAGCCGGCTGGTCCGGACCATCGTCTTGCGGTAGAGGGGGTGGGGCTTGCGGGTGGTCACGACGACGACGGCGGTCTTGTCCATGGCGGTGGACGCCACCACGCCCTCGCGTACCTTGCGCGCCCCGCGGGCCTCGGTGGTTGCGGTGGCCTCGGCCATCACGCGGTCTCCTCTTGAAGCGCCTCGGCGGCGGTGATCTCACGGGCCCGGAGCTCGGTCTCGAGCCGGGCGATGTCCTTGCGCACCTGGCCGATGCGGGCGTAGTTGCTCAGCTGGCCGGTGGCGAGCTGGAACCGGAGCTTGAACAGCTCGTCCTTGGTCTCGCGCAGGCGGTCGATGAGGCTGCCGTCGTCGAGGTCCTGGAAGTTCTGCCTGGCCATCAGAGCGCATCCTCCTTGGTGACGAAGCGGGCCTTGATCGGCAGCTTCTGGATGGCGCGCTCGATGGCGGCGCGGGCGACGGCGGCGTCGGGATAGGACAGCTCGAACATCACGCGTCCCGGCTTGACCACCGCGACCCAGCGCTCGGGGTTGCCCTTGCCCGACCCCATGCGGGTCTCGGCCGGCTTCTGCGTGACCGGCTTGTCGGGGAAGACGTTGATCCAGACCTTGCCACCGCGCTTGATGTGGCGGGTCATGGCGATACGGGCGGCCTCGATCTGGCGGGCGGTGATCCATCCGGGCTCGAGCGCCTGGATGCCGAACTCGCCGAAGTTGACCTCGGTGGCGCCCTTGGCGACACCGGTCATCCGACCGCGGTGGTGCTTGCGGTGGGCGACCTTGCGCGGCATCAACATCTACTCGTCCTCCGGACGGAAGTGGGGCGTCTCGTGGTGGTCGTGCACCCGGCGCTCGATCTCTTCCTCCTCGGCCAGCAGCCGCTCGAGCTCGGGGTCGGCCTCCTTGATGAGGGGCTCCTGCTCGGCCGGCTCCTGAGCCTCGGCGACCTCGGCGGGGCGGCGGCGGCCTGCGGCCGACGACACGACGCGCCGCTGGCCACCGGCGGGAGCACCCGCGCCCGACGTCTCGCCCACGGCCATGGCCGCCTCGCGGGAGATCTTGTCCTCGCTCTGCGACTTGTAGGGCAGCACGTCGCCCTTGTAGAGCCACACCTTCACGCCGATGCGGCCGGCGGTGGTGCGGGCCTCGCGGAAGCCGTAGTCGATGTCGGCGCGCAGCGTGTGGCGCGGCACCCGGCCCTCGAGGTAGCTCTCGGTGCGCGCCATCTCGGAGCCGCCCAGGCGCCCGGAGCACTGCACCTGGATGCCCTGCGCGCCCGCCTTCTGGGCGTTCTGCACGGCTCGCTTCATGGCGCGGCGGAACGCGACTCGGGCCGACAGCTGGTCGGCCACACCCTGGGCGATGAGGGCGGCATCGAGCTCGGGCTGCTTGATCTCCTGGATGTTGAGCTGCACCTTGGGATTGCCGGTGATCTTGGCCAGGCCGGCACGCAGGCGGTCGGCCTCGCTGCCTCGGCGGCCGATGACGATGCCCGGGCGAGCGGTGTGCACGTCGATGCGCAGCCGATCGCGGGTGCGCTCGATCTCGACCCGGCTGATCGCGGCGTGGGGCAACTCGCTCATCAGGTAGTCGCGGATCTTCCAGTCCTGGATGACGTTGTCGCTGTACTCGTCGCGGTCGGCGAACCAGCGCGACTTCCAGTCGGTCGTGACGCCGAGCCGGAAGCCATAGGGGTTGACCTTTTGACCCATCTACTTGCTCTCCTCGGGGGAGTCTTCGTCGTCATCTGCCTCCGGCGAAGCTGCGGCGCCTCCGGCACCTCCGCCGCCTCCGGCACTTTCAAAGCCTCGTTCGTCGGTCGTCTCGTCTTCCTCGGGGGACTCGGCTTCGTCGGCCTCGCCACTGGCCACCTCTTCGGCCGTGTCCCCGGCCTCTTCGGCCTCTTCGACCAGCTCGTCGGTGGGCTCACCGCCGGCCTCAGTGGCCTCGTCGGTCTCGGCCTCTGGCGCCTCGGCGGCCTCTTCCTCAACAGCCGCGGCCTCGCCGCGGCTGCGGGCGACGCGGGCCCGGCGGGACTCCTGGGCCCGCCGTCCACGGCGCCGACCCGCGGGGGCGGCGGTGCCGGCCGCCTGCCGGGCCTCGACCCGGGCAGCCATCTCGTCGGGCATCGGGGCGACGATGATCGTTATGTGGCAGGTGCGCTTGCGGATCCGCGTGGCCCGGCCCCGGGCCCGTGGGCGCCAGCGCTTGAGCGTCGGGCCCTCGTCGGCGTAGCAGGCCGCCACGTACAGGCTGTCGCCGTCGAGCTCGTCGTTGTGCTCGGCGTTGGCGACGGCCGAGGCGAGCACCTTGGAGATCACCACGCTCGGGCCTCGCTCGGTGAACTGGAGCACCTCAGCCGCCTCGTTCACCGGCAGGCCCCGGACGAGGTCGAGAACGGCGCGTGCCTTCGACGCCGAGAACCGGGCGAAGCGCATCTGGGCGCGGGTGCCGGGCCGCTCGTTGGTCCTGGTGCCGACCGAGGTGGCTGCCATGGCTCAGCGCCTCCCCCGGGCCGTGCGCTCCTGGCCGGCGTGGTACCGGAACGTGCGGGTGGGAGCGAACTCGCCGAGCTTGTGCCCGACCATCGACTCGGTGACGTACACGGGCACGTGCTTGCGGCCGTCGTGGACGGCCACGGTGTGGCCGACCATGTCGGGGATGATCGTCGAGCGGCGCGACCAGGTCTTGATGACCTTCTTCTCGCCCTTGGCGTTGAGCTCGTCGACCTTGCGAAGCAGGTGGTCGTCGACGAACGGGCCCTTCTTCAGAGAACGCGGCATGGGGTCACCTCCGCGCGCCGCGGGTACGGCGGCGGCGCACGATGAGTTTGTCGGACTGCTTGTTCTTCTGGCGGGTGCGGCCTTCCTTCTGGCCCCACGGCGACACTGGATGGCGGCCGCCCGAGGACTTGCCCTCGCCACCACCCAGCGGGTGGTCGACAGGGTTCATGGCCACGCCGCGGGTCTGCGGGCGCACGCCCTTCCAGCGGTTGCGTCCTGCCTTGCCCACCTTGACCAGCTCGTGCTCGGGGTTGCCGACCTCGCCGACGGTGGCGCGGCAGTCGATCGGCACCCGGCGCATCTCGGTGGACGGCAGGCGCAGGGTGGCGTAGGCGCCCTCCTTGGCCAGCAGCACCACCGACGATCCGGCCGAACGGGCCATCTTGCCCCCGGCGCCGGGCCTGAGCTCGACGTTGTGCACTGTGGTGCCCACCGGGATGTAGCGCAGCGGCAGGGCATTACCGGGACGGATTTCGGAGCCCTGGCCAGACTGCAGCAGGTCGCCGACACCGACGTCGCGGGGCGCCAGGATGTAGCGCTTCTCGCCGTCGAGATAGTGCAGCAGCGCGATGCGGCACGACCGGTTGGGGTCGTACTCGATGGCCGCCACCTTGGCGGGAACGCCGTCCTTGTTGCGGCGGAAGTCGATCACCCGGTAGCGCTGCTTGTGGCCGCCACCGCGGTGGCGCGCGGTCTTGCGGCCGTGCACGTTGCGCCCGCCGGTGCCGGGCTTGCGGTCCACCAGCGACCGCTCGGGGCGGTCGCGGGTGAGCTCGGCGAAGTCGGCGACCGTCTGGAACCGGCGGCCGGGGCTGGTGGGCTTGCGTTTGCGGAGTGCCATCGCGGGCCTCAGTCCTGGAACAGGTCGAT